>CAJIAC010000017.1_pt1 | contig 51631 bp, 45 predicted proteins | sample 9198961 | NCBI WGS metagenome assembly CAJIAC01 (sample SAMEA7708276, study PRJEB35096) | sediment metagenome | biome: marine neritic benthic zone biome [ENVO:01000025]; feature: sediment [ENVO:00002007]; material: shallow marine sediment [ENVO:03000034] sea grass bed [ENVO_01000059] ... | reverse complement strand
CTCGTGGGGGCGCTGCAGGCGGAGGCCATCCCGACTCTGGTGCGCGCGCTTCCCGCGGTTCCGAACCGCCAGACGCGAGACAGACTGGCGGCCGCGCTGGACCGGCTGGTCAGCGCAAACTCCGGATACGTCGTGGACCTCCTTTCCGCCGAAGATCCGATGCTCGCTGCGGAGGCCGCCCGGATCGTCGGACGCCTCGGTCTCACGGATGCGGAGCCGTACCTGATCGAACTCTCGAAGAGACCGGAGGACGTTACCCGCCAGGCTGCCATCGAAGCTCTGGCGATACTCGGTTCCGCCGTGGGAGCAGAGGCCCTCACTGAAGCCCTTTCCGATTCCGGTAAGGACATTCGGATGGCGGCCGTAAACGCCATGGCAGCCGTGCGTCCGGAGGGTGCGGGCCCCCTCCTCGCCAACATCATTTCTTCGGACCTCGGCGACCGGGACCAGGGCGAGCAAATGGCCTTCCTGAGGGCGTACGCGGCGATCGAGCGAGACGCTGCGGTACCGCTGCTGGCGAAGGTGCTGAATGGAAGGAAGTGGTGGGGAGGCAGGCATCCGTCCACCCTGCGTGGTTGCGCCGCGCGCGCTCTCGGCGTGGTGGGCACTCCGGAGGCCAGGAAGGCGCTGGAGAGAGCGGCCGATGACAAGACGGCGGCGGTCAAGGGGGCCGTGCGAGTCGCCCTGCGGTACATCGACACCGACTCCGACGAGCGCCTGATGGCAGCCGGGGGTGAACCACCGATAGAGCCCGTCAAGGACCCGGTTGACCTGGACCTGGACTTTGCTCCCGGAGATGCGGCGGATCGGGAGGGGACGTCATGACGGGACATCAGACCACGAGCACGGGGATTCTGGCGGCCGTGTACAGCGCGGTCCGCGCGCTCCAGCTCTATCCCGCCGAGAACGACGTCGTCCGTCACGCTCTGGCAGAAGTCAAGAACACCGCGGATCAGATCCTCGAGCAGGAAGGTGGACTCAGCATATGGGTCGCCGGCAGTTACATGTTCGTGAACGACCTGCAGGTGCGACTGGATCTGCACGACTACGCATCGCTCGCCGCTTTCCGTGAATTGCTGCGAGGCCATGGGGTAGGACGACTGGAGGTAGACCCCAGGGCCGACGCCGAGGACTGGCAGAAGGCCCTTGCCATGCTCGCCGCGGAGCCTTCGCCCGGCCAGCCCCCCCTCGAGGCCCTGCTGGAGCGCCTGGAGGCGGGCGGTGTGCGGCGAATCAGCGTCGGTCCGCCCGCGCCCATGTTCGAGGGCAACGAGGCGGAGAAGGCGACCGAAGCCGCGAGGCGCACGTACAGCCGTTCCGTGAAGGTGGCACGGGAGACCATGGAGGGACTGGTCCTCGGAAAAGCCATCGGCGCGCGGCGTGCCGAGCGGGCGGTGCTGACCGTGGTGGACCAGGTTCTTCAGGAGCCCGCCACCATGCTGGGCATGCTTACCCTGCGAGACTTCGACGACCACTCCTACGTCCATTCGGTGAACGTGTCCATCCTCTCGGTGGCGCTGGGTGACTATCTGGGGCTGAACCGGGAGCAGCTGTTCGAGCTGGGGTTCGCGGCGCTCTTCCATGACATCGGTAAGGTGCTGATCCCACCCTCCGTGCTGAACAAGATGGGCTGGCTGAACGACGAGGAATGGAGACTGGTCAGCCAGCATCCGGACTTCGGGCTCCTGATGCTGTTCAACGCTGAAGGCTTCGAGGAGTTGCCGTACCGGGCCATGCTGGCCGTCTACGAGCACCATATGAAGCCGGACCTGTCAGGCTATCCCAGGGTCATCCGCCGACGCAGACAGGGACTGTTCGCGAGGATCATCGCTCTGACGGAAGCGTACGACGCGGCCATTTCCAACTACAGCAAGCAGTTCCTTCCGTGTTCGCCGGATGAGGCGATCCGGCAGCTTCGGGAAGCCGAGGCCGGCGCCTACGATCCGGTGATCACGCGCGCATTCGTGAACATGATGGGGATCTTTCCCGTGGCCACGCTCCTCATTCTGGACACGGGCGAGATGGGGGTGGTGGTCGCTCCCAACCCCAATCCCAAGGCGCTAAGTCGGCCTCTCGTGCGGATCATCGCGAACGCGGACGGAGAGAGGGTCGGAGACGGGCCCATACGCGACCTCACTGAGATGAACCCGGACACAGGTCGTTACCGTCGTTCGATCGCCCGATCCACGGATCCGGCCCGCTACGGGATCGACGTCTCGGACCATGTCGCCTGAGGACGGCTCCGCAGATCGCTGGCGCCGGTCCCCGTTCGAGGTCCCCGGCCCCGAGGGCGGCATCCTCCGGGGCGAGGTTCGGCAACCCCACCCGGCCACCGATCGCGCGATCGTGGTCTGCCACGGCTTCAAGGGCTTCAAGGACTGGGGGTTCTTCCCCTACCTCGCCGATCGCCTTGCTCAGCGCACCGGAGCGCTGGTCGTGTCGTTCAATTTCTCCGGCTCGGGAATCGGGCCCGACCTCGAGACCTTCTCCGATCTGGAGGCATTCGCCTGCAACACGTTCTCCCGTGAGCTCTCCGACCTCGGCCGGATTCTGGATGGGCTCGCGGCGGGGAGGCTGGGGCAGGTGACCTTCGAACCACCGGAAGTCGTGGGATTGATTGGCCACAGCCGGGGCGCCGCCGCCGCTGTCCTGGTGGGCGCCGCGCGGCCCGAGGTACGTGTGGTGGTTACGTGGGCGGGAATCGGCTCGGTGTTCCGGTACGAGGACTATTTCGCGGAGGGCCTGGAGGAAGATGGGGTGATGCAGATTCTGAACGCGCGAACGGGTCAGCGTCTTCCCCTGTACCGCGACGTGCTGGACGACATGCGGGCGAACCGGACGGCCCTGGACATGGAAGGGGGAGCGGCGCTTCTCGGCTCGACGTTGCTGATCGTGCACGGTACCGACGACGAGGCGGTACCGATCCGGGAGGCTTATGCTCTGCATGGAGCCGCGCCTGGTTCGCACCTCGCCGTCATCGAGGGTGCGGGCCATACCATGGACGCGTCGCATCCGTTTCCCGGCAGCAATCCCCGTCTGGATGAGGCCGTTCTCCTGACCGTGCGCCATTTCAACCGATTCCTGGCGGAGGACTCAGCATGAGCGTCATCAACGAACCCACGGCCCGGCTGCGACTCCGCCTTCTGCCGCTCGTCTTGGTCTGCATCGCGGCCTCCGGCTGCAGCTTCGAAGTGGAGACGGATCCGGACTCGGACGTGCAGTCGGCGGTCGAGAACATGTTGGCAGAATCAGCGGTCGCGTGGAACGAGGGACGTCTGGACGGCTTCATGGACGACTACCTGGAGTCCCCCGGAACCACGTACATCGGGAGCGGCGGCCTTCTGGTGGGCTACGAGGCGATCCGGGATCGATACGCACCTCTCTTCGAGCCGGGAGCCGAGAGGGACAGCCTGAGGTTCGAGGACGTCCGGGTGCGCCGGCTGGCCGCCATCGAGGCCATCGCGACGGCACGCTGGGTTCTCCATCGCGGAGAGGTGATCACGGGATCGGGACCCTTCACTCTCGTACTCCGGCGCACCAGCAGCGGCTGGAAGGTCATCCACGACCACTCCTCGTCCGATCCCGCCCCGCCATCCTCGGACGAGCCTTCGTGACCGAGATCCACACGGCCGCAGTGTCGGACCTCGCGGCAGCGGCCGATTCGGGGGTGACGGACGAACTCCTGGCGGCGTGCGTGCACTGCGGTTTCTGTGTGCCCGTTTGCCCGACCTGGGACATCCTCAGGGAAGAGAACGACTCGCCCCGCGGACGATTGTATCTGATGCGAGCCGAGGCCGAGGGTCGCGTGGATCCTGCGGGAGCCTTCTCGGTGCACCTCGGGAGGTGCCTGGGCTGCCGGGCGTGCGAGTCCGTGTGCCCCGCGGGGGTACCCTTCGGACATCTGCTGGAGAAGGCCCGTGCCAGGATCCCTCCGCGGCCGGAGGCGGGTTGGCGGGAGAAATGGTTGCTGACCGCCCTCACGGAGCCGCGGTTTGCACGCTACACGTACGGGGCCGCGCGAGTGCTGCGCTCCACCGGACTGGCGCGACTGCTGGCGCGACTGCTCCCGGGAAGGGCGGGCCAGGCCCTCCATCTCCTGGCTGCAACGCAGCCGACGTTCCGCTCTGGTGCGGACGCTGGTGGCTCTGGCACCGGCCTCGCGCCGGTCGACGGGGAAGCCGATACAATCGGCTATGCCCTGCTCGAGGGGTGCGTGATGGAAGGTCTGTTCGCGCACGTACATGGCGCGACACGGCGTACCCTTTCCCGGGCCGGGTACCGGGAGGTTCCGGCTCCGGAGCAGGCGTGCTGCGGTGCCCTGCACGCCCATGCCGGTCTGCTGGAGGACGCGCGCGATCTCGCTCGGCAGAACATCCAGGCCTTCGAGAAGTCCGCGGCCGAGTGGATCGTAACGGACTCCGCCGGCTGCGGCGCCGGACTCAAGGATTACCCCGCGTGGCTCGCCGACGACCCGGACTGGTGCGAGCGCGCCGAGTCCGTAGCCGCCCGCGTCAGGGACGTCACTGAGCTCCTCGCCGATGCTTCCATCGAGAGCGGTGCGGACCGTGACGATGCTGGACCCGAACGAGACATCCGCGTCGCCTATGACGCCCCGTGCCATCTTCATCACGGCCAGGGCGTGCGGGACGCCCCGCTGGACGTCCTCCGCGCCGCGCCCGGTCTTGAGGTCGAGTGCCTTCCGTCGTACGAGCGGTGCTGTGGAGGAGCCGGTCTGTACAGTCTGACGCAGCCGGAACTCGCCCATCAGGTACGCTCGCCCAAGCTCGCCGAGGCGGTCGCCGGAGACTTCGACTGCGTCGCCACGGGCAACCCGGGCTGCATCATGTACCTCGGTGCCGGCCTCGACAGTTCCGGCAACCGGATCCCGGTCGTACACCCCGTGGAACTGGTGGATCTTGCCTGGAGCTGAAGGCCCGTCCGTCCGGGAGTTCGACTACCTCATCGTCGGGGGAGGATTGGCCGCCGTGTCGGCCGTGGATGGGATCCGGGAGCTTCACCCGGACGGGTCCATCGCGATCCTCTCCGACGAGACCGAGCCGCCGTACCAGCGGCCGCCTCTCTCCAAGGAGTTCCTTCAGTACCCGGATGTCCCGAGATCACTGCTCTACGTGAAGCCGGAAGGCTGGTACGACGAACAGGCGTCTTTGCAGCTCGTTACGCGGCAGAAGGCCATGACGCTGGACCCTGGCACCATGCAGGTCACCACGGCGCGGGGCTCCGTCTATCGGGCGCCGAGGATTCTGCTGGCCACCGGAGGCAGAGCGAGCAGCCTGACCGTGGCGGGACACGACCTGCCGGGCGTGTTCACGCTCCGAACCGTGGAGGATTCCGAGGCCATCCGGGCGGCGGGGATCGAGGCGACGGAGGCGGTGCTGGTCGGAGCGGGATTCGTGGGAATGGAACTCGCGGCCTCCCTGGCAGCCCATGGCGTGTCGTCGACCGTGGTCGAGGCGCTCGACCGCGTCTGGCCGCGTCTCCTACCACCGGAACTGGCCCGCTGGATGACCGGCTACTTCGAGGAGCGCGGAGTGAGCTTCCGCTTCCAGACGGCCGTCGAGGGTTTCAAGGGAGGAGAGAAGGTGGAGGCGGTGATCGCTGGCGGCGAGTCGATTCCCTGCGACTTCGCGGTCATCGGCGTCGGAATGGTCCCGTGCGACGGGCTGGCGTCAGACGCGGGCATCGCCGTTGACGACGGCATTCACGTAGATGCCTTTGGCGAGACGAGCCATCCTCACATCTATGCGGCCGGAGACGTCGCCCGCTTCCCCGACCCGGTGTTCGGCGAGCGGACCCGCGTGGAACACTGGGAGCACGCGCGTGAACACGGACGCCGTGTGGGGCGTAACATGGCCGGGGAGCGGGTGCCGTACGACCATCTGTCGCACCTTTTCTCCCGAGTGTTCGAGCTGAATCTGAACGTGGTGGGCCGTCCCGGCGCGGCGGGCGAGACGATTCGCTGGGGCCAGCCGGGCGAGGGTCCCAGCGTTACGTTCGGCATCTCGAAGGGCCGTGTGAACGGAGTGGTCCTCCTCGATGCACCGGCGGAGCTGGAGCATGCCCGAACGCTGGTGCGCTCGCGGGCGGCGGCGAGCCTGCTGGGCGAAACTGTGACCCGGGACTTCGTCTCCCTGGACGAGGTGGCTCGGTTGGCGGCGGCGAAAGCGAAGGAAGATCAAGGAATCGGAGAGGGATATGAGTGAGAACGAGATGGCGGAGGCCGTGCGCCAGGAGCTGCGCGGCGTGATGGACCCCGAGCTGGGTATCAACATCGTGGATCTCGGCCTGGTCTACGACATCGAAGTGGAGGACGGACAGGCCACGGTAACGATGACCCTCACCAGTCCGGGGTGTCCCGCGGGCGGGCAGATCCTCATGAGTGCCCAGACGGCGGCCGAGGCCGCCGAGGGCGTGGAGAAGGCCGAGGTCAACCTCGTGTGGAAGCCGTTCTGGACCCCCGACCGCATCGACGCCGCGACACGCGCCATGCTGGGCTTCTGAGGGCCCTCCTTCCCCGGGTCGGTTGATTCTTCGTTGATAGCCGCCGGTACCGTTCCGTTCAGACAGCGGAGCGAACCAGGCGGGGTCACCGACCTGCTCGACAGGAACCTGAAACCTGTACGGTCCGGGCGCACAGCCGTGAGGTCGCAGGGGTGCCCCGTCTGGACTCTGCCGAAGCGGGGAGGCGGCGGCCGTTCCCGGCGGGGGCGCTGGGGAGCGGTCGGTCCTTCCCGTGCGCTTGACGCGGCTGTACGCGTCACGTGACGGTGGAATGACGCCCCGGACTCAACTTCTCACTGCGCTCGGAACGGACGTCAACGGGTCCGGGTGCGGTGAGAGAGCGAAGGTTGAGCTTGGGTCGCGCCTGTGGGGCCGCAGGGTGACGGGTCCGGTTCTCCTTCGCTTTTCTCCATCCCCTGCCTATCTTCCGGACCGAACCGCCACCGGAGAACGCCTTGTTCAGATTGATCCTCCTGTTCACACTGATTCCGCTGCTCGAGCTGAGTCTGCTGCTTCGCATCGGTGCCTGGCTCGGCACCTGGCCGACGGTGTGGCTCGTGATCGTCACGGGGGTGATCGGTGCCTGGCTCGCCCGGCGGGAAGGTGTGCGCACCTGGCAGCGGGTGAGGACCGAGGCGGCCGCGGGCAGGGTGCCCGGCGACGGGCTGCTTCACGCTCTGCTGGTCTTCCTCGCCGGAGTCGTGCTGGTTACGCCGGGCGTGCTCACCGATGCCGCGGGCCTTCTGCTGTTGTTCCGTCCGACCCGGGAAATCGTCGCCCGCCGCATACGAAAGCGGCTGGCCGGCCAGGTCGAGCTGCGAACGGTCGGACTGGGCGGCGAGGTGCCGGGTTGGAGCGGGGGCGCGCCGTCGGCCTCGCCGGACGATGTGGCCGGGCCGCGCGGAGGAGGACGTGTGATCGAGGTCGAAGCCGAATGACCAAGACCGGGAGGAAGCATGGATAGAGGGGTGAACCCGGACCTCGGGTTGACGATTCTCCGGGTCGTGCTGGGCGTGATCTTCATCGCCCACGGAGCGCCGAGCATCTTTGGCGGCATGGAGGGCACGATCGCCCTTCTCGAGTCCCAGGGAATTCCCATTCCCACGGTGACCGCCTGGTTCATCAGCCTGCTCGGTTTCGTGGGAGGGATGTGCCTGATCGCGGGCTTCCTGGTCACGCCCATCTCGCTGCTGCTGATCGTCTACATGATGCTGGGCATCATCTTTGTACATGCGGCGCGCGGATTCTACGTGCTCGGGCCCAACGCGAACGGCGGAATCGAGTACAACCTGCTGCTGGCAGCGTCATTGCTGATGCTGGTCTTCGGCGGGTCCGGACTCGCCGCGATGGACTCGCGTACGAGTGCTTAGGCCCGGGCGTCGGCCCCGGCGAGGCGCCCCAGCGCCCAGGCGGCGTGTTCGCGCACCACGGGCGACTCCTCGTCGAAACAACGCATGATCACGGGGACTGCACGCGTATCGCCCGCGTTCCCCAGGCCGACGCAGAGGTTGCGGAGCCACCCGTCTCGACCCGGCCTGGCGAGAGCCGTCTGCCCGTAGGCCGCCCTGAACTGCTCATCGGACAGGTCGAGGATCTCCTCCGCCCAGCTCAGCATCGTCTCGGGCGGTACCGGTCCGCCCCAGCGCGTTGCGAGCTGCGCCAGGTCGCCCGCGGGAACGCCGTCGTTCCAGGGACACACCTCCTGGCAGATATCGCACCCGAACACCCGGTTGCCGATCGCCGGCCTCAGGGCCTCGGGAATCGATCCGCGCAACTCGATGGTCAGGTACGAGATGCACAGGCGGGAGTCGAGGTGGCGGGGGGCCGTGATGGCACCCGTAGGACACGCGTCGATGCAGCGCACACACGTGCCGCACCGGTCCGCCTCGAACGGAGGATCGGGGTCGATCGCCACGGTGGTCAGCACTTCACCGAGCAGGGTCCACGATCCGTGCTCCGGGTGGATCAGCATCGTGTTCTTCCCGATCCACCCGAGTCCGGCCCGCTGTGCGTGCTCTCTCTCCAAAACCGGACCGTAGTCGACGTACGCCCGTGCGCCGGCGCCAGGCCAGCGGCGCCGGACTTCCGAGACGAGACGTTCCAGCCGGTCCTCCAATACGAGGTGGTAGTCCCGCCCGTGGGCGTACCGGGCGATCTGCGGCTGGACGGACTTGGGTGAGGGCAGCTGGAGTGCGTCTGGTGCGTAGCTCAGCGAAACCATGATGACGGTGCGGCAGCCTGGAAGCGCCTCGGCGGGGTCCAGCCGCCGCTTCACCGCGTCCTCGCGGGCCAGCCACGCCATCTCTCCGTGATGGCCATCGCGTAGCCACGCAAGGTACTCCTCCGCCCGGTTCGGGCGATCGCTCCGCGCGAACCCCACCTGAAGGAAACCGAGCTCCCTGGCGGCTGCACGGAGACTTTCCTTCTCGAGGGAGGTCGCCGCCGGCCCGAGTCCCATCGCCGACCTCTAGACGCGGTCCGCGGAGGGACACAGATCGCGGACTTCGCAGCCCGCGCAGTCCGCTTTCCGGGAGTGGCACCGCTGGCGGCCGTGCAGGATCATTCTCCAGGGAACGGCATGCCAGTCCTCCGGATCCAGCACTTTCATCAGGTCTCGCTCGACCTTGACCGGGTCCGTTTCCGCCGTCAGGCCCAGCCGGTTCGCGACGCGCTTCACGTGCGTATCGACCACCACGCCTTCGTGCCTCCCGAACGCGTTGCTCAGGACGACATTCGCCGTCTTTCGGGCGACCCCCGGGAGAGCGATCAGCTCATCCATGTCGGCGGGTACCTGGCCCTCGTGGTCGGCCACCAGCTCTCGAGCCATGCCCTGGATGTTCTTCGCCTTGTTGCGATAGAAACCTGTGGAGCGGATCAGCGTCTCCAGCTCCTCCCGATCGGCTTCGGCGAACGCGCTCGCGTCGGGATAGCGATCGAAGAGAGCCGGGGTCACGCGATTCACCCTCTCGTCCGTGCACTGCGCCGACAGAATCGTCGCCACCAGGAGCTCCAGGGGCGTGGTCCAGTCCAGGCTTACGGTGAGACTCGGGTACCGGTCGGCGAGGATCGGCTTCAGGGCGTCGGCCCTCTCGCGGCGCTTGCGGAGCGACTCCGGCCTTCGCGCCATCATCGAGTCGACCGCCCGGCCCGACCTGACACCCAGGCTTCGATGTCCTGAGCGGTCAGGGCGCCGAGGACCTCGCCATGCCGAACCACCATCATGCGGTCGTGATTGCCGGTCCGGGTCGCAAGGACCAGCTCCACCAGGGGACGGCTGGACTCCACGGCGGGCACCCGCTCGATGGGGACGATCAGATCGTACAGCGGCTTGGACGCCCGCTCGTCGAGGCTCAGGCCGCTGACATCTTCCACGGCGACGATCCCCACGATGCTGCGTCCGCGGACCACGGGAAACGCCGTGGCCGCGTAGCGGAGAAAATACCGCTCGACCAGCTCCTCCGCGCTGAGCTCACCGGGAACAAACACGGCCGGCTCCTGCAGGACGTCACCGACGACGACGTCCTCGAGCACGCTCTTGAGTTCGTTCTGCTGTGCCGCCGATGTGGCTGCGCCAGCCAGGAACCATCCCAGGAAGATGCCCCAGATTCCGGCGAATTGGACACCGCTCACGAACAGGAAGAAACCGTATGCGATGAGGAGCCAGCCGAATCCCCGGCCTACCCAGGTCGCCCAGCGCGTCGCGCGGATCGGATCGCCCGTGATCCTCCACAGCACGGCTCGCAGCACGCGGCCACCGTCCAGCGGGAAAGCCGGAACCATATTGAAGATGGCCAGCACCAGGTTCAGCATCGCCAGCGTCCCGGCGACGACCGCCGCCGGAGCCAGCCCGAAATTCCCGAAGCTTCGCGCAAGGATCGTGAATACGCCGGCCAGGGCCAGGCTGCTCAGCGGCCCCACGATCGTCAGCAGGAATTCGTCGAGAGCGCGCTCGGGTTCACGCCGCATCTCCGCGACGCCGCCGAATATGAACAGGGTGATTCCCGCCACATCGATTCCGCGCGAGCGGGCGACCACCGAGTGCGCGAGCTCGTGCAGGAGAACCGAAAGGAAGAGCAGGAGGGCGCCAGAGAATCCCATCGCCAGGTAGGCGGCCCGGGACCGGCCCGGAAGATCCACCGGGAACTGCCAGGAAGCGAACGTCCAGGTCACCAGGACGAGCACCACGAACCACGAGTAGTCGATCCGGATGCGAAATCCGAGCAGCCGACCCGCGCGAAAACCGCCGAGCCTCACGTCCGAGCCCCGTTCTTCATCATCAGGCCGGCGGCAGAGGGAGTGCCCTGCGGTCCATTTCCCACAGCTCCACGGCACGGTCTCCTGCCAGGCGGCGCCACCACGGCCTCCGACGCTCCGCAATCAGCCAGAGGCGACCACCGGCTAGATTTCGAACTCGCGCCCACAGCACGGAGGCCTCGACGGGTATCCGAACCGACCAGTCGATTCCGCGCCACGTGAAACCGACCATCGTGTCGGCGCGTCCCACGGCCACGTCCACGAACGTCTCGCCGTCGAGCCTCACCAGGCCCTCCGAGTCTCTCGGGAGGAGGCGGTGGAAGAACGGATCGAACTCGAGACCGGACACCCGGCGATAGTTCTGGTCCACCGCCCAGTCGAACACGTCCAGCCCATCCTCGTCAGCCGCCGCTTCCCGGTGATGCAGGATCTCGTGCAGTACCGTCTCCCAGAGTTCCGCCTTCCATTCGAAGAGCGAGTCTCCCTCCGCGATCTCGCGAAAGGACCCGTGGTAGAGCACGATCTCGGACCGCGTGTCACCGATCCCTCCCGTCGGATCCGGCCACTGATCGGTCACGCACTCGCCCATGGTCCAGATGCCCGACAGGGTCGCGTGCCCCTTCGACTCCCGCTCGACGGTCACCCCCGTGAGGCCTTCGCGAAACGCCTCGGGAATTTCGTCGTACATGTGCCCCGCCAGGTCCACGAACGACTCGAACGTCATGGATCCGCTCTCTCCACGACGTGGTATTTGCCACCGTAGTGCACCAGGGGTCCGGCTTCGGCTCGCTCGACCCGACCGTCCGTGACGTGGCCTATGAAGATCGTATGATCCCCCACCTCCAGGCTGCGCTCCGTCTCGCACTCCACCCACGCGACGGCGCCGGGGAGCAGGGGCGATCCCGAAGGCGCCGGCACCCAATCCACGGAATCGAACTTTCGCTCGCCGCGCCCAGCGAAGCGGTCGGAATGACCTGTCCCGTCGAAAGCGACGAAATTGAGTGCGTAGCGGCCCGTAGCCTGGATTGCGGCCAAGGTCTGGCTCCCGTTCGCCACGCAGACCAGCACCAGCGGAGGCGAAAGGGACACGGAACACACCGCGGTGGCCGTGAAGCCGCGCGGCACTCCCTCTTCGTCCCGCGCGGTGACCACGGTCACGCCCCCGGCCAGGCGGCCCATGACATCGCGGAATGCGTCAGGCGACAGCGTCATCTTCCGTTCGCTCAGGGGACGAGCTCCGGTTCCGGCTCCTCCAGCTCCACTACCCACAGACCTGAGCTGAGATCGGAAACGAAGATATTGCCCTTGTAGGGCTGCGGACCCCACGCATCGGTGTTGTTGGGGTTGAATCCTTCCGAGTCCTCGGTCATGAACCACCCGACCTCGCGCCCCTGGCGGTACAGATCGCCTCGAAGCTCGCCGGAGATGTCGACGATCCTCAATCCGGCCTGGTAGTAGGCCACGTAGAGCTTGTCATCTTCGGCCCACAGGTTGTGCACCCCGGCTTCCGGCACCCAGTACGTCGCGACCTCCACCGGAGCCTCGATGTCGGTCACGTCCACCACGTGAACGTGGCCCCGGGGTCCGTTCACGCACTCGGAGCACCCGAAGATCTCGTCTCCCAGGAAGACGTAGTTCTTGTATCGGATGGCATGGTGCGTGTTGCCGTACTCCTCGGCCCCGTGCCGGGTGCGGTACTTGTACTGCGAGACGAACTGGGGCTCGATCGGCGTGCCGCCCTTGATACCGGCGCCCACGTCGAGCACCACGAGCCCGTCGTCCCAGTAGCTGAGATACGCGAGCCCGTCCAGGACCATGATGTCGTGCAGCGCCCGGGCGGGGTTGTCCACCTGCCATCGGCCCACGTTCACCGGCTGGGCGGGGTCCGAGATGTCCACGATGTGAACGGCGTTCGTTCCGTTGTGGACGGCGTAGACGATGTTCCCCTCGATCCACACGTTGTGGACGCCGCCCGTGAGCCCTTCGGTGAAATGCGTGATGATCTCGGGATGCGCCGCATCCGAGATGTCCAGAATGGTGAACCCGTTGCGGCGGTTCGAGGCACCCTCGCTGGTGATGATCGCCAGGGTGGCATCCGAGTTGATCTTCACATCGTTCTGGCGCCGGCCGTCCACCTTCACCGAGTCGGTGATCACGGGATTCGTCGGGTCGGTCACGTCCCACGCGTACATGGTGGCCGCGGCCATGGTTCCCGTGTAGGCGTAGTCACGGCCGTCCGTTCCCTCGAAGACCCACAGGTCCGTGGTCGCGCCCGCATCCGGAGGCACGGTCCCGTGCGCCTTGAGGTTGATGTCCATGCGCGGAGGGCGAGGCGAGGCCGATACCTCGGCCACCTCGGAAACCGAGCCCACCGTGGCCATCACCCGGTACAGGCCCGGGTCGTCCGCCACGAACGTTCCGGACGCGTCGATCGTGGCCGCCACCTGGCCGGTGCCCCCGACGGAGGCGACGGACCACTCGATGGGTGCGTTCCTCACTTCGCGGCCCCCGCCGTCCAGGGCCCTGGCGGAGAAATGGACCACGTCACCCGTACGCAGCTCCGTCTCCAGCGGATCCAGCCGCAGTCGCCGGACCGGGTTCGCGATCACGCGCACTTCGGCCTCCGCCGTGACTCCTTCCGACGTCGCCTCGATGACCGCCGTTCCCGGCGATAGCGCGGTCAGCGTCCCGCCGGCCCCCACCCTCGCCACCGACAGGTTGGACGAGGCCCACATGACCTCCGCGTCTTCGCGCGGTCCGATGTCCGACTGTGCGTCCCACGAAGCCTGGTATCGGGCGCCGGCGAACAGGTCGTCCGTCGGAAGGCGGAGCACGAGGCTTGTCACCCGCGCCGGCAGCACTTCGAGAATGGCCTCCTCGCGGAGCGTGCGAGCAGGCCCGGCCGAGGAAGCGGGGATCTCCACCAGAACCGTTACGCGCGCCTCTCCGGGAGTTCGCCCCACGACGGACGCACCATCACCGGCGATCTCCGCCGCCCGGCCGACCACGAAGACCTGGCCCGAGGCGCCTGTAACCCGTTCGCCGGCGGCGTCGTACGCTCCCAGCGTCAGGGTTGCCGCTTCACCTTCCCTGATCGACGCAGGCTCGACTTCGATCTCGAGGCGGTCGACTCTGAGGGCGGCGCGCTCACCGTCGGTGAGCTCCGCTTCCGGTAGCACCACCTCGGGGAGCTCATCCACCCCGCGGGCCTCGGCCACCGATTCCGGACGTGGAGTTGGGGCCGGTCCTTCCGGCTCGGCCTGACGTCCCGAGCAACCCAGGAAGAGAGCCACCAGCAGGAGCGACGTTCTGTTCTTCATCCAACCTCCGGAATGCGTTTCGGACCCCCTGAGGGCACCCGTCGTCAGGCCTCGTCCGTTTCATCGAACGGGCGGGCGAGTCTTCTATTCAAGACCAGCAGAATCGCGATCACTACCCCGCCCTGCACCAGCACGGTTCCAACGTTGAAGCTGGAGAACGGCGTGAGGCTCGCCGCCAGGTCACCCGGATCCAGTGCCTGGCTCAGCCACCACCCCATCAGCACGAGGGCCTCGAGGGCCACCAGGACCATCACGAGGTTCCACCCGCGTCCGATTCTGAGGTCGCTTCCCTCGCGGTTCACCAGGCGCGTCCGGAACCGGTCTACCCCGTACCGCAGCACCAGGATGGCGAAGAACAGTCCGGAGAGCATGAGTCCGACGCTCCACACCCAGTCCTGGTTCCGGAAGAACTCCATAGAGAGTGCCGACGGCACGCCGAGGAGGAATCCGGTGAATCCGACGACCGTGATCGCCCGGGGCCTCGTCATCCCGAAGTCGATCAGTACCCGGGAGGCGAGCTCGATCATCGAGATCAGACTGCTCCACGCAGCGAACACGAGGGCCAGGAAGAACAGGATCATGAACAGGTTGCCGGCCGGCATGCGGGCGAACAGTTGCGGAACCCAGATGAACGTCAGGCCTTCGTTGCCGGCTCCCACGATCGTGTCGGCAGCCTCCGGCATGATCGCGAATGCCGTGCAGAGCACCATGATCCCGGCCAGCAGCGACACGGAGTTGTTGCCGAAGCCGAGCACGAACGCGTTCAACGTCGTGTCTTCCTGGTTCCTCAGGTACACGGCATAGGCGGTGATCAGACCCCAGCCCGCGCCCGTGTCCCAAGCGTTCTGAGTCAGGGCTTCCAGCCACAGGCGAGCGCTGAGCAGGTCGCTCCACTCCGGGGTGAACAGGAACGCGAGTCCCGCCTCCGCTCCGGGGAGCGTGATGGCGCGAATCGCCAGGACGATGACCAGGACGAAGAGCGTGGGAATGAGCACACGGGCGGCCCTCTCGATGCCGCGCACCCCGAAGGCGACCACCGCCACGCCCATACCCATCGCGATCCCGTGTGTCACCACGGCGGCTCCAGAGCCGGCGTATCCCTGCCAGAACTCCGTGGCCGCCTCCGGAGAGGTCATCGGAATGCCGCGCGTGAGCGAGCCCCACAGGTAACGAATGGTCCAGCCCATCACGACCGAGTAGTAGAACATGATCGCGGTGGCCGTGAACGCGACCCACGCCCCCATCCACGCACTGCCGCGCCCGAGCAGGCGGGCAAAAGCCCCGACGGGACCGCGACGCGTTTCCCGCCCCATGGCGAATTCCACGAGGATCAGGGGAACCGACCACAGAAGAAGGAAGACGGCCCAGGCGAAGAGGAAGGAACCGCCCCCGTTGCTGGCCGCGATTCGCGGGAAGCGCCAGATGTTGCCCGTTCCCACGGCCATCCCAAGCATGACGACCATGGTTCCCCAGCGCGAGGAAAAGCGCTGCTTCTCGGTCACTCCCCGACCTCCGTTCGCCGAGTCCGGACTGCGCGCGATCTCATGTGCACCGCCCTCCCTGCAGGTCCGAGTCGAGCCACTGCTCGAGGAGCCGGTTGAAGCTGCCGGGCATGGAAAGGTGAGAGCAATGGCCCGTGCCGGCGACCTCCACGTACGTGGCCCCTGGAATCAGCGCCACGATTTCGTGGGACCAGGCCGGCGGCACATAGTGGTCCCGTGGACCCTTGATCACCAGCGTCGGGGCCTCGATGGAAGGAAGCTGCGGGCGAAGATCCGTCTTCTTGAGCAGGTCCACGCGAGCGTTCGATTCGGACGAGGGTACGGTGCGCGTGCCGGTCCACAGCGCATAGTCCACCACCCGCTCGCTTCCCGGTGAGTCATCGTAGATCCATACCTCCAGCCGACTCCAGACTCGAGCCAGCGCCCGCGCCGCCCGGGTGGGGAGGTAGCGTGTGGTGAACCTCGCCACGGGAGCCAGGAGCGTGCGGTTCAGTCCCACGTGATCGTAGCCGATTCGCGCCAGCGTGTTCACGAGCACGAGGCCCGCCACCTTCTCCGGCCAGCGCACGGCGAAGTGCATGGCGATGGCGCCTCCGAGGCTCTGGCCCACGAGGATGATCCGACCCGCCCCGGAGCCCGCCGCCAGTTCTCCGACGTCGTCCACCAGTCGATCCAATGTGTGGTCGGACGAGAGCCGGCGGCGGAGAGAGGCACAGATTACCCGGTAGCGCCGGGCGAGAGCCGGAACCTGGTAGCGAAAGGTCTCTTTCATGCCGTCCGCGCCGGGGACGAAGAGGATCGCGAGCGAGCTCCGCGCCTTCGGTCCACCGCCGGTTTCAGTGGGACGCAGATCCACGCAGTCCACGGACTCGCCGTCCGAAAAGGTGAACTCGCCGGCCGGGATGGGCGCACCGTCGAACCCTAGAATCGGGGGGCGGACCAGGCGGCGATTTCGACGAAGCACCAGCAGCACGTAGAGTGCCGAGAGCAGGCCCAGGATGGCCAGCAGCGAAGCGCCGGAGAGACTCACCCGGCTTCGGCCGGCTCCGTGCCATCGGACGGCAGGTCCAGGCTCGCTGGCTCCGTAAGCAGAGCTCCGAAGTCGGTCCCCGGGTCCAGGCGATGCACGGGATACCACGTCAGGTCGGGAGAATCCGTTTCGTCCCGTCCCTCCCGACCGAGCGGCGCATCCTGCGACCACGGCTCCAGCAGGGCGAAGAGCAGGCGGGCCCGTGGCTGATCCGCTCGCACGAGCCATGCGCCCTCGGGAAAGTGGCGCACTCCTCGCACAAGCAGGCTCGATCCATCCGGGGCCGAGTCCAGCGGCATGTCGGCGGCCACATCCGGCGGGAGATCCGAGGTGGCGCCCACAGGATAGGATCCTACCGGTACGGACCCGGACCGGCGGAGGCGCTCGACCTCGAACCCGTGTGAGGCGGCCAGTTCGGCCCACTCACGGCCTTCCGGGTCGATCATCCATCCGGCCGGGACGGGCAGGGCCAGCTGGCGTCGCACGAGCGGATGCCAGCGGTCCGTGGTCTCCTGCACGATCTGGCCCTGGTCGTTCCACACCAGCCACACGAGGTTCGGTTGACCGGGGTCGGGCTGGAAGACGTGTCGCAGTGAAAGGGCCGGCGTGAACGGCTCGCCTGCGGAATCCATCGCCTCCGGAAGTCCAGTGGCCCTCGAGGCCTGGGCGCGAAGCCCTTCTCCCTGGTTGGCGGTGACCTCGAGGAGGAATCCCAGCGTCTGGTACATGAGCTGCACCCGTTCCGGCAGCCCTTCCGCTCCGTCCAGCGACGTGACGCCCAGCATCACCGTCAGCTCCCCAGCCAGGGAAAAGGCGTTGAGCGCCCGGTCGGCACCGAGCGGACCTGGTGTCAGAGAGGCGCCGGCCGGAAGTGCCCGGGCGCCCATCGCCGGAACATCCATCACCTCGGCCTCGGGACTAACGGCCACGTACTCCCGGAAGGTCACCGACGCCTGCGCCAACTCGTTGGCCACGTAGGGAAGCAGGTAGAATCGGCCGAAGGAGACCAGCCCGGGGTCTACGTTCGGATGCCTGGAAAGGCCGGCCTGCACGCGGTAGACCGTCGGGCCGATTTCCCGCAGGTCCACCACGAGCTGCGGCCTCCACCCGGCCGCGAATTCATGTACGGCCGCGGTGGCGGCGGATCGGAGTGCCGCGTGGTCGCGGGTCGGATCGATGCCCGACGGCTCATCGGGCATCCACCACAGAAGTCCCCAGGGGTTCGCGGCGGGAACGAAGACGAGGTCCAGGTGGTCCAGCAGCGTCCCGATCTCGCCGAGCACCAACTCCCGGATCATCTGCAGGGTGACATCGGTACCGGACAGCTCATCTCCCCTCTGACCGGCGAGGACGAGCACTCGAACGCGCTCCAGCTCGTTCGGAGGCCGGCGGACCTTCACGAGGAGCACCGGCAGCGTCGAGTCGGGCTCCACCGATCCGCCTTCGGCCCACGCCAGCGTGTCCAGCGTCACCTGGCCGAAGGCCGCCGCCAGGCCTTCCAGGTAGTCGCCCATCTCCGCCGGGGTGGTGGGCGCGAACCAGCCGCGCTGCTCGCCGGGAGTCATCCAGGACCGGGACCTGCCGGAGGGCGCTTCCTGCGCCGCAAGGCCGGGGACCAGCAGCAGGATTCCGCACAGGAGGGCAGCGACGCACCTCATTCGAATGACTCCCGCACCCGGGCGATCAGGGCGTCCGCCCCGAGTCGATCGTTGCCGAGCGTGGCGGCCAGCTCCGGAGCGTTGAAGCGCATTCCGTGGGCGAACCAGTCGGCGAGGAAGGGCCCGCTGCGCGGATTCCGGTACCAGTCGTGGTCGAATCGATCACGCAATTCACGAAGCAACTGGGCGGCCAGCATACGACTGCGAAGGTAGCGGGCCACGCCGAACCGCTGGCCGATTCTCTCCAGAAACGTACGGGGCTCGAACCGGAATCCCGTCGCGTCGACCAGCATCTCCGCCCAGCGTCCACCCATCTCTCCGGGACGATCCGTCTCCGACATCTCGAGTTCGAACTCGAGTCGGACGGCGGCCTCCCGAAGGGCGAACAGGTCCGTCACGGCGCCCGTCCGCAGATAGCTCTCCAGGGCCTCACCCTCGAAGCCCCGAGTGCGCTTCACCCACGCCCGCTCGCGACTGAGCCCGGCGAACAGCAGCCCGTGCGACTTGACCACGGCGCGGTCCCCGAGGGCCCGATCCTCGAAGGAGAGGCGCGCATCCGTGTACGCGTAGTGCAACGCACGGCCCACGGAGGTGAGGAGGGCAATGCAGCCGGGTTGGGTGATCGTGGGCATCACCAGCAGACGAATCTGCTCGGGCACGCGGACGGGGGTGCAGCGGGCGACCATTCCCGGGCCGGGAAACGGCTCGTGCTCGATGCGGACGTGGCCGCCGTACTCGAGCGGCAATCCGATATCGCGCAGGTCCTTGCGCAGGGTCCCCAGGACGTCGGCTTCCTGGCACGAGCCGTCCAGCCAGGGCATGCGACGCAGCCAGCCGGCATCGTGGCTCTCGGCCACATCGAACCCGATGTCCAGGCGCGACCGAAGCTCGTCCCGCATCACGTCCCGGTACAGGTCGTCCGTGTCCGAGAGGATGCGCCGGGCCTCCTTGAGCACTCCCAGCAGGTTCACACCCGCGAGCCTTTCCATCGCCTCCCGGTACTTCCCGTACCCGAGCTCCGCCGCCGCCTCCCGCCAGCGGCTGAGCCGATCCAGCTGGACCGGGATCGCCTCTTCCAGCACCTCGCAGCGGGCTTCCTCGAGGCGGCGGCGAGCCCCCCGATCCTTCGTGGAGTGGATGAGATTCGGGGCTTGGCTGACCGGGACGGCGATGTCGCCCGTCTCGACCTTGGCTGTGGCTCGCCAATAGCGGAATTCGTCGTCGAGGCGTGCGTTGTGGGCTTCCAGGTGATGCCGGGCGGCCCACCGAAGCAGCTTCCGCAGCTGCCGCTCCTCCTCCTCCTCGGCGGCCGCCATCGCGCGCTCGATGACGGGCAGCGCTCCCGAGGCTTCGAGGATGCCCTGGCTCTCGAAGAGAGGGGCCAACTCGGGCCAGGCCTTTCGACCGGACCTGGCCTCGTGGAGCTCCTCGAACACGGCTGCTCGGAAGCGCTCCGCCCTGTCGCGGATTTCCGCGGTCGTCAGGCCCACGCTACCCTCCGGCTCACCGACGCGCGGCGGCTCAGGCGGCCGGCTCCGACTCGATCCCGTCGCGAATGAAGTCCGCGATCCCGTCGGCCTGGACCCGCACCTGCTCCAGAGTGTCGCGGTCCCGTACCGTGACGGTCCCATCCTCGATGCTCTGGCCGTCCACGGTGACGCAGAAGGGAGTGCCGGCTTCGTCCTGCCGCCGGTAGCGCCGCCCGATGGATCCGCTCACGTCGTAGAACGTCGTGTATCGGCCCCGGAGATCGGCAGCGATCCGCTCGGCCATCTCGGGCATCCCTTCCTTTTTGACCAGGGGGAATACGGCGACCTTCGTGGGTGCGAGTCGCGGGTTCAGGCGCAGCACGGTTCTGGCCTCACCCTCCACTTCCTCCTCGTGATAGGCATCCGCGAGCACCACGAGCATCGTCCGGTCGAGGCCGGCCGACGTCTCGATTACGTAGGGCACGAACCGCTTCCCGGAGTGCGACTCGACGTACTCCAGCTTCTTGCCCGAGTGCTCCTGGTGCCGCGAGAGATCGAAGTCGGTGCGGTTGTGGATTCCCTCGAACTCCCGCCAGCCCATCGGGAACAGATACTCGATGTCCACGGCGTCCTTGGCGTAGTGCGCCAGCTCGTCCGGACCGTGCGGTTCGAGGCGGAGCCGGTCCGCCCGGATTCCGAGCGACTTCACCCACTCCAGGCGTCGCTCCTTCCAGGTGTGGAACCACTCCTCATCCGTGCCGGGCTCGACGAAGAACTGCATCTCCATCTGTTCGAACTCGCGCGTGCGGAAGGTGAAGTTGCCCGGGGTAATCTCGTTCCTGAAGGCCTTGCCGACCTGTGCGATCCCGAACGGGACCTTCTGCCGCGCGCTGTCGAGCACGTTCTTGAAGTTGACGAAGATCCCCTGCGCGGTCTCGGGCCGCAGGTATACCACGGCCGTCGATTCCTCGACGGGACCCATGAAGGTCTTGAACATGAGGTTGAAGTTGCGGGGCTCCGTGAACTGGCCGGTCACTCCGCACGTGGGGCACTGGTCTCCTTCCACGTGATCCGCCCGGAAACGACGGTGGCAGTTGCGGCACTCGATCAGCGGATCGGTGAACCCGTCCACGTGTCCGCTCGCCACCCAGACCTCGGGATGCATCAGGATTCCGGCATCGAGACCCTCTATGTCGTCGCGCCGGTGGACCATCTCGGACCACCAGGCCTCCCGGACGTTCTTCTTCAACTCGACCCCGAGCGGACCGTAGTCGTAGACGGCACCCACGCCGCCGTACACTTCGGACGACTGGAAGATGAAGCCCCGTCGCTTCGCCAGGGACACGAGCTTCTCCATCAGGTTATCGGGGTGGCCCGTCTCGGTGCTCACCTTGTCCTCCACATGTTCTGTTGCCTCGAGGGATGTCCGTTCGCGCGGTCCTCATCCCCGCCACGCCGCGAAAGGGAGCCGGTAGGATAGCGTCAGTCGAGTGCGCTCGCGACCAGTTGGACCAGGTCATCCGCTTCGAGCCATGCACCATCTCCGGAGGCCAGGGTCACGCCGGGAGGTACCGGTCCACTCGCCGTGCCGCACACGAGCAGCACGGGCACTCCGGCATCCCGCGCCCGAGCGAGCACCTCCCAGGTAATCTTGCCGAGGCTGCTGGTGGAGTCCCAGGCGCCTTCTCCCGTGACCAGTAGATCCGTGTCCGTGAGGGCTTCCGCGAAGCCGACGCGATTGAGCACCCAGTCGCTCCCCTGCACCAGCTCCGCGCCGAGGAAGGCCGCGCAGCCGGCCCCGAGCCCTCCGGCCGCTCCCGCCCCCGGCCGGTCCGCTACGTCCAGACCCAGGTCCCGGGTCAGCCGTTCGCCGAGGCGCATCAGCCCGCTCTCGAGGATCTCCACCTGCTCCGCGTCGGCTCCCTTCTGCGGCGCGAAACGCCGAGCCGCGCCGTCCGAACCCGTGAGCACGGCCCGCACGTCCGCCACGGCGGTGCAGGACACTCCGTTCGGTAAGGCCGAGCCCCGCTCGATGCGCGCCAGCGAGCCGAGGGAGCCACCGCCCGGGGGAAGCTCGTCCGCCGAGGCACCGAGAAACCGGTATCCGAAGATCCGGGCCAGCCCGGTGCCGCCGTCCACGGTGGCCGATCCTCCGAGCCCGACGGCGACGTGGGTCGCCCCGAGGTCGAGGCACCGCGCCACCAGCTCTCCCACGCCCTGCGTGTCGCTGTGAAGCGGGTCCCGTCGCTCGGCCGGAACTCGATGAAGGCCGCACGCGTCCGCGGACTCGATCACCGCTTCGCCAGGGGAAGTCCAGAGGATGCGGGCGCTCACCGGCCCGCCAAAGGGCCCCGATACCTCATGCAGGCATACGCTGCCTCCGCCGGCGCCGGCCAGCGCCGCGAGCAGGCCCGGGCCCCCGTCCGACAGCGGCATCAGGCGAATCACGGAATCCCGGCGCACGCTACGAACGCCCGCTGCCAGGGCCTCCGCGACCCGGGCCACGGACAGGCTTTCCTTGAACGCCGTCGGACAGACGAGGACTCGCAAACGGCTGCCTTTCCGGGCCATCGGCCCTGCTGCAAAGGAGCGCGGCGACAGGTCCCGGGAAGCTAACCCGGTGGTGGACATTCGCGCAGCCGGTGCGCTACTGTTCCGACATGTTCGGACCCGGCGGAAACATCCGCATCATCGGTCATCGTGGAGCCCGCGGCGTCGCTCCGGAAAACACGATCCCGGCCATTCGGCACGGGGTGGAGGTGGGCGCGCAGGCCATCGAGATCGACCTCCACGCTTCCGCGGATGGAGAGATCGTGGTGATCCACGATCCGACCCTGGATCGCACCACCGATGGGGCGGGTCCGCTGGAGGACCTCACTCTCTCCGACCTCAAACGATTCGACGCCGGATATCGATTCACGCCCGACGGCGGGAAGACCCATCCATACCGCGGACAGGGTATTCGGATTCCCACGCTGGACGAGGCGATGGAAGCGATCGGAGACCTTCCGGCGATCCTGGAAGTGAAGAGCGCCGCGGCCGGTCGCCGACTGGCGGAATGGCTTCCGGGACGCGCGGAGTTCGACCGCATCATCGTGGGCGGCTTCGACGCCGAAGAGGTCGGGCCTGCCGGCGCGGTGGCACGTCATCGCTGCGCCTATCAGACGGACCTGCTCGGCTTCGTCCTGTGGGGAAAGCTGGGGTTCAGCCGGCCTCTGCCGGACGACCTTTCGGCCGCCATGGTTCCCGTGCGGAAGGGTGCCGTTCGCATCGTGACGCGTGGTTTCGTGCGCCGGATGCACGCGCAGGGCAAAGGCGTGTTCGTTTGGACCGTGAACCGACCGGAAGAGATGCGACGCCTGTTCGACCTGGGCGTCGACGGATTGATCAGCGACTACCCGGCCGTCCTGCGGCGAGTTGTGGAGGAACGGCTGGCTGCCGGCCGGGAATAGAGGTGGTGACGTTGGGGAAGCGGGCCATCCTTCACGTGGACATGGACGCGTTCTACGCGGCGGTGGAGGAGCGCGAAAACCCGGCTCTCCGCGGAAAACCGGTGGTCATCGGTTCCGAGCCGAAGGAGGGGCGGGGACGGGGCGTCGTGGCGACCGCCAACTACGCCGCCCGCCGCTACGGAATCGGATCAGCGATGCCTATCTCCGAAGCGTGGCGCCGGTGCCCGAGCGCCGTCTACATCCGCCCCCGCATGCGCCTCTACGTGAAAGTCTCGCACCAGGTACGCGAGATCTTCGAACGCTTCACCGACCTCATCGAGCCCATCAGCATCGACGAAGCGTTTCTGGACGTCACCGCGAGCCGCCGCCTGTATGGCGTCGGCCCCGAGATCGCGAAACGGATCAAGAGCGCCATCCGATCCGAAGAGCGACTGACCGCTTCCATCGGATGCGCTGGGTCCAAGTTCATCGCCAAGATCGCCAGCGATCTCGATAAGCCCGATGGCCTGGTGGTGGTCGAGGAGGGCCGGGAGGCAGAGTTCCTCGACCCCCTGCCGATCGGCCGACTGTGGGGAGCCGGCCCGAAGGCGCTCGAGAGGTTCCGGCGGCTTCGCTGCGCCACGATCGGGGACGCCGCACGACTCGAGCGGGACGTGCTGGTGCGCACGTTCGGTGAGGCCATGGGCGATCGGTTTCACAGGCTCAGCCGCGGACTGGACGAGCGCCCCGTGGTTCCCGATCACGTTCGCAAGTCTCTCGGGAAGGAAAGCACGTTCGGAGAGGACGTGGCCGACCGGAAGGTCGTGGAGCGGACGCTGCTGGACCTCACGGAGAAGGTGGCGGCCTCCCTCCGCCGCAAGCGAATGGCGGGGGTCACCATTACTCTGAAGCTGCGCTGGGAAGGCTTCGAGACCGTGACGCGGCGCCGTACCTTGAAGGAACCGGTCAACACGACCGAGAAGATCTGGCCCGTGGCGCGTGAACTGCTGCGAGCCGCCGACCGTCCGAGACTCAAGGTGCGGCTGGTGGGCGTCACGCTGTCGGGCCTGGATCGAGTGGAGAGCGGCCAGTCGGACCTCTTCCGTGAGGAATCGGATGTGGACGGAAGGGTGGCCGAGGCGGTAGACAGCCTGGCCGAGCGATTCGGATCGGGCACGGTGACGCGTGCCGCCTTGCTGCCAGACGGAGAGAAAGACGCGCCGGACGACGATCCGGAACCTCATGAATCCGGAGGAAACTGAAATGACGCGTGTCCCCAGCCGGGCCGAGGCGCTCGACCTGATGCACGAATACACCGGGAACGAGAACCTGCGAAAGCACATGTACGCGGTGGAAGCGGCCATGCGCGCCTACGCGGCCAAGTACGGCGAGGACGCCGATCTCTGGGGCGTGACCGGCCTGATCCACGATTTCGACTACGAGAAGTTCCCGAACGACGCCCTCAGCCCGACGGAGGAACACCCGTCGAGCGGCGTGGCCATCCTGCGGGAGAACGGATGGCCGGAGGAGATCCTGCATGCCGTGATGGCGCACGCGGAGCACACGGGAGTCGAGCCGGAGACGCTGATGGCCAGAACTCTCCGGGCCGTGGACGAGCTGACCGGCCTCGTGACCGCCTGCGCGCTGGTTCGGCCCACGGGGATATCCGACCTTCGCGCCAAGTCCGTGAAGAAGAAGCTGAAGGACCGCTCGTTTGCGGCCGCCGTGAACCGGGAGGAGATCCGATCCTATCCCGAGGCCATCGGAGAGGACATGACCGAGCACATCGACTTCGTGATCGAAGCGATGAGGGGAATCGCGGACACGCTGGAGCTTCAGGGACATGCGTAATCCCAGGCCCATACACACGGTGATCGAGCCGTTCCGGATCAAGAGCATCGAACCCATCCGAATGACGACCCGGGACGAGCGGGAGAGCCATATCGTCGAGGCCGGCTACAACGTCTTCCTCCTCGATGCCCGCGACGTCCTCATCGACCTGCTGACGGACAGCGGGACGGGAGCCATGAGCGCGGAGCAGTGGGCGGGCGTCATGCGAGGCGACGAGTCGTACGCGGGAAGCAAGAGCTACTACAGGTTCAAGGAGGCGGTGCAGGACATCTTCGGCTTTCGCAACGTCATCCCGACGCACCAGGGTCGGGCCGCGGAGCGGATCCTGTTCAGCACCGTGTGCCAGCCCGGAGACGTGATTCCGAACAACACCCACTTCGACACCACCCGCGCGAACATCGAGTTCACGGGAGCCGAGGCCAGGGACCTGCCGTGCGCCGAGGCGGCCGACCTCGCCGCCCCCGAGCCGTTCAAGGGCAACATCGACCTCGAGGCGCTGGAAGCCCTGCTGGACGACCCGCCGGGACGGATTCCGCTGGCCATGATCACGATCACCAACAACTCCGGCGGCGGGCAGCCGGTGTCGATGGCCAACATCCGGGCGATGTCCGAGATCTGCCGTTCCCGCGGCGTCCCCTTCTACATCGACGCGTGCCGCTTCGCGGAGAACGCCTATTTCATACAGCAGCGGGAGCAAGGCTTCGCGGATCAGGACCTGATCGACATCGCGCGGGAGATGTTCGCGTACGCGGACGGAGCCACGATGTCCGCGAAGAAGGACGGAATGGCGAACATCGGGGGATTCCTGGCCACGAACGACGACCAGCTGGCGGCGCAGGAGCGGGACCTTCTCATCCTGACGGAGGGATTCCCGACCTACGGAGGCCTGGCGGGACGAGACCTGGATGCGGTCGCAGTCGGCCTGTACGAAGCCCTCGAACCGGACTACCAGAAGTACCGCATCGCGTCGACCGCGTACCTGGGCGACCATATCAGCGCTGCCGGAGTGCCGATCGTTCAGCCACCGGGGGGACACGCCGTCTACATCGACGCTTCCGCCCTGTGCCCCCACATTCCGGCGCTCGAGTTTCCGGGCATCTCGCTGACGGTGGAGCTCTACCTGGAGGCCGGGATCCGCGGGGTGGAGATCGGCAGCGTGATGTTCGGCTCGCGCGATCCGGAAACGGGGGAGAGACTGGCGGCCCGGAACGAGCTGGTGCGCCTGGCGATTCCGCGCCGGGTCTACACGCAGAGCCACGTCGACTACGTGGTGGAGGCGATTCTCAACGTGTACGACCGACGGGAGAACATGCGCGGGTACGAGATCACGTACGAGCCGCCATTCCTGAGACACTTCACGGCCCGCTTCGAGCCACTCTAGCCGGGTGGACGTCGGCGGCCGGCCCTGAAACGAAATGGAGACCCGCGCCATGATGAGGACCTTCCGTATCGCCCTGGCCGCGGCTCTGCTGGGGTTCCCGGCGGCCGCTCCGGCCCAGTTGACGACCGAGCTGGACGCATACTGGGCCGAGATCTCCCGAACGGTGGTGGAAGGCGACTTCGAGGGCTACTCGTCGCTCTATCACCCGGACGCGGTACTGGTGATGCTGGGCACCGGAAGCGTTCCGATCGGAGACGCCCTGGCCTCCTGGAAGCAGGGATTCGATGAAACCCGTGAGGGAAGGTCGAAGGCGGGTGTCGAGTTCCAGTTCACCCGGCGATTGAACGACGCCACGACCGCGCACGAGATGGGCATGTTCCGCTACACGTTCCAGCCCGAGGGCGGGGCGGAAACGGTCGCCGTGGTCTGGTTCGAAGCTCTGCTCGTGAAAAAGAACGGCCGCTGGCTGATGGTGATGGAGTTCCAGAAGGAAGCGGCGACCGACGCGGAGTGGGCTGCTGGCCGGGGTCCGTGAATCGGGCTAGCCTTGAGACTCACGGCACATTGTACTTCGCCTGACAACACGGAGGCGACGTGACCGCAACCGGAATTGCCACGATGGTCCTGGTACTGCTGTTCGTATGGGGCGGATTCGCCCTGTTCGTCACAACGGCGGTCAAGCGGGAAAAGAAAAAGGCGGCGGAGAGGGATCCGGCCGCCGGCGACTGGAGAGATTGACCATGCGATCCATCGGAAGCGTACCCCTGCCGGCCGTTGCCCTGCTCCTGTTCCTCCCGCTGGCCTGCAGCGGAGAAGAGGAGGTCGATTCCTCGGCAGCCGAGACCGCCGGAGACATGCAGGCCCGGCTCGACCAGTTCGCGCCGGTGACCCTGGGGTTCGACGAGTCCCTGCTGGATGCCGACCAGCGGCGGGTGGTCAAGGAGCTCGTCAACGCATCAACGCACCTGGATGACATCTTCCGCCTCCAGGCCTGGCGAGGAAACGAAGGTGCGGCCGGGCTTCTTCCCGACGGAGACGATCCGGAGTCCGCGGCGAAGCGCGCGTACTTCGACCTCATGTACGGGCCGTGGGACCGTCTCACCGGCGGGGAGCCCTTCGTAGAGGGAGTCGGTCGCAAGCCGCACGGAGCCGGATTCTACCCCGAGGACCTGACCCGGGAAGAGTTCGAAGCCTGGATCGCCGAACACCCGGACGACGAGTCGGAGTTCAAGTCGGAGCTGACCCTGATACAGCGGACCGAAGACGGCGGGCTGCGGGCCGTTCCGTATCGCGAAGCCTTCACAGCGCACCTCGAGGCCGCGAGCGAGAACTTGCTCGCCGCGGCGGAGCGGGCGAACAACCCTTCGCTGAAGCGCTTCCTCGAGCTGCGCGCGGGCTCTCTCCTGTCGGACGAGTACTACGACAGCGAAGTGGCCTGGATGCGGCTCACGGATAACCTCATCGAGCCCACCCTGGGACCCTACGAGAACTACGAGGACCAGCTTTTCGGATACAAGATCTCCTACGAGTCCTTCATCGGCCTCAAGGACCCGGCCGAGAGCGAGCGCCTGGCCGGGCTGGTGGAGAACCTGCCTGCACTCGAGGCGTCGCTCCCGATCCCCGATGAGCACAAGTACCTGGACCGCTCGTTCGAGTCGCCGATCTCGGTGGTCACTCTGATCTATGCCGCGGGCGAGACCAGCGCGGGAATCCAGACGATCGCGTTCAACCTCCCGAACGATCCCCGCGTCCGTGAGGGAGAGGGCTCCAAGAAGGTGATGTTGAGGAACGTGATCGACGCCAAGTTCGAGACCATCCTCAAGCCGATCGCCGAACAGGTCCTGGTGCCCGAACAGGCGGCCAAGATCTCGGTGGATCCCTACTTCACGCGCGTGCTGATGCACGAGCTGGCGCACGGACTGGGGCCGGATTACGTGACCGGCCAACCGGACCTCACCACCCGCCAGGGGCTGAAGGACCGCTACGCCGCGATGGAGGAGGCGAAGGCCGACGCCGTGGGCACGAACAGCCTTCGCGTGCTTACCCGGGAGGGCGTGTACGACGAAGCGTTTCTCGAGGAAGTCTACATCGACCACGTCGCCGACATGTTCCGGTGCGTGCGTTTCGGGATCACCGAGGCGCACGGCCTTGGCTGCCTGACCCAGTTCAACTTCCTCCGCGAACGCGGCGCGATCACGTACGACGAGGCCACGGGCCGGTTCGCCGCGGACCTGGAGATCTTCCCGGTCGCCGTCGCCGAGATGGCCCACGTCTACCTGATGATGCAGGCGACGGGTGACTACGACGGGGCCGGCGCGTTCGTCGAAGAGTTCGGTACGATCTCACCGGAAATGCAGGGTGCGCTGGACCGGCTGGCGGAGACCGTCCCCGTGGACATCCGGCCGACCTACGCGGTCGAACAGATGATGGAAGGCTGGTAACCGACCTTCCACCTGCGCTCGCAGTTTGCTTAGCTTGGGACGCTCTCGAATCCGCACCCTGGAGGTACGAGAAATGAGCGTCCCGAGCCCCACCCGTGTCCTCGTCGCAGCCGCCGCCATGCTTCTTTGCGTTGCCACGGCGGCCGACGCGCAGATCAACCGCCTGAAGAAAGCGGCCCAGGAGGCTGCCGAGCGCGAGACGGCCAACCAGGTGGACCGCATGGTTACCGAGGCCGTGCAGTGCGCGTTCGACGACCCCCGCTGCATCGAGGAGGCCGAACAATCCGGAAGGCCCGTCGTGCTGATCGACAGCGAGGGGCGCGTCATCACGGACCAGGACGGCAGGCCGATCACGGACCCGAATGCCGCCGCCGCGCAGTCCGGAGGAGGATCCGATGCGGCCGCTTCGATGAAGCCGGGCGAGGGAGTGTGGGCGAACTACGACTTCGTGCCAGGGGAAACGGTCCTGTACGTGGACGACTTTGCCGGCGATCGGGTGGGCGACTTTCCGCAGCGGTTGGAGTGGATGCGCGGCAACATGGAGATCGTGGAGTGGGAGGGCCAACGGCTGATCCGGGCGACGGGCGAGAACAGCCAGTTCGGCATCATGATCGACGGCGGAGTGCCGGATCAGTTCACGCTCGAGTTCGAGATCCACGATCCGGCGAACCAGCAGGGCACGATGGTGCTGACAGAACAGGCGCCCGCGCAGATCAGCAACTACGACGCTACCTACGTCAACTTCGGTAACTGGCGGGGATCCGGACTGTGGACCGGACGGCAGCCGCTCTCGACGATCCAGGACAAGACTATCACGGAACGGCTGGTCACGGCGCGCATCATGGTGGACGGGGCCCACGCCAAGGTGTTCATGGACGAGATCCGGATCTCGAACGCCCCGCGGGTGGAGCTGCCTCGCGGCGACCGGATCACGATCGTCATGCACGCTGCCGCGAATCGACCCATCTACGTCGGAAGTATCCGCCTCGCCGCGGGCGGACGCGACCTTTACGACAAACTGGCTCGTGACGGAAGAGTGGCGACGCGCGGCATCTTCTTCGACACCAACAGCGACGTCATTCAGCCTGAATCGACGCCAACCCTCAGGGACATCGGCGAGATGCTGCAGGCGCGCGGCGACCTCGCCCTGATCATCGAGGGCCACACGGACTCTGAGGGTGACGCGGAGTACAACCTGGACCTCTCCGAGCGCAGGGCCGCCGCGGTGGTGCGATACCTGATCGAAGCATACGGGATCTCGTCCGATCGCCTGGCGGCCGAGGGACTTGGAGAGTCCGCTCCCGTCGGCGACAACTCGACCGCGGAGGGCCGGCAGCAGAACCGGCGCGTCGAGCTGGTGGTACAGTAGCGCTTGACTCACCGCATCGCCGTCGTATAGTCCGGCGATGCCCAAGCGCGACGACATCTCCTCGATCCTCCTGATCGGCTCCGGGCCGATCATCATAGGCCAGGCCTGCGAGTTCGACTATTCGGGCACGCAGGCCTGTCGTGCGCTCAGGGAGGAGGGCTACCGGGTCATCCTGGTGAACTCCAATCCCGCCACGATCATGACCGACCCCGACGTGGCCGACGCCACCTACATCGAGCCGATCACGGCCGAATGGGTGGAGCGGGTGATCGAGAAAGAGAATCCGGACGCCATCCTCCCCACCATGGGCGGGCAGACGGCCCTCAACGTGGCGCTGGAACTCCATGAAACGGGCGTGCTCGATAAGCACGGCGTGGAACTCATCGGGGCGGACACCCGCGCCATCCGCATGGCCGAGGATCGCGAGGAGTTCGCGAAGGCCATGGAGCGCATCGGCCTCAAGGTCCCGCATGGCGGCTTCGCGCACTCGGTGGACGAAGCGCTGACCATCGTGGAGGACACGGGCTTTCCGGCTATCATCAGACCCTCCTTCACCCTCGGTGGAACGGGCGGCGGCATCGCGTGGAACCGGGAGGAGTTCGACGCCAAGGTGCGCCGCGGGCTCGAGCTCTCGCCGATCACCGAGGTCCTGATCGACCGGAGCGTGATCGGGTGGAAGGAGTTCGAGCTCGAGGTGATGCGGGATTGCGCGGACAACGTGGTCATCGTGTGCTCGATCGAGAACTTCGATGCGATGGGCGTGCACACCGGCGACTCCATCACGGTCGCTCCCGCCATGACGCTTTCCGATCACGAATACCAGGAGATGCGGGACGCCGCCATCGCGATCATCCGCGAGATCGGGGTCGAGGCGGGCGGTTGCAACGTCCAGTTCGCGCTCAGCCCGGAGGACGGCGAGCTGCTGGTGATCGAGATGAATCCGCGCGTGTCGCGGAGCTCAGCGCTCGCGTCCAAGGCCACGGGCTTCCCGATCGCTCGGATCGGGGCCAAGCTGGCGGTGGGTTATCGGCTGGACGAGATCGACAACGCGATCACCCTCAAGACGCCCTCGTGCTTCGAGCCGGTGCTCGACTACGTGGTGGTCAAGATTCCTCGCTTCGCCTTCGAGAAGTTCCCGCTGGCGGACCCGACGCTGGGCGTGCAGATGAAGGCCGTGGGCGAGGTCATGGCGATCGGCCGGACGTTCACCCAGGCCTGGCTCAAGGGGTTCCGGGCACTGGAGAACGACCGTGTCGGCTGGGTACCGGCCGACGATCCGGCGGACGACCGACTTCCCGACGACGGCCTGGAGTCCCTGAGGTCGGCGCTCCGAACTCCCACGCCCGAGCGGCCCTTCCAGCTCTACCGGGCGCTGCTGGCCCGCGTGCCCCTGGAGGACATCGCAGAGCGAAGTCACATCGATCCGTGGTTCCTGGACCAGCTGCTCCAGATCTCGGAGGCGGCGCGCGAATTTGCGGCTCTCACCGAGGTGGGAGAGCGGGAGATGCTCGCCGCCAAGCGCATCGGGTTTGGCGACGCGGAGTTGGCCCGGCTCCGAGGCGTGACCGAAGACGAGATGCGAGCGCTCCGGCACCAGATGGGGATCCGACCCGTCTTCAAGACGGTGGACACCTGCGCGGGTGAGTTTCCCGCCGCGACTCCATACCTCTACTCGACGTACGAGACCGAGAACGAGTCCGAGCGTAGCGACCGCAGGAAGGTCGTGATCCTGGGCAGCGGGCCGAACCGGATCGGGCAGGGCGTGGAGTTCGACTACTGCTGCGTCTCTTCCTCGCTGGCCCTGCGGGACGTGGGGGTCGAGACCATCATGGTGAACTCCAACCCCGAGACGGTCTCCACCGATTTCGACATCTCCGACAAACTGTACTTCGAGCCCCTGACGCTCGAAGACGTCCTTGCAATCGTGGAGCACGAGAAGCCCGAGGGCGTGGTGGTGCAGATGGGTGGCCAAACCCCACTGCGCCTGGCCCGGAAGCTACAGGACCTGGGCGTGCCCATCCTCGGCACGAGCGTGGATGCGATCGATCGCGCGGAGGACCGGAAGCGGTTCGAGGCGCTGTGCCGCGAGCTGGGGATCGCGTGTCCCGAAGCCGGCACCGCTACCAGCGAGAGCGAAGCCGTGGAGGCCGCCGAGCAAATCGGTTACCCGGTGCTGGTGCGCCCGAGCTACGTGCTGGGCGGCCGCGGCATGGAGATCGTGTACGACCGGGAGATGCTCAAGGAGTACTTCGCGGTTGCCGCCAGCGCCTCGCCGGAACATCCCGTGCTGCTCGATCGTTTCCTCGAGGATGCCTTCGAGGCGGACGTGGACGCCGTGTGCGACGGAGAATCGGTACTGATCGGGGGCGTCATGCAGCACATCGAGGAGGCTGGGATTCACTCGGGCGATTCGGCCTGCGTGCTGCCTCCCTACCTCCTCGCCGACGACCACATCGAGCGAATGAAGAGCCACACGCGCGCGTTCGCCGAAGCGCTGGGGGTCAAGGGATTGATCAACGTCCAGTATGCGGTCCACGAGGGTAAAACGTACGTGCTGGAGGTCAATCCGCGGGCCAGCCGAACCGTCCCGTTCGTCAGCAAGGCCACCGGCATCCCGCTGGCGCGGGTAGCTGCACGAGTGCTCGCGGGCGAGCGCCTCTCGGACATGGGGCTGCCGGAAGACCCGAAGGTCCGCGATGTCGCGGTGAAGGAGGCCGTCTTCCCGTTCAACAAGATCCCGGACGCGGACCCTCAGCTCGGTCCCGAGATGCGTTCCACTGGCGAGGTCATGGGCTGGGCCGACAGCTTCGGCCTCGCCTTCGCCAAGGCGCAGGTATCGGCCGACGAGTCCCTTCCGCTGGAGGGACGGGTGGTCGTCACGGTGCACGATCGGGACAAGCCCGCCGCGATTCCGATCGTTCGCCGCTTCCACGAGCTCGGATTCGAGATCGTGGCCACCGAAGGAACGGCCAGGTACCTGAGGGGACGGGGGGTCCCGTGCACGTCGGTGCTCAAGGTGCACGAGGGCCGGCCGAACATCCTGGATCTCCTTCTGTCCGGCGACATCCAGCTTCTCCTGAACACCCCCCTGGGTAAGCACGCGCAGCAGGACGACTACATGATCCGCCGGGCGGCCATCACGCGCGGCGTCGCTTACACCACGACGCTGTCAGCCGCCTCGGCCGCGACGGACGCGATCATGGCCCTCCGCAGCCGCCATCTCTCGGTCCGGAGCCTGCAGGAAAGACAGGGGGTCCCGCCCGTCGCCGCATCGGAGCAGGTGTGAAGGACATCCGGGCTCCGTTAGCCGCTGCAGCCACCTGCATACTCCTGGCCGCCTGCGGGGGCGAGCCGCAGTCCGCGGACGCCGACCACCACATGTCCAGCGCCGTGGCATCCGACTTCGATCCGGAGCCCGACGCGCGCACCTTCGAGACCCTTCTCCAGTTCGTCGACGGATACTGGAATCGTCCGATCCCTCCCCAGGGAGACGCGCCCGAGGCCTGGTCGGATCTCGAGGCATCGCTGGCGCCCGAGGAATGTGCCGCCTGTCACCCGGACCAGTTCGAGGATTGGCGGAAGACCGTGCACTCCGGGGCGTATTCCCCAGGACTGTCCGGGCAGCTGGTGAACTGGGAGGGAACTTCGTTCGGCACGGTCCAGAGCTGCCTGGTGTGCCATGCCCCGCTGTCGGAACAGAGCGCCCGCCTTCCCGATGGCGCGGACTGGGCCCTGAATCCGGACTACGATCCGGCACTCCGCGACCACGGGATCGTGTGCGCGGCCTGCCACCTGCGGGCCCAGACCCGGCACGGGCCGCCGCGGAGAGATGGATCGGTCGAACCTTCGCCGGAAGGATCACCGCACGGGGGAGTGCAGCGCACGACGTACTTCGAGGATTCTCGCTTCTGCTCGGGCTGTCACCAGTTCGGGCCGGGAGGGGCCGCCCCCAACGGCAAGCCGCTCGAGAACACCTACGTGGAGTGGGCGGAGAGCCGGTACGCGGACGAGGGCACGACCTGCCAGACCTGTCACATGCCGGACCGCAGGCACCTGTGGCGCGGAATTCATGACCCTGCCATGGTCCGTTCCGGGATCACGGTGGACTGGGTCCGGGCAAACGGCGAAGCGGGACTCCTGATCACGAACACGGGCACGGGGCACCGGTTTCCTACCTACGCCACCCCCGACATCCGCGTTCGCGTGGAGTTCCTGGGCGGCGATGGACAGCCCGTGGAGGCCGCCTCGGTCGAGCACTCTATAGCCCGCCGCATCGCATTCCAGGCGGGGGCCTGGGTCGAACTTTCCGATACGCGACTGGCGCCCGACAGCAGCGTTCGCGTGGCGGCGCCCGCGCCCGCGGGCGTGGAGAGCGCACGGGCCACCATCACGGTCCGGCCGGACGCCTTCTACCTCGACGTCTTTGCGGCTCTGTTGTCGGGGGTGTTGAGCGATACTTCGGAATTCCTGCTTTCGGAGGCACACCGACGGGCAGAGGAAAGCCCGTTCGTCATCTTCGAGGAAACGATCCCACTGGGTCCCTGAGGTTCAGGCGGGAAGCTCCACCACGAACGTGCTGCCGCTTCCCTTTCCGTCAGACTCGGCCCGGATGCGCCCTCCGTGCATCTCCACGATGCGGCGGGCCAGGGCGAGGCCCACGCCAGTGCCGGAGCCGCGCGGGTCAAGGCGCCGGAACACGTCGAACACTCTCTCCAGGTCCGCGGGCTCGATCCCGACTCCGTTGTCGCGCACGTAGATGACGTGCTTGCCCCGTCGTGTCTCTGTGCCGATCTCGAGTCGCGGTGTCGGCTGGTCACCCATGTAGACCACCGCGTTTTCGACCAGGATCCTGAGGAGCTGGAGAAGCCGGATTCGGTCGCCGAAGATGCGCGGCAGGTCCCCGATCTCCACCTGGACGTCCCTCGCCGCGATCCGCCCGCCGCACAGGTCCACGGCTTCCATGGCCAGCTCACCCAGGTACACGGTCTCCAGCGTCTCGGGCAGGTGTCCGATGCGCGCCAGCTCGTTCAGGCTTTCGAGCATGTCCCTGAGGTGCAGCACGGCGCGATGGGCGCGCTGCACATCGGCGTCGAGACCGGGATCGCTGTCGTCGAGGCGGGAATCCAGGCGCTGCAGTCCGGCGGCCACCGCAGCCAGTGGATCCTCGAGCTCCTGCGACACCGAGGCGGCCATTCGCTCCAGCTCCTCGTTCGTCGCCTCGAGCTCGGAAATGAGCCGGGCGCGATCCAGCTCGGCCTGCCGCCTGGCCGTGACGTCCCGCACACCGCCCACGGCCCGGATCGCTCCGTTGCCCGATTCCAGCGGACGGGCGTAATCCCGAACCCAGCGGACCTCGCCGCTGCGCGTGACGACCCGGTATTCGGCGGTGTTCGTGCGGCCCTTGAGCAGCGCGGCCATGTGAGCCCTGAGCCGTGCGGCGTCGTCGTCGTGCACCAGCCCGAGCCAGCCGAGCCGGGGGTCCATCTCGGAAGGCCGGAATCCCACCACCCTCGCCGGGTCCATGTTCGACCACAGAAGCTCGGGCCGTCCATCCGGCTGAATGCGAAGCGAATACGCCCAGTCGGCCACGACCTCGGCGATTGCCCGGTATCGCTCCTCCGCGGCGCGCAGCTCCTCGACCGTCGCGTCGGGATCGTGACCCGCGACGTCCAGATCTCCAGGCTCAGCGCTGTGCGCAGTCGGTTGGCTCATGACACGATACCGGCGTCGAAGCTCTTCCTGATCGGACTGCTGCTCCGGGGGACTGGAGCCATCGTCACCCTTCCTCGCACCGGACGAGCAAGATTGAAACCGAAATGCCGCGCCCGGCTCTCCGGAGCCGCTCTTCGGCTTGCGACCACAGGCGAATGGAGTGGCTTCACCCGGTCGCCACAGTACTAAAAGGCTCTTGCGTTGGCAGTTACGGCGCCCGCCAGTCCCACACGCAGGGGGCGGCCGCGAGCATTGAGGGCAGGGGCGAGTGCGGCCGTCGGCCGGTCCGCGCCTCCTCCGGGCGGCGCGCACCATCGTCATTTTGGCCCAAAAACGGACAACGAATCGCCCGACGGGTGTCCCGCCACGCTTGTGAGATGCGGAGCCGGGGACTACGGTCCGACCCATGTTCCCACGATCGCACCGGTGGTCGCGGACCTGGCCGGTACTCGTGCTGGCCCTGCTCGGACCGGCCGCCCTTCCGAGTGGACTCGGCGCCCAGGAATCGGTGCTCCTCGAGCTCGGGGGCACGGCCGGAGAGTGGATGCGCTACATCCACCGGAACGATCTCGTGGTGGAGCTTCCGGACGACCTCGGCGGGCCGGCGACCACCCGCACCTCGATTCGGCTCCTGCACCGGGTACTGGCCGCGTCCCCCGAGAGCATCGATTACCTGACGACCCTGGAAGAGGTGACGCTCGAGGTACGGCCTCCGCCTCCTGATCTCCCTGATCTCCAGGGGATGCAGGGGCTCGAGTTCTCGCACACCGCGGATCGCTCGGGGCGCACTCTCGGCTTGCGCCTGCCCGGGCAGGACGTGGAAGCCGGGCCCGGACTGATGGAGCAGGTGGAGAACTGGCTCGGCCAGCTCGGGTTTCCCCTCCTTCCGGATGGCGCGGTAGCGGTTGGAGAGACCTGGACGGAGACGCTTCGAGTCCCGGCCACGGCGCTCGGGCTCGTCGTCGACTACGACGTCGTGCAGACGAGATCCGTGCGGCTGAAGGAGGTCAGGTCCACCCGGAGATCCCGGGTCGCGTTCCTCCAGGTCGTCACGTCCTGGGAGCCCGCCCCGGAACCGGGCGGCGCTGGCGGTGGGGTCGTTTCACTGCGGGGCACGGCCGAGCAGATGGTGCGCTTCGACGTCCTCGGGGGCCGGTTTCTCGGAAGCACGGGAACCAGCGACCTGGAGATCGTTCTCACGCCGGCCGGCGCGGCCCAGTACGTGGCTGTACGTGCCGAAGGCCGGCAGATCACGGGCCTGTCGGCTTCCAGTGACGACTGACCGGGTCCGCCTCAGGGGATGAGGCGGCCCCTCAACTCGAGAAGCTTCTCGCCGCGCAGCGCCGCCGCCTCCGCATCCTCGGGCCTGCCCAGCTGATCGAGTGCAGCCGCCAGCGCGATGTGCGCGATGTAGTACTGCGCCGGGATGCTCGCGCGCGTGGACGGCTCGGGCCACAGGTCCCACTCGAGCAGGTAGTCGAGCTCAAACACGTCCCACAGCAGGCGCTCCGTCCGCGCGACGTCGATCCACCGGATGATGAACTGCGGGTCCAGCTCGACGATGTTGTCCGTCGGCTCGATGTTCTCGCCCAGCTTGTGGGCCAGGCCATGCCGGATCAGGTGCGGCCCAAGGTTCCACTGCTCGTATACGGGCGGAGCCGTGGCCGCGAAGTAGATCGGCCGGTCCCCGAGAGACTCCTGCACGATGAACCAGACCATGAAGTCCGGGTGCATCAGGAAGGTCTCACGGTCGAACTGTACCGTGACATCCGGGGTGAACTGGACGGTCGTCCCCGCCGGAATCGGCTGGTAGAGCGGCAGAGAATCGACGCGGGCATCCGACAGCGAGTGGATCGCGCGCGTGGGCGGCTGCACGTCCATGTCCCGGTAGAGGTCGATCGCGTTCTCAAGGTCGAACGGTCGTTGACACACGACCACGCTGGGCGTCGCCAGCGGATCCACTCCCTCGGGACACGGTTTGGTCAGCTCACGGAGCTGCTTGGGGTACCACTTCGTGCCCAGGTACGAGTGAACGATGACCGTGACGTCCCGACGGATTCCCTCCACCTCCTGCAGGTACCAGAGCGGAAACGTGTCGTTGTCGCCGTTGGTGAACACGATTCCGTACGGCTCGACGGACTGGAGCACGTTCCACGCCCAGTCACGGGCCGAATAGTCCCCGCGCCGATCCGCCAGCGCGAAGTTGAAGATCATGGGCACGAACGCGATGCCGAGGAGCGGCGAAGCCAGGCGCAGGCCCCGTGTGTCGTCCCCCGGCGTCGCCATGCGGTCCCCGATCCACTTCCAGACCGTGGCGATCCCCATCCCCGCGTACAGACCCCACACGTTGAAGCTGAACACGTAGAAATAGTCGCGCTCGCGCACCTCCCGCCGGTCCAGCGGTACCTCGGCGTACGTGCTGTATCCGTACTTGAAATTGAGGTAGAAGATCAGCAGCACCGTGATCGTCGCGAGGAACGTGGCGAAGTACACGAAGCTGTCCAGGTCGCCGCGGGCGTGACGCACGAGGCCCACGATGCCGAAGGCGAGGAAGAGCATCGTCGCGAGGCCGCGAAGACCGATGGGCAGAGTTCGGGCCCACTGCCAGTCGAAGTACTGCCAGAACATCGCGAACTGGGCGCCCCGCGGGGACTGCTCCTCCGCCCAGGGTGGCTTCTGGTACTGCTCGCGCGCGATGGACGCGGCGAGCTTCTCGCACTGCACCGCCAGCTTCTTCTCCCCGAATCCCGTCTCGTACTGCTTCGGAATCACGGCGTCGATGATCCGGTTCTGACGCTCCCCATCCTCCGTGAGGACGACGCATTCCGGATCCGCCTCATCGATGATCGGGTTCAGGGCGGACCGAATGGGCACGAACAGCAGCTGCACCGAGAAACCAACCAGCAGGAACACGGTCCCGGCCACGGCGACCCGCGGCGAGAGGACTACGGCGACGAGCGAGATCGCGCCGGCGTAGAGCCAGAGTTGCGGAAGCGGCCAGCCCAGGCCCTGGAGCGCCGCGCCGAGCGCGACGCCAGCGATCAGCCCGCCGGCCACGATCGCCACCGACTTCCAGCTCATCAGCCGGCCGTGGTTGTGCCAGAGCACGAATACGGCGAGCGCGGGGAGAGGGAGCAGCGACATCTGGTGATTCGTCGCCCCCAGGCCCAGCAGAAAAGCGATCAGCACCATGATGCGGTCGCCGCGGTACGTGTCGCTGTGGTCCTCCCACAACATGGCCAGATACGAAATCGCGGCCACGAACAGGAGCGAGACCGTGTAGACCTTCTCGTTCACGTTGGACTGCGCCCAGACCGTGTACGCCGTTCCGCCGACCAGCACGGCGCAGAACGCAGCCATCAGGGCCACGGCCCGGTTCTCCGTGAAGTGGGCCCAGATTCGCATCACAGCCAGGAACCAGAACACGGCCGCGCCGGCGGAGACCGTGGCGCTGAGCAGATTGATGCGCATCGCCACCTCGAGGCCCGTCCAGGCGGTGAGCAGCAGCCACGCTTTCCCGACGATCACGAACAGGGGGTTCCCTGGAGGGTGCGGCACGCCAAGGATGTGGGCGGTGGTGATGTACTCGGAGGTGTCCCAGAACGCGGTCGTGGGGCCCAGCGTGATCACATACAGAAGCCAGATCGCGAATCCCGACAGGGCGGCCCATGCCCATACGGGAAGAGCGCCGACCTTCTCTCTTTCGATACCTATCATCCGGATGCCGGGTAGTCCGTTTCGTGACGACGCCGGCCGATCACATGTGTCTCGAAGGCCGGCTGGAGTGTGAGTTTCAGGGGCGGGAAGCTAACCCGACAGGCCTTCAGGGCCAAACCCGGGCGGAGATCACGTGGACGCCTCCGTCCCGCACATCGATCTCGCCGAGGTCGATCAAACGGGTACCACCGCCGTCCGTTTCGACCTCCAGGGTCAGCGGGTGGTTGCCCGGCGGCAGCCTGAGGCGCACGACCGAGAGTTCATCGGGCAGCAAGTGCCACGAACGAGTGTCTGCGCGCTCGAACATGGCCGCCGCCGCGTTGGCCGTGAGAAAGGCGATATCGCCGAGCAGCTCGTTCTTCTTGTCCAGCTCCTTTTCGATCCCGCGCGCCAGCTCGTACTTCAGCGCCGTGCGAGCCACCGTCTTGATCAGGATCGTCCCGATCTGGTCTTCGAATTCCTCACGCACGGCAGCGGAGACCGAGCCCCGCATGGCGGGTCTGCCGAACGTGGGCGCGAGCTCCGGCGTGCCAGGAGCGGATTCGTCGGTCACGGACGTTACCCGACCGTCGAGTCCCTCGGTCTCCGAGATCGAGGCATTCGGCACGGAGTCCAGGGCTGCCATCTGCAGGGGGCCCGCGTCCGCGGCGATCGCCAGCCCCGTGACGGAAAGGTCGGTCGGCAGACCCGAGCCCACCATCTCGGGCCATGCGACGCGCATCAGGAACAGGTTGGTTCCCGCATCGCTGGATTCGTTGCCGGACCGGCTTGCACCCGGGACGATGCACTTTCCGCCCGACGACCCGCGCCAATTGGTGCCGGATTCTGCCAGTATCTCGGCGAAGTCATAGCGTCCCTGGAAAGCGCGCGAGGTGACGCACGCGGCGGCAGCGAAGCGCACACCCTCGTTCGGATCATGGAGCGCGTCCGCTTCCACGGGGAATATCGGGATGCTCCGCGAGCGCTCCACCCTGTGGGCCACGAAGCCCTTCTCCATCAGAACGACTACGTCTCCGCCGGGCTCCAGGGGCAGGGCGGCAGGCCCCAGGAGAGAGTCCGGAAGGACGTCGGCTCCCAGGGTGTCCGGGGCCGGCGGTACCGGCGGCCCGTCCGGTTCGTCGAGGACGGCCGGTAACGTCGCATCTTCGGGGACCTCGGGCAGGTCCAGCTCCACCGTCCGCTCGAGGCTGTCCGCGGCCGAGGAGAGCCGGTCCGTGTCTGCCCGAGCGGCCAGAATCGAGTCCGCGACGGTGTCGATCGTTCGCACGGGCTCCGCCGGCTCCACCGGTTCCTCCTCCACGTAATCCGCGCCGTACAGGTCGAGGAATCGAGGCCGGAGCGGGTTGTCGTCGATCGCGTCGTCCGGGGACCAGACGTGGCGGTAGGACACCGCGGCATCGTTACGATTCCCGGAGGCTTCGAATATCGAGCCCACGAAGTACCGGAGCATGGTGTGCATCGCGAGCTCCGCTTCATCGAGCTCCTCGTCCACGGCCAGCTCGAGGAGATAGGCCAGGCGGCGGGCTTCCACCGCCGCTTCCTCGGGGTCGCCGAGAGCCAGGTAGTTCAGCGCGCCGTAGTAGTTCACCATCAGGCGCTCGGTGTCCCGGGGCATCCATGCCAGGGCCCGATCGTTGGTGACGAGCGACAGGAGGGCCAGGGACACGCTCTTGGTATACCGGTCGTCGATGATGACCTCGGCCCGCTGCAGCATCTCGTTACTTTCTTCGTACTGGCCGGCATAGTGGAGCAGAAGCCCGCGGTGCATGAGCCGGAGAAGCTCGTCGCCGATCTCCCCGCGATCATCCGGGTCCGTCAGATCGAGGGCGTCCACGAAGGCCTCGTCCCGGGCCAGCCGACGCAGATCGGTGTCGTGCATCGAGCGCCCCTCGGGGCCGGTCTCATACGAAGCCGTGAGATGGCAGCCCGAAAGCAGAAGCGCCGCCGCCACCGCCAACCCTGGCGGCAGCTGGCGGCGCCGGAAGATCCGCGGCCCTCGTCGGGGCCGGTCGAGATCTCCGTTCATCTCCATTACTGCGGTACCTGTCGCTCCAGGATGAGGATGCGCTGCTGGGCGAGGGCGATCGCCTCAGCCAGCCGGGCCGCGGCTTCACCGCGCGCCTCGATCGTCTCGAGCCGCATGCGGTGCAGGAACATCTGGTACTGGATCAGGGCCGCATACGGCCTGAGCGCCTTGTCCAGCGATTCGGCGATCTTGAAGTCGATCATCGGGTCGCCCGGCGTCAGGATGCTGGCCCGGTCATACCGGTTCAGCGCCGCCTCGAAATCTCCGCGGGCCGCATAATCGTCGCCCTCGCGGATGAGGTCGTCTGCCAGGGCCTGCGCGCGGCCCTCGGTGGTGGCGTCGTACGGCGAGTCCACCACGCGCACTCCCTGCGCCTCGCGGTACGCGTAGCGGCTCACCGTATTGCTGGCGAGCTGCACCACCGCGATGTCGCCCACCACGTCCGTCGGCGGGCTGAGAGAGGTGGCCGGCATCATGACCGTGGCGTCTCCGGCGACCCGAATGGCCCATGCGTCGTCGGTCGTGCCGGTCGCCGCAAGGACCTGCGTCTCGTTCATGCCGATGGCTACTTCCCCGCGCACCAGCGCCTCACAGACGTCCGGAGCGCAGTCGGCCATGGCCTGCGCGGTCAGCGCTTCCCGCTCTTCCGCCTGCGCCTTCGCGTTGGCAGCCTGCGCGGTCGCCTCCGCTACCGCGGCCGAAGAATCCCCTACGCGCTGGTCGTTCTCCATGATGGGCTCCTCGTGCACCTTCTTCGGCACGCAGGCCGAGAGGGCCGCGAGGGCCAGCAACAGGAACGTCCGTTTCATCGTTCTCTCCCGCATGGTGGTCCCGCCCGTGCGAGACCCGGTCTTGAGCCCGATCCTGCGATCAGAGCCCGAAAGGCTGACGCTCGATGTACTTCTTGATCTCGTGCTGTCCGGCCCACACGACGGCGTTCGTCTGAAGGTCGATCAGCCTCGCGTCTACCTGATAGAAGACGATCTTCTCATTGCGCTTCACGCCAAAGCGGGTCGTCTCTTCTTCGTCCTGGATCGAAGTGAGATCGCCCTGGAGGATGTAGTTCGCGCCGAGCTCCTGACCGAGCTGCGCCCGCGTATCGGCGCGTGCGAACTCCTGCTGGTCATCGCGCTCGCCGCGCACCTCTTCCCGCTCTACGGCGCTGGCCACGACCGTCACGAGACCGGAGTTGATGTAGGCGAACTCCACGTCGCGGATGAAGACCATGGTCTCGATGTGCTCGGAGGTGCGGTTCCGGAACTCTCCCACGATTACGGCCGGGGACTCCCCGCCGTTGTTGTTGTAGTAGCGCTCCAGCCACGGGCCGGTCACGCTCTGCTCGATGAGCGCGTTGGCCACCAGCCGAGAATCGGTGTCGTTCCACGCTCCCGAGAGGTCCGTAACGGTATCCGGATCGACTCGGGTTACGTGCTTGTTGCTGCACGCCGTCGCCGTGAGAGCGAACAGGAGCAAAAGAAGTGGGGCGCCGATCCCGCGCCGCGCGTTCAACAGATTCCTGGCAGACATGGCTCCTCCGAGGTGAACCTCTCGTTGGTCTGACGAGCTTTCCTACACTGCGTTTGGTGCACGGTTTCCTTGTTCCATAGTTCCATTCGAGTCGTCATTGACAGCGCAGGGGCCGTGCCGTGATCGTGCGATTCATGGCACCCGACCCGATGGCGGCACGGATTCAAGCTCAGATCGACGCTCCGACGTCCAAGCGCAGGTATGTTCGGTCGCTTTTTGGCCGAATTGCGGGGCGATACGACCTGACCAACGACCTCATGTCGCTGGGCCGGCACCGGGCCTGGAAGCGGCTCGCGCTGGGACTGGCGGATATTCAGCCCGGAGACGTGGTGCTCGATCTCGCGGCCGGTACCGGGGATTTCGCAATTCGGGCTGCGAAACGAGGGGACGCGCGCACGGTCATCGCCGCCGACCTGACCTGGGAGATGCTGGCCAGGGGGAAGACCCGGGCGAATTCGCGGGAAGTGCAGTGGATTCAGTGCGATGCGACCTATCTGCCGCTGCCCGACGCGAGCGTGGACCGGGTCCTGGTGGGGTACGGATTGCGCAATTTCCCCGATCTGGACTGGTGCCTGGGAGAAGTGCTGAGGTGCCTGGCGCCTGGCGGGAAGCTGGTTTCGCTCGACTTCGGACGCGCGGAGCCGGTTTGGCTCGACCGCTGGTATCTGCGGTACCTGGACTACTCCACGTCGGCCGCCGGCTGGTTGTTGCACCGGGATGTGGAATCCTACCGCTACATACCTGAGTCGCTCCGCCAGTATCCCGCGCAGAGGGGAGTGACGGAACTGATGCAGCGTCACGGGTTCGTGCGCTGCGGACACATCGACCTGGTGTTCGGCTCGATGGCGATCAACTTCGGGCAGGCGCCCGGCTGACCGCCGCGCGCCTCAGCCGTCGCGTTGCTTCCAGATCGTGAGCTGCTTCTGCCCGGTCTCGCTGCCCTCCATGCGGGCCGTGAGCGTGTCGCCGTCCTGCAGATCCAGATCGTCGCGCATATCCTGCGGGATCGTGATTCGGCCACCGCTGCCCACGGTGACGGTGGAATAGTACAGGACGCGGTAGATTCCCATGCTTGCTCCTCCGGGATGGATGCGGGTGCCGGGACTGCTCGTGGGCCGCTCGGCGGCCGGCCGGCCGACACACGATGCAGTCTGAAAGTATATCACACCTCTCCCCGTGAGAGAAACGGTTAGGTGAAATGGCGATACGGAACGTCTTCCGTCAGGTGAAGTTCGGTCGCCGGGCCGCGGGCGCGGCTCTCGGCGTGGCGTTTCTGCTGGCCGGCTGCACGGGTACAGACGCCTCCCGGACCGTGGTCGTGGGCTCCACCACCTCACTGTACGACACGGGACTCCTGGATACCCTGGTCGCAGCGTTCGAAACGGTGCACCCGGACCTGAACGTCCGTGTCCTCTCGGTGGGTACGGGCCAGGCGCTGGAGCTCGGCCGCCGGGGTGACGCCGACCTCCTTCTGGTGCACTCTCCGCCCGCGGAGCTCGAGTTCATGCGGGCCGGGCAGGGACGAAGCCGCACCACGTTCATGCGAAATGACTTCGTGATCGCCGGCCCCGCGGAAGATCCGGCCGGGATCGGCGACCTCGAAGACCGCGAGCCGGGACTGGCAGCGCTGCGCCGCGTAGCGAGCGCGGAGGTCCCGTTCGTATCCCGCGGAGACGACTCAGGGACGCACATGAAGGAGCTCGCGCTCTGGGAGGCGGCGGGCGCCGCGCCGGCCGGCGACTGGTATCTGGAGGCGGGCCAGGGAATGGGCGCCACCCTCACGCTGGCTTCCGAGAGGAAAGCCTACGTGCTGACCGATCGCTCCACCCTGACGGTGCTTTCCGACGTGCTGGAGCTGAGCGAGCTGGCCACCGGCGGCGCCGCGATGGAAAACCTGTACTCCGTCATGGAGACGACGGCTGGAGGGAACCCGGAGGGCGCCGCCGTCCTGAAGGCCTGGCTGCTCGGGGACGTGGCCCTCGGCCTCATCCGGATCTACGGGGAGGAGCGGTTCGGCCGGCCGCTCTTCGAGCTGGTTTCCTTCGAGGCGGAAAGCGAAGCCCGGTCTTCAGGGTCGCGGCTCACCATCAACCCGTTCACCGAAGCGTGGGCTCTCCTCACCTCAGCGGACGCGTACGTGTGGGAAGTCGTGCTCCGCTCGCTGTCGATCTCCGGAGCCGCCCTGTTGCTCGCGACCCTCATCGGACTTCCGCTGGGAGCCGCACTGGCCCTGTCCCGATTCCGGTTCCGCACCCCCGTGGTGGCGCTCGTCAACACGGGTCTGGCGTTTCCGCCGGTCGTGGTGGGCCTGGCTGTCTACCTGCTCCTCTCGCGCTCGGGTCCCCTGGGCCCCCTCGGCTTCCTGTACACGCCGTCGGCTGTGATCTTCGCGCAGGTGATCCTCGCCGGTCCGTACATCGCGGCGGTCACGCTGGCCGCCCTCGAGGGAGTGCCTCCGGATGTGCGTCAGCAGGCGCGCGGGCTTGGAGCCAACCGATGGCAGGCGACCCTGCTTCACCTCCGCGAGGCACGCGCGTCCCTGGTGGCGGCGGTGGCCGCGGGCTTCGGGGCGGTGATCAGCGAGGTCGGCGCCGTGATGATCGTGGGCGGCAATCTCCTGGGTGAGACGCGCGTCATGACTACGGCCATCGTGCTCGAGACCAGGAAGGGCAACTTCGGGGTCGCGATCGCTCTTGGAATCGTGCTGTTGGCCATCGCTTTCCTGATCAACCTGGCCCTCACGCTATTCCACGGACGCGGCCTGCGGAGGCCGGTGCTCGCGTGAACGTGCGCACGGTATCCGTCCCGCGGATCCTCGTCGGCGAGGAGCTCCTCGTCCGGGCGCGAGACCAGGTCCTCCTGGACGTGCCCTCCATCGAGGTGCACGGCGGGGAAGTACTGTCCATCCTCGGCCCCAACGGTGCGGGCAAGTCTACCCTGCTGCGCGTTCTCGCCATGCTGCAGCGCCCCGATCGCGGCGCGATTCACTACCAGGGCGCCTCGGGCCGGGCCGCGGAGCACCTCTTGAGACAATCCTCCGCGTTCGTCTTTCAACGCGCGCACCTGTGGGCGGGCTCGGTCCGCGAGAACATCGAGCTCGGTCTTCGCCTTCGCCGGGCGCCGGCCGAAAGGACCCGCACGCTGGCCGAAGCGGCGGCCGCGCAGCTGGGCGTGGGACACCTGCTGGAACGCGGCGCTCGGTCCCTCTCCGGCGGAGAAGCTCAACGTGTCTCCATCGCCCGGGCCATGGCGCTGGAGCCGGAGGTGCTCTTTCTCGATGAACCCGCGGCGAACCTCGACGTACTGGCCCGGGCCGCACTCATCGAGGACCTGGAACGGGTGGCACGCGATGGGAGCCACGCGACCGTGCTCGCCACGCACGACCGGGCCGAGGCATTCAGCCTGGCCGATCGCGTGATCGTCCTCAGGGATGGAAGAGCCGTGCAGTCGGGCAAGCCCGAGGATCTCTTCGAGAACCCGGCGGATCCGTTCATCGCCGCGGTCACCGGAGCCGAGCTGTCGTTCAGGGGCACCGTGGTGAGCGCGCAGGGGGAGCTGCTCGTGGTGCGGGCGGGGGAGACCGAGTTCTCGGCCGTGGGCTCTGTGGGAGAGGGCACCGAGGTCAAGGTCGCGTACCGCCCGGAAGACCTGTTTCTCTCGGCTACCGAGATCCATGCCAGCCCACGTAATCGCTTTCAAGCGAGAGTCCTGGAGGTGCGTCCGTCCGGGAGCCTGCTGCGCGTGCGCCTGGAGGGGGCCGGCCGGTGGGTCGCTGTCATCACGCGGGCCGCGGGGGACGAACTGAACCTGCAGACCGGGTCACTGATCTGGGTGCAGGTCAAGGCTACGGCTTTACACGCTTTTCCAGCCTAGGAAGCCTACCCCTCGTTCTCCGTGATGAGCGGCATCTGGTCGTCGAGGTCTGACGGAACGAGGTGGTGCGCCCGACAGCGTGCCTCGTAGCTCTCGAGCCCCCCTACCTGGATGGTCGGCCCTTCCGCCGGAGCGGGACGACCGTCGATCAGGCGCTGATTGCGGGTAGCCAGGTCTCCGCAGACCACACAGATGGCGTGCAGTTTGTCGATCTTCTCGGCCACCGCCAGCAGGTCCCCGATCGGGCCAAACGTGAGGCCCCGGAAATCCATGTCAGTGCCGGACATGATCACTCGCACGCCCTGGTCGGCCAGCTCGTTGGCCACCGGCACGATGCCGGGGTCCATGAACTGCACCTCATCCACGGCGACCACCTCGGTATCGGGCTCGACAAACTCCGCCACGTCTCGCGAGTTCGATACGGGGCGGGCTTCGATTTCCCGCCCGTCATGCGAGCTGATCCGTTGGATCCCACCGTAGCGGTCGTCGAGCTGGGACTTGAAGACCTGGACCGAGCGGCGCGCGATCATGGCCCGCCGCACGCGCCTCAGCAGCTCCTCCGACTTTCCCGAGAACATCACGCCCGTGATGACCTCGATCGAGCCTTCCCTGCCCTCTCGCGGCATGGCCTTCGTCCTACTCGTTTACGATCGCTTCGGCCAGCAGGGACCGGAGCTCCTCGTCTGACATCTCGAGCATGGCCGCCTCGGCCAGCGCCACGTTCCCGCTCTCGTGCCGAACGAAACGGGCTGGATTCATGGGAGCGTCCACGCAATAGAAGAAGATACGGGCCGCCTCGACGGAGTCGGGCTGTCCCCCGGACACGTAGACTTCCCACTCGAGGAAGTTGTCGTCGGTGATCATGCGTGACATGCCGGCCTCACACTTCTACGGAGGATGCCAGAAGCTCGCGCAGGTCGTCCTCGCTGAGCTCCTTGGCGGCCTCGGCTGGGACCTTGGAAGTTCCCGCTGGGACCTGGGTGTAGCGATGCCGGTCGTGCGGCCGGCTACGATTGCGGAACATCACCATCAATCGGGGAGACTGCGGGTTCGTGCCCGAGTGCAGGCACAGCTCGGCCTGCCATTCCTGCCCCGCGGCGCTGGTGAACTTCACCTTCTTGCTATCCGCCGCTCCATCGAAGCGAAAGAGGAGCTTCTTGAGCAGGCTCCGGTCCTTCGTGGCCATGAATCGCCTTCGCCGTTACAGGTGTGTTTCGGACGGCCGGACGGCCGCTCGACAAGCTACCGATGCGTCCGCGGTTCTGCCAACCTGTGGTGTGGTCACCCGTCAGACGCGTTGCCTCGGCGCCACAGACAGGCTAGTACGCCATGGCACCGGGGCGCGTGGCGAGCGTACCGCATATTGCGGCGCTCTTCGGTAGGTATCTGTTGTATATTTAGTTACGGGAATTACGCAATGGGTTCTTATCGGGCCTTCTGCCACGATCGGCACCCAATCCGGGGGTATGCTTCTTGTAACCGTGCAACCCATTGCGAGGCGAAGGAGTACAGGCATCTGAAGGTGGTCGCCATCGGATCACCGAACGCCCAGGAGTGACGTGAGTCTCAGGTTCTCGATCAACGAGAAGTGCACGTCGTGCATGGCGTGCGTGCGCGTATGCCCGGTCGAGGCAATCGCCGTGACCGGGACCGAGGTGCGCATCGACCCCGGTACGTGCATCGAGTGCGGCCTGTGCGTGCCAGCCTGCTATCACGACTCCATCGACGTGGTCGGTGACATCGAGCCGTGCGTCGAGTCGCTCGACGCTGGCCGGGCGCTATTGGTGCTGCCCAACGAAATCAGCGTCTACTTTTTCCCTGCCACGCCGGAGCAGATTCTCAACGCCTGCTTCAAGGCCGGGTTTCAGACGGTGTATTTCGAGGCGATCGGGGACGAGCTCGTCGCCGCGGAGTACCTGCGACTGTGGGACGCGGGAGACCGAAAAAGCTGGCTCCGGTCCACGAGCCCGGTCGTGGTGAACTACTGCCGCACCCGGGCTCCCGAGCTCCTTCCGTTCCTGGCGCCCGTGGTCACTCCCGCGGTGGCGCTCGCCAGACACATCCGGAGCGTCGAAGGAGATTCGGTCGATCTCGTCTACGCCGGCTTTGGAGCCCCCGGCGCCAACGGCACGGGCAGCGAGCTGGACATCTGCATCTCCTTCGAGGAGCTGGAGAGCCTGCTCACCAACCGGGGTGCGCGTCCTCTCGATCAGCCGCAGGCGCTCTTCCGGCTCATTCCGGATCGGCGCCGGCACCTCTCGCTTTCCGGTGGCCTGCCCCGGCAGCTCCTCGAAGAGCAGCGGCAGACGTCCCGGAGCTTCCGCAAGGAGCGAGATCTGAAAGCCCTCCCGGCGCTTGCCAGGGCGCTCATCGAGGAGGGAAGTCCGCTCGGTTTCGTGGACATCCTGCCCTTCGATGGCAACCTGGGGCATCCGGCGTTCGGGCCGGGTGACGACCTTTACTGGCGCAAGGAGATCGCAGAGCTGTCGGAATTGCCGCGATCCGAGGTCCCCGTCGTAGACCCCGAGAGCGGCCTGGATCTGAGGACCTTTTTCGAGCCGAAACCCAGCGGCCTGGACGCGCCCGACGCCGCCCTCGTGGAGGAAGTGCTGGAGAAGATCGGCACCACGCCGGATGGCCGGTACTGGAACAGCGGAGCCTGTGGCCACTCCACCTGTATCGAGTTCGCGCAGGCCGTGGCGCGGGGCCGATCCACCCTGTCGCTGTGCCCCATCTACCTGTCCAGGCAATACGAGCAGGCGTCGCGTGACGCCATGCACGATGCCCTGACCGGCGTGTACTCCTTCCGGGTGCTCAGTGAGCGGCTCGAGGAGGAGCTTTCGCGAGCAAGCCGTACCGGGACTTCCGTTGCCGTCCTGTTCGTCGACCTCGACAAGTTCAAACCCGTGAACGACGTGCACGGACACGCGGCCGGAAATCTCGTTCTTCGCAACGTGGCCCGGATCCTATCCGACGCCACGCGTAGCACGGACATCGTGGCCAGGTACGGAGGAGACGAGTTCGTGGTCATCCTTGTCAACCCGGACCGGGACGGCGCGGAGGCGGTGGCCGAGCAGATCCGGGAGCGTGTATCCGACATGAGAATCGCCACGAACGAGGGTTATGCGGGGGTTACGCTAAGCGTAGGCGTGGCGTATCATTCCGGAGTGACGCAGGCCCAGGTGTCCGCCGAGGATCTGATGGCTGAAGCGGATGCGGCCCTGTACGTCGCAAAGGCCCAGGGCGGGAACACGATCCACCCGACCATCGGAGGCAAGCTCGTCAGATGACACCTGAGGAACGAGAAGCTCGGGACTTGATGGGCCTGGATCCGTGGGGACTCCGCAGGATCGAAAAGCTCCTGCTGGGCCTCGACGGAGTGGGCTCGCTGAAGATCGTGCCCGACGGACACGGGGGGATCGAGGAGATTCACGTCCTGTCCAGTTCCTCACTGGGCCCCAAACAGATCGTGCGCAACATCGAATCGGCGCTGCTGGCCGAGTTCGGCCTTCAGATCGACCATCGCAAGATCTCCATCGCCCGCGTGCGGGCACCCGAGATCGCCCAAACCCCTGCAGAGACCGCCGCGGCCGCGGGCGACGCCGCGCCTGCTCCGGCCACGTCTTCGCATCGCCGCCTGGTGCTCGGAAACGTCCGCATCGAACGCGCAGCGGGACAGAAGGTGACCTGCCAGGTGGATCTCTCCCACGAGGACTCCGTCTTCACGGGCGAAGCTGAGGGACCGGACTTCGAGAAGGCCCGCATGGAGGTCGCGGCCACCGCGGCGCTCGAAGCCGCACAGCAGGCGACCGGGGACACGGTGCGGCTCGCCCTGCAAGGAATCGACTCCGTCGGCGCCTTCGGGCAGAGCTTCGTGCTCGCTTCGGTCAGCGGCTCCGTGCGCCGGGATTCCTCCGATCTGGCCGGCGTGGTGCGGGTACAGGATTCCGTCGAGGAAGCGGCGGTCCTCGCCTGTCTTCAGGCCATCAATCGGTGGGTGGGCAACCGCTAGTCTACATCCCGCAGTTGCGCCAAGTCCTCCTATCCCTTCTATTTTGAAGTGGTCTGCACCCCAAATGTACACGCAGATTCGCAGCATTGACCGGACCCCCAGGGGTCCACCGAACATGGAGACGCCCCCGACCTTACCGAACCGCCTAAAGACGAGCGGAGCGACACCTCCGAGCGGAGATGAAGCATACCCGTTAGCGATTGGGTATGACTTTCATACGAAAGGAGGTTGGCTCTATGTATTTGTTCCAATTGTTCATTAGCTTAGTTAAAGGCGGAACAGTTAGGTGGTAATCGGTAGAGGTCCGGGGGCAACTCCAACTGCGGTCACGAGGGTATGGACCCTAGAGTCAAGCGGACGATCTATGCGACGGCGCTCGCTGCTCTAGCCCTCGTAGTCGGCCTGGTCGTCAAGTACCCCCCAACCCTAGACCCGCAATCCTTCCTGGCGTTCGGTACCCTGCTGGCGCTCAGCACCCTGGCCATGATGTTGTACCTCCGGTTCACGGAGGCCGGCTCCACCACTTCCATGGACTTCGT
>CAJIAC010000002.1_pt1 | contig 53335 bp, 45 predicted proteins | sample 9198961 | NCBI WGS metagenome assembly CAJIAC01 (sample SAMEA7708276, study PRJEB35096) | sediment metagenome | biome: marine neritic benthic zone biome [ENVO:01000025]; feature: sediment [ENVO:00002007]; material: shallow marine sediment [ENVO:03000034] sea grass bed [ENVO_01000059] ... | reverse complement strand
TAGCTGTGCGGGCTCTCTCGCTCACGGGGAGCTGAGTCATCCACGCCGAACAACCCATCGTCGCTCTTGCGGTGCAGCGGCCTACCGGTCACGCCGGTGCCTCCTCCGCGGCACGCAACCATTATACAATAAATTTGTTTTTGGTCAACCCCGATTGTGCGGCGAGGTGATGATTTTTAAAAACTTGATCAACCCGAGACGACGCTGGGACGCGGACCCGGCTGACCGAATTGCCTGCCGCGGCGGGCGATCGCCTCTGCGGCCGGGCGTTCTCAGGTGCCGAGGAATACGGAGCTTTCCGCGGCGAGCCGATCGGCATCCAGGACGAGGCCCTGCTCAGCCAGGAGCCGGAGGGTACGGTTCAGGAGGGCATCGGCGGGGAGTGTCGTTGCGAGGCCGCTGGTGGTTCCGATGACGATCAAGGACTCCCGGCTGCGTGAGACCGCCACGTTGAGCAGGCGTGGAAAGTCTGGGTTGCGGCGTTCGTTGAGGAACCAGCTCCCGCCGGGAGGCGCGTCCACCGTGTCCAGAATCACGGCGGTCTTCTCTCTTCCCTGGAACCGGTGGATCGTGGCAATCTCGAGGTCCGAGGGCGCGGCGCGACCGAGGCGCGCGCGCACCTGGCTCCATATCCGGCGCGATTGGAGACGGTATGGAGTGACGACTCCCACGTCGTGTACGCCGCGGCGAGCGAGGATCTCGAGAAGCTGGATCAGCACTTCGACGTGCGCCGGGTTGGCACGCGACCGCTCCGCTCGCTCGACCACGGGATCGAGACCCACGGTATCCACGAGGAGAAGCGGCGGCAGAACGACCGGCCGGGACGACACCTCCGGAGCGTCCACCAGGCGTCCGCCGTAGAAGATGTCGCTCACGAGCGCGCGAATCTCCGGAGCCATGCGGTACTGCTCGCTCAGCATGGAGCACAGACCGTCCCGCGGATCAGGGAGGTGGCGTCCGGCGTCGGGGTCGATCGAACCGGACTGACGGAAGATGTCCCGGCTGAGCCAGCGCGCCGCACCCGGCGCCATGGACATGACCACCGAAGGCAGTTGCTGGAAGTCTCCTACGGCCACGGCCCGTTCGGACGACAGGCAGGCGCCGGCGAACAGGTAGGGTAACGGCGCGGTGCTGGCTTCGTCGACGAGCAGAGAGCGGAACCGAAGCTTCCACAGGTCGTCGCGAACCGTGAGGCGGGCGAACGTAGTCAGGATTACATCGGCTCGAGCCAGTACCCTGGCGCCCGCCCGTTGGAACTCGGCAGTCAGGTGCCCCGCGCGCGAGAGAGCCCCCGCAGCTCCCGCCTCGCGGGCGCGGGCGAGTACGATGCCGATTCGCTGTCGAAGTCCGGGTGACCGAGCCCTTGGGTGTACGATTCCAAGCTCCGCCTCCATTTCCCGCACGGCCCGGGTCAACTTGCCGGGGTCCCTCTCCTCCAGGCGCTGGACCACGGACTCGACCGACAGGTCCGCGTTCCCGGAAGGGCTGAAGCCGGCGCCCACCCGGACGACGCGGCCATCGGCAGCGGCAGCCGGCCCCATATGGTCCGCGACCCTGCGGGCCGCCTCGTCGACCGCGACGTTGGTGGTGGCCAGCACGAGCACCCGGCCCTCGACCGCCAGCGCGGCTGCGGCCGCCCCGAGCAACCGGGTCTTCCCCGTGCCGGGCGGCCCCCAGACCAACTGGGTCCGGCTTCCGAGGACCCGCTCCAGGGCCTCCGCCTGACCACGATTGAGCCCCTCCCCGTGCGGTGCCGCAGCAGGCCGCCGGCCGGTATGAGGAAACTCCAGACCGAACTGGCCCAGCGCCGTCTTCGTATGGTACGCAGCGGGCTCTGCGGCAACGTGGCCAAGGCGGGCGTCCAGGGCGGAAAGGAGCCAGGTCGGGTCGAACGTGAGCTCTGCCGGACCGGCGAGTCTTCCCAGCCACTCGGTCGTGTTGATTCGAAGACCGCGGTTGGCGGGGTCCCAGCGCGTGACGAATCCGAGGGCGTCCGCGTCCCGGGCGGCAACTCGAACTGCGTCGTCCGGCCGGATCACATACCTTCCCGGCGGGAGAGTCCAGTCGTAAGCGAACCCGACCGAGTCCACGTCAACCTCGTGGCCGCCGGTTGCCTGGACGGGTTGCCCGATGCCCCGCCGACCCAGGTCGTCCTGGATCGCGAGGATCTCATCATCGAGAGCCTGCTCGAAGCACTCGAGAAGGTCCGCCAGCGCCGTCGGCTCGGAAGTCGCGCTCATGGCCGCAAGGTAGGGTGCGGGGCGGCGGTTGCCACGGGCATGCGGCAGAGACCACTCGATTGGAGGAAGTGTGACGGAAAGTGACTTCCTGGCGGACGCCGAGCGTGCGGCTCTTTGGATCGAGTCGTACCGGCGGAAAGTAGCGACTCTTCCGGTGCTTCCACGCGTCCAGCCGGGAGAGATCGAAGCTCTCCTTCCGGCCGACCCCCCGGACGAGTCCGGGAACCTGGAGAGCCTGCTCGCCGACATCGACGAGATCATCGTTCCCGGACTCACGCACTGGAATCACCCGGGCTTCATGGCCTATTTCTGCAGTTCTACGACCGATGCCGGGGTGCTCGCGGAGTTCCTGGCTGCGGAGCTGAACCAGAATGCGATGCTGTGGCGCACTTCCCCGGCCGGGACCGAGCTCGAGCGCCGGGTGGTCGACTGGGTGCGGCGATTCGTGGCCCTCCCCGAGACTTTCGAGGGACTGATCCTGGACACCGCCTCCACCAGCTCCTTCACCGCACTTCTCGCCGCGCGAGAGAGGGCCGTGCCGGGCGTCCGTCAGTCGGGACTCTCGGGTCGCGCCGGCCTCGGGCCGTGTACGGTCTACGTCTCCGCCGAAGCCCACAGCTCGCTCCACAAGGCAGCGCTGGCTGCCGGTCTCGGTCTCGAGCAGGTCCGATCCATCCCCGCAGACGACGCGTTCGGGATGATCCCGGACGAGCTGGAGCGAGCCCTGTCGGAGGATCGGGAGGCTGGCGACACTCCGGTCATGGTGTGCGCTACGATCGGCACGACGTCCACGACGGGAGTGGACCCCGTATCCGAGATCGCCGATGTGTGTTCTCGGCACGGTATCTGGCTGCACGTGGACGCGGCCTACGCGGGTCCCGCGGCCGCGCTGCCCGAGAAACGGGAGCTGTTCGACGGCTGGGAGCGCGCGGACTCGATCGTCCTGAACCCGCACAAGTGGATGTCCACACCGATCGACTGCAGCGTACTGCTCTACCGGGACGCCGCGGCGATGCGGGAGCCGCTCTCACTTACCCCGGAGTATCTGCGTAGCGCGGAGGACGGCACCAACCTGATGGACATCGGTTTGTCGCTGGGCAGGCGCTTCCGAGCGCTCAAGTTGTGGTTCCAGTTCAGGCTGGAGGGCGCCGAATCCATGCGGGCGCGGCTCCGCGGTCACATTCAGCAGGCGGATCGGGTGGCAGAGTGGATCGAGGCGGATGCGAGATTCGAGCTGGTCGCGCCGCACCCCTTCTCGCTCGTCGTCTTCCGAGCACTCCCGCCGGTCGGGTTCGAGGGGGACGTGTGGAACCGTCACTTGCTGGAAGCGGTAAACCGTCGGGGTCAGGTGTTCCTCTCTCACACGAAGGTAGGGGGGCGATACGTGATCCGGATGGCCGTCGGAAGCGCCCGCGGCACGGACGAGGCGGTCCGCGAAGCGTGGCAAGCGCTGCAGGAGGAATACGATCGCCTCACCGGAGCGGAGTGAAGTCGGAAAGGGAGACGAAGTGATGATAGAGGCTGGAGACATGGCGCCGGACTTCGAGCTACCGGCGGACAACGGGGACACCGTGCGACTCGGAGACCTCAGGGGCACGCGGGTCGTTTTGTACTTCTACCCCAAGGACGACACGAGCGGCTGCACCAAGCAGGCGTGCGGCTTCCGGGACGCCATGCCCGCGATTCGGGAGCGGGACGCCGTCGTGCTCGGGATCAGTCCCGATCCCGTCCGGTCCCACGAGAAGTTCCGCGACAAGTACGAGCTCAACTTCCCGCTGCTGGCGGACGAGGACCATGCCGTAGCCCTGGCTTACGGAGCGTGGGGGAAGAAGAAGCTCTACGGCCGCGAGTACGAGGGCATCCTGCGATCGACTTTCGTCATCGACGCGGACGGGAGAATCGACAAGGTGTTTCGCAGGGTACGCCCCGCGGAGAGCGCCACGCAGGTACTCGCCGAGCTCGGCGCGTGAGGGCCGGCCGGAGCGGGACTCAGACCCTGGTCATCCTCCTCGGCGCCATCTTCGCGGGGCAGCCTGGTGGCGCAGGCGCGCAGGAGCCGGCCGTGGTGCCCTCCGAGCAGGCGGTGATCCTCGAGCGGGCCGATCGCGCGCGTGTGAAGGGGGACCCGGAAGCGCCCATCCGGATCGTGGAGATCTCTGATTTCGAGTGCCCGTTCTGCGCCCGCTTCTTCGAGGAGTCGTACCGGGCGCTCGACAGCATCTACGTGGAGTCGGGCCTCGCGCGCTACTTGTGGATTTCGTTCCCAAACTCCACGCACCCCCGGGCCTGGTCGGCGATCGAGGCGGCGTTCTGCGCGGGTGCGGCTGGACGATTCTGGGCCATGCACGACCTGCTGTTCGAGCGCCGAGAGGAGTGGACCGAGGCGGATGATCCGAACGCCCTGTTCGAATCCTGGGCGGTGGACGCCGGCGTGGAAGCCGAGTCGTTCGCGGCCTGCCTGCGCAATGATCAGACGGCGCCCCTGCAGGTGCGGGACTACGAATCGGCCATCACCGCCGGCGTGGCGAGCACGCCCTTCTTCGTGGTGGGAGATAGCGTGGCCATCCGCGGTGCGGTGCCGCTGGAGACGTTCCGCTCGGCCATCGACAGCGTACTGGTCCTCAGGGGACACGAAGCGCCGTGAGTCTACCGCTCTCCCGCTGACATCCGCTGGAACACGAGACGCATTCCCTCGATGGCCGCTGCGGCCGTGTGGGACGCATCGTCAAAGCGGCCGGATAGTTCCCGTTCGCCTACTCCCGCAAGCGGTATGTCCAGCGTGAAGTGGACGGAGACGCCCGCCGGGCGAACCTCCGCCGTGCGGTCCGCCCAGCCGTCTTCCGAGGCATCCAGAGCCCCCTCGATGTGGACCTCGACGACGTCACAGGCGCCTCCCACCTCCTGCGCCATCATGGCCAGCCGCCGGGCCAGTGCCTCGTTGGAATCCGGGTCCGAGCGGCGTTCCTCCATCCACAGGTTGGGAGGGGCCACGTCGAGAGCCAGGTATCCCATGCGCACGTCCGGGTGAAAACCGAGCGCATTGTCCGGGTCGGCGGAGGATCCGCCCACGCCCCCGAACGGCACGTCGTCCGTCTCCCACGCCAGGTACGAGAGCAGCCCTTCGGGGCCGATGGCCGCGGCTGCCACCGCCACCTCATCCAGGGAGAGCTCGACGAGAACGGAAGGAGCGTGCAGGGCGTCGATGGCCCCCGACTCCATGATGTCCAGCTCCGACTGATCGTACGCCAGGCAGCGGAAGAACCAGGAGGTCGGCTCCTGCCTTCCCTCGAACTCGTCCCGGACTCCCAGACCGGCTCCCCGGAGAGCGCTGAGGAGATTGTAGGCAATCTGGTGACGTGTGAAGTTCGGCACGACGATCTCCTAGCGGCCGATCATGATGTGCGCCCACGGAGTGCCGGGCAGCATGAGCCACGGGGAGTCGCCCTCCGGTCGCGTCGGAAGCCCGAGCGTTTCCGCCGTGGCCCCTGGAACGTACACCACTACCAGCCTGCGTGCCTCATCGAGGTCACCTGCCCCCGTGTCCGAGCTGACCGAGTAGAGCGCGGCCCGCTCCGGCATCACGAAATCGCCTGCCTCCAGGGCCTCGTACCGGCCACTCGTCACCTCGCCACGCCCCTTTCCTTCGGCCCGCAAGCGGCGGCCGAGGGCCATGAAGGGCTCGAGGCTCTCGTGGTAGCAGGAAACATGAAATCCCTCCGCAGCCGGGTCGTCGGCGAGGCAGACGAGTCCGTTGCTCCCCGCGCGCAGGAGAGTCAACGGATCCGCCTCCCTCGGCTCGCCCCCGTAGCCCAGAACGGTGGCCGAGGCCCGGAGCGATTCCGGCGCAGCCAGCACCGCATGAGCAATCTGGGTCTCGCGGTCCGGCCCCGCATCCTGTGCACTCGCCGTGCAGCCCGGGAAGCCCAGAAGCAGCAGCGCAGCAGTGGCTCGAACCCTCATGTTCACTCCCTTCCCTTGTCACTTTGTCCCGCCGTGGGATAGCTTGACCCGCGGCAGCGTCGAGATCGGTTTCCGCGGCCCCGTACACGGGGTGTCGGACCCATAGAAATGTACGACAATCATGGTCTTTACGGCACATCTCGGGTCCCTCGGCGGGGCGGGACGGCTTGTCCCGGCCAGCACGCGGCACGGCACGCTTCTCGCTACCCACGCGGGGACTTGTGCTCACAGTGCTGAGCACCGGCGAGGGAGGCCGCCCTCTCCGTCAGACGGTCGCCGAATCGGCAAGCGGTGACCGGCACGGTTGAACCCTACATGAGAGCGAACAACCCATGCGAATAGCTGTCCCGAAGGAGCATACGCCGCTCGACCTCCGCGTGGCCATGACCCCGCAGGCGATCAAGCGTCTTGCTTCGGACGAGATCCAGTTCGTCGTGGAGACCGGGGCCGGGCTAGGCGCCTCCTTCACCGACGAGGAATACCGTGATGCGGGCGCCGAGATCGTTCAGGATGCGAAGGACCTGTTCGAGGGGGCGGATGTCATCACGAAGATCAACGGACCGGTCAAGCGCGACGACGGTACGGACGAAGTCGAGCTGATCCCCTCAGGCGCGATCTTCCTGGCCCAGATGCGTCCCAACGAGAACACCGAGGCGTTGAATCGGCTCGCCGAGCGAGGCGTCACCTCGTTCTCGATGGAGCTGATGCCCCGAACGACGCTCGCGCAGCGGATGGACTGCCTGTCGGCATTCAGCACCGTCGCCGGATACATGGCGGTACTCCGGGGCGCCGAAGCCAGCAGCAAGTTCTTCCCCATGCTGACGACGGCCGCGGGGACGATCCCGCCGGCACACGTGTTCATCATCGGAGCCGGCGTCGCGGGCCTCCAGGCGATCGCTACGGCGCGCCGCCTGGGAGCGGTAGTCGAGGGCTTCGACATCCGGCCCGAGACCAAGGAACAGGTCGAGAGCCTCGGGGCGAAGTTCGTCGAGTGGGAGGGTGCCTCCGACGACATGCAGACCGAGGGTGGCTACGCCAAGGAAGTGTCGGAAGAGGAAGAGGAACGGGAGCGACAGCTGCTCGCGGACCACATCGCGATGTCCGACGTGGTCGTCACCACGGCGCTCGTTCCGGGCCGTCCGGCTCCGAAGCTCATTTCCGAGGACATGGTCAAGGGCATGAAGCCGGGTTCGGTAATCGTGGACCTCGCCGCCGAGACAGGCGGCAACTGTGAGCTGACGGTGAAGGGTGAGGTCGTCGAGCGCCACGGAGTAATCATCCTCGGGCAGACGGACCTGGCGGCGTCACTGCCGGTTCACGGCAGCCTGATGTACGGGCGCATCGTGTCGGTCCTCTTGCAGCACATCATGAACGACGAGGGCAAGATCGTCATCGACCTCGATGAAGAGATCACGTCCGGAATCACGGTTACGCACGAAGGAAATGTGAGGTATCAGCAATGACCGGTACGATTCTCATCAGCGTGTATGTCTTCGTGCTGGCGATGTTCGTCGGCTTCGAGGTCATCACCAAGGTCCCCCCCACGCTGCACACGCCGCTCATGTCCGGCTCCAACGCGATCTCCGGCATCTCGATCGTCGGGGCGCTGGTCATCGCGGGCATGGGACAGGGGACGATGTTCGACATCATCGGAATGGTCGCGGTCGTCGCGGCGACCATCAACGTGGTGGGCGGATTCATGGTCACCGACCGGATGCTGCAGATGTTCCGGCGTGACACGGACACGAACTAGCGAACGCCGAGGCAGATAGATGGAAACCAGAGTTCTCATCATGCAGCTCGCCTACCTGGTGTCGGCGGTGCTGTTCATACTCGGGCTGAAGCGCCTCAGCCACCCGGACACCGCTCGTGGCGGGAATCGGCTGGCGGCGATCGGCATGCTGCTCGCGGTCGTCGCTACGCTCGTAGGCGAGCAGATCATCACCTGGCAGTGGATCATCGCCGGGCTGATCATCGGGGCCCTGATCGGCGGCTTCATGGCGCGGTTCGTGAAGATGACCGCCATGCCGCAGATGGTTGGCCTGTTCAACGGATTCGGTGGCCTCGCCTCCGGCCTCGTTGCCGCGGCTGAATACCTGCGCTACTCCATGGGCGTGGCCGGAACCGCCGACGTCCCCGTGGACGCATCCATTTCGATCATGCTCGGCACGCTCATCGGTGCCGTCACCTTCTCGGGAAGCTTGATCGCATTCGGTAAGCTCCAGGGCGTCGTTACGGAAAAGGCGGTGAAATTCCCGGGCCAGCAGTTCCTGAATGCCGTGCTCTTCCTGGGCATTCTGGCCGTGATGGCGTACCTCGTCGTCATGACGCCGGGAGCCATCGAGGGTGCGGACACGGGTACCGTCAACATCATCTACTACGCCCTGTGGGGCGCGGCGATGTTGCTCGGCGTGTTGCTGGTGATCCCGATCGGCGGGGCCGACATGCCCGTCGTCGTGTCACTGCTGAATTCCTACTCCGGCCTCGCGGCATCGGCGGCCGGCTTTGTTCTCAACAACAACGTCCTGATCATTTCGGGCGCCCTGGTCGGAGCTTCCGGCCTGATTCTCACCCGGATCATGTGCAAGGCCATGAACCGATCGCTGGCGAACGTGATCTTCGGGTCCTTCGGCCAGGTGGCGGGCAAGGAGCTCGTCAAGGGTGAGAAGCGCACGATGGCCGACGTGAACGACGTGCAGGCAGACGACGTGGCCATGCTGCTCGCGTACGCCAAGCAGGTCGTGATCGTGCCGGGGTATGGCCTCGCGGTGGCACAGGCGCAGCACAAGCTCCGTGAGCTGTGTGACAACCTGGAAAGCCGCGGCGTCACCGTGAAGTACGTGGTGCATCCGGTCGCCGGACGCATGCCCGGTCACATGAACGTGCTGCTGGCCGAGGCCAACGTGCCCTACAACCAGCTCTACGAGCCGGAGGACGTGAATCCGGACATCGCCAACGTGGACGCCTGCCTGGTCGTGGGCGCGAACGACGTGGTGAACCCCGCGGCGCGGGACGAGCCGGCCAGCGACCTCTACGGCATGCCCATCATCGAGGTGGACCGCGCGAAGCACACCGTGGTCATGAAGCGGAGCCTGAACCCGGGCTTCGCGGGCCTCGACAATGAGCTCTTCTACAATCGGAACACGATGATGCTGTTCGGTGACGCGGCCGACTCCATCGGAAGGATCCTTGAGGAAGTCAAGCAACTGTAGGGTGCGACGGTGCCCCCTCCGTTCGCGGAGGGGGTGCGCCCCGAAATGCGCCTGCCTCCGCCTGGCTCCCACGCCGTTACCTTTACTGGGGTTTCCCCGCGCGCTGCCTCGTACCTATCATCCTGCAGTGAGTGCGTCGCCAGGCAACGGCGTTCGCTTCCCCGACAAGAGAGAGTTGACAATGAAACGAAGCCCCATTCGCGCCCTTCTGCCGCTCGCTATCGTGGCTTTGATCGGCGTCGCCGGCGCTTGCGGCGGTGATGACGACGACGAAGTCACGGGACCGGTCACTACGGACCTGTCGGGTGACTATTTGCTCGTCTCGGTCACGCAGGGAGGGGTCACGCTGGGTCCCGCCCAGGGCGCGACGGGCACTCTGGCGGTCACGCAGACTCGCTATACGCTCAGCGTGACGGTGCCCGGTCCGAACGGCCCCATGACCACAGAGGATACGGGCACATACGAGACCGACGGCAACACCTGGACCCAGGAATCGGACAATGCGGCTGGCTTCCAGGGCGTCGGTACGTTCTCACTCGTGGGCGACATTCTTACGATTGATGTCACCACGGCGGGTGTGCAGGTCCTCAGCGTGTGGGAACAGACCTAGACACTCCCGTCGATGGCCATGGCTGAGCGAAAGGCAACCGTGAGCCACCTCATCCAGGTCCGCCGGGCCCTGAAGCTGGGGGTGGCGGCAGTCTGGTTCGTCGGAGGTGCGGGTGCTCTGCAGGCACAATCCGTCGGTGGGGTGATCGAAGGCACCGTGCGCTCGGTGGCCGACAGTCTTCCCGTGCGCCAGGCAACAGTCCAGGTCACGGGAACGCCTCTGGGTGTCTTGACCGGCGAGCAGGGGTCGTTTCGCATCGTTCGCATCGAACCAGGCACATATTCGCTGCGAGTCTCGGCGCCCGGATACGAGCAGACCGCTCATCCGGGGGTGGTCGTGGCCGAGGGCGAGTCGATTCGGGTGGACGTGTACATCCGGCCATCGGTGATAGACGTACCCGGCCTGGTGGTCACCGCGAGCCGGAGCCGGGAGCGGCCCGATGAGTCGCCCGTCAGCGTATCCGTGGTGGATGCGCGTGAACTCCAACAGCGTAACGTCAACGACGTCGGAGAGGCCCTGCCGTTTGCGCAGGGCGTGGTGTCAAACGGCGGGCAGCTCGATATCAGGGGCGCGTCGGGCATATCGCGCGGTGTAGGCAGCCGGGTGCTCGTTCTGCTGGACGGCCACCGGATGCTGAAGGGCGTGGGTTCGGAAGCGGACTTCGAGAAGCTGCCCCTGCTCGACGTCGAGCGTGTCGAGGTCGTCAAGGGCTCGCATTCGTCACTGTACGGGACGGGGGCGCTGGGCGGCGTCGTGAACGTAATCACGGCGGTTCCCTCCGAGACGCCGGAGACGGTGGTTCGCGGCTATGTCGGCACCTATGACACCCCCTCCCGCTATCGTTTTACCGACGAGACTCTGAGCACGGCTGGAGTCGGCGTCCAGCATTCGAGACGCATCGCGGGGGTGGGCACCACTCTGTTCCTCGGTACCGATGGGTCCGAGGGTTTTCGCCAGAACGGCGGGTTTTCGCGTTGGCAGGCCCGCGTCAAAACGGTCTTCGGCCCTGACACTCAGCGCCCGGTGGATGCCTTCATCAACTGGACGCAGCGTGACGCGGACGAATTCTACACCTGGCTCTCCGAAGATCAGCCGCTTGAAGTGGAACCGGAGGAACTCGGTGACTGGCTGAGAGAGACCGACCTCTCCGTCGGAGCCACACTGCGTCCCCTGATGACCCAGAAGTCATCCCTTCAGATCCGTCCGATCTTCGACTACAACGCGGTACAGAACCACTTCCACGACAGCGACGACAGCAACCGCAGCTCGCGTCTCGCCGCTGACGCGCAGTTCGACATCGCGCCCTCCCTGGGCCAGGCCGTGACGGCGGGAGTCGAAGCGTCGTGGACCGAAATCACATCCAGCATCCTCGTGGTCGATCCCTCGATCCTGGACCTGGGCCTGTACGCGCAGGACGAAATCCGCGTCTCCGATCATTTCCGGGCGGTCGCGGGTCTGCGATTCGATTACCACGGCGCGACCTCTGCCGAATCTGACTTCGTGGTGAGCCCGCGGATCGGCGGAGTCTACCTTCCTTCGGAGTCCGTCAGCCTGAGGGCGTCGATCAGTCGAGGCTACCGGGCGCCGAGCGCGGCCGAGCAGTATACCGAGACCACTCAGTTCGGCTTCGACGTCATTCCGAACCTGGCGCTGACCGGTGAGCGAGCGTGGTCGGGCGAGATCGGCACCACGGCGCAGATCGGGGGCTGGCTCCGCGTGGACGGTGCCGTCTTCTACAGCGATTTCCAGGATCTCATCGAGCCCTCACCCGTGGCTGGCCAGTTCTTCACGTTCCAGTTCCAGAATGTGTCGAAGGCCCGGGTCTTCGGGCTTGACACAGGGGCACAGGTCGGCCTGCTCGGGGACCAGCTCGGATTCAAGGCCAACTATCTCTACCTGAACTCCCGCGACGAGCGCACCGGGCAACCCCTTCCCTATAGGTCGCCGCACAACGTGACATTGACGGTGTCCGCGTTTCGGGAACGGCTGGCCCTCGACTATCTGTACCGCAGCGAGGTGGAGGAAGTCCTTGCCTACCCTCTGGACCCTCGAGGGCCGATTTCCGTATTGGACCTGCGGCTGGCCTATCGGTTCGGGAACTGGGTCGTAATGGGGAAGGTGGCCAATCTCCTGCAAAGCAGGTACGTGGACATCCAGGAGAGGAACCCGGGTGCCAGTCGCCTGTTTCGCCTGACGGTCATGCCGCGCTTCTAGCCACGACGAGCCTCACTGCGCAGCTCGGCTGGTGGGACGAGTCAGGGCCAGCGCAAATCGCCCTGCCCCGTCCGCACACCAGGTCTGGACCTCCAGGCCGGAGGCCCTGAGCAGCATTCCGGCAGCCTCCAATGTGTACTTGTGGCTGAGCTCGGTCCTGATTCGTTCACCCGCGGAGAACGAGACGTCGAGGCCGATCGATCGGATCGGCACCGTCTGCTCCCGGGTCGACTCGAGGTACATCTCGATGCGCGATTCCGCTGGACTCCACGTGGCCCGATGTCGGAAGGCGTTCACGTCGAACTCGGCGCCGAGATCCCGGTTGAGAACCCTCAGCAGGTTCAGATTGAACTCCGCCGTAACCCCCGCGCTGTCGTTGTAGGCTGCCTCCAGCACGGCCGGGTCCTTGACGAGGTCGAACCCTATGAGGAACGCGTCCGCCCTCGTCATCTCTCTTCGGATCGAGGCCAGGAACGATGTAGCCTGCTCAGCCTCCAGGTTGCCTATGGTCGACCCCAGGAAAGCCATGAGCCTGGGGAGACCCGTGAACGGCAGGTCCCTCGGTCGTTCGAAGTCTCCGATCACGCCCTCGACCCTGAGCTCGGGATAGTCCTTGATCAGGGCGTCCGCAGCTCTTCGGGATGCCTCAGCGCTTACATCGAGCGACCCGTACCCGGACAGCAGGTCACGTTCCCGCATGGCATCGAGGAGGATGCGGGTCTTCAGGGCGGCCCCCGAGCCGAACTCGACCAGCACCCGCGCCTGAACGGCATCAACCAGGCTCGCCGCCTCGCGCCGCAGAATTTCGGTCTCGGCTCGGGTCAGGTAGTACTCGGGCAGACGCGTGATCATCTCGAACAGGTGGGAACCGCGCGCGTCGTAGAAGTACTTCGACGGCAGCGTCTTGGGCATGGCCGTGAGGCCGTCCTTCGCGTCCTTCGCCAGATCGAACGGACTCTCGTGTTCGAGAAGAGTATTCCTGAGGACGATCCTCGAGCCCGGGGTATCGTCCGTCATCGGACAGCGTCCCGAGCCACGCGAATACCGGCGAAAATCTGCCGCCTGATGGGGTAGTCCCAGTTGCGGAACGAGTTGCGGGCGACTCCGGCGTCGGTGGCCCACGAAGCGCCCCGGAGGACCATGTACTCGTCTCCGAAGAACACCTTCGAGTAGTCATCATAAGGATACGCCTGGAAACCCGGATAGGGGCTGAAAGGTGACGATGTCCATTCCCAGGTATCGCCCAGCAGCTGCTCGCACCCGAGTGGACTGCGTCCCCCGGGGAAGCTGCCGATGGGTGCAACGCCGTTTCCCCGAACGTCCAGGTTGGCGAGGTCCGCGGTGGCCCGCGCACTCCCCCATGGATGGCCCAGGGATCCCCCGGTATCCGGGTCCCAGGCCGCCGCCTTCTCCCACTCCGCTTCCGTCGGCAGCCTAGCCCCGGCGAAGCGCGCATAAGCCTCCGCTTCGTGGAAGCAGACGTGGACCACCGGATCGTCGGCGCGGAGTGGCTCGACCCCCAGCGAAGTAGCTCTTTCCCAACCCGCCGCGCCCCGGGATCGCGCTGCATCTTCGGCCTCGACGGCCGTGTACGGTCCCGACATCCCTGCGGGCCGCCAGTACTGTGGCGCTGCGAGACCCGCATCCTCCTTCCAGGACCACCCCGCGTCTGACCAGAGGCGCCGATCCCGGTAGCCACCCGCCGCGACGAAATCGATGTACTCGCCGTTCGTGACTGGATATCTGCCGATCTCGAAGGCTCCCGTTTCGGCCGAGTGGATCGGCAGCTCGTTGTCGTAGGCGAACGCCCCCGGCGCCGCGCCGCGCTCGAAGGGGCCCGCCGGCACCGACACCATCTCGCCTGGCATCGCCCCCACCACCGCCGGAAACCGGCGCCGGCCGGCCGGATGATACATCTCCCTCTCCATCAGGGTGACCGTCTGGAGAATCGTCTCCTGGTGCTGCGCCTCATGCTCGCGTACGAGCTCGTAGACGAAGCCGTTCTCGATCAGCCGGTTGGCCGACTCCTGGAACTTCACCCCCTCGAGCAGCTCCAGCGTCTCCGCCCTGACTTCGGCGAGCCGCGCCAGCATCGAATCGCGACCCGGCATGGAAAGCTCGCCTCTACGCGACCGCGGGGTTCGCATCGCATCGAACACATCGGGCAGAGCGGACTCCTCCACCACCTCTCCGAGGCGGACGACGAGCCACAGGCTTTCGAACTCGGCGATGTGCCCCAGGTCCCAGAGGATGGGGCTCATGAGAGGCGAATGTTGTGCCGCCAGGGCTTCCTCCGAGACCGGAGCCACGATCTCCAGGGTCCGCTTCCTGATATCCGCCAGGCCCGCCGCGATCGAGGCGCGAAGGGGGCTGGAAGGGTCCGGGACTCTGGCTACTGTCATCTCGTCTTCATGTCCTCCGTGTGGGGCGAGGCGCGATCCTCTCCGGACGTTGCGGAACCTATCCGCGGGTTCCACCTGTATACAACATCGACCCGGCCGGCGCGGCGTCGCAGCCTCCCGCGGGGAGCGCCGGGCGGTGCTATACTTACCCCCTCGGGAGAGCCGCAACCCCTCGGTCGCGTCCGGGTCTCTCGTCGCTCCGGGCTCGAAGCGCTTTCGGGCTCGATCAGTTCAATGTGCAGCAAGAATGGATGGACGAATCATGTCCGGTTCTGACCAGCAGGCCGCGCGCGACCGCGTGCACGTGAGCGAAGCCGAAGCCCGGCGGGTGGCGGAAGCCGCGCGTGAGAAGAAGTGGGAGAAAGCCACTTTCGTCCGGGATTTGTTCCTCGGTGATTTCAAGCTGGGCCTGATCGATCCGTACCCCGACCCCGACGAATTCGTGAGCGACCGCTGCCGAGCGTTCCTCGAGGAGCTTACCGCCTTCCTGCGCACCGTGGACTCCGAGAAGATCGACCGGGACCGGAAGATCCCTGAAAGCGTGATCGACGAGCTCCGCCGGATGGGCGCTTTCGGGCTCAAGATCCCCGAGGAGTACGGCGGACTGGGATTCGGCCAGACGGAGTACAACCGGGTCATGGCCACAGTGGGAAGCGTCGATGGAAGCCTGGTGGCGCTGCTTTCCGCCCACCAGTCCATCGGTGTGCCCCAGCCGCTCAAGATGTTTGGAACGCCGGAGCAGAAGAAGCGTTATCTGCCGAGACTGGCGGCGGGAGCGATCTCTGCGTTCGCGCTCACCGAGGAAGACGTGGGCTCGGACCCGGCGCGCCTTTCCACGACGGCCGTGCTGAGCGCCGATGGGACACACTACGTGCTCAACGGTGACAAACTGTGGACGACCAATGGAACGGTCGCGGAGCTGCTCGTCGTCATGGCCCGACATCCTGATTCTCGAAAGATCTCGGCTTTCATCGTGGAGACCGATTGGAAGGGAGTCGAGATCACCGCGCGCAACCACTTCATGGGCATCAACGGGATCGAGAACGCGAACTTCCGATTCACGGACGTGCGTGTGCCGGTGGAGAACCTGCTGTGGGACGAAGGTCGGGGTCTCAAGCTGGCACTCATCACGCTGAATACGGGACGTCTCTCAATCCCGGCGGTTTCCGTTGGCAGCGGCAAGTCGGCCCTCCGCTTCACGAGGGAATGGGGCAACGAGCGGGTGCAGTGGGGGCAGCCGGTCGGCCGGCACGAGGCGGTGGCCCGGAAGATCACCTATATCGCCGCCGAGACCCTGGCCATGGAAGCCGTGGCCGAGCTGTCCGCCCTCATGGTGGACCGGGGCGACTTCGATATTCGGCTGGAAGCCGCGCTGGCCAAGCTCTACAACACCGAGACGGGCTGGATCGTGCTCGACGAGATGGTCCAGGCCCTCGGCGGCCGCGGGTATGAACGTGCGGACTCACTCTTCGCCCGGGGTGAGAAGCCGGTCCCTGCGGAGCGCATGCTGCGTGACTTCCGGATCAATCGGATCTTCGAGGGATCCAGCGAGATCATGCGCCTGTTCATCGCCCGGGAGGCCGTGGACCGTCACCTGCAGGTGGCCGGCCCGCTCGTAGAAGGCGACCTGAAGCTGTCGCAAAAGCTCAGGCTGCTGCCCGGAGTGATCGGGTTCTACGGCCTGTGGTATCCCAAGCAGTGGCTGCCCCGCCTCGGCAGGCATTCACGGTTCGGCTCCCTGGCGACGCACGTTCGCTTCATAGACCGCAGCAGCCGCCGGCTCGCGCGCACCCTGTTCCACAAGATGGTCCGGTACGGTGCGGCTCTGCAGAGGAAGCAGATGTTGCTGTTCAGGGGAGTGGACATCGGAACCGAGCTCTTCGCGATGGCCGCCGTCGTGTGCCGCGTCGGCATGTTGGAGCGGACCGGGCGACCCGAGGCGAGCCGCGCCAGGGATCTCGCCGATCTCTACTGCCGCTCGGCCCGGAGACGGATCGAGACCCTCTTTCAGGAGATGCGCTCGAACGACGACACGGCCGTCTACCGAACGGCGCTCGAGATTCTCGACGGGAAGTTCGAGTGGATGGAGGACGGCATCGTGGGACTCCAGGAGATCGGGATGCCGGAGGATACCGCGACCCCCGAGTGAAGGCTGGTGTCAGGCGCGGACCCGCAGGACGACTTTGCCCGCGTTCTGATTCTCCTCCATGTACGTATGAGCCAGCGCCGCATCGGAGAGGTCGAATACCCGGTCCACGACCGGAAACAGGTCCCCGGCCTCGAATCTCGGCAGGAGCTCGGTGCGCACCTTCTCCGCCAGGTCTGCCTTTTCGGAGTCAGCGCGTGACCGCATCACGGTGCCGATGACTCGCAGCCGCCGCCGGAGCAGGACGCCGAGATTCAGCTGCGCCATCGTTCCGCCGATCAGGCCGACGAGCACGATCCGGCCGCGCGTCCTCAGGCTCGCGATGTTGTCCGTCCAATACGTCGCGCCGACCAGGTCGAGGACGAGGTCGACGCCCTTGCCGTCGGTCTCCCGCCGGATCACGTCCCGGAACGACTTGCGCCTGTAGTCGATCGGCACGTCGAGGGACAGGCCGCGCTCCTCGAGCGCCTCGAGCTTGCCGGCGGAGGCCGTTCCGAACACCCGTGAGGCGCCGAACGCGCGCGCGATTTGAATGGCCGCGGTACCCACTCCGCTGCCGGCTGCGTGAATCAAGACCGTCTCGCCCGGACGGAGCCCTCCCTGGAGGACCAGAGCGTCGTAGGCCGTGCAGAAGGCCTCCGGCAGGGCGGCGCACTCGACGAACTTCAGGCCGCGCGGCATGGGAACCACGTGCCTCTCGTCGGTCACCAGCATCTCGGCGTAGCCCCCGCCACCCACGATCCCCATCACCCATGAGCCCACCGCCGATTCGTCGACCCCCTCCCCGACATCCTCCACGACGCCTGAGAACTCGAGGCCGGGTATGTCGGCCGGGGCGCCCGCCGGCGCTGGATACGCCCCGCGACGCTGAAGCAGGTCGGCCCGATTGAGGGCCGTACCGTAGACCGCCACGCGCATCTGGCCAGGTCCCGGCAGCGGGGCCTCCACGTCCACGAGCTCCAGCACATCGGGCTCGCCGGGTCGGACGATGCGAATCGCTTTCATAAGGTGATCCTCCCGGATCTAGTCTACCGGAAGTGGCGCTCCAGGGTCCAGCGCCGCACCGCCCCGTACTACGGCATGCAGCGGAACGGGGTTTCGAAATGGGATGTCCCCTGGAGCGGTCGGGGGACCGTGGGACCGCTGAGGGGTACGACGTCTCGGTCCACCGAACCGAGTGAACAGTCAAATGTGGTACGGCGTCCTCGCGGACTTGACACTGCTCGTGCATCTGGCATTCGTTCTCTTCGTCTCGGTAGGCGCGGTCGCCGTGTTCTTCCGTCCTCGTCTTGCGCTGCTCCACGTGCCCAGTGTTCTGTACGGCGCCGGCATCGAGCTGGTAGGCTGGATCTGCCCGTTGACCCCGTTCGAGCAGCGGCTGCGCCGGTTGGCGGGACAGCAGGGATACTCCGGCGGCTTCATCGAGCACTACGTTGGAGGCTGGCTCTACCCCGCGGACTGGGAGTCCCTCCGCATCTGGCTCGGTGGGGCGCTCATCGCCGGCAACCTGGTACTCTACGCCCTGCTGATCCTTCGCCTGCGACGGTCACGCCGGCCGGGTTGACCTCGCGACGTCCATCGTCCCACCATGCAGGCGGCAACCCAGGATCTACCGGGAGGAATCGACTCCAGCATGTCCGTGCATACGACGGCTTGCCCGAGGAACTGCTACAGTACCTGCGGGATGAAAGTCCACGTCGAAGACGGTCAGATCCGCCGGATCGAGCCGCACCCGGGGAATCGAGCGACGCCGGAGGGCGTTTGCCTGAAGGGGCTGAGCTACGTCGAGCGGGTACGGTCGCCCGACCGCATCCTGCACCCACTCAGGCGCACGAGGTCGGGCACATTCGAGCCGGTCGGCTGGGAAGATGCGCTGGCGGAGATCGCGTACCAGCTCGAGCGAGTGCGTCAGACGTTCGGTCCCCGGAGCCTGCTGTACTACGCCGGGAGCGGAACCAAGGGTCTGTTGAACGGGTGCGGTATGGAATTCTGGCGCCTGTTCGGTGGCTGCACCACGACGTATGGAGACCTGTGCTGGCCCGCCGGGCTGGAGGCCACCCGCCTCACCCTGGGAGACAACCGCCACAGCGCCCCCTGGGACGTCGCCCGCGCGCGTCTTATGCTGATGTGGGGGAAGAACGCGGCGGAAACGAACATCCACCAGATGCCCTTCATCCAGGAGGCTTGCGAAGCCGGCGGGCGCCTCGTGGTCATCGATCCGCGAAGAACCGAGAGCGTCGAGAAGGCCGATCTGTGGCTGCGCCCGCGTCCGGGAAGCGACGGGGCTCTGGCCCTGGCGCTTTGCGGAGAAGTGATCCGCTCCGGAGGCGTGGACACTGCGTTCGTAGCGGAGCACGTGCACGGGTACGACGAGTTCTCCCGTCTCGCGCTCGAGCATGACGTGGAGTGGGCAGCGGAGATCTGCGAGGTGCCGGCAGACCGGATCCGGGAGCTCGCTGGCTGGATCCTCGCGTACCGGCCGATGACGATCACGGCGGGCTACGGCATGCAGCGATACACGAATTCCGGACAGACCGTCCGTGCGATCCTCGGTCTCCTGGCGATCACCGGCAACCTGGGACGGCCGGGCGCGGGTTGGGTCTACGCCAACCTCCAGAGCCACGTATTCGATGAGGTGCGGGATCCGGTCGCCTGCTATCCCCCGGCGGAGCCCGACGGGGTGGTGCGGGTGTCCGTCTCGACGGCCAGGCTGGGACGCGACATGCTCGACCAGACGGAGCCGCCGATCCGGATGGCCTGGGTGGAGAGGGGCAATCCCGTCACCCAGAACCCGGATACGAACGTGGTGCTCGAGGCGTTGCGGTCCCTCGACTATCGGGTCGTCATCGACCAGTTCCTGACGGACACGGCCCGGGAGGCGGACATGGTGCTCCCCGCGAAGAGCATGTTCGAGCAGACCGACGTCATCGGCGCATACTGGCACCCGTACGTACAGCTCCGGCAGAAAGTCCTCGATCCTCCTGGTGAAGTGAAGCCGGAGACGGAGATCTACCGGCTTCTCGCCTCGAGGCTGGGGATCCCGCTTTCCGACCTGGACGGCAGGATCCCGGGACCGTCCGATGAGGAAGTCGAGGCGTTTCTGGAGACCCGATTGGCTCCCCACGAGGGACTGAGCCTCGAGCGGCTGAAGGAAGGCCCCGTGCTTCCCGCCTCCCACGAGGAGGTCGCGTTCTCCGGCGGTCGGTTCGCCACACCGTCGGGGCGCGTGGAGCTCGAGTCGGACGAAGCCGCAGCTCGCTGGGGCGTTGATCGACTGCCGCGCTACGCCGAACCGGCAGAGTCGGCCCGGCGAGCCGGGGCGTCGAACCGGTACCCGCTCTACCTGATGACCCCCAATACCAAGAACCGGATTCACTCGCAGTTCGGAAACCTGGCGATGATCCGGCGGGTGGATCCCGGTCCGGCGGTACATGTTCACCCCGTGGATGCGGCGCTCCGCGGAATCGATGAGGCGGCGTACGTTCGGGTGTTCAACGCCCGCGGAGAGTTCCGGCTCCCCGCACGCCTGGATCCCGGTCTCAAGCCGGGCTGCGTCAGCGTCACGAACGGCTGGTGGATTCCGGAGGGTGGAACCGTGAACTTCTGCTCGCCGGGGCGGGAGACGGACATGGGCCACGGCGCGGCATTCCACGACACCCTGGTGGACGTCGAGGTGGTCTGACATGCGGTCGGCGTTCGTGTTCGACCCCGACCGGTGCACCGGGTGCCAGGCCTGCGAGCTCGCCTGCTCGATCGAGAACGACCTTGGACCCGAACGGACCTGGCGCGAGGTCATCACCTTCAACTCGGACTCCATCCCGAGCATCCCGCGCTTCCACCTCTCCCTCGCATGCAACCACTGCGCGGAGCCCGCGTGCATGCACGCGTGCCCCGCGCTTGCCTACTCACACGATACTGCCACCGGAGCCATCCTGATCGAGACCGATCGTTGCATCGGCTGTCGGTACTGCTCGTGGGCCTGCCCCTACGGCGCGCCCCGGTACGAACCGGAGCGAGGCGTGATGGGGAAGTGCACGTTCTGCCAGCACCGCCTGGAGGATGGACTCAAGCCGGCCTGCGCCACGCTATGCCCGACGGGTGCGCTAGATTTCGCCGAGCTTCCCGCGAGCCGGTTGGGTGGAGATGTGGCCGGCTTCCCGCGAACCTCCCTCGGTCCTTCGATTCGAATCGAGAGCCCTGACCGGCCGGGCTCGCTGGAACCCGCAGCGGCCGCGCGGCACTCCTTCGCGCCCCCCGGGCCATCGGATCGGACCGCGATCAGCCTTCGGCGCGAATGGTCGCTGGCGGCCTTCACCTTCCTGGTCGCCTTGCTGTTCGCGCAGGTCGCCGCTTCGGTCTCGGGGAGTATCGAGGTCCGGGCCGGGCCGTTCGCGCTGGTGGCCATGCTCGCTGGAGCCCTCAGCCTCTCGCATCTCGGGCGGCCGGGCCGGGCGTGGAGAGCCGCGCTCAACCTGCGGCGCTCCTGGCTGAGCCGCGAGGTCGTCGCCTTCGGCGCGTTCGTGTCCGGCGGTGTCTGGTTCCTGGCGGGCAGCGGACTGGGGACTGCCACGGGCACCATCGTACTGATCCTCGGGCTCGCGACCCTGGCGTCGGCCGACATGGTCTACCGGCCCGTGCACCGGGGCCTGCACCCGATCCTGGATGGTGGAGGATCTCTGGTCACCGGACTCTACCTCGCGGGTTGGCTCGCGGGGAATCTCTGGCTGGCCGGGGCAGCCGGTCTGATGAAGCTGGCGGCAGAGCTGCATGACGCCATGCGCCGGCGGGCGGGCCGGCGTGCGGAAGGTCGGTCCCTGCTCGTTCCGAGGATCCTCCTCGGCCTGGCTGTGCCGGCCGCCGCCGCGATCGCCGGGGGACTGCCGCTCCCGGCGTGGGCGCTGGCGAGCACGCTCGTGGGAGAGGCCCTCGCGAGGATCGGCTACTACCTGCGGCTGGAGGTGCAGTCGCCGGGCCGCCAGGCCCGCGTCGACCTCGACAGCCGACTGCGGGGCCCGGAAGACAGGATGCGCGGTTCTTCTGTGGAGGAGCGGCCCGTCAGAAGAGCCAGCTGACCAGCAGATTTCCGACGGTCAACACCGCGGCGCCCCAGAAGGCGGCGCTGAAGCTGGCGACCTTGAATCCGGTCACGATCGCTGACGTGAGCCAGATCATCAGGGCGTTGATCACCCACCGGATGAGCCACCACAGCAAGCCGAACGTCAGGATGTTGACCGGCAGCGCCAGGAAGGCCGCGATCGGTGCCAGAAATGCGTTGACCAGGCCGAGCACGGCGGCGGCGAAGAGCGCCGCTACGAAGCCATCGACTTCGATGCCGTCCACGATCTTCGCGACCAGCATGAGCAATAGGGCCGAGACGACAAGATGTAGAATGAACGCCAGCATCACGCGGACTCCTTTCCAGTGGAATGGTCGGGGACCGCCTCCATCGCGGTCCCGCCGTCAACTACGGAATGTGGCTGCAGATGGTTTCGCCGTACCCGGCCGGGACCAGGCAGGAGGCATGGCCGGCGCGCGCTCCGTCAAACGAGCTCGGAGCGTACGCGTTCCAGAGCCCCTGCGGGATCCGCGGAGTTCGTGATGGTGCGCCCGACGACCAGGTAGTCCGCACCGGCCAGCTTCGCGACCGCCGGGGTGGCAACGCGCTTCTGATCCTGAGCCCCCTCGCCGGCCAGCCGAATCCCCGGCGTCACCACCAGGAAGTCCGGTCCGCAGGCCAACTTTACGGCCCGGCACTCCGCGACCGAGGATACGGCCCCGTCCACGCCGCTCTCGCGGGCCAGGCCGGCCAGCCGCCCTACGGTGCTCTCTACGCTTGACCCCGGACCCATCACGGCGGCGAGCGAGGCATCCTCCAGCGACGTGAGCACGGTGATGGCGAGCAGCCGGGTTGGCCCGGCGGACGACCCGGTTCCGGTTCGCGCTGCATCCACCGCGGCCCTCAGCATCTCCTCGCCTCCGGACGCATGCACCGTCAGAAGCTCCACTCCCAGCGCGGCCGCCGCCCGCGTCGCTCCCGCGACCGTGTTGGGGATGTCGTGCAGCTTGAGATCGAGGAAGACGTGCCGCCCCTCGTCCACGAGTCGCTGCACGAAGCCCGGACCCGCTCGTGTGAACAACTCGAGGCCTACCTTGTACCACGTCCCGCCGGGCAGCGAGCGAACGAGCTCGAAAGCGGCTTCCGGTTCGGGATAATCCAGGGCCACGATTACTTCGGGCACGGGCGCGACGTTGCCACTGGCGCTCACGGGGACTCCTCTCTCTTCCCCGGGTCGCGGCTGGGGATCTCGACGGCACCCACGAGATCCCCTATGGACGCGATTCCATGTCGCTCCATGTACTGCGAGATCTCCTGCTGCACCTGGATCGGCGCGGAAGGATCGACGAAGAGGGCCGTTCCAACCTGGACCAGCGAGGCTCCCGCGAGGATGTACTGCAGTGCATCCGGCCCCGATCGAATCCCGCCGATCCCTATGACCGGTATGGTAACCGCAGCCGCAGCGCGCCAGGTCAGGTACACGCCCATGGGAAGGATCGCCGGCCCGCTCACCCCGCCGCTGACGTTCCCGATGACCGGCTGGCGCCGCTCCACGTCGATCAGCATCCCGGGGAACGTGTTGATCGCGCTGAGTCCGTCCGCTCCAGCCTCCTCGCAGATCCGGGCATACAGACCGATATCCGGGACGTTGGGCGTGAGCTTCACCACGAGAGGGCGCTCCGTCAGCCGGCGCAGCTTCGATACCAGATCAGACAGGCCTCGCGGATCGGTTCCGAAGAGCGTCCCGTCCTCTACGTTCGGACAGGAGACGTTGATCTCGTATCCCAGGAAGCCGTCGTCCCCGTCCAGGCCCGTGACGACGCCCGCATATTCCTCGGCGGAATGACCCACCACGTTGATCAGCGCCCGCGCGGATACGAGGTGTTCGCGAAGCCACGGGAGCTTCTCGGACCGGAATCTCTCCAGCCCCACGTTCTGGAGGCCGATTGCGTTGATCATCCCGCCTGGAGTCTCCGCCACCCGGTGGGGCGGGTTGCCCGCCCGCGGCTCCAGGCTGACCGCCTTCGTGACCAGGCCTCCCAGCGAATCCAGCGCGATCAGGTCTGCGTATTCCGCTCCGTAGCCGCACGTTCCGGACGCCAGGAGCACCGGGCTTTGAAACGAAGTTCCGAGGACGCTCTGGCCGAGTCCTACCATGTCAGCTCCCGGGCGTCGAACACCGGGCCCTCCGTGCACGACTTCACCCACTCGCCCTCGGAGGAGAGCACGACGCAGCCCTGGCAGGTCCCTACCCCGCATCCCATGTGCTCTTCCACGGACACCTGCAGGGGAAGATCGTGCTGCGCGGCGAGGGCGGCACACGCCCGCAGCATGGGAGCGGGCCCGCAGGCGAGGAGTTGGGGCGCTCCGCCGAGATCCAGTTCGTCGATCACCAGGCCAGGCCGGCCGATGGACCCGTCTTCGGTCCTAAGCTCGGGTGTCACGCCGGTGACCTGCCGGATCAGGTCGGGATCGAAGACTCGCGCGCCGGATCTTTCGCCATACACGATCCGCACGCTGGCGCCTCTCTCGGTCGCGTCGGCCGCCAGGAACAGGAACGGGGCCAGGCCGACGCCCCCCGCGAGGCACAGCGCCGGTCGGTCCACCGGCACATTGAAGGGGCGTCCCAGGGGTCCGAGGACGAGGAGCTCATCGCCCGGTTTCACTTCGGCCAGCCGACGTGTCCCAGCGCCGAACACCCGGACGAGGAAGCCGATCCCGCCGCCGGCCACGCGGGCTCCAATGCTGAACGGGCGCGGAAGGAACGGCGCGGCCACGTCGTCCAGTCCCGTTCCCAGCATCACGAACTGGCCGGGCCGGGCGGTCTCCGCTACCTCCGGACAGTCCAGCTCCATCCAGAACGTCGCCTCGGCGGCCTTCCGGATCTCCCGGACACGTGCCCAGGTTCGCACGGGCTTGGTCATCAATTCTGTATCTCGTCCTGATCCTGTTCGATCTGGATTTCGTCCTGGTCCGGGACCGTATCGGCCGCCGTAGGATCGAACAGCATTCGAATCTCGGTCAGGCGACGGTCGAGGTCGGCCTCGGCCAGGACGTACATGGAGTCCGCCATCATATCCCGATCCGCCGCCCCAGACAGCGCGACGCGGTACGGATCGTCGGCGGGGAGAGTCTCGAATCGCCTCCGCAGCTCGACATCGGTCTGTGCACCCTGGTCATCCACCCACCCGGCGTCCGGCGTGGCTCCAGAGAGGCTCAGCGCCCCGATGATAGCCTTGGCAGCCCACGGTGATTCCGGGGCCACCTCCAGGTACAGCAGGTAGCCGCCCCGGGCCAGGGCCGGCGCGTACAGGTCGATCCGGGCCACTTCGGCCGCCCGAAGCACGGCCTCCGCGGCCGAGGCTCCCCGACCCTCGTACGCCGAGATCAGCGCGTCGAACTCCTGTGAGCCGACTTGCCAGCGTGAGGCCCGGGCCCGCATTTCGGAATCCGCCACCCGCCGCGCGAGGGCGAAGCTGCCCATCAGCGCCCCGACGTCCTCGGGGCGGTTCGCACGCGAAAGTCGCACCTCGATCATGTAGTAGGCGGACTGCGAAGCCGCCTGGCTCGTGGAAGCCTCGTCAATGGCTGCGTCGAATGACTCGAGCGCGGCCTCGGTCCGACCGGCGCTCAGCCTGGCTCGTCCCATCAGGTAGTGGAAAGCGGCCACGCGCGTCGCCGCGACGGCGGGCTCCTGGAGGAGCTCCGCACCCAGAGAGTCCACAACGTCCGGAGCCAGGACGGCCAGGGAATCGGCGTGAAGGTAGAGAGGATCGCGGGGATTCGGATTCGCTTCGACGAGAAGTCCGGCCGCGAGCTCCGCGGACCGGTGGTAGTCTCCGATGTCACGGAGGGCAATGGACAGGCTGAGCCGACCTTCCGATGTCAGTTCGGCGGAGGTCGCCGCGGCCTCGAGGTCCGCCGCCGCCTCGTCGGATCGGCCAAGGCTCTGGCGGGCCAGCCCCCGCTGAAAGAGGAACAGCGCCTCGTCGTCCCCGTCGAGGTCGCCGCGGAGACCTTCGCTTAGCAGGGAGTCGGCTTCCGCGTCGAGACCGAGCTCGCGGAGCGCGACGCCTCTGAGTCCCACGGCCGTCGCGCGGTCGCGGTCACTTCCAGCCAGGTCTTCGGCTCGCGTCGCCGACTCGGCCGCGGACTCCCACCTGGCGCTGAGCAGCTCGGCCCGGGTCTTGAGGATGGCCGCGTCGTCAGCGTACTTGCTGTCGGGGTGATCGTCCACGATCCGGCCGGTCTTTGCGATCACGCTGTCGAAATGGACGCGCGCCAGAACCTGGGACTGCTCCTGCAGCTGCTCCAGGCCAGCGTCGTATTCGCGATTGGCGTCGTACAGCGCGTTGAAGTACACGCAACCGCCGACCAGCAGCACCGGGAGGAGGCGCGGTACGCTCAACCACGCCCCTCCGTGGCCGCGATACGTCGTCCCGTGTCTTCCAGGAAGCTCTCGATCGTATCGGCCAGGGCCTTCGCGATGCGGTCCTGGCGGTCCTCGTCCCGCAGCAGGGACTCGTCCGCCCGGTTTGTAATGTACCCTAGCTCCACCAGAACTGCCGGAACGCGGCCGGGTGTCATCAAGACGTAGTACGGCCCCTGCCGGGCGCCACGGTCCTTGGTGTCCACGGCGCCCCTCAGGCCGTTCTGGATGTGGCCCGCGAGGATCTCCGACTCTCGGCGGTAGGCCTGCCGGTCTACCTGCGCGAGGATGAACTCGACCTGCTCCATGTTCGGAGGACGCGAGTCCTCCTCCAGCTCTATGACCGCGTTCTCACGCTGCGCGACGCGCAGTGCCTCTTCGGTGCGTGCCTGCCCGAGGTGGTAGGTCGTGAACCCGCGGGCCGAGGAGCGTCCACCCGGCTGAGCGTCCACGTGAATCGAGATGAAGAGGTCCGCCTCCCATTCCACGGCCAGCCGCGGACGTTCCATTACTTCGACGAACACGTCGCCGTCTCGCGTCAGAAGGGGCCGCATGTTCTCCCGGCGCTCCAGCTCGCGGGCCAGCCTTCGGGACACCGAGAGGGTAATGTCCTTCTCCCTGGTTCCCGACCTGGGGCTGATCGTCCCCGGATCCACTCCTCCGTGCCCCGCATCGATCACGACACGCCACGGACCCGGAGTCCGCCGGCCCGGTATCGGCCGCGGATCAGCGTCCACGACTTCGGTCGCCGGCACGACCGCCGACTCCTGGGCGGGCTCCGATTGCACGGCTTCAGACTCCAGCAACCGGGCCGAGAACAACTCCACGGGCACCCATATCTCTCCATCCAGCCGATACGGGGGATTCGCGAGCTGGAATACGGCGTCGCCGTGACGGGCGAATGGAGATCCTGCCCGCAATTCGACGGCGAGACCGCCGACGCTGCCGGTAGCCGTGCCCCCCCGCTGGAAGGAGCCCACGACCACCGAGCCCGGGACCTGGCTCCAGCGCACGGCTTCGTACCCGTGGTGGCGCGCCACGTACACGGCGTAGGTAGCTCCGCCGATCTCGATCTCGCCTACCGCGGGCTGCGCCGGCGCCCTGTGCGCGCCGACCGCCGACCCGATGGCGACCAGCACGAGGACCCTGCCGAGAAGGCCCACACTACCAGCGCGTCGAACCGTCCGGGCCCGAATCATGGCAACCCGCTCACTCCCGTTCGCTTCTTCCGTGCAACGCACGCTCGACCTCCCGCCGCATGACATCCTTTTTCAGGCTCTCCCTCTTGTCGTGCAGCTTCTTCCCCTTCGCCAGGCCCAGGGTCACCTTGGCCCTGCCCCTCGTGAAGTGCAGGTCCAGGGGCACCAGTGTAAGACCTCTCTCCGCTGTACGAACGGTGAGTCGGTCGAGTTCCCTGCGGTGCACCAGGAGCTTCCTGCGACGAAGTGGATCGGGAAGGTCGATGTGGGCAGATTCGTACGGGCTGATGTGGAGGTTGTGAAGCCAGAGCTCCCCACCCTCGACGGCCGCGTACGCATCGTTGAAGCTCGCCCTGCCCGCCCGGAGTGACTTCACCTCCGCCCCCTCAAGCACGAGGCCCGCCTCGAGCTCCTCGAGGACGTGGAACTCGTGTCGGGCCTTCTTGTTTCGCAGGACGATCTTTCGGCCGCCGGCCGATCGTGCCACCTGACCTCCCCAGCCGCACGGCGGATAGACGAGACGCGCGAAATGTAGGTGCGGCGGGAGGCAGGCGCTACCTGGGCGGCCTCGAGGTCAGACCTGATCGAACAGGACGCGCTGACGGCGCATTACGCTCCGCTGAGCATACACCTTCGCCACCTCACCGCCGAGCACGAAGATGACCGCCGCGTAGTAGAGGGAGACGACCAGGACGATCAGCGTGGCAAAGGCGAAGAAGACCTGGCTGAAGTCGGCGACTTCGGCCAGGTACCAGCCCAGCGCTGCCTTGAGGAGCTCGAAGCCGATCGCCGAAAACCCTGCCGCTACGGTTGCGATGCGCCAGCTCAACCGGGTCGTGGGAACGAACTTGTAGATGAGCAGAAACATCAAGAAGATCGCCGCGTAGGCGGTCGTGTACCCGAGCGCCTGGAGAGCCTGAGTGGTGGGAAGACCGAGGGTCTCGATGATCTGCCTTCCAACGGCCGTCATGGTCGTGGTGATGCCGATGTTTGCCGTCAGCAGCAGGCTGGCGATCACCACCATCTTCACATCGAGGAGCTTACCCTTGATGATCCCGGGCCCTTCCCGCAGATCGAACACGGCCTCGAGCACGGTCCGCAGCGACCCGAACAGCCGCGTCGAGAACCATACGAACAGGATGGCGCTGACGATCCCCACGGATCGGGATGATTCCACGATGTCCGTGAGCTGTTCGCGGAGCTGGGCCTCGGTGGCGGGGTTCACCGGCATGAGGGTGGCCAGCCACTCCATCACCGCGTTCTCGGGGGCATCGATTCTGGGCGCCAGGGCCACACCCGCCAGGGAGAGGATGAGGATCAGGAACGGGATGGCGGCGAGAAGGAGGCTGAACGTGAGGCCACCGGCCAGGAAGAAGATGTTGTCGGCTGCCGCCTGGTCGTAGACCTCTCGCACGTACTCCCAGGCACCCCGCATTCCGCGCCCGAAACCGGGCACGTGTCGGGCGCGGGTCCGGGCCCTGCGGCCCGGCGCGCTGTCGGGTATGGGGGGGCGCGACGTCAACTCGGGTCGGCGCCCACCCGAAGATTCCACGAGGTCAGGCGCCCATCAGTCGGCGGCAGGCTCTTCGACGGCTTCGACCGCCTCGACCTCGGCGAGATCCTCCTCCGCCTGGTCCTTCAGCTCCGCGACCCGCTGCCGGTACTCCTGCTTGCTCTCGGCGACGCGTTGCTCCAGGTCTTCGCGGGCCTTGCGCGCGGTACTCCGGCCGACCTTGACCGCCTCTTCCGCCTGTACCTTGCGGTGGCGCAAATCTTCCTTGGCGGTGTCCACACGTTCCCCGATGTCGCCGCGGACCTTCTCGACCCGGTCCTCGACATCGTCGCGCACCCGCCGATAGCGGCCTTCCACGTCGTCCCGCATCAGATGCAGCCGATCCTCGGCCTCGTCCCGCAACCGCCGGACCCGGTCCCGGATCTCCGCCTGCGTCTCCTCACCCGACTTGGGGGCATACAGTAGGGCGACCACAGCGCCGAGTATGGTGCCTCCCAGGAAGGCGCCCAGGCTCGAGCTTCGCCGTTCCACGATCACCACGGGGGTGTCGCTGTTCTCTGTCATTTCGCCGTCCCATGCAGTGTGATGATCCGGCTCCGCCCGAGCGGCCGGGCGGATACCAGCTTCCCTACGAATCTATTCCCACGGGTGGGGGCATTCAACTTGGTCAGGTCCTTGGCGTCTGGACCACCCTCTCGTAAGCCTCCGGGTCCCACGCCGGTCGCTCCCGGTCGTTCGCGACGTCCAGGCTGAGGTAGAACACGAGCCGCGCCAGCCGAGTCATCTTGTCGTAATCGATCAGCTCCACCTCGTCCGCGGGCTGGTGATACTGGTCGTGCGTCCCGTTGAAGAAGAACAGGATCGGTACCCCCCGAGTGGCGAAGTTGTAGTGGTCGGAGCGGGTGTAGAAGCTCTCCTCCGGCCAGATGTCGTCGATCACCACCATGTCGAGCTCCGGATGCTCGGCGGAGATCCTCTCCACCTGCGGGCCCAGCGTGGACTCTTCCTTCCCGATGGCCACGATCGTGTCCGACCAGTTCCTTCCCACCATGTCGAGGTTGATGTTGGCGACCGTGTTCTCCAGCGGGAAGGTCGGATTCTCCGCATAGTAGCGCGAGCCGAGGAGGCCCTTCTCTTCGCCGCTGACCGTCATGAAGATGATCGAGCGTCGGGGCGCGGTCTCCAGGCTGGCGAACGCCCTGGCGATCTCGACCACCGTGACCGTTCCCGACCCGTCGTCGTCGGCCCCGTTGTAGATGGAGTCCCCTTCCACCGCTCGCCCCACCCCGACGTGATCCATGTGAGCCGTGAGCAGGACGTACTCGTCCCGAAGGTCCGGATCCGAGCCCCGGAGCACCGCGATGGTATTGGGCGCTAGCTCGACGTCGATTTCGGCTTGTATGGATATGCTGGCCGTCCACCCGTCCTCGAGGCTCCCCGCGCCGACCTGCTCCGCGAAGTCCGCGGGCAGCGAAGACTGGGCGGCGAACGCCACCGGGATGCCGTCGGACTCCACCTCCCCGAACACCACCCGCTCACTCCCGAGGAAGCCCCGGAATCGCTCGAACTGCGCGTCCGGAAGGTCCAGCACCACGAGAAGACCCGCCGGCCCCGCCTGCTGGATCGCGTCCCGTAGACGCCCCCCGAAGACCTGCCTGATGTTGGCGGCCGTGACGCGCAGGATGGCGATCTGGCCTGCCGCACTAGGCATGTCCGACGCGCCTTCCACCAGTACGAGCAATCCGCTGGCTTCGGCCGCCGCCCCCGTCGCCTGAACGAAGAAATCGGTTCCGTATTGCAGGTCTTCCGAGGACGCCGGACCTGAGATTTCGAGTACCTGTCGGTCCGCGGCCGCCGGACGGATACGGGTCATCGGATAAGATTGGATGTATCCATCCCCGGCCCCGGGCTCGAGCCCGAACTCCCGGAACTGTGCAGCGATGTAGTCGGCCGTCTGCGTCAGCTCCGGACTCGGAGTATCCCGTCCGCGCATGGAATCGTGCGCTATGACTCCGAGCTGCATACGGAGGTTGTCCTCCGTGATGAGCCCGGCCGCGCGGGCCGCGTCTCCCCCCTCGTCCGAGGCCATCTGACCGCAGGCGGAAGATGCGGATAGAAGCGCGGCAAGAGCAACGCAGGGAATCAGCTTCCTCACATCGAACCTGTCCATCGCAAACGGTCCTTTCTCATTCGGACGTTGCCCGGCGCGGCCTTGCGGCGGACCCGGTGGCCCGTCATTAAGTTGACGCCCCGGTGCCAGGCAGACTCCTGGCTCACAGAAGACAACACTCGAGTAGTCGGAATGGATGCGAGAAGTTCCCTGAGCGACCCTCAAGCAGGCGCGACCCGTACGAAGCGTTCCGCGATCGAGCGACTCGATCCGGCCGACCTGGCGGCTCTCGGCAACCTGGAATTCGTCGCACGTACCGTCGTGGAGGGCTTCCTGATTGGACTCCACCGCTCTCCGCATCGGGGGTTCTCCGTGGAATTCGCCGAGAATCGGCCGTACGTACCGGGGGACGACACGCGGCACATGGACTGGCGCATGTACGGCCGCTCCGATCGCTACTACATCAAGCAATACGAGGAGGAGACGAATCTCCGAGCCTACCTGGCTCTCGACACCAGCCGGTCGATGGCCTGGAGCTCCGCACCTGGCCGGATCCTCTCCAAGCTGGAGTACGCCCGCCTGCTTGCGGCTTCGCTCTCGTACCTGCTTCTCCGACAGGGAGATGCAGCCGGACTTCTCGCGTTCGATGATCGGATTCGACTCCGCCTCCAGCCGCGCGCGACGCGGCGTCACCTCGCGCCGCTGCTGGCAGCTCTCGCTGGTCTCGAGGGAGCGGGGACTACGAATGCGGGCAGCGCGGTACGGGAGGTAGCCCTCCGGATGCGCAGGCGGGGCCTGGTCGTCCTGATCTCCGATCTACTCGTCGATCCGAACGGGACGCTCCGGGCGCTCCACTTCCTTCGCCACCGCGGGCACGAGGTGCTGGTCTTCCATCTCATGGATCCCGGCGAGAGAGAGCTGCCCGAGGCGGGAGACGCCGTCTTCTTCGACCCGGAGGACGGGTCCGAGCTTCGCGCCGACTCTTCGGCCCTGCGACCGGAGTACCGGCGGGCCGTAGAGGACGCCGTGCGGACCTGGCGGACGGAGTGTCGCCGCATGGGAACGGACTACCACCTGTTCACGACGGATACACCGCTCGGATCGGTCCTGGGACAGTATCTTGAGAAACGATCCCGCCTCGGATGAGCTTCCTCACGCCCTGGGCCCTCGCCCTGGCCACACTCGTCATCGTCCCGCTGGTACTGCACCTGTATCGACGAGATACGCGCCGGCGCATGGCGTTTCCTGCGATCCGTTACTTGCGCAGCGCGCAGGATCGAAGCGCGCGGGCCTTGAAGTTGAGGGACCGCCTGCTTCTGGTCACACGGATGGCACTCGTGGCGGCGATCGCGGCGGCTGCCGCCGTTCCGCTGATCGGCCGGGGGGCCGCGGCCGATCACGCCCCGTCCGACCTGGTCCTGATCATCGACAATTCAGCCAGCATGAACCGCACGGTAGCCGATACGACGCTACTCGACCGGCAGCGCGCCCGAGCCCTTCAGCTGCTCGAGGCGGCGATCGCCGGAGACCGCTTCTGGGTTCTGCCCGCGCTCGGTGCCCCGGTCGCTCTTGGGGGAGACTCGCGGTCGGCCGCGTCGGGTGTGCGGAGCGTCCGCCCCACCGACGCGGCGGCGGATCTGGGGGCCTCCGTCGTCGAGGCCCTGCGTCTGCTTCCGCCCGATCCGGGCCGGTCGAGAGAGATACTGGTGATGTCCGACTTCCAGGCCTCATCGGTCGGAGAAACGGCACCGTCGCTTCCAGAAGACACTCGGCTCCTGCTCTCGTGGTCGGATGCGAGCGCCGGTAACCGGGCGATCGTCGACCTCGAGGCCGTGCCGCCGCTTTCCGGTGAGGCCGGATCGGTTCGGGTACGTGTCGCCGATCCGGGAGGTCGACAGGTGCCCGAGGCCATCGAGGTGCGACTGGTCATCGGAGGTGAGATCGCATCGATCGGTCGAACGGCTGCGGACGGATTCGTCGTACTGAGGCTTCCCGATCCCGGCGAAGGCGAGTACCCGGTTCTCGTGGAAACTCCACCGTCGGGACTGCGGGCGGACGACCGGCGCGCTTTTGTACTCAGAGCGGCGAGCGCGCCGCTGGTGCGCCACTCCGGCCCGGCCGGCAGCTACGTTTCGCGGGCCCTCGCCGCCATGGAGCAGGGCGGTCTCATTCGGAGGACGGCCCCCGAAGGAGCCGTGACGGCATGGTGGTCGGAGGGTGCGCCGCCAGCGGCAGCCTCCGCCGACGCTGCGGCGGCCTGGGTGCTCTCACCTCCCGCCGACGACGAACTGCTGGCCCGTTTCAACGCAGGACTGGCCCGCCTGGGCATCCCGTGGCAGGCTGACGTGGTAGCGACGGCGGGCGAGACGGGGCCCGCGTCCGGCGCCGAGATCCCGGGTCTCGAGCGAGTTACGTTGCGCGCGCGTCATCGCTTTCGGCGCACCGGCGCAAGCACGGACAGCGTGCTCGTCAGGACCGGAGACGGCCTTCCATGGATCGTCGCCGGCCGTGCGGAAGAGCGCGACTACGTGCTCATCGCTTCGCCCCTCGCCCCCGATCACACCGATCTGCCGCTCGAAGCCGCGATGGTGCCGTTCGTGGAGACGGTCCTGTTCCGGTGGGCCCGACTCGGAGGCTCCCTTCCGACCCCGACGCCCGCGGGCACGCCGACGCTGCTGCCGGCCGGCGTGGATTCGGTTCTGCTGCCGTCAGGCGAGGCGATCCGCGTGGATGGCGGCAGCCCGTACGTACCGGTGCGGGCGGGGATTCACACGGCATACCGCCGCGACGGCGTGACCCTGCAGATCGCGTCCAGCGTCCCGGTCAGGGAATCGAACCTGACGCCAGCCACGCGGGAGGCTGCGGGCCGCGCGCTGGGTTCGGAATCGGCGGAGGTCGCAGTCTCGGAGAGTGAATGGACGGCGGCCATGTACGGCGCGCGCAGGGGCCGGTCGGTCGTACCCCTGATACTGGCTCTGGCCGTCATGCTGGTGCTCGTGGAAGGCATGCTCGCGACTCCGGGAAGCGGAACCCGCACGGCCGGGCGTCGGCCCACACGGGAGCCGGTCTGATGGTACGGCAATCGTTCGAGGCGCTGCTCGCGACCGAGGACCTCAGGTCGCCGGAACCCGGCGAGCGCCTGGAGCTGGCGCAGCTTCCAGGGGCGGTCCCGGCGCTGCTGGCGCTCACCCTGCACGAGCGGACCGGCAGGCACGTCGTCCTCGTGACGGATACCCCGGGCGAGGCCGAGCTCCGGTTCGCGGACCTGGAGGCCTTCCGGGTCGGCGGCCGCGGCCGGTACGTACCTCAGCGCGAAACTCTTCCCTACGAGGAAGCCGACCCACACGTCGAGATTTCGAGCCGGAGGGCCGATGCCATCGCGGCTCTGCTCGAGGGCGCGGCGAGCGTCTTCGTGACCACCTCCAGGGGCCTGGTCGAGCGCACTCCGGTCGGAATCGAGGGCAGCTTCGCCCTCGAGGTGAAGGTTGGAGATCTCCTGGACCGGAACGAGTTGGCGTCCCGCCTGGATTCCATGGGCTTCGAGGCCACCACCGGCGTGCGGGAGCTCGGTGATTACGTGGTGCGCGGCGGTATCGTCGACGTCTTCCCATTCGGAGCCGACGAGCCCCTTCGCATCGAGCTGTGGGACGACCGCGTAGAATCGCTGCGCCGGTTCGATCTGCTCTCGCAGCGGTCTACCGACCGAATCGAGCAGTGCGCGATTCTCCCGGTGGCGCTGTCGCCGGAGCTCTTCGAGTCGGCGGGAGCCGACATGGAGCGACGGAGTCTGCTCGAGCTCCTTCCCCCGGATGCCGTGGTGCTGCTCGAGGGGGAGGCGGCGGGGGACTCACGGCGCGTGCGGCTCTGGGAAGAGGTGACGCAGGCGCGTGAAGACCTCGGAGACCCGGCTGCCCTGGCGGCGGAGGCGCTCGTGTTGCCGCCGTCCGACGCGGCGGAGCGGCTCGAGCGGCTGTCAGTCGTCACCGCGGGTGCGACCGGCCGGCTGGCTGCCGGATCCCTGGGCCTTGACCCTCCTCCACCCATCGAACGGCGCATGTCCCTGCTCGTGGACGAGATCGGGGTAGCGCTGGATCGCGGCGACCGCGTGCTGATCCTGTGCGACAGCGCCGGGCAGCTGGAGCGAATGCAGGAGATCCTGGCCGATGCTGCCGGAGACCGGTTCGCGGCGCGCGTGGACATCGCCATCGGTGGACTGAGCGGTGGATTCCGGATCCCGGGACCCGATGCGCTCCTGGTGCTCACGGACCATGAGATTTTCGCCCGCTCGAGGAGGGTGAGAAGACACCGGAGGCTGCACGGAGTGGCCCCCCTCGAGTCGATCGCCTCTCTGACACCCGGCGACTACGTCGTGCATCTGGACCACGGGGTGGGACGCTTTGGCGGGCTCGATCGCCTGCAGGTCGCCGGTGAGACCGTCGAGACCCTGACCATCGAGTACGCGGACGGGGAGCTTCTTCGGGTTCCGCACTACCGGCTCGACCTGATCGAAAAGTGGACCGGAGTGGGCGATCCCGCTGAGGCTGCGAGACCGCCTGCCGTGCATAAGCTGGGCGGCAAGAAGTGGAAGAAGCTCCGCAGTCGCACGGAGGAGTCGATCCGGGCGATGGCCACGGAGCTCCTCGACCTCTACGCCCACCGCAGCGTGACCGATGGATTCGCGTTCAACCCCGACACCAGGTGGCAGCGCGAGATGGAATCCTCTTTCCTTTACGAGGACACTCCGGACCAGCGAGCCGCGTGGCTCGACGTGAAGAGGGACATGGAGTCCGGAACGATCATGGACCGTCTGGTCTGCGGAGACGTGGGCTACGGCAAGACCGAAGTCGCCATACGTGCGGCGTTCAAGGCAATCCAGGATGGCAAGCAGGTCGCGGTCCTGGCGCCAACGACGATCCTGGTGGAGCAGCACCTTCACACCTTTGCGGAGAGGCTGGCCGGCTTTCCCGTGCGAGTCGCCGCGTTCTCGCGGCTTCGCACTCCGGCGGAGCAGAAAGTCGCCCTGGTCGACCTCGTCGAAGGCCGCATCGACGTGGCGATCGGCACGCATCGGCTCCTTTCGGCCGACGTGGTCTTCAAGGACCTCGGCCTCCTCGTCGTCGATGAGGAGCAGCGCTTCGGAGTGCGCCACAAGGAGCGACTCAAGGAGCTCAAGCGCTCGGTCGACGTGCTGACCCTGACGGCCACGCCCATCCCCAGGACCTTGCAGCTTGCCCTCGGCGGCCTGCGCGATCTGTCTCTCATAGAGACCGCGCCTCGCGATCGCATGCCGGTCATCACGCACGTCCTGCCCTGGAGCGACAGCGTCATCCAGGACGCCATGCGCAGGGAGCTCGACCGGGCGGGCCAGGTGTTCTTCGTTCACGATCGTATCGAAACGATCGATGCGCTGGCCCAGCGGGTACAGCGATTGGCCCCCGAAGCACGGCTCGCCGTGGCGCACGGCAGGATGAACGAACGGAACCTGGAAGAGACCATGGCCGCGTTGATGGACCGCGAGATCGATATCCTCGTGTCTACTTCCATCATCGAGAACGGGTTGGACGTTCCCACCGCGAACACGATGATCGTTCATCGGTCCGACCGCTTCGGCCTCGCCCAGCTCTATCAGCTCCGGGGACGCGTGGGACGATCGCACCACCGGGCCTACTGCTACCTTCTCGTGCCGGAGGGAGTCACACCGGAGGCGGTTCAGCGGCTCCGCATACTCGAACACCATACGGAGCTCGGGTCGGGTTATCGGGTGGCCCTGAAGGACCTGCAGCTGCGAGGAGCGGGCAACCTCCTTGGGGCGAGCCAGTCGGGATTCGCCCAGGCCGTGGGATTCGACACGTACCAGAGGCTGCTGGAGCGCCAGGTTCGCCGCATGCGCGGGGAGGAAGACGAATCGGCGGCTCCTGCGACGCAGGTCAACGTGCAGGGCGAAGCGTACCTCCCGGACGAGTACGTCGCGGGGTCCGACCAGAAGATGCATATTTATCGGAAGATCTCTCGCCTGCAGAGCCCTGCGGAGCTCGTAGCCCTCGAGGAGGAGTTACGCGACCGCTTCGGGGCCCTCCCCTCGCCGGCGGTCCGGCTGCTCGCGTCCGTTCGACTTCGGCTGCTGGGAAGCCGGCTCGGAGTCGAGTGGCTGCGCGTATCCGAAGAGGACGCGCGCATGAATTTCGGTCCGAGCGCGGTCCCAAGGCTCTCGCTTCTTAGCGACGCTCTGGCGGACCGGCAGATCGCGGTTGAAGTGCGGCGCACGCAGCCGTTATCCTTAAGGCTTGTCCGCGCCGGGGTCGAGCCCCTGCTCCCCACGTTGGTCGCGGCGCTGGAACTGCTGGAAGGGACCGCCGCCGCGTGACGCGGCGGACTGACTCAACTTGATCCCGCATAAGGATAGCCTGGCATAGAATGAATAGACTCAGTGTGCTCCTCGTCCTGACCGTGGCCTTCGCAGTCAGCGCTTGCGGGGCGTTCGGCGACGCCCTGAGCGGCCACGCACGTCCTGCGGCCACGGCCGCCGGGCGTACTCTCTCCCCGGCCGATCTCGGGCAGCTCATGGCTGCCTCTCCGATGCCGGATTCGACGATCAACGAGTACTGGGCCGGTCAGTTCGCGCGGCTGTGGGCCGATTTCGTGGTCCTCTCCACCCTTTACCAGGACCCGGACACCACCCGGTCCGTGGACTACGGGCGACTCATGGAGGACGGACGGCACCTCGCGGCGATCGCGGTAATGCGTTACCGGGACAGCGTGGTCATGGCCGGAGTGGAACCGACTGAAGATGAGCTCCGTGCCTACTTCGAAGTCCGGCAACCCTACACCCGGCTGGACGTGCGCAGGGTAGCGATCGAATTGCCTGAGGCGGCCTCCCAGGCCACACGGGACAGCCTGGTGGCGGCAGCCAGGGCTCTTCGTGAGCGGCTCGTGGGCGGCGCGGATTTCGTGGCCGTCGCCCGGGAGACCAGCCGGGAAGCGGTCCAGGCCCGGGGGCAGGTCCTCGCCTACCAGGGTCACGACGACTTCCCCGCCGCCGCGGACTCGGTCGTCTTCGGCCTTCAACCGGGAGAGATCAGTCCGGTGATCGTGGCGGAGGACGAGATCCTGATCTACCGGGTCGAAGAGCGGCGCGTGCCCGACTACGAGACGTCGCGGGACCAGCTGTTCCGTCTGATCGTGCAGGAGAGGGAGGAAGTTCGACAGCAGGAGTCGCTCGACGCCGCGGTTGGAGACGCGCGGCGGGCCATCCTGCAGGGTGCGCCGGACATCGCGATCCAGGTGGCGCGAGACCCCGCGCTGGAGGCCGGGAGCATCGCGGACGGAATGAAACTGGTGGCCTGGGAGGGCGGAGACTTCTCGGTTGGAGAGCTTCGGCGGCTGTTCCTGGTGCGGGACGATATGCGGCGGGTATTCGAGGAGGCCACCCGCGACGAGGTGCAGGACTACCTCATGCGTCTGGCGCGCGACGAGATTCTGATCGCAGAGGCCGCCCGATCCGGGGTGACCGCCAGCGAGGAGGAGCGGGAAGAGCTCGCGGTGGCTCTGGCCGATCAGTTGGGACACATCGCGGCCCGACTGGGTCTTACCAGTGAACTGGTCGCCAACCCGCGCTTCGACCTCGATGAGCAGGGGTACTATTTCCTTCAGGGAGTCATGACGCGGTCCCGAGCGATTCCGTGGCTCGGGGAGTTCCGGGTCGTGCTGGACCCGATGTTCCCGGTGCGTGTAGACGAGAGCGGAGTTCGCAGCGCTGCCCGGCACGCCGCCGAGTTGAGGTCGGCTGGCGTCGTTGCGCCGGCGCCTGTCGAGGAAGCACCGCACGGAGCGGACGGGGAGACGCGGGTGGAGGTCGGATGAGGCGGAAATTCGCTATGAAGGACCTGGCGGTTGCCGCAGGTGGATTCTGGCTCCTGGTGACCGGCGTTCCGATGCTGGGCGCCCAGGAAGTAGGTGCCCCGCCAGATACGGTCGAGACCGTCGATCGAATCGTCGCGGTCGTCGGCGATACGGCCATTCTGTACAGCGAGATCATCGAGTCCATCGTGCAGGCCGGGGCGCAGGGCGAGGAGCTTCCCGATCCCGGCACGCCGGAATTCGACGACCTCACGCAGGCCACGCTCACCAACCTGGTGGACTCTCGGATCCTCCTGCAGAAGGCCAAGGAGTCCGACATCCAGGTACCGCCCGAGCACCTGGACTCCGAGACGGACCGGCGGTTCCGGGAAATCCGCAACTCGTTCCCCTCTGCCACGGACTTCCAGGACGCGGTCACGGAGTCGGGCCGGTCACTGGTCCAGTATCGGCAGTGGCTGCGCGGGCAGGTCCGATCCCAGATGTTGATCGACGAGTTCGTCCGAGCGAACCGGGACAACCTGCCACCGGTCGCCGTGACGGACGAGGAGATCCAGGCGTACTTCGATGAGAACCTCTCGGACGAGACCCGGCCGGCCTCGATTTCACTCGAGCAGGTGGTGATCGAACCGGTCCCCGGCGAGGCGGCGAGGGACAGCTCCATCCAGCTGACAGAGCAGATCCTCGCGGAGCTCAGGGATGGCAAGGACTTCGCGGTCGCGGCGCGCCAGTACTCCATGGACATGTCGAACCGCGAGCAGGGAGGCGACCTCGGGTGGATCCAGCGTTCGGTGCTCGTGCCCGCGTTCGCCGACGCCGCGTGGGCAGCACGGACGGGGCAGCCGATTGGCCCCGTGGCCACCCGATTCGGGTATCACATCATCCGCGTGGACAACGTTCGCGGCGGCGAGCGTAAGATCCGGCATATCCTCATCCAGCCCACCATCGATGAAACGGACTTTCGGCGCGCCGGTGAGCAGGCGATGGCCGTGGCCGACTCGATTCGGGAGGGAGCCGAGGTCAGAGTCATGGCCGAGCGGCATGGCGTCCGCGAAGTTCCGGTCCGCTTCCCCGAGATACCCTACGACCAGATCGGGCAGTTTGGGGAAGCGTACGTGCAGGCCCTCTCGAACCCGGTGCCGGGCTCGGTGATCGGACCGTTTCAGACCGAGGGCTTCATCCCGGGTCGTCCCGTCTTCGCGGTCGTCCGAATCACCGGCTACCAGTCGGAGGGGGCCTGGAAACTCGAGGACATCCGGGAGCAGATTCGGGAGAGCCTCCTGAGCGAAAAGGGATACCTGAAGTTCCTCGACGAGCTGCGGAACGAGGTATATGTCGACATCCGGCTCTGATCCCTCGGGGGGAGGAGCCGCAGCCATGCGACCCCGGCGCGAGATGCCAACGAAGACCCGCCCGCGAATCGCCGTTTCCCTGGGAGACCCGAGGGGCATCGGTCCCGAAGTCACGCGCTCGGCCCTCTCCTGCTCACGCATCCATTCCGAAGCCGATTTCGTCGTGATCGGACCCGAGCCCGGGTCCGTGCCCGGGGGATTCCCGGGCGGTCATGCCGAGTACATCTCGATCGGCCGGTGGAGCGGCGCGGGACCCGAGGAGGCGGGCAGGCTCTCCGGACTCGCGATCGATCGGGCGATCGAGCTCGCTCTCGCAGGTGAGGTCGACGGGCTGGTGACCGCACCGATCGCCAAGAGCGCCCTCCAGGCCGCCGGTTATCCGTTCCCCGGTCATACCGAGTTCCTCCGCGAGCGCTGCCGCGTACCCGACGTCACGATGATCATGGCCGCCGAGCAAACGCCGCTGGGTGGCCCGCTGCGAGTCGCGTTGCTCACGGTTCACGTGGCCTTGCGGGAGGTACCGGGTCTACTCGACGTGGACCTCGTGACTCGTCGATGCGGAATCGCGGGGGCCGCGCTGCGGGAATGGTGGGGGATCGCCCGCCCGCGGCTTGCGCTCGCCGGCGTCAACCCGCACGCTTCCGAGCACGGGCTGTTCGGTGACGAGGAGGACCGGGTGCTGCGACCCGCCGCAGAGAGATTGGCGCAGTTCGAGGACCTGGGCGTGGCGGGCATATTTCCGGCCGATACCGTCTTCCGGAAGTGCCTGCGGGGTGAGGTGGACCTGGTGGTCGTGCCCTATCACGACGTCGGCCTCGCCGTTCTCAAGACCGTCGCCGCGGAGTGCGGCGTCAACGTAACGGCGGGTTTGCCGTTCCCGCGCACCTCGCCCGATCACGGAACGGCCTTCGATATCGCCGGTCGTGGCATGGCCGACGATTCGTCCATGAAGGCCGCCGTAAGCCAGTGTGTCAGGTTCTGTCAGCGTGGGAGGACGGCCGAGGTTGATTAAGCTCCGCTCCGTTACGAAGAAATTCGGCGGATCCACGCCTGCGGTGGAGGACCTCACCTTCCATTTGCGCAAGGGAGAGTTTGCCTTCCTCACGGGTCCGTCCGGGGCGGGAAAGACCACGGTCCTGAAGCTGATTCACATGCTGCACCGGCCGACATCTGGAGAAGTTAGAGTCTCGCGCTACAGTTCTCATCGAATGAAGCGCAGAGACATCCCGGAGCTGAGACGACGTGTCGGCTACATCTTCCAGGACTTTCGGCTCCTCGAAAACCTCACCGCCGAACAGAACGTCGCCTTCGCGCTGGAGGTCACCGGCATCCCGCGATCGAAGATCGGGCCCCGGGTTCAGAAGCTCTTGAGCCAGGTCGGGCTCGCGGCGCGTGCCGGAGCCCTCCCGAGGGAATTGTCCGGCGGGGAGCAACAGCGCGTGGCGGTGGCCAGGGCCCTGGCTAACGATCCGCTGGTGCTGCTCGCGGATGAGCCCACCGGCAATCTCGACGAGCGAGCGACCACGGGAGTCTTCAGCCTGTTCCAGCGCATCAACGCGTCCGGCACGTCCGTGTTGATGGCGACGCACGACGCGGAGCTCATCCGCAGACATCGGGACTTGCGCGTAATCGAGCTCGAGCAGGGCCGCATGGTATTCGACTCGCTGCCGCTGTCGCCCTCATGAGGGCGCTGCGCGAAGCCGTGCTCGGGTTTCGTCGAGCACCGACTCTGACGGCCCTCTCGGTCATGGCCATCGGCTTCAGCGTCTTCAGCCTGGGCCTGTTCGCCCTCACCGCGCACAACATCGATGTGGCCCTGTCGGACTTGGAGCGGCGCGTCGAAGTCGTGGCCTATCTCAGGGATGACGCCTCGGAGGAACTCGTGGAGATCGCCCGCCACGAGATCGAGTCTTATCCCGAGGTCGAATCCGCCCGGTACGTGTCAAAGGTCGAGGCGCTGTTCGAGGCCTCCCGCGAGCTGACCGAGTTTTCGGATGTGTATTCCGACCTCGAGGTGAATCCCCTTCCGGCGTCGTTCGAAATCTCGCTGCTCCCCGACTACCGGGCTCCGGCGGACGTGGAAGCGGTGGCGGACCGGGTCGCGTCGTACCACTTCGTCGAGGAGGCCCGTTACGGCCGGGAGTGGGTCGATCAGGTCTATTCCCTGCGACGGGTTGCCGGAGGCGCGGCCATGGTCCTGGGGATCAGCTTTGCCATCGGCGCCGCGCTCCTCATCGGAATCGCCGTGCGCATGTCGGTTCTCGCCCGGGCGCGCGAGATCGCCATCATGCGGCTGGTAGGGGCGACGGACGGATACGTGCGCCGGCCCTTCGTGGCAGAGGGACTCCTGACCGGGCTCGGCGGGGGACTCCTGGCGCTGCTGCTCACCTGGGGAGCCTTCAAGGCCGTCGAAGATACGCTACTCTCGCTCGAGTGGCTCCCGGCGCTGTGGACGGCGGCGGGACTGGGGCTCGCCGCAGTGCTTGGAATGCTCGCCGCAGGGCGGGCCGTTCGCCGGGAGCTCAAGCGGCTGGATGTTTACTGACCCTGCGCCCGGCCGGCGCCAGTGGCCGGCCCTCGCCTTTGCCGCAGCCACCGTCCTCGGGGCCTCCAACCTCGGTGCCCAGAGCGCCATCGGGGACCAGATCCGGGACAGCCAGGACCGGCTCGAGCAGATCCGGCGGGAGCGGCAAGAGCTGGCCCGGGAATACGACCAGCTTCGGGGTCAGGTGCACACGTACTCCGAGGAGATCTCCAACATCGAGCTCCGTATCGGATCGTCGCGCGGTGCCCTGGACGAGCTCGACCTTCAGATCCAGGCGTTTGCGATCCAGGTCGAGGAGACCACCCGCGACATGCTCCGCACGCACGACGAGCTGATCCTGCGGAGAACGGAGCTCGAAGCGCGCCTCCGAGAAATCTACAAGCGAGGCGATCTGCACGCCGTCCAGGTGCTGCTGGAAGCGCGAACGTTCGGAGACCTCCTCAGCCGGTACAAGTACCTGCACCTGGTCGCGCGCTACGACCGCACACTGGTGGAGCAGGTCGAACGGCTGGAGGAGCGGCTGGTCGAGCAGCGTCGACAGCTCGCCTTCGAGTTCGCGCGGCTCCGATCGCTTCGCGGCGAGAAGCAAGGCGAGGTTCGCGACCTCGAGAGGCTGGAGGCGCAGCGTGAACGTCGACTGGTGACTACGCAGCGTCGGGTCAGCCAGGCTGAGTCCCGGATCTCCGAGCTGGACGAAGAGGAGCAGCAGCTCGGCAATCTGCTCGCGGAGCTCGAGCGGGCGCGGATCGAGGCCGAGCGGGTGTCCGGGGCGACCAGCACCTCCACTCTGCGCACGTCGGACCTCGGCAGCCTGAACTGGCCCGTTCAGGGGACGGTGGCGTATCGGTTCGGCGAGGCGAAGCCCGACGTCGACGACGTGTGGAAGGGAATCGGGATCGGAGCGCCCCGCGGAAGTCCGGTGGTGGCGGTCGAGGCCGGCGAGGTCGCGTGGGCGGGTTCGAGGGGAGTCCTGGGCCAGACCGTGATCATCGACCACGGTGGGGGCTACTACTCCGGCTACCTCTATTTGCAGGACGTGCCGGTCCGCATGGGCGATCGGATCACGGCCGGTCAGCTGATCGGCCACGTCGGCGGAGACGAGAGCTCCCCGGGGGGAACACACGTCGAGTTCCAGATCTACGAACCGGGACGGGACGGAAACCCCAGGCAGGTCGACCCGGTCCGATGGCTGCGGGGGCGTTCGTGAGCCTGCTTCCGATCGTCGGACACGAGGACCTGCAGGACCGTCTTCGTCTAGCCGCCGAGTCCGGCCGCATTCCCCAGTCCCTGCTGTTTCGCGGACCGCCGGGAATCGGCAAGCAGCGCCTGGCTCTGTGGCTCGCGTCCCTCCTCCAGTGCGAGGCGCCCGAGAGCCGCCCGTGCGGGGAGTGCACTTCCTGCCGCCTGGCGGCGGACCTTCAGCACCCGGATGTGCACTGGTTCTTCCCGCTTCCCTCCCCCAAAAAGGTCTCGGGAGATCGACGTCGGCAGAAGCTGGAAGAAGCCCGGCTCGAGGAGCTGGAGACGAGGCGGTCTCAGCCTCTGTGGCCGACGACCGGGGACGAATCCGCCTCAATCTTCCTGCCGATCGTGGCGGAGATCCGAAGCCGCGCCGTGCGCCGCCCCGCGATGGGAAGGTGCACCGTGTTCGTCATCGGAGACGCCGAGCGAATGGTGCCGCAGGCATCCAGCCAGGAAGCGGCGAACGCCTTCCTCAAGCTCCTGGAGGAGCCACCGCACGACACGCTCGTGTTCCTGACGTCCTCCCGCCCCGGGGCTCTCCTGCCGACCATCCGATCACGGGTCCTGGAGGTGCGAGTCACTCCGCCCGGCGAGCAGGAGGTCGCCGCGTTCCTGACCGAGCACGGAGGAATGGAGCTCGCGGCGGCGGAGGCGGCCGCCCGCCGGTCCGAAGGATCGATCGGCCGGGTCATGGCCCAAACCACACAACCCGATTCCGACCCCAGAGTCGAGGCGGGGAGTCTCCTGGCGTGTGCGGTGCGCGGCACGCGCGCGGACCGGTTCCGCCTCGCAGCGCGCTATCCGTCGGCCGGGGCCAGGGGAGCGTTCTCCGGCATGCTGGAGGTGCTCGAGCGCACGGTACGCGATGCGGCCTCGGTCGCGGCCGGGGCTCCGGGCGAGGTCCTGGATCCCGGGATCGCCGACCGCCTTGGGGAGTTCGAGTGCATTCCGCCGACGCGGCTCGTTCGCGCCGCCGGGCACGTGGAAGCCGCCCGCGAAGCGGCGGCCGGAAACGGGAACCCCGAGAGCATCGTAGCGGTGCTTCTGGCGGACCTGGCGCAGACACTTCGCCCGTCGTGAAACGAGCCGGCCGTCCCGGTCCCGGGTAACGTGGAACCGGAAGTCCACCCGAGAGTATGCGTAGCGCTATGTCACACGAGCCCGGTATGACTCACGTGGACGGGAGCGGTAACGCCCGCATGGTCGACGTGAGCGAGAAGGAGATCACACGGCGGCATGCGCGAGCCGCGGGCCGCATCCGGATGAGGGCCGAGACACTGGAGGCCGTGGAGCGGAACACGGTCCGGAAGGGCGACGTCCTCTCGGTGGCGCGCATCGCGGCTATCGGGGGCGCGAAGCGCGCTTCGGACCTGGTCCCCCTTTGCCACCCATTGACGCTCGACGGAATCGACATCACGATGGAAGCGAATCCCGCGTTGCCGGGTATCCGTATCGAGGTCTCCGTGACCACCGAAGGCCGCACCGGCGTGGAGATGGAAGCGCTGTGCGGAGTAAGCGCCGGTCTTCTGGCCGTGTACGATATGTGCAAATCTATGGACCGGGACATGGTGATCGAGTTTGTTCAACTCATGTCCAAGACGGGCGGACGGAGTGGGGATTGGACGCGGGCCGAAGACTAGAGCCCTATAAATATAAGCAGGGACGGGAGATATATAGATGTCCACACGGGATATGGACCTTCGCGTGAGTGGGAGGCCGCCGGAGAACACGGCGGTGGACCTGCGCGATCAGCTGAGGGACGCGCGCCACAGGCGCGGGCGGGGGCTTCTGCCCGTCCTGGCCGTCGCGGCCCTCGCGGCAGGAGCCAACACCCTGTGGGTAGTGGGTGTGGTGCAACCGCGCATGGAGAGGGCGGAAGCGGCCGCCGAACTGGCCGTGGAGGCCGAGCAGCGGGCTCAGGGCGAGCTGTCGCTGTTGCGGCTGCAGCACGGGAATCTCGAGGAGATCTTCGAGTACTCTTCCCGCTACCGGATTCCCGCCGACCTGGCGCAGGCTATCTACTCGATCGCCGTGTCGGAGGACCTGGAGCCCGGTTTGGCCTTCCGGCTCGTAGCCACGGAATCCTCGTTCCGGAGAAACGCGTTGAGCGAGGCGGGTGCCGTGGGCTATACCCAGGTGCTGCCGAGCACGGCCGTCTGGCTCGACCCCTCGGTCGAGGAAGCGGACCTGTACGAGCGTGACGTCAACCTGCGCCTCGGATTCCGCTACCTCAGGCTGCTGCTGGAAGAGAACGGCGGGGACATGCGGCTGGCGCTCCTCGCGTACAACCGTGGTCCCGGCACGGTCCGGTCGATCGTGGCCAGAGGAGGCAATCCGGCCAACGGGTATGCGACCAGGATCATGGGCAGCGAGTAGCACGCGCACCGCAACTTCGGGCGGAGCGGCCGGGGGACCCGCGTCCACCGGCCGTTTCTTCGTTGGCTCGCCCGCCAGCCCCCGGGAGACCATAATGTCCCCGGATTCGGGCGCCCCGGGCGCCGGACCGAAGCACACCCTACCCCAAGGCTGAGCGCGCATGGCCGAGTACGAGTCGCTGCTGGCGAAGATCGAATCCTCCGACGCAATCGTGGGAATCGTAGGCCTCGGATACGTCGGTTTGCCCCTCGCGATATCGTTCGCGGACGAGGGATTCCGTGTCGTCGGCTTCGATGTCGACGGCGAGGTGGTGCACGGCCTTTCGGAAGGCCGGTCGCACGTCGGCGACGTACCCGCCGCCGCCGTCTCCAGCGCCGTGAGGGAGGGCCGCCTCGAGGCCACCACGAACTTCGAGCGGCTGGGCGAACCGGACGCGGTGATCATCTGCGTGCCCACGCCCCTGTCCAAGACGGAGGATCCGGACCTCTCGTTCGTCCTGCAGGCCACGGAGCACCTCCTCGAGGTCCTCCGCCCCGGCCAGCTGGTGGTGCTGGAGAGCACCACGTACCCGGGAACCACACGTGATCTGCTCGCGCCGGCGCTCGAGGAGTCAGGCCTCCGGCCCGGGGAGCAGGTGTTCGTGGCTTTCAGCCCGGAGCGTGTCGATCCAGGAAACCCCGAGTGGAACATCCGGAACACGCCCAAGCTCGTGTCAGGCCTCACGCCCGCATGTCACACGCTTGCGGTACGCCTGTACAGCAGGGTGATCGAAGAGGTCGTGCCGGTATCGTCTCCGGAGGTCGCGGAACTGGCGAAAATCCTCGAGAACACGTTTCGCGCAGTGAACATCGGCCTGGCCAACGAAATGGCCCTGATCGCGGACCGCCTGGGAATCGACGTCTGGGAAGTCATCGACGCTGCGTCCACCAAACCGTACGGGTACATGCGCTTCTATCCGGGACCGGGGCTCGGGGGGCACTGCATCCCGATCGATCCGCTCTTCCTGTCCTGGAAGATGCGGACGCTCCAGTATCGGACCCGGTTCATCGAGCTCGCCGCCGAGGTCAACTCGGGGATGCCACGTCACGTGGTGGACCGGGCCGTGGACGCTCTCAACGAAGCCGGGAAGCCGGTCCAGGGCAGTCAGGTCCTGGTCGTCGGGGTCTCCTACAAACCCGACGTCGCGGATACGCGGGAGAGCCCCGCCTCCGACATCATCGAGCTACTGCGGGACCGGGGCGGGGTCGTCCAGTATCACGATCCGAACGTGCCGGAACTGGCCCTGGACTCAGGACCCCTGTCATCCGTTCCGCTGACCGAAGAGGTCGTCGCGGCGGCGGATCTGGTGATCATCGTAACGGATCATTCCGGGTTGGATTACGGACTGATCACCCGGTGTGCGGAGGTCGTGGTGGATCCGCGAAACGCGATCGGCGATCCAGGCAACGCCCGCGTGTATCCGATCGCGGGCCCGCCGGTGTCGAGAGGCGAGGACTGAGCAGACGCCGCGATCGAGGCGGACTCAGCGCCTGACGGTGATCCGGTCCCCCGGATGAATGCGGCTCGAGTCGAGCCCGTTGATCCGCATCAGCTGGGTCGTCGACACGTTGTACCGACGGCTGATCGCCCACAGGGTGTCCCCACGCTGAACCGTGACGGTGAGCGGACCCGTACCGGCGGACGAGGATCCGGTGGCCGGCGCCGCACTGGCCACGCGGGTGGCGGAGGTTCCTGAGCGCGGAATGATCAGCTTCTGGCCGATCTGGAGTCGCTTCGGGTTCACGTAGTTGTTGGCGGCCCGGATCGCCGAGACACTCGTTCCGTAGCGACCCGCGATATGCCCCAGAGTCTCCCCGCGCTGCACCCGGTGCTCCAGCCACGTGACCCGCTCCGAGGCCGGGACCTGGGCGTAAGCCACGGCAAACGGTTCCGCCGTACCCACCGGCACCCTCAGCTCCACGGCCTGTTCGGGAGGCGTGACCCGCCTAGGGAACTGCGGGTTGAGCATCCGGATCACGTCCTCGCTCACTCCGGCCGCATCGGCCAGCACGTCGAAGCTCGTTGCGTCGGGTACTTCTACCGTCTCGAACTGGAGGGGAGGCTCCGGCACCACGTCGTCGAATCCGTACTTCTCGGGGTTCTTGGCGATGATCGCGGCTGCGACCAGCTTGGGCACATAATTGCGAGTCTCGCTTCGCAGCACCCGTGCATCGGCGAGGTCCCAGAAGTCCGTTGAGCCCGTCCGCTTGATTCCTCGTGATACCCTTCCCGCCCCTGCGTTGTAGGCCGCAGCAGCCAGGTACCAGGAGCCGAACTCCTCGTACAGGTCACCGAGATGAGCGATCGCTGCATCTGTGGCTTTGAAGGGATCCCGGCGCTCGTCGATCCAATAGTCGATCTGGAGATCGTACCGACGTCCCGTCCCGCGGATGAACTGCCACATACCGGCGGCGTGCGCACGGCTGTAGGCGTTGGGGTTCATGCCACTCTCGATCATGGCCAGGTACAGCAGGTCCTCGGGGAGCTCTGCCGCGCGAAGCCTGGTGCGGATCATGTCCTCGTAGCGTCCCGCCCGCCTCAGGTACGTAGCGAACCGGTCGTGCGCCCTGACGGCGAAGAACTCGATCCAGCGGTCGACTGCCTCGTTCGTCTCCAGGGGAATCTCGTAGCAAGCGGCGTTCGCGGGCTTGCTGCTCAGGCCCAGGGGATCGGCGCCGAACAGGAGATAGAACTCCTCCCGGTTCACTTCGTCGAGGCTGTCCACGACCGCCTCCACTTCGTGCTGCGCCCGGAGAAGGCGGGCCTCATCCACACCCTCGGCCTCGGCCTCGGCGAGCGCGGCGTCGTCCGCCTGTGATGCGGGCGCAGGCGCCTCGGGAGGTACGTACGCCTCCCGTGGGTCGACCGTGACCGGTTCCGGGTTCGACCCGCAGGCCGCCACACCCAGCGCCACCACCACCAGGCCCACCTGCCGCCGGAACCCACTCCACTTCCCCATGAGCGCTCCTCCTGACCCCCTACAACCGATAGTTGGGCGCCTCTCGCGTGATCACCACGTCGTGCGGATGCGACTCCCTCAATCCACCCGCCGTGATCCGAACGAGATCGGCCTCCGACTGCAACTCCGCGACTGTCGAAACACCGCAATATCCCATGCCACTTCGCAGACCGCCGAGAAGCTGGTACACCGTGTCCGCTGCGGGACCTTTGTAGGGTACCCGGCCCTCGATGCCCTCCGGAACCAGCTTGCGTCTCTCCGTCGACTCTTGGAAATAGCGGTCTGCCGAGCCTTCCTCCATCGCCGAAAGCGAGCCCATTCCCCGAATGAGCTTGAATCTCCGGCCTTCGAGAAGAAATGTCTCACCCGGACTCTCTTCCGTACCTGCAAGCATCGAGCCCAGCATGACCGTGGACGCGCCGGCGGCGAGAGCCTTCACGATGTCCCCGGACTGTTTGATCCCGCCATCGGCGATCACCGGCACCCCCTGGGCGCCTTTGACGGCGTCGATGATCGCCGTGATCTGCGGCACTCCTACGCCGGTCACCACCCGCGTCGTGCAGATCGAACCGGGACCAATTCCGACCTTGACGGCGTCCACTCCGCGCTCGACCAGGGCCCGCGCTCCCTCCTCCGTGGCCACGTTTCCGGCCACCAGCTCGATGTCCGGCAGCGCCTCCCGGACCCGGCTCACCGCGCCCAGCACTCCCTCGGAGTGGCCATGCGCGGAGTCGATCACGATGACGTCGCACCCCGCCTCCACGAGCGCACGGGCGCGCTCGAGATCTGCCCTGGCGGCGCCGACCGCGCCGCCCGCCAGCAGCCGGCCATGGTCGTCCTTGGAGGCGTTCGGGTGCGCTCGTCGCTTGAAGATGTCCTTGACCGTGATCAACCCGCAGAGGCGTCCATGCGCGTCCACGACCGGGAGCTTCTCGATCTTGTTGCGGCGCAGGATGTCCTCCGCGGCCTCGAGCGAAGTGCCCTCCGGTGCCGTAACCAGTCCCTCGTGCGTCATCGCCTCCCTGACCGGACGGTCGAGGTTCGACTCGAATACGAGATCCCGGTTCGTGAGGATCCCCACCAGCTGCCCGCCGTCGTCAACGATGGGCACGCCGCTGATCGAGAACTCACCCATCAACGCGACGGCCTCCCGCAGCGTGGCCATGGGCCCCAGCGTGATCGGATCCAGGATCATGCCGCTCTCAGAGCGCTTCACCCGGTCCACCTGCGCGCACTGCGCCTCGATCGGCATGTTCTTGTGAATGATCCCGATCCCGCCGTCCCGGGCCATCGCGATCGCCATCCGGTGCTCCGTCACCGTGTCCATCGCGGCCGAGACCAGGGGAGCGGCCAGGATGGTGTTCCGGGTAAAAGGCGCCGATATCGAAACATCCGCGGGGTGAACCTTCGAGTGACGGGGTACCAGGAGCACGTCGTCGAAGGTCAGCGCTTCCCGGATCGCTCTGGTCGGTTCCATGGTGGTGCGCCCACTCTCCATTTCCGGTGGGTGCGGCAGGTGGACCAGCGGGGGACCCGCCGACCAGGCCGCGCCTTCGGCATCGAATCTGAAACGGTAGATCAAGCCCGTGGTACCGTCAACCGGGACGGCGGGTCCCGGCCGTCACTCGGGCCGGGCTCGAGATCGGTGAGAGGGACGTGGTGGGTACGGCCTATTCGTCGACCGCGATCTCCCGGGTGCGCGGCGGGTCCTTCTCGCGCTCGGGGGCACCTGGCTCCGGGCGGCCTCCCTCAAGCTCGACGAGGAACTCGCGTCCGGCATCCCGGAAGGCGCCCAGCACACGATCGGCGGCGCCCATGACCTTCATCGTCTCCTTGAGAGCCGCCGCGGGGACCTTCCGCTTGCGCATGGTCTCCTGGAAGAGCTCGCCGAAGCGCTGGAAGCCGCCCGATTGCGCGTCCGAGGCACCGTATTGGGACTGCAGGTAGTTGATGTAATCCAGCACCTGGTACGCCTTGTCATCCGGCAGCGACTCCAGCTTGCGCCAGAGCTCCTTGCGCAGAATCTCGTTCATGGGCTCCTCGCTCGTCTGTGGCCGGGCACCTCAGCCCGCACCTCCAATACCGGGAGAACGCCGCACAAAGTTTCACCGGCGCCTGCGCTCCATGGTCATATTACGGGCTCGCAGCCGGTGGAACGAGCCTTCCGCCCGGCGGGACTTCCGGAGGGCGGACGCTTGGGCGATGATGGACAGCGACCGGGCGTGTCGCGAGCGCTTCGGCGAAGGCCGGTCCGAACACACGACAATGGAGGACACGTTGACGTACCTTCCACTTCGGGATGTGGCTGCGCCGGACGACGCCGAGCATCTCTACGATTCGTGGCTCGAGGGAGTCCGGACGGCGCTCGAGGATTCGACTCAGGACCGCAACGCCCTGGTCAGGCACGTTCTGCGGAACATCTACTTCCCTCAGATCTCGGACGATGCGGACGAGTCCATGCTCCCGCTCGCGACCCGGACCGCGCTTGCCGGCCTCGACCCCAGACGAGTCACGCTGGAGCCTGAGTACTACAGGGATGTGGATCCGGACCGCTACTACGAACGGAAGCCGCTGATCTGGTTGTGGCAGATGTTCGACCGATCTCCGCTCGGAGGCAACGTCCACCTGGGTGTGCGCTTCAGACGTATGCTCGCCCCCTACATCTTCAAGAGCGTGGGCGCCAACTTCAAGGCGTTTCACTTCGTAGAGGTGTCGTACGGCTACAACCTGGAGGTAGGGGACGACGTCGTGATCCACCGCAACGTTCTGCTCGACGATCGGGGCGGAATCCGCATCGGAAGCCGTGTGTCCATATCCGACTACGCTGCGGTCTTCAGTCACACGCATTCGATCAACGACATCGACGAGGTCAAGTGCGTTCCTACGGTCATCGGGGACGACGTGCGCGTCACGTACGGCGCCGTGGTCCTGGCGGGCGTCCACGTCGGCCGTCACGGCATGGTCGGGGCTCGCGCCCTGGCGACGCGCGACGTACGCCCCTACCACGTAAACGTGGGGATTCCCGCCAAGTCGGTTCGAGTGAAGTCGATCGCGCCGCCCGAGCACCAGCCGGACGTTAATCTGCCACACGACTCCTGAGCCCGGCCGTGGCGGCGCTTGGGTAGAGGCACCGCGGTATGTACTATTCGGGCTCTTCGGTCGGTCGCGGCTCAAGGGCCTGCCGGCCCCCCACTCCAGCCTGGAGATTCTGTGGATCTGATCGTCGATCGTGAGCGGCGCGGCCGCCGGGCCCTCGTCACGGGCGGCGCGGTGCGCGTCGGGCGCGCCATTTGCCTGGCCCTGGGCCGTGCCGGGTATCGGGTGGCCATTCACTACCGGACATCGCGGGGCGACGCGGCCGCTACCGTGCGCGACTTGAAGCGAATGGGCGCCCGGCCCGTCGCACTGCGGGCCGATCTCAGCCAGCCCGATGAGATCGTTTCCATGTTCGCCCAGCTGGACGAGCAGCTCGGAGGACTGGACCTGCTCGTCAACGGTGCCGCGATCTTCCCCCGCCAGTCGGCACTCGACGTGAGCGTAGCGGACTGGGACCACGTCTTCGCCCTGAACGCACGGGCCGCCTTCCAGTGTTCGCAAGAAGCGGCCCGCCGCATGGCGGAGGGCTCGAGCATCGTCAACATCACTGATACCGGGGCGAACGAGGCCTGGCCGTCCTACGTTCCGTACATCGCCAGTAAGGCGGCGCTGACGAGCGTCACCCGGGGACTGGCGCGAGCCTGGGCACCGAAGATCAGGGTCAACGCCGTGGCTCCGGGACCGGTCCTCCTTCCGGAGGCAGATTCTTCGCCAGAGGACGAGGAAGCCGCAGCTCGCCGCACCGTCCTCGGCCGGGTCGGTTCACCGGAGGACGTGGCTC
>CAJIAC010000093.1_pt1 | contig 53469 bp, 44 predicted proteins | sample 9198961 | NCBI WGS metagenome assembly CAJIAC01 (sample SAMEA7708276, study PRJEB35096) | sediment metagenome | biome: marine neritic benthic zone biome [ENVO:01000025]; feature: sediment [ENVO:00002007]; material: shallow marine sediment [ENVO:03000034] sea grass bed [ENVO_01000059] ... | reverse complement strand
CCGTCTTGAACCGCCGGGCCTCGAGGCCCAGCTCGCGCATTTGATCCGCCAGATCTACAGATGGTGCATCTCCGGCTCTTCCCGCGGCCAATGCAAGCTCCGAGCCGATCCGGATGCTGCCCCGCAGAAACGTACCGGCGGTGAGGATGACCCGATCCGCGTCGAACTGGCTCCGATCGCTGCACACTACCCCCCGAACCCTGCCACTCTCGAGCCGGAGTGCCGCCACCGTGCCCTGGTACAGCTCCAGGTCACGGCTTTCCTCCAGCAGGCGACGGATCTCTCGGGAGTATCGTCCTCGGTCGCACTGGGCCCGCGGCGCCCACACCGCGGGACCCTTGCTCCGGTTGAGCATGCGGAAGTGAATCGTCGTGCGGTCGGCGGCCCTTCCCATGAGGCCGCCCATGGCGTCCACCTCTCGGGCCACGGTCCCCTTCGCCACGCCGCCGATCGCCGGGTTGCACGACATCTGCCCAACGCGGGAGAGAAACGAGGTCACGAGCAGGGTACGCGCTCCCAGCCTGGACGCGGCGTTCGCGGCTTCCGTCCCCGCGTGCCCGCCACCGATCACGATCACATCGTAGTACATTGGACCCCTGTCGAACCTCGCCTTCGTTTCAATGGGCGAGCCAAACTAGGGCGAGTCGGGCGATGCAGCCAAATCCCACAGAAGAACACCTGGCGCTGATCCTGCGCGGACGCGTGCAGGGAGTGGGCTTCCGCTGGTGGGCGATGCGAGAGGCCCGCCGCCTCGGGGTCCGGGGCACGGTGCGTAATCACCCGGACGGGTCAGTGGAAATACAGGCTGCTGCGACCCCCCGGGTGCTCGCTCGCTTCGAGGAGGCGGTTCGCTCGGGCCCACCCGGCGCCAGGGTCCTGGGGGTAGAGATGGCTCCCGCCGCGCGTGATCTGCCCTCGGATTTCCGCGTAATCACCTGATGGCACTTTTCGGGTGGGCAGGTGTATCCCTCTAGCACTCCTTCACCTGCGCGCTAGGAAGAACAGCTCATGATAGAACTGCCAGACGTCGAGCGCATGATCGATGCGTTCGCCGGATACGCGACCGGCAAGACAGTTTCCGTGGTCCTCATCGACGACGACGAGACGGTGGATCTCGACTCCGATCGTGTCGAGGAGCACATCCAGGGCCATGCGATCGACACGGTTGAACGCCACGGGAAGTACGTCGTGCTCCGGTTCCGGTCCGAGGTGAGTCTCATCTTCGACATGGGCTCCGATGGCGAGGTCTACCTCGAGTCGCAGACAGCTCCGCCCCGTGAGACTAGCAAGATCCGCCTTCAGTTCGCGGCGGGCAGGGAGCTTCGCTTCGCATCGAGCAGCAACGGTGGCGACGTTTATCTCCTGGAAGGAGAAGACCTGAGCGGCCTGGGTCTGTTCGACAACCTGGGCCTCGACCCGCTCAGCGAGGAGCTGACGGCCCCCAGATTCATCGCGCTGGCCCGGGAGAAGAGCCGCAGCACGCTCAAGGGCCTGCTCATGAACGAAGAGGTCGTCGCGGGCATCGGCAACGAGTATGCCGACGAAATCTGCTTTCAGGCGAGCATAAGGCCGGACTGCAAGATGGCCGACCTCACCGACGAGCAATTGAGCCAGGTCCACAAGTACCTGAGACGGGTCCTGAGACGCGCGACCCTGCACTGGCAGGCCGCACATTCTGACCCGGGCTGGTTGATCAATCGCAGGCGCCCGGGACATACGTGCCCGCGCTGCATGACCGAGCTGCAGTCGCTCAGCCTGGTGGGGAAGCGCACGTACCTGTGCCCGAGGTGTCAGCGGGCAGCGTAGCCGGTCGGCCTACTTCCCGACGCAGAACGCGCTGAAGACGCGGTCCAGCACATCCTCGTGCGTGACCGCGCCCAGTAGCTCCTCGAGAGCTAGCGTCGCGTCCTGCACGTGAGTCCCGGAGATCTCAGCCGGCAGGCCCTCGCGGCGCGTCGTCCTGAACGCCACGAGATCGTCCCGGGCCCGCTCGAGGCACCGTACGTGCCGGGCACGCGTCACGATCGGGGTCTCCTCCCTGTCTCTCACGCCGGCGAAGGCGCGCTCCAGGAGCACCTGGCGCAACTCGGGCAACCCCGTACCCATGTGTGCCGACACGGGTAGCTCCAGTCCGGAGCCCAGGTCGCCTTCCGGTGAGCCGCTCGTCACGTCCGCCTTCGTGCGAACGACGACCACGCTCGCGGCCAGACCCTCGACGAAGGCTACCTCATCGGTCCCCGGCGGCCGGTCTGCCTCCACGCACAGCACCACCAGATCGGCCTCGTCAAGGTAGCCGCGCGCCACTTCGATCCCGAGTCCCTCGACGTGTCCCGCTCCCTCCCTCAGCCCGGCGGTATCCACCAGCCGAAACGGGTAGCCGTCGACGCCGATCACGGTCTCGATCGCGTCGCGCGTCGTGCCCGGTTCCTCCGTGACGATGGCGCGCTCAAAACCCACTAACGCGTTGAAAATACTTGACTTACCGACATTCGGCCGGCCGGCGATCACGGTCAGAGCTCCGTCGCGCAGTAGCTCTCCTTCGGGGGCGAGCGCCAGCAGTCCCTCGAGCTGCCGCAGCACGTCCGCCGCCGCCTCATCGATGCGTTCCGGTGGAATCGGTCCCTCATCTTCCTCCGGAAAATCGATGTCGTAGGCGATCAGTCCCTGCAGGCCGATGAGCTCGTCCCGAAGCTCCTCGATCCTGGCGGACAGCCCGCGCGCCAGCTGGAGCACCGCCGCCCTGTGCATGGCGGGGGAGCGAGCCTCGATCAGATCGAGAACGGCCTCCGCCTGCGTGAGATCCAGCTTGCCGTTCAGGAAAGCGCGACGAGTGAACTCTCCCGGCTCCGCCGGCCGGGCTCCTGTCGCCAGTACCGCGTCCAGCACCAGCTGCGCGATGAGGGCGCCTCCGTGGCAGGTGACCTCCAGCATGTCCTCGCCCGTATAGGAAGCGGGGGCTTCGTAACGGATGGCCACCACGTCGTCTACCAGCTCTCCACTCGCCGGGTGTACCAGGGCCGCATGGACGGCCTGTCGCGCCTCGGCGTCCGGAAGGCCGAGTTGCCGGGCTGTGGCCGGGACGCCCGGACCGCTGGCCCGGACGACCGCCAGGGCGGCAATACCGGGAGCGGTGGATATCGCTGCGATCGTGGAAGGGTCGGACATACCATCGACTCCGAGCGGCGGACGGCCCCTTAGCGCGGCGGGATCTACCCGCCGCCCGGGTCACCCCTGTCTTTGGGTTTCAGCTGGTCGGCCTTCTGGCGAGCCGCCCGCCGTTCCTTGGACAGATAGAGCTGCTGCGGAAGCGAAGCGAGGTTGCTCGTGGCGTAGTAGAGGTTCAGTCCGGAAGGGAAGTTCGCGAACATCACCGTGAACACCACCGGCAGCACGTACGTCATCATCTTCATCTGCGGGTTCGCTTCCATTCCTCGCTGTCCGATCCACGACAACAGGAACATGGAGGCGCCCATGAGGAGCGGGATGATGTAATACGGATCCTTCAGAGACAGGTCGGGGAGCCACAGGAACGGCACACCCCGGAATTCGATGGTGCTCTGAAACACGAAGAACAGCGCGAAGAGAATCGGCATCGGCAGGAGCATGGGGAGGCACCCGGCGAGCGGGTTCACATTGTGCTCCTTGTACAGCTTCATCATCTCGGACTGAAGCTTCTGCGGCTCGTCCTTGTACTTCGTCTGCAGCTCCTTCATGAGCGGCTGGACCTGCATCTGAGCCAGCTGCGCGCGCATCGACTTCTGGTACAGCGGGAACAGCACCACGCGCATCAGCACGCCGAACAGGATCAGGACCCACCCGTATTCCAGACCCAGGAAGTCGTGCATCCAGGCCAGGACTACCATCACGATCCCTACGAGCGGCCGGATGATGGGCCTCATCCATCGCCAGCCGTACGGGTTGACGTGCTCCAGGTCGCGTGTACGCCCTACCGCCTCCAGGCGGCTGTACTCCTGCGGGCCGAGATAGGCACTGAAGGTGAAGCCCTGGCCGGCCGGCGCGGGTATCGAGGCGACCATGCGGGCCGAGTGCTCCGCCGGCTCGCCCATGACCAGGAATCCGCCGAACCTCGGGCCCTCCTCCGGCGACACGAGCGCGATCACGAAGTACTTGTTCTTGACGGCCACCCAGTCGAACGGACCGCCCTCGGCCGCCTGCAGCTCGCCCGGGGCCACCTTGTCCAGGTTGACGGATTCGATACTGCCCGACTGCCCGCGCACGACGTATCCGAGTTGCCGGAAGTCGTCCTCCGAGTCTTTCTCGTTCGTGTTCAAGCCGAGACCCAACGACGTCAGCACCGAGTAGCCTCGATCGCCGATCCCTTCGACCCGCCCCGACACGCTCACCAGGTAGCTGTCCAGCTCGAAGCCGTACGTCACCACGAACTCGGCGTTGCCTGATGGGAACGGGTACCGGAATACCACGGAGTCCACCGGATTCGACTCGCTCAGCGTGAGCTCGGGACGGTCCACGCTGAACGGCTGCGAATCGAGCCGTACCGTGTCACCGCCCACGGCCACGCGGAACCCGAAGACCCGGTCATCGGCGCGAATCAGCTGCGCGACAGGATCCGCATCCCCGTTCGCCGTGAACGACTCGTACTCGAGCACCTGCGTCGACAGGAGCGCGGCGCCGAGCGTCGAGAACTGAAGCCTGAGCAGGTCCGTGGTGACCGTGATTGTATCGGCGGGCGTTCCCGCGATCGCTTGCGGAGTCGGCTCCGCCGCGACCGGATCGGGCGCCAACTCACCGGCCTGCTGCGGCTCTCCCGGCGCGGCCGTGTCCCGGTCCGCCCCGACCGACGGCGCCGTCTCGAGCTCCGTCGACAGCGCGGCATCGTCCACCATCGCTGAGTCGGCGGCCACCGGCCCCGGGGGCAGCTCCGGCCCCGGGAACAGGACGTTGCTCAGGAAGATCACGCCGATCGTCAACACGACGGCCAGAACGACTCGCTTCTCCATCTATCCTCTATCCGGTAGGGTATCTGCAGCCGTCCAGGCGCTCTCCCCGGGGTCGCGCTCTGCGCCCGGGACAGGATCGTGGCCCTGTCCTCCGAACGGATGGCAGCGCCCGATTCGCTTCACCGCCAGCCAGGACCCCTTCGCCGCACCGTGTAGTTCCACCGCCTGGCGGGCGTACTCGGAGCAGGTTGGAGTGAAGCGACAGCTCGCCGGCAGCAGCGGAGAGAGCCCCGCCTGGTATGCCCGGATCCAGAAGAGCACGAAACGTTTCATGCGTCGAGCTCCCGGCAGGCGGAGAAAGCATCCCGAAGCTCATCCAGCGTCCGACCGTAGGCTTCGGGGCGGGCGCGCACCAGGACCTCCACGCTCACCCCGCGAGTCCGCGCATCCGGAAGCCAGTCCGAGCGCACGATGGCTCGCAGCCGGCGCTTGAGCCGGTTCCGTTCGACGTTGGTGTGTCCGTATCGGGGTACGATGATGCCGGCCCGAGGCGAATCTGTCTCCGAAGCTCTGCTGATGACCTCGAGGGGACCGCATCGACGCCGCGTTCCCTCTCTCAGCAGGGCTCGGATCTCCGACCCGCGACGAACGCGAGCCGATCTGGGGTACCGGAGACGGCGCCCGTCACCCACGGCGGGGTCGATCGCGAGCCGGGATTACCGGCGGTGCTTCGGGCTGATCTCGTCGCTCACCGTCAGGGAGTGACGGCCCTTACGACGACGACGGGCAAGGACTTTCCGCCCCGCCTTGGTCTTCATGCGGGCCCGGAAGCCATGATCCTTGAGTCGCTTGCGTCGGCTTGGATTCCTGAACGTCGGCTGCATTGTCTTCTCACTCGCGCATCGGGGCGTCGGCCCCGCTCATTTGACAGATAGCCTCTAAGATTAGGGGCGATTCACCCTATTGTCAATCATATCGGCACCATCGGATCGCGTAATTTCTAGAGGTGCGTAAGAAAATTGACAGTGTCTGGCGCGCTCTCTACAATGGACGGCCCCGTGTACCTCCCGAAACCATTGGGCACCCATGGAGCTGACGGCCGCCGAAGTCTGGACTTCGATCGTTTCCGCCGCGCGGGACGTCCTGCCGGAGCAGACGTTTCGCACGTGGCTGGCTTCCACCGAGGCCGTGGGCCTGTCGGATGACACCCTGGTGGTCGCAGCACCCACCCGTTTCGCGGTGGAGTGGATCGAGGACAAGTACGGCACGCTTCTGCGAGACCTCGCGGGCAAGACGCTCGGCCGTCCGCTGGACCTGCGATTCGAGCATCACGGCGCCTCGGACCGCCTGGTCTTCGAGGACATCGGGACGGATGACCTTCTTCCTCCCGCCGCCGCGGCGCCGGAGGCCGGGCCGGACAGCGCGGCCCCCCGGCAGCGCAGCGCCGATGAGGGTGCTCGCCTGGCAGGCCTCAACGAACGGTACACGTTCGAGCGGTTCGTGATCGGCGGGAACAGTCAGCTGGCCGCGGCGGCCTGCAAGGGCGTGGCCGACTCTCCGGCGCAGCTGTACAACCCGTTGTTCATCTACGGCGATACGGGGCTCGGCAAGACTCACCTCATGCATGCGATCGGGCACGACATCCTGCGGCGCTCTCCGGATACCCAGATCGCGTACGTGCCCTCTGAACAGTTCACCAACGAGATGATCTCGGCGATCCAGAGCGGGCGCACTGCAGACTTTCGCCAGCGTTACCGCCGCATTGACGTCCTGCTGGTCGACGACGTGCATTTCCTGGGTAACAAGGAGGGAACCCAGGAGGAGTTCTTCCACACCTTCAATTCGCTCTACGACGCGCACCGTCAGATCGTGATCACCAGCGATCGGCCGCCGCAGGAGATCCCGGGACTCCAGGAGCGCCTGGTATCCCGCTTCGAGTGGGGCCTCGTTACCGACATCAAGCCGCCGGACTTCGAGACACGAGTGGCCATCCTGCAGAAGAAGGCCGCCGAGGATCGCCTCACGCTCGACGAGGATGTCATCGAGTTCATAGCGCGTAATCGGAAGGCCTCCGTGCGCCAGCTCGAAGGGGCTGTCATCAAGCTGCTCGCTTTCAGTTCCCTCACACGGCGAGAGATCAACCTGGACCTGGCGCGCGAGGCCCTGGGCCCACGGCTGGAGGAGGATGCGCGCTCGCGGGTCTCGCCGGTAGAGATACGACAGAGGACCGCCGATGCCTGGGGCGTGACAGTCGAGAATCTCGTTTCCAAGCGGCGCACGAAGCCCATCACGGTTCCACGCCAGGTAGCGATGTACCTGATAAAGACAACCCTGGATTTACCGTATACCGAGATTGGCGCCATGTTTGGCGGCCGTGACCACTCCACAGTGATTCACTCGGTGAACAAGGTCGAGGCAGACATGGCTGCAAACGCCGAGTTTCGGGCCCGCGTACATCGCCTGCAGGATGAGCTCGCCCTGTGACCGTTTTCTGCCGGGACGTTATCACCAGCCGTCCGGTTGAAAAGCCGTTGAACTCTGGGCATTGCTTCGTCGCACGGGCCTCGGATGGTGGATAGATGTGGACGGCTCTGCTAGTTTCCCCGGATAATACACGACCGTTCGCAGACACGATCGATCCGTGTGTAGCGGCCTGTTACCGAGCGATCGGGTTTTTTCCACGTTTCCACGGTCTCTACTATTACTTCTAAGAATGGAATTAGAAGAGTAGGAGAGAACGGCTTTCCCCGGCATAACCGCCGGTCCAGGGAGTGAAAGAGGATCTCCATGAAGCTTTCCGTAACACGTGACAGCCTTCACAGCGGGATGGGTGCCGTTTCCGCCACCATCCCCACGAAGACCACTCTTCCCGTGTTGTCGAACATCCTCCTGGATGCGCGCGACGGTAAGCTGACGCTCAGCGGCACCGATCTGGACATCTCCGTTTCCGTTTCGATCGATGCGGAGATAGAGACCGAGGGGTCGGTCACGGTTCCGGCCAAGAAGTTCGCCGAGATCGCTCGGGAACTTCCGGCCGCCCCGGTCCATATTCGCGCAGATGGGGTGGAGATAGGGATCGAGAGCGGCAAGAGCCGCTTCAAGCTCTTCGGACTGCCGACAGAGGAGTTCCCGAGCTTCCCCGAGGTGGACTCGGGAGGCTCATGGACCATGCAGGCGTCGGATCTTCACGAGCTCATCAGCAAGACGTCATTCGCCGTGTCCACCGAAGAGAGCCGTCCGATCTTGAATGGAGTGCTCTGGCAAATGGGTGCCGGCACGGCGTCCATGGTAGCTACGAACGGCCATCGCCTGGCCAGGCTGACCGTACCACTGGAGGGGGGCGGGGCACCGGAGGCTGACCTGATCGTCCCTCCGAAAGCGTTACAGCAGGTGGGCCGGCTGTTCGAGAAGGAAGGAGAGATCGCGGTATCACGTTCGCAGAACCATCTCGCCTTCCGCTCTCCCGCGCGATCCGTGTACACGCGGTTGATCGAGGGTCCGTATCCGAACTATCAGCAGGTCATTCCGTCGGATAACGACAAGAAGGCCATAGCCAGCAAGGATGGGCTCTCTTCAGCGATTCGGCGCATGGCGGTCGTCGCGAGCGACCAGACTCACCGCGTCCGAATGAGGTTCAGCGCGGGTACGCTGGCCTTCCGGGTCCAGACCCCCGACCTCGGTGAGGCGGAAGAGGAAATGGCGGTCGACTACGACGGGGAGGATCTGGAAATCGGGTTCAATGCGAACTACCTCCTCGAAGTTCTCCGCTACATGCCGGGCGACGATGTCCTCGTGGAGTTCAAGGCACCCGAGCGAGCGGCGACGTTCAAGCCGGCCGGTGAAGACCTCGATTACCTGTGCCTGGTTATGCCTCTGCGCCTGCTGGATTGAGCCGCGCTCACCCCTTGGGGCGATAGTCGGCCCACAGGTTGCGGTCTTCCAGCACGCGGACCCGCTCCAGCGAGCTGGAGGAGGGCAGGGAGGGTTCGAGGCGATCCCACACGACACGCGCGAGATTCTCCGTGGTGGGTATCTCGCCGTCCGAAAATTCGGGCAGGTCGTTCAGGAAGGCGTGATCCAACGGTTTCTTCACGCGCTCATCGAGCAGGCGGTCCAGAAGGGCCAGGTCGATGATCATGCCGGTCTCCGGGTTGATATCGCCGCTGACGGTGACCTCGACCCGGTAGTTGTGACCGTGCCCGGGAGCCCGGGAACAGGGCCCGAACACCGCCTCGTTGCGGGCTGGGTCCCAATCGTCTCGGTAGTATCGGTGGCCGGCGGGGAACTCCACCGCGCGCGTCAGGCTGGCTCTGGACATGACGCAAGATAACGAACGCCGCGTTCCCCGAAACGCGGAGAAGGGATAGAAGCCCATGCTGGACAGTCTGCTCCGGCCTCGGTCCATCGCCGTGGTGGGTGCGAGCCGGCGCGCCGGGAGCATCGGCAACGGGATGTTGAAGCACCTGGTCGGCAGCGGGTTCACGGGACCCGTCTACCCGGTGAACCCGACCGCCGATTCCGTGAACTCCGTACCTGCTTTCCCCTCCATCAAAGCCCTGCCGACGGTGCCGGACCTGGCGGTCATCGTGGTACCGAAGCAACTCGTCCTCCAGGTGGTGCGCGAATGCGTCGAGACGGGGGTGAAGGGAGTCGTGGTCATCACCGCCGGGTTCCGGGAGGTAGGCGGCGAAGGGGTCGAGCTGGAGAGGAAGCTCCTCGCACTGGTCAGGGACAACGGGCTCCGCATGGTGGGTCCGAATTGCATGGGCGTGATGAACACATCACCGGGCGTGGCGATGAATGCGACCTTCTCGCCGTCCATGCCGCCGAATGGCCCGATCGCCTTCATGAGCCAGTCCGGGGCCATGGGGATGACCATTCTCGACTACGCCATGGAGTACGGGATCGGAATCAGCCAGTTCGTCTCGATGGGCAACAAGGCGGACGTCTCCGGAAACGACCTCATCGAGTACTGGCAGGACGACGAAGAAGTTGGCGTGATCCTCATGTACATCGAGGGCTTCGGAAACCCGCGCCACTTCACGACGCTTGCCCGCCGTGCCACGCGCAGGAAGCCGGTGCTTGCAGTGAAGGCGGGTCGGTCGGAGGCCGGAGCCAAGGCGGCCTCGAGCCATACGGGAGCACTGGCCCAGGTGGACATCGCGACGGACGCACTGTTCGCACAGTGCGGCGTACTTCGTGCCGACACGGTGGAGGCCCTGTTCGACGCGGCCATCGCGTTCAGCAAGGCGCCGCTTCCTAAGGGACCCCGGGTGGCCGTACTCACCAACGCCGGTGGTCCGGGAATCATCATCGCGGATGCGTGCGAGGGATTCGGCCTCGAGGTAGCGCCGCTCTCCGATGCCACCCAGGCGTCGCTGCGAGAGCTCCTCCCGGCCGAGGCCAGCGTGGCCAACCCCGTCGACATGATCGCCAGCGCGACGCCGGAGCAGGTCGAGCAGGCGATGCGGATCATCGTGGCCGACCCGGGCATCGATTCCGTGATCGCCTCGTACGTGCCTCTCGGCCTGGAGGCGCCGGTGATCGCGGCTGCCATCAAGCAGGGAGCGGAAGGCTCCGGCAAGCCGGTTCTGGCGGTGCTCATGAGCAAGCGGGGGCTGCCACAGGGAATGGCCGAGCTCCAGGAGTCGGAAATCCCCGCGTACCGCTTCCCCGAGTCAGCCGCCCGGGCCCTGGGCGCGATGTGGCGGTACCGGAAATGGCTCGATCGCCCGATCGCTGAAGTTCGGCGCTTCGATGTGAACGCCGAGCGCGTGCGCGACATCGTGAAGGACGCGCTGGCCAAGGGCCGCGAGCGACTCACGGTTCCCGAGGCGTTCGAGGTCCTGGAGTGCTACGGGATACCGGTGGCCCCGTACTGCATCGCGACGGACGAGGAAGCCGTCGTCGCGGCCGCCAGGAAGATAGGATACCCGATCGTGCTCAAGGCGGTCTCCCAGGACATCGTCCACAAGACGGAAGCGGGAGCCGTGAAGCTGGATGTGCGCGACGAAGAAAGCCTGAAGACCGCCTGGCGCGAGATCGCCGAGGCGCTGCAGCAGGAAAGTGGAGAGGCGCGGGAGGCCGGGGTGCTCGTGCAGAAGATGTGGACGGGCGGGCGCGAGACGATCGTGGGAATGACGATGGAGCCGCAGTTCGGGCCCATCGTCATGTTCGGTCTCGGGGGCGTCTACGTGGAGGTGCTGCGAGATGTGGCGTTTCGGGTTCAGCCGGTGAGCACGGTGGACGCCCGGGAGATGATCGAGTCGCTGCGGGGCTACCGGATACTGGAGGGTGTCCGCGGCCAGAAAGGGGTGGACCTGGAACAGCTGGCGGAAGTGATCGAGCGCGTGAGCCAGCTCGTGGGAGACCAGCCCGAGATTCACGAGATGGACATCAACCCGTTCCTGGCTTTCCCCGGGGGCCAGGCCAGCGTCGCGGTGGATGCCCGATTCCGGGTGGGCCCCGCCGACCCCATGGAAGGGCGCATCTGGTGAAGCCGGGCGCGCCGGGAGCCATCGCCTGGGAGGACCCCACGGTCCAGTTTCCCGCGAGCCTGGGCGTCACCTGGTGGGACTGCTTCGTCTCACCCGACCTGTTCTTCGATCGGGTCAGCTGGGGAGGTTCGTTCGCCAGGCCACTGCTCTACTTCCTGCTCATGGCGATGCTCAGCGGCCTGCTCGGTCTCTTCTGGACCCTCTGGGGGCCGTGGGAAGCGTCGGGACTCGCGGCCGAGCGAGAGCTCCTCGGCTTCTTTCTGGGCCCGTTCCTCATGCTGTTGGTTCTGGCCGTCGGCGCGGCGATCATGCACCTGTTCTGCGTGCTCCTCGCCCCGGCACACCGGGGCATACGGGCCACGGCCACGGTGATGTGCTATGCCGCGGGAGTGGGCCTGGTGACCGCGGCGCTGCCGCCGGCCTTTGGCTACGGTGGTCCTCTACCCGGGGTTTCCGGCGCTTACCTGGTGCTCTACGCGTCGGTGGCGTTCGCCGTGCAGACCTGGCACCTGTTCATCCTCGTCATGGGTGTGCGCCGGGCGCACGCGACGAGCACGGCTCGTGCGGCAGCGATCGTGCTGCTTCCGCTGGCCATCGCCATCGCGCTGGCAGTCAGCCTGCTGCTGGTCGCCATCGCCCTCGTTTCAATCGCGGGCATTCCGGCTTGAGCGATCTGCGCCGCGCTACGGAGCGGATCGAGCGCGAGGAATTCGCCCGAGGCCATAAAGCCCCCGGCGAGAGCCCGGCCGTTCCGCGGCCCGCTTCCACCATCGTCATTGCCTGGCAGCCGCCGGTAGACGGCCCGTACCGGGTCCTGCTGCTGCGCCGGCCCGACACCACGCGCTTCGCAGCGGGAGCGTACGTCTTCGCCGGCGGGGTCATCGATCCCGGCGATGGGACCCCGGAATCCATGGCACTGCTCCCGGCCGCGTTGCGTGAGCCGGAAGGCATGGCCGCGGTGGCGGCTCTTCGCGAGATGTTCGAGGAGACCCTTCTGCTTCCCGCGGGAGCGACCGCGCCACCGGACGCGGCCGAGGAATGGCGACACCGTTTGCTCGGCGGAGATGCGGACTTTGTCACGGCAGCGCGGGCGCTCGGCGTCACGTTCGAGGGGCTGCGGGCCGCATACCTCTCCCGTTGGGTCACGCCAGCCAGGTTCACGCGGCGTTACGATACGCGTTTCTTCCTGACCGTCGTCGAAGGCCCGGAACCTCCCACGCCCGTGCTCACGCCGGAGCTCGCCGGCCACCTGTGGGTGACACCGGCCGAGGGCGTGGACCGGTTCGCGGCGGGGGAGCTGCCGATGCTGTTCCCGACGCGCAAGACTCTCCAGCAACTGGCCGGAAGCCCGGATATCGAGCTCCTGCTCGAGCAGTGCCGAGACCGGGTCCCCGAGCCGATCGAGCCCAGGCTCCTGGTCCAGGGCGACTCTGTCCGTCCGGTACTCCCCGGGGATCCGGGCTACGCCGAGGCGGACTGAGTTGCGCCGCGAATCCGGAATCCCGATCGCCTGGATCGTGGCGCCGAACCCGGGCCCGCTCACCCTCGATGGGAGCCGGAGTTACGCCGTGGGTTCGGACGAGCTCGTGGTCGTGGATCCCGGACCCGCCATTCCCGGCCAGATGGAGCGCCTCGAGGGTCTCGTGGCGGACCGTCCGGTCGCGGCGATTTGCCTGACGCATGCCCACGCGGACCATTCAGGAGTCGCAGAACAGGCCGCGCTGCGCTTCCACGCCCCGGTGGCGGCTTCGGGCGAGACTCTCGCGCGGCGCGGCCTGGCCGGTCGGCCTCTCGAAGACGGAGACCGGATCGGGCCGTCCGGCGCTGCGTGGCGCCTTGTCGCTCTCCGGACCCCGGGACACTCCGGCGATCACACGGCCTTCCTCCTCGAGCCGGGGCGCGCCGTGTTCACCGGTGACCTGGTTCTGGGGAGCGGCAGCAGCGCGATCCTGCACCCCGACGGAGAGGTGGGGGCTTGCCTCGCGAGCTTCCGGCGTGTTCTGTCTCTCGATCCAGGCCGTCTCTACCCGGGACACGGCCAGCCCATCGACGACGGGGAGGTACGACTGAGGGAGTACGCGGATCACAGGCTCGAACGCCATCGGCAGGTCGAGCGGGCCCTGGAGGCGGGAGCCCGGTCGGTAGCCGAGGTACGCCGATCCGTATACGGGGACCTGGAGGTGGGTCTGGTGGCCGCCGCCGAAGCCTCCGTTCGAGCTCACCTGGCCTATGTGGCGAGCCGGGGCAGGGAGCTTCCGTTCTCTGCCGGCCTGGACGATGCGGGCCAGCCGATCGAGCAAGAATGACCCGGCCGACGACGGGATCCGTGGCGCTCGGTATCGTCTTCTTCACGGTATTCCTGGATCTCGTGGGCTTCGGGATCGTCCTTCCGCTACTGCCCTTCTACGCGACGGAGCTCGGCGCCACGCCCCTCGAGGTCGGACTCATCATCGCCTCCTACTCGGGCATGCAGTTCCTGTTCTCCCCGATCTGGGGCTCTCTCTCCGACCGCTACGGCCGACGGCCCCTCCTCCTCGTGGGGTTGTTCGGCTCGGCCGTCTCGTACGTCGTGTTCGGCCTGGCCCGTTCTCTGGAAGTGCTGCTCCTTTCGCGGGTGATCGCCGGCGTTATGGGATCCACCATCCCCGTGGCTCAGGCCTACATCGCGGATTCCACCACGGCGGAGAGACGAGCCCGCGGCATGGGCCTGATTGGGGCCGCCTTTGGGCTCGGATTCATCTTCGGACCCGCGATCGGCGGCGGTCTCAGTCCGTGGGGCTACAGCGTCCCGGGTTTCGTGGCCGCCGGCCTGAGCCTGGCCGCGGCCGCCGCCGCCTGGTTCCGTCTCCCGGAGTCCCTGGCGCCCGAGAACCGGGTTCGCGACGGGATCGGGGTGCTGTCCGCGGTCACGGGCCGGGCCCGGGCCGCCGCTCACATACTCCGCCGCAAGCGGCTCCGAGGTCCTATCGGCGCGTTCTTCCTCGGCACGATGGGCTTTGCGGGCTTCACCACGATCTTTCCGCTGTTCCTGGAGAACCCACTGGGTCTCACGGCTCTCTACGCGGGCGGTATGTTCGCGCTGGTCGGGATGGTGTCGGCAGGCGTTCAGGGGGCCCTGATCGGTCCGATGGTCGAGCGCTATGGAGAGCGAGCCAACGCGGCCACGGGTGCCCTCCTGCTTGCGACCGGCGTCATCGCGATGGGCATGATTCAGACACTGGCCGCGACCATCCTCAGTCTGATCGCGGTCGGAATCGGGTGGGGCCTGATGGCTCCGTCCCTTCAGAGCCTCGTATCCCGGCGGGCCCTGGCTAACGAGCAGGGAGAAGTGCTCGGCGTGAACCAGTCCGCCAGCGCGCTGTCACGCGTCATCGGGCCGGTTGCCGCGGGCTGGGCGTACGGCGCCCTGGGTCCGGGCCTCGGTTTCGTCGCGGGCGGTCTGCTCATCGTCGCCGCGGCTCTCTGGGTGCGCTGGATGCCGGGCGAGAAGGTCAGTGCGCCGGCTCCAACCCCTGGACGAGCCGCCCGATGATCCCGTGGTTGGCCGCGGGGAAGGCGTAGCGGGAGAGATCCGCCGGACACGTCCAGCGCGGCGATTCGCCTTCTTCATACTCACCCTCGAGCTTCACGGGCGGGCCTCCGGAGAGCCACCGGGCGTGGAAGAGGTGGAGCGTGATCCGGAAGTGGCTGTAGGCGTGTCGGACCCTGTCTACCGGCTCGATGATCTCTACGTCCACGCCCAGCTCTTCGCGGACCTCACGCCGGGCGGCCTGACCCGGGGTCTCGCCCGGCTCGACTTTTCCACCCGGAAACTCCCACAGCCCTCCGAGGAGCCCCTCCTCCGGTCGCCGCGCGATGAGCACTCTCCCCTCGCGCCACACGACGGCGGCGCCGATGTCTCGATGAGGCAGATCGGCGCGGCGGCGGGGCGGAGGTCGCTCGCCGATCGTTCCGCGTGCCCGCGCGAGGCAGTCAGCCGCAACGGGACAGTCGCCACATTTCGGCGACCGCGGCGTGCAGATCGAGCTTCCCAGGTCCATGAGGGCCTGGTTCAGCGGCCCCGCCGCGCCCGAGGCCCGGTCGATCAGCTCACGGGCCAGTGGGTCGAGACGCGCTGGAGTCGGACTGGCGAGATCGTACAGGCGGCTGAGCACGCGGCGTACGTTCCCATCCACGGCCGGCTCGGGGCGGTCGAACGCGATGCTGGAGATGGCGCCGGCCGTGTAGGGACCGATTCCAGGAAGCTCGCGCAATGCGGCGGCATCCTCTGGCAGCCGGCCCCCGTGTCTCTCGCACACCACCGCGGCCGCCCGGTGCAAGTTGCGCGCGCGGCCATAGTAACCGAGCCCCTCCCAGGCCTTGAGAACCTCGTCCAGGGACGAAGCGGCCAGCGTCTCGACGTCGGGAAACCGCCCGAGGAACGACTCGTAGTAGGGCGTCATCGTGGAGATCCGGGTCTGCTGCGCCATGACCTCGGCGATCCAGATCCGGTAGGGATCGGTCTCGTCCCGACCCGGGACGTCTCTGCGCCGCACGCCAAACCAGGCGAGCAAACGCGAAGCGGCGTGGCTCACTCTGCGCCGGCGGACCTCACCTGGTCGAGGCCGGGCTGATCTTCAGGGAAGCGCCCGTCGAACAGGTGCCTGGCGGGTCCAGCGAGGTTCAGACGGTAGTTGCCGTCCTCGTGCGGCTCGTCCGGGACGCGGATCGTCAGGTCGCATCCTCCCATGACCCGAAGGTCGATCCCGGGCTCGCACATCCCGGCGGCCCGGAGCGCGAACACGGACGCCATGGCCCCGCTTCCACAGGCCAGCGTCTCCCCCTCGACGCCCCGCTCGAAGGTGCGAATGGCGCCGCGGCTCCGGCTCTCGAGCGCCACCAGGTTCACGTTGGCGCCCTCGGGTCCGAGGGCGGGATCGTGCCGGATCTTCCGACAGACCTCATCGATCGGCCCCTCCGGTCTGGAGTCGAGAGGCACGACGAAGTGCGGAACTCCGATGCTCACGAGCCACCCCGTCGCCGGTCCAAACGGCCCTTCCACCGGAATGCTCCGGACGACCTCCACGGGCATGCGGTATTCGAGATCCACCCGGTCATCCGGCACGTCGACGTGGGCCACGATCTCTGAATCTGAGGTCCTGATGTAGAACGGGGAGCCGGAAACCAGACCCCTGTCCACGGCGAAGCGGGCAGCGCACCGGCTGCCGTTTCCACACGTCCCGAAAGCCGAACCGTCCGGGTTGAAGAAACGGACACCGACCCGGTCATCCGCGATCCGCCACACGAGGACGAGCCCGTCCGTCTTCACGCCGGTCGCGCGGGAACACACGTGCCGGGCGACTTCCGAACCCTCGGCATCCGGCCAGTACGCCTCCGTGATGACGAAGTCGTTGCCGGCGCCCGTGTACTTTCCGAAGTCCAACCTGTCGATCCTCCTATCAGGTGAAGCTGATCCCGCGAACTCACTGCAACAGAAAAGGCCGCGGACTCGGTTGGAGTCCACGGCCCTCTCTTCGACCTGACTCGACGCGTCGCAACGGCGGCTCCGCTCTGGTCAGGCTTGCGCGCTCAGCTAAGCGCGGGGGGCTCTCGCCCCCTCAGCGGCTCACGCCGAGGCGACCGCTTGCCCGTGTCGAGCCAGGCTCGGATCTATCGGACACTGGATCACCTCCCTTCGAAGAGTGGGACATCGGGCACCACACCGGTGCCTCCGCCGCTCGTGCGGCAGGGCCGAACCGAAGTTGGGCAAGGGGCCTCTGACGCGCAACGGTCCGAGCCGCTACGGCTCGGTGCAGGAAGTAGCCTCCCTGCCTATCTTGGGGCGGCCCGACCGACCCGCCGTCCGGGCGCTCGATAAGCGAAGGAGAAACTGCCGCATGTCGGACCAACCGATTCAGGCCCCGGTGCCGCTCAAGCGCGAGCGCGAGCACACCGTCCAGCTGCTGATCGACCACTACGCGGCAGACCACCTCACGGTGGAGGAGTTCGAATCCCGCCTCGACTCGGCCTACGTCGCGACGACGAGGCAGCAGCTCGACGACCTGCTGATCGGGCTCCCGGCCATCGCCACCCCAACGGACGAGCCCCAGGTGCCGGCCGTGCAACGAGCGCCAGCCGAGGCCGTGCGCCAGCACGGTTTCCAGATCGCGATCATGGGCGGGTACGAGAAGAAGGGTGAATGGACCCCACCCCGCAAGCTCAACTCTCTGGCGATCATGGGAGGCGCGGGCCTCGACTTCCGGGAAGCCAAGATGCCGCCCGGCGTCACGGAGGTGAACGTCCTCGCGATTATGGGGGGAACCGAGATCATCGTGCCTCCCGGGCTCGCCGTCGAGACGCACGGATTCGGATTCATGGGCGGGTTCGAAGGGGTGGATCAGGTCGGTGTGGACCGCGACCCTGACGCGCCTCGTCTCGTCGTTCGGGGAATGGCGATCATGGGCGGAGTCGAGGTCGTTGTGCGCCTTCCCGGCGAGACGGCCAAGGACGCGCGGCAGCGCCGCCGGATCGAGAGGAAGAAGCGACGACAGCTGGCCCGCGGCCGCGGGGACTGAAGTCGCGCACGCTGGATCTTGAGCCACGGGCCGCCGCTCGGTATAGTCTCCTCCCGGCCAGCGTCGGAGCCGGACGGATTATCCACAAGCGAACGATTGCGAGGGCAGCCATGTCAGGGATCCCGGAAGGATTCCAGTATACCGAGGAGCACGAGTACGTCCGCGAAGCGAGCACCGAGGGCGAGTTCCTGGTGGGGATCACGGACTACGCGCAGGGCGAGCTCGGAGACGTCGTGTTCGTCGAGCTTCCTACTCCAGGCGACGCGTTCGAGAAGATGGAAGTCTTCGGCACCATCGAGGCCGTGAAGGCGGTTTCGGACCTCTTCTCGCCGATCTCCGGAGAGATCGTGGCCGTCAACGAAGCGCTGGAAGAGGATCCGGCACTCGTGAACTCCGATCCGTACGGCGAGGGCTGGATGATCCGCATCCGACCCACCGATCTCTCGGAGATGGATGATCTCCTCACGCCAGAGGCGTACGCAGCCCTGATCGAAGGCTAGCCGATCACCGACCGTCTGCCGGAGCCAGCCTGGTTCCGGCCGGCGGAGCGGCTTCACCGACCGAGGCCCGTTCGATTCCGGCGGGCTTCCAACGATGGCAGGAACCGATGTCTTTCATTCCGCACAGCGAAACCGATCGCCGCGAGATGCTCGCCCGCATCGGCGTGACCGATGTCCGTGAACTCTACGGCGACGTCCCCGAAGAGATCTTGCTGGACGGCGACCTCGACATCCCCGCCCCCCTTTCCGAGTGGGAGGCGGTGCGCGAGCTGAGCCAACTGGCGGCGGTAAACCGAGACCTCGTGTGCTTCGCGGGCGCCGGGCAGTACGACCACCACGTACCGGCTGCCGTGGATCACATCGTTCGGCGGAGCGAGTTCTACACGGCCTACACGCCGTACCAGCCCGAGGTGGCCCAGGGCACGCTGCAGACGATCTACGAGTTCCAGACCATGGTCTGCGAGCTCACGGGCATGGACGTGGCCAACGCGTCCATGTACGACGGTCCCTCGGCGGCGGCGGAGGCGGCGGTGATGTCGCGCGCGGTGACCCGTCGGAGCCGGGTCCTTGCAGCCCGCACCGTGCACCCGCACGCACGCAAGGTCACGGATACCTACCTGCAAGGGCTGGGAGGCGTACTCGAGATCGTGGACTCGGGGGCCGACGGCCTGGTCGACACCGGGGCCCTGAACGCGGCGCTGGGAGACGACGTGGCCTGCGTGCTGGTCCAGTACCCGAACTTCTTGGGCTGCATTGAGGACCTCGAACCCCTGGCCGAGGCCACGCATGCCGCCGGCGCTCTCCTGGTCGTGCTGACGGATCCAGTCATGCTGTCGGTGCTGCGCACGCCCGGAGAGCTCGGAGCCGACATCGTGGTGGCCGAAGGTCAGCCGTTCGGCAACGCTCCGAGCTACGGCGGGCCGGTGGTCGGGCTGTTCGCGGCGAGGCAGAAGCTGGTACGCAAGATGCCGGGCCGGATCGTGGGCGCGACCGTGGACACCGAAGACCGACGCGGATACGTGCTCACTCTTCAGACGCGCGAGCAGCAGATCCGGCGCGAGAAGGCCACGAGCAACATCTGCACCAACCAGGGGCTCAACGCCCTGGCCGCGACCGTCCACCTCAGCCTCCTGGGGCGGGAGGGCATGCGGGAGGTGGCGGAGTCGTCGGTCCAGAACGCGCACTATGCGTGGCGCCGGCTCGAGGACGTGCCGGGCGTGACGCCGCTGTATCCGGATACCCCCTTCGCCCGCGAGTTCGCGGTCGCGACCGAGGAAAACTCCAGGGCGATACTCGAGCGGGGCTTCGACGCCGGCATTCTGGCCGGGGTCTCGCTGAGCCGTTTCGAGTCGCTCCAGGTCCCCGACGGTTTGCTGCTCGCGTTCACTGAGAAGCGAAGCCGGGCCGAGATCGACAGCCTGGTCGATCTGCTGGCCGGCTGAGGAGGGAACATGGGCAAGCTGATTTTTCACGGGCAGTCGTGCACCGAGATCGTGACGGGTGATGGCACTCGCCTGCTGATCGACCCGTTCCTCACGGACAATCCGGTGGCGGACGTGGGTCGTGAGCACTTCCAAGACCGCCTCGACTATCTGCTTCTTACGCACGGACACTACGACCATGTGGCCGACGCGTGGCCCCTCCTCTCGGAGGTCGATCCCACGTTGATCGCGTCGTTCGAGATCGTCTCCTATGCCCAGGAAGTGCTCGGACACGAGAAGGCCCACCCGATGCATATCGGCGGAGGTTTCGACTTCCCCTTCGGACGGGTGAAGATGACTCCGGCCCTGCACGGCGGGCAGGTGGCCGGGGATGGCGCAGAGGGATATACGACCGTTCCGGCGGGGCTCCTTCTCAACCTGGACGGGTGCAACGTCTACCACGCGGGCGACACGGCTCTCATCGCGGACATGGCGCTTCTGGAGGGGCAGGTCGACGTCGCCCTCCTCCCGATCGGCGACAACTTCACGATGGGGCCGGAAGACGCCGCCCGAGCCGTGGACATGATCAAGCCGAGGGTGGTCATTCCGATCCACTACGACACGTGGCCCCTGATCGGGCAGGACCCGGAGGCATTCCGCGCCCGGGTCGAGCCACGGGCCGAGGTCGTCGTGCTTCAGCCCGGCGACACCTACGAGTTCTGACGAAGGAGAGGCAGGCAATGGCCGGCTTTCCGTTCAAGGGCGAGACGACGCCCACCATATTCGAGCGATCGGACACCGGTCGCCGCGGCACTCGCATGACGCGGACCGACGTGGACACCCGTCCCATGGACGAGCTGATCCCGGCGCGACATCTGCGCTCCGAACCGGCGCGGCTCCCGGAAGTGCCCGAAAACGAGGTGATCCGGCACTACACGGAGCTGTCGCTCAAGAACCACCACGTGGACCGTGCCCTGTATCCGCTGGGCTCGTGCACGATGAAGTACAACCCCAAGGTCAACGAGGCGACGTGCCGGCTCGGGGGTTTCGCGGGACTGCACCCGTTCACCCCGCAGGCGAGCGCGCAGGGGGCCCTGCGCCTCATGCACGAGCTGGCCGAGATGCTGAAGGAAATCGCCGGGATGGACGAGGTCACGCTGCAGCCGGCGGCCGGAGCCCAGGGGGAGATGACGGGCGTGCTGCTGATGCGCGCGTATCACGATTCCAGGGGTGAAGGGGAAACGCGCCGCCGCGTGCTCTTCCCGGATTCGGCGCACGGCACGAACCCCGCGACGGCCGCCATGGCGGGCTTCGACGCGGAGGAGATCCCGTCGGATGCGGCGGGTCGCGTGGACCTGGAGGCGCTGCGCGAGAACCTTGATGAGACCGTAGCCGGACTCATGCTGACGAACCCCAACACGCTGGGCGTCTTCGAGTCCGACATCGTCGAGGTCTCCAGGCTCGTGCACGAAGCGGGCGGCCTGATGTACATGGACGGCGCGAACCTCAACGCCTTGATGGGCGTCACGCGGCCGGGCGACATGGGGTACGACATCGTCCACTTCAACCTGCACAAGACGTTCAGCACCCCGCACGGAGGCGGCGGGCCGGGATCGGGTCCAGTCGGCGTCAAGGCACACCTGGCGCCGTTCCTCCCGGTTCCGAAGGTGATTCGCCGCGACGATGGCTCGTACGGGCTCGACTGGGACCGTCCGGAGTCTTTCGGGAAGCTGCACGGATTCTACGGCAACTTCGGCGTCATGGTGCGTGCGTACACGTACATGCGCATGCTGGGCAACACGGGGATCCGCGAGACGGCCGAGGCGGCCGTCCTCAACAACGCGTATCTGACCGAGCTGCTCAGCGACGCGTTCGATCTTCCGTACGGCCGGGGCATGCACGAGTCCGTCTTCTCGGGCGCCTCGCTGAAGAAGCGCACCGAGATCAAGACCATGGATGTCGCCAAGCGTCTGCTCGACTACGGCTTCCACGCCCCCACGGTGTACTTCCCGCTCAACGTGCCGGAAGCCCTGATGACGGAGCCCACGGAGACCGAGACGAAGCAGGAGCTCGAGCGGTACGCCGAGGCGATGCACTCGATCGCGAACGAGGCGGAGACGGATCCGGAGCTGGTCTCCACGGCGCCGCACACGACGCCGGTCAGCCGCCTGGACGAGGGCCGCGCGGCCCGTCAGCTGGACCTCAAGTGGAGCTTTCCCGAGGACTCGGAAGCCTGAGCCACCCCGTTCTGCGCTGCCTGGTCCACGGTCCCGCGCGCGGCGCCTGGAACATGGCCGTGGACGAAAGCCTGTTGGAGGGGGCGCGAGCCGGTCTCGTGACCCTTCGGCTGTATGGCTGGGAGCCGGGATGCCTTTCGTTCGGTCGAAACCAGACCGCGCGCGACCGCTATGACGGGGAACGCGCGGCCCGCGAAGGGATCGACGTCGTGCGCCGGCCCACCGGCGGTCGGTCCGTGTTTCACCACCGCGAGGTCACCTACAGCGTGACCGCGCCCGCCGATGCCTGGGGCGGGCTTCGGCCGGCCTACCTCAAGATCAACCGCGCACTGGCGGCGGGACTTCGAGCACTCGGCGCCCCGGCGGAAGTGGTGGAGAAACGAGGCGCGAACCCCGCGCCTCGGCCGACGGTGCGCGCATGCTTCAGGGATCCGCTTCCCGGGGAAGTCGTGGCGGACGGCCGGAAGCTGATCGGCAGCGCCCAGTGGCGCGACAGGGAGGCCCTCCTGCAGCACGGGTCACTCCTCCTGCACAACGATCAGGCCCTCGTGGAAGCAATGAGGATCGGGGGGCCCGGCCCGGTGGCGGTTCCGGCCACCTGCCTCGCGGATCTCCTCGACCCGCTCCCGGACATCGACGAGATTGCGGATGCGCTGGCCGCCTCGTTCTCCGGCGAGCTCGGGCTGGAGGAGACGCGGCAGGAGATCTCGTCCGCGGAGAGCCATGCGGCGGAGGCGATCCAGGAGAAGTACATGGACGACACGTGGACGTGGCGTCGCTGAACCCAGAGGAGATCTGATGAGACCGCTTGTTTCGAGCCGGCTTCCCGGTGTCGTCCACGGCCTGCTGCTCTCGGCCGCGGCCGGCTGCCTCCTCTCGGCGTGCGAGCCCTCGGCCCCGGTGGACGAGACCCGGCCCGGGTGGACATCCACCATGCGCGTCGAGCCAGATGTTCCTGAAGCCGAGCGATACGGTGGTACGCTCGTGGTCGCCGGGCGCGGCGACCCTACGTCCATGAACTCGCTCGTGAGCACCGACTTCGAGAGCGGCCAGCACCAGCTCTTCGTCCTCTTCGTGACGCTGGTCTCGGCCGACGAGGACTACCGGCCTCAGCCGTACTTCGCCCGGTCCTGGGAATTCGATGCGGACACCAGCGAGGTGACGTTCCACCTCCGGCACGACCTGGAGTGGCATGACGGCACGCCGGTGACGGCGCGGGACGTGGCGTTCACGTTCGAGCGCATCAAGAATCCCGAGGTGCCGTTTCCCAACCCGTCGTACTTCGATTACTGGGATGCGGTCGAGGTCATCGATCCGGTCACCGTGCGCTTCTTCCTGCGGCCTCACGCCAACGCCCTGTACGGGTGGACCCGGACCGCCATCATGCCGGAGCACATCCTCGGCGATGTGGCCCCCGCGGAGCTCGAGTCACACCCGTTCGGCTTTCAGTCTCCCGTGGGCAACGGGCCGTTCCGCTTCGTGGAGCGCATTCCCGGCGATCGCTGGGTTTTCGAGGCGAATCCCGAGTTTCCGGAAGACCTCGGCGGCCGGCCGTACCTGGACCGCCTGGTCTACCGGCAGATACCGGACGAGTTTGCCCTCGGCGCCGCTTTGCAGACGGGCGAGGTAGACCTGGTGATCGAAGCTTCGCCCTCCATGCTCGAGCAGGTGGGGGATGATCCCGAGATCACGACGGCTTCGTACGCGGCGCCGGAGTACGCGTTCATCGCCTGGAACTCGAAGCGGTCCGAGTTCGCGGACCCGAAGGTTCGCCGTGCCCTCACGATGGCGATCGATCGGGAGACGCTGGTACAGGCGGTCCTGGGGGGTAATGGCGAAGTCGCGCCCGGCCCGGTAGGGCCGTGGCACTGGGCGTACGACTCGTCCTGGACTCCGGTACCGTACGATCCGTCGGCGGCGTCCGCTCTGCTCGACGAGAGTGGCTGGACCGACTCGGACGACGACGGCGTCCGGGATCGGGCCGGGGAGCCGCTGAGTTTCGAGCTGCTCGCCACGCCGCGGCGGGACTGGGGCGCCGTTCAGACGCTCGTGCAGGCTTCTCTCGGGCAGGTCGGCGTGGAAGTCGAGCCCGTGGTCCGCGAGCAGGGAGCGCTCATTCCCATGGTCATCGGGCCGGACCGCCGCTTCGACGCGGTCCTCATCGGGTGGGCCCGCGACGTCCCCCTGAACGACGTGGACCTGTGGGCGTGCGACCAGGTGGGACAGCCGTTCCAGTTCACGAGCTACTGCAACCCCGAGCTGGACGTCGTTCTCGACTCCATTCCACTGGAGACGGACCGGGACCGACTGCGGGCGCTGATCGGGCGGTATCACCAGCTCGTGGTGGCGGACCAGCCCTACTCGTTCCTGTACTACGTGGACCGGGTCGACCTTGCACGATCCCGCGTGTACGGCATCGAGATGGACTCCCGTGGAGACTGGGTGAACGTGGACCGCTGGTGGGTGAACGACTGAATCCGAGAAAGCGATTGAGGCGGGTCGCGGGAAGACGAGGCTTTCTCTTGACATCGCGACGAAGGTGCGGGTAGCTTCCCAAGCCCCGACCGGGAGGCCCTTAGGCCGGGGCGGGAATCAGACCAACGATTACGGCGGAGGACACCTTGGCAAGCTTGACTGTTTCAGCGCTCATGCTACTGCAGGATGCGCAGGCGCTCGGCGCGGGTCAGGAGTTGAAGCTCAACGAGATCTGGGAGGCCGGCGGATTCATGATGTGGCCCCTTGGCTTCTGCCTCGTGGTCGGAATCCTGATCATCATCTGGAAGTTCATCGATCTCCTGATGAAGTCCCTCGGCAACCGCAGACTGCTCGGCGAGGTGGATGGCCTGATCGCGCAGCAGCGGCTGGACCAGGCGCTGGCCCTCTGTGAGGAGTCGAAGGCCCCGGCGGGCCAGATCCTCTCGGCCGGCCTGAAGCGCTACAAGGAAGGCACCGAGCGGGTGACGCAGGCGGTGGAGAACGCCGGCGCCATCGAGGTGTCGAAGCTCGAGCGTGGCCTAGTATGGCTCGCCACGCTGTCGAACGTGGCTCCGCTGCTCGGCTTCCTCGGCACGGTGATCGGGATGATCCAGGCCTTCCAGGCCATCGAGATCGCCGGTGAGGTGGAGGCGACTCTCGTCGCGGGCGGGATCAAGGTGGCCCTCATCACGACGGCCTCCGGTCTCACCATCGCCATTCCGATCAGCATCGCGCACAACTACTTCGTGGATCGCGTGGACCGGATCGTGATCGACATGGAGGAGAGCGCGCAGAAGATGATCGACGCCGTGCACGCCGTGGAGCGCGGCACCGGCTGAGCGAGCTGGCCGCCGAGCACACCACGGCGAACGATGATCGCACCAGGGCCCGGGACACCCGTTTCGGGCCCTTCGTGCATCAGCCAAGTGCCCGCCGACTTGCAATTTCCGCACAAAATACTGAGTTTTCGCGCCACTCTGCGGGGTCCGAAGAGGCTCGGCCCCCCGACGTTCACTTGACACGAGGCGACGTCATGAGCAGACACCCTGTCAGGTTCTGGTGGACGATCCTTCCCGCTCTTCTTCTCCTGAGCAACGCTCTTCCCGCCGTAGCCCAGGAAGGGGCCCTGTCGGGAACCGTGACCGACGGCCAGAGCTCCGCAGGTCTGTCGGCGGTCCAGGTGGAGGTGAGCGCGGCCGACGGGGACGTCGTGGCGGGAGGCTTCACATCCGGCAACGGAGCCTACCGGATCACGTCGATCCCGGCGGGAACGTACACGGTGAACTTCACACTCCCCGGCTGGACGGTGGTGGAGGAGACGGGCGTGGTCATCACGGCCGGTCAGACGACCAGCCTGGCCGTGACCATGGCGGAGCGGAGCTTCAACCTGAACCCGATCACGGTGACGACGTCGAGACGGGTCGAGAAGGCGCTGGACGCCCCGGCGGCCATCGAGGTGGTGACGCGCGCTGACATCGTCGACCGGCCAGCGGTGACGCCGGTCGATCATGTGAAGGAGAAGGCGGGCGTGGACTTCGTGCCTACCGGCCTGCAGAGCAGCTACACCGTGGTGCGCGGTTTCAACAACGTGTTCTCGGGCGCCGCTCTGAACATGACCGATTTTCGGATCTCCCGGGTGCCGTCCCTCCGAGTGAACATCTCCTACTTCAATCCCACCACGAGTTCGGACATCGAACGTGCCGAGGTGGTGCTGGGGCCGGGGTCGGCATTGTACGGGCCCAACGCGGCCAACGGTGTGGTTCACTTCATCACCCGCTCGCCGATCGACGATCCGGGAATGGACTTCGCGTTCTCCACGGGAGTGCGGCAGCAGCAGTCGTTCGGCCAGGGGGCCGACATCCTCACTCCGACCGGCGATTTCGCTCCCGGGACGTTCAGCCAGGCCGGTACGGACGAGGTGACGTGGCAGCTGGAAGGACGCCTCGCCTGGAAGACCGACAACGACAAGTTCGGAATCAAGCTCTCCGGCAGCTACTTCACAGGCCTCGATTTCAACTACATCGATCCGGAGGAAAAGAGGCAGCAGTCCATCGCGCTGGGTTGCCAGGCGCTCAATTACGATCCGACACAGACCCCTTGCCTGAACTTCGCGGGCGACCTCGCGCCGGGTGACAACGCGGCGCTGCGCACACGGGTGGACAACGTGGCCGGCGGCACGCAGGGCGAGGCCAGCATCGGCGAGCCGACGGGCCCTCTGACCTTCATCGACAACACGGCCAGGGATCCTGACCTGAAGCGCTGGGGCCTGGACCTGAGGACGGACTTCCGGCCTCAGCCCGACATGTCCATCATCCTCTCCGGCGGTCATACCGACGCGATCAACAGCGTGGACCTCACGGGGATCGGCGCCGGGCAGGTACAGAGCTGGGACACGTGGTACGCCCAGGGGCGTTTCAACTGGAAGCGGTTGTTCGCGCAGGTGTTCTGGAACAAGAACAGCAACGACAGCTCGTACCTGCTGCGCTCCGGACGGCCGCTGATCGACAAGTCGTACCAGACGGTGGCGCAGATCCAGCACGGCTTCGACATCAACCCGCGGCACGGCCTCACGTACGGCCTGGACTACCTGTACACCAATCCGCAGTCCGAGGGCACGATCAACGGGCAGAACGAGGACGACGATGACGTGAGGGAGATCGGCGGATACGTACAGTACGACGGCCGCCTGAGCCCCAAGTGGAACCTGGTGGCGGCCGCGCGACTGGACGATCACACCCGCCTGGAGGACCCCGTGTTCTCCCCCAGGGCGGCGATCGTGTTCAGCCCGACGCCCGAGCGCAGCATCCGGGCGAGCTACAACCGGGCGTTCTCCACGCCGAACACGCTCAACCTGTTCCTCGATCTCTCGGCGCAGCCGATTCCAGTCGGTGGACCGTTCTTCTACGATTTGCGCGCCCAGGGAGTCACCGAAAACGGTTTCACGTACGATCGAACGAACGGTGTTCCACAGCACATGTCGCCGTTCAACGTGACGGGGATCGGACCGACGGGACCGACCTTCGATCCGCGTGCGTACCTGGACACAAACAGCGGCACCACGTGGGCCGAGGCGCAGACCGCGTTCGGCGCCGCCACCCAGGGCGCCTGCGCGGCGGACCCGACGGGTCCGCAGTGCCAGGCCCTCGCGGCAGCGCTAGGGTCGTTCCTCGCGACGGGGGCTCCGCCAGAAGGTGCGGTACCCATAGTGGCCGGGATCCTGAACCCTGAGACCGCCACGTTCGTCAATACGACCACCAATCTGTCGGGGATTCCCGACATTCCGGCCCTGGATCCGACGATCTGGCAGACGTTCGAGGTCGGATACAAGGGCTTGCTCCTGGGAGACAACCTCCTGCTCGGAGCCAACGTGTACTACAGCGATGTGGATAATTTCGTATCGGCGCTGCAGCCCTTCACTCCCAACCTGTTCCTGGCAGGCGAGGAACTGGCGGGGTACCTGATCTCGCAAGGTGTGGCGGTGGACCAGGCGTCGCTGATCGCTGGCACCGTGGGCTCGGCACAGACCGAGGACGGTCTCGTAGGCCTTCCACTCGGCGTAATGGCACCGACTACGGCCGGCGGCCAGACGACATCGCCGATCCTGCTCACGTACCAGAACCTGGGCGACTTCAACTTCTTCGGGGCCGACGCCTCGCTGACCTACGTGTTCAACGAGCGATGGGAGGTGGGCGGCTCGATCTCGTGGGTGGAGAAGGACCTGTTCCCGACGGGCAGCGATGACGCGGGCGAGCCGGTTCCGCTCAACGCTCCGAAGTGGAAGGGCGCGCTCACCCTTGGGTACCGCGCTCCGCAGAGCGGGTGGACGGGCGCCGTGCGCGGCCGCTTCGTCGACGGATTCCCGGTCGCCTCCGGCGTGTACGTGGGCCAGGTGGACGCGTATGCGATCATGGACCTAAACGTGGGGTACCGCTTCGCCGGCCGCAGCAACCTCACGCTGCAGCTCGACATGCAGAACGTGTTCAACAACGATTACACCAGCTTCGTGGGCACCCCGAACTTCGGTCGCTACACCGTGCTTCGCCTGGTGTGGAACCCCTGATCACCGCGGCTCACGTCTGATTTCCCGGGAGCGGGGCGCCGGCAGGATCGGCGCCCCGCTCTTCGCGTCTACCCGGTGCGCCCTTCCCTTTCGGGTCACAGTTGGCTACGTGATGTGAGCGGAATCCGACGGTCGGGCGACAGTAAGAGGAGGACGATGGCGGCTTTGGGAAGGGTGGATGGGGCGGTGTGGCGGACGGCGTGGGCGGTGACTTTCTTCACGTGGCTCGCGATGGCGACGCTCGCGTTCCCTTTCTCCGCCCGGGGGCAGGTACCGGCGCCGCAGGAGCAGCCGGATTCCGTCGCTCCCGCGCAGGGGGATCCCACGCTGATTGCCCTGGAGGGTCAGCTGGCCCGCGGATTCTCTCTGACGACCGCGAGGGAGACAGCGCGCCGACTCTCCACAGAAGCCGAGGCCGACTCCCCTGAGCTGATCCTCATCTCCGCCCGAGCGCACGCCGAGGCCCGTTCGTGGAGCGCGGTGCGAAGGCTGCTTCGTGACCGCGACTGGCTGGACCGGCAAGGTGACGGCGAGGGCCGCCTCCTACTGGCCCGGGCCCGGCTGGCCCTCGGAGACCCCGAGGGGGCGATCGCCGACTACGAACAGGCTGGGGTGGAACGCCTGTCCACGGCCGATCGAGTGGACTACGCTCGAGCCCTGGCACGAGCCGGCCGGCCGGATGACGGCGCCCGCCAATACCGGGCCGCTGCGGCGGGAGACAGGGAGATCTCTGACTGGCTCCTGCTCTCGTCGGTGCAGGCCTGGGCGGAAGCCGGGGCGCCGGACAGTGCCCTTGCCGCGGCCGCCAGCCTGAGCCGCGAGAGCCCGGTGTGGCGAGACTCGACGTTCTCCGAGCTGGCGCGGGCGTTCTTCATCGCGGGAGACTCGGCGCGGGCTCTCACCTTCGTCGATTCGCTTTCCCGCCGCGCCCGTTCCCGCCTGGCCGGTGAGTGGCTGGTGCCGTACTACGCCGGCCGCGGAGACACGGCACGCGCCGTGAGGGAGGCCGAGTCGGCGATCCGGTATCGCGGCGTCGGCCCGGAAGCCGGCGAGTTTCTGCTGTCGCAGGACTCGACCGTGGAGACCCTGCGCCGGGTCGCCGAGATCGAGGTACGGGAGGGCCGTCCGGAGCGCGGGGCCCTCCTGCTGGAAGAGGCCCTCGAAGAGGCCGCGGACGGGGACCGGGCGGAGGTGGCCCTGGACCGGGCGCAGGCCCTGTTCGCAGCCCGACAGTACTCGGCCGTCGGGCGTTTTCTGGACCCGTGGATCGACTCGATGTCCGGCGACGCATCTCTCGTCACGGACCCGAAGGTCGCTCAGCGGATGCGATTCCTCGCGGGCCGGGCGCTGTACCGGCGCGGCCTCCGCGACGACGCGAGGGTGCTGTGGAGCGTCGTGGCTTCGGACCCGCAAGCTCCGGACGGACCCTACGCGGCCTTCCTCCTCGCGGATATCCAGCACGACCGGGGCCGGCTTCTGGAAGCCAGGGCCGGGTACGAAGAGACGGTGGCCCGGTTCCCCCGCTCTTCGCACGCAGGCACCGCTCTCATTCGACTGGGCATGATCGGAATGGTAGAGCAGCGGCCCGAAGACGCCGTCGAGCACTTCGACACCTACCGCCGGCGCTTCCCGGGTGGGAACTGGTACGGCGCGTCCATCTTCTGGGCCGCCCGGGCACGTGAGGCCGCGAGCGACAGCGCGGGGGCGCGCGTCCTGTACCGGCAGGTGCTGGGCGACGATCCGATCGGCTACTACGGAATCGAATCGGCCAGGTCCCTGGGCGTGGAGCCGTGGGATTTCCTGGAGCTGCGGGCCACCCCGCCGGTTCGCCTGCGGTCCGATCACGCGGCCCTGATCCGCCGCATGACCAGTCTGCGGGAGCTGGGCTGGAAAGGCCGGGCGCTGCGCGAGCTCGCTGCCCGGTCGGGGCCACGTGAGTCCCGTGACGATCGACTGGGGCTGGCCGTCGGCCTGAACGAGGCCGGCTTCACGTGGCAGGGCACCTCCATCGCCTGGGGCGTGTACCGCGCGCGTTCCGGACTGTGGAGCGAGGACCTGCTGAGGGCGGTGTACCCGCTCATCTACGATGCCGTGCTGCTGGAACGGGCGGACATCGAGCGACTCGATCCAACGCTGGTGGCCGCGCTCGTCCGGCGCGAATCCCAGTTCGACCGCGACGTGGTGTCCAGGGCGGGCGCCACGGGCCTCATGCAGCTCATGCCGGCCACCGGAGCCGAGGTGGCACGCAGGGTCCGTATCGCCGAATACCGTTCGGACCAGCTCGTGGTGCCCGAGGTCAACCTGGTGCTCGGCAGCCGGTACCTGCGCGAGCTCCTGGAGCGACGGGGAGGAGCCGTGGTGCCGGCGCTGATCTCGTACAATGCGGGACCCCACCGATTCACGGCGTGGCGCCGGTTTCCGGAGTTTTCCGCCAGCACCAGCCTGATGATCGACCGCATCCCGTTCTCCGAAACCCGGCGCTACGTAAAGGCGATTCTCTCCTACCGCTACATCTACCGGAACCTGTACGAACTGGGACCCGATTCTGGTTGACTCGGCCTTGACGCAGGAGTAGGATCAGCAGCATGGGGTGCCCTCCCCGGTACCCCGTCGTGCAGACGTTTCTTCTTACCAGGAGGACACCGAATGTCCAGAGGCAAGGTCAAGTGGTTCCACGATGCGAAGGGCTATGGTTTCATTGAGCTCGAGGACGGCAAGGAAGTCTTCGTGCACTACAGCGCCATCAACATCGAGGGCTACAAGACTCTGGCCGAGGGCCAGGAGGTAGAGTTCGAGCTCACCGACGGAGACAAGGGGCCGCGAGCGGCCAACGTCACGCGGGTCTAGCCGACCACCTCCCTAGAAGCAGCATGCGGCGCCCCGGGCCATCGGGTTCGGGGCGCCGACGCATTCCGGAGCTACGCAACGCGACCGAGCCGCCCAAGTGAGCGAAAACGACCGGGTCCCCACCCTCTACCTGCTCGACGGCCACGCCCTGATCTACCGGGCGTTCTTCGCCATGATCAGCCGCCCCCTCACCACGTCGAGCGGCGAGAACACCTCGGCGCCGTTCGGCATCGCGCGTTTCCTCGTACGCCTCATCGACGATCACGATCCGGACTACGTGGGCTTCGTCCTCGACGCCGGCGACAGCTACCGAACCGAGGTCTACCCCGAGTACAAGGCGACCCGCGAGAAGATGCCGGAGGAGATGGCCGCCTCCCTTCCGCGCGTGCGCGAGATCGTGGAAGGGTTTCGCGTACCCGTGATCGAGATTCCAGACTGGGAAGCGGACGACGTCATCGGGACGATGGCCCGGCAGGCGGCGTCGCAGGGAGTGCGGACGGTCATCGTGTCCGGCGACAAGGACTTCTATCAACTCATCGATGACATGACGCACCTCCTCAACCCGGGACGGGGCGGGCCAGCCGGCGTCGAGGAGGAGCGGGTCACCCCGGCGAACGCATCCGAGCGCCTGGGGGTCGCTCCCGAGCACGTCACGGACTACCTGGCCCTGATCGGAGACTCCTCCGACAACGTGCCCGGCGTTCGCGGGATCGGGAAGAAGACGGCGCCCGGCTTGATCGAGAGGTTCGGGGACCTGGAGTCGATCCTCGCACACGCCGGCGAGATCGAAGGCAAACGCGTCCGGAACGCGCTTCTGGAGTATCCGGAGGAGGCGCGCCTGTCCAAGGACCTGGTGACGATCCGCATGGACGCGCCGATCGAGCTGGACCTCGACGACCTGGAGCGCAGCCAGCCGGACCGGGAGCGCCTGCGCCGGATCTTCCTGAATCTCGAGTTTCACGGCCTGGCCCGGGACTGGGCGCCGGAGGACGCACGCGATGCGACGCTGCGGGAGGCCGGGACTTCCCCATCCCCCGCTGAGGCAGCTCCGCTCCCGGCCGCCGCCGCATCCACCGCAGGCTACGAGCTGATCACGGACGCTGCGCGGCTCCCGGCCATCGTTGAGGAGATGCGGGCGGCCGGCACGATCGCCGTGGACACGGAGACCACGGGAACCGACGCGATGCGAGCTGACCTGGTTGGGGTTTCGCTGTCGGCCAGGGAAGGAAGCGCATACTACCTCGCATTCGGTCACATACCTTCGGCCGTGGCCACCGACGCCGAGGGGAACCCGGTGCTCATGCTCGAAACGCCCGAGCCCGTTCCCAACCTTCCGCCCATCGATTCTCCAGAGCTCGCGAGCCTTCGGGAACTCCTGGCGGATCCGGCCGTTCGCAAGGTCGGACACAACATCAAGTACGACATGCACGTGCTGGCTCGCGCGCGCGTCCCGCTCGGCGGCGTGTACTTCGACACCTCTCTGGCTTCGTATGTGCTCGATCCCGGAAAGCGCCAGCACGGCCTGGACATCCTGGCCCTCGACCGGTTCCAGGCGAAACTCACGTCCTACGCGGAGGTAGCCGGTTCGGGGCGCAGCGAGATTCCATTCCCCGAAGTGCCGCTCGATGAGGCGGCGGCCTACTCTGGCGAAGATGCGGACTACACGCTGCGGCTCTACGGACGCCTCAAGGATGACCTCGAAGCGCACGCGATGCTGGACCTGCTGGAAGACATCGAGATGCCGCTCGTGCCGGTGCTCGCCCGGATGGAGCGAATCGGCGTGCGGATCGATCTCGATTTCTTCGACGCCCTGCGCGAGCGTTTCACGGGAGAGATCGCCCAGGTCGAGCAGGAGATCTACAAGCTGGCCGGCGGAGAGGTGAACCTCCGCTCCGTTCCGCAGATGCGGGAGCTCCTGTTCGACCGTCTGGACCTCCCGGTGGTCCGGAAGACGAAGACGGGTCCGTCCACGGACGAAAGCGTCCTCAGCGAGCTCGCTGCGCAGGGACACCAGATTCCCCGCCTGATCCTGGAGTACCGGGAGCTGGACAAGCTGGACGGGACGTACGTGTCCAAACTGCCGGCCCTGGTCCACCCGGACACGGAACGCATCCACACGACCTTCAACCAGACGGTGGCCGCCACCGGCCGGCTGTCGTCGTCCGATCCGAATCTCCAGAACATCCCCGTGCGCACGGTCCTCGGACGGGAGATCCGGAAGGGCTTCGTGCCCGACGACGGTAACCTGTTCCTGTCTGCCGATTACTCGCAGATCGAGCTTCGGGTGCTGGCCCACCTATCCCGGGACCCCGCGTTCCTGGAGGCCTTCCGGGGCGACCGGGACATCCACAGGGAGACGGCGGCGCGTATCTTCGGCGTCGACCCCGAGGACGTCAGCGGCGGAATGCGCGACCAGGCGAAGACGATCAACTTCGCCACCATCTACGGGCAGGGGCCGGTCGCCCTGGCCGGGCAGCTGGGGATCAGCCGCTCACAGGCCGACGAGTTCATCGCCAGCTATTTCGAGCGGTTCTCGGGCGTGCGCCGGTACCTGGACGAGATGAAGGAACAGGCGAAGGAGCGCGGCTACGTGGAGACCCTGCTCGGCCGCCGCCGCTACATCCCCGAGATCAGATCACGGAATCCGGGCGTTCGCGGATTCGGCGAGAGACTGGCCACCAACTCTCCCATCCAGGGCACGGCCGCTGACCTGATCAAGATCGCGATGATCAGGCTCCACGAACGGCTCGGCGCCAGCGACACCGGTGCGCGCATGCTGCTGCAGGTGCACGACGAGCTGCTGTTGGAAGTGCCGGAAGAGAACGTGGACCCGACCCTCACCATGGTGCGCGAAGAGATGGAGGGCGCCATTCGCCTGGATGTGCCGCTCAAGGTGGACATCGGCATCGGCCGGAGCTGGTACGACAGCAAGGGTGGCTGAGTCATGAAGCGCGCGATGACTCGACGACTCGTGCTGGCGGCGGTCGCGGCGTGCGGGCTGGCGGCCCCCGCCGTGGCGCAGGAGCCCTTCCCTTCAGATTCCGCCGTGCAGGAGATGCTGGAAGGGGTGGTCGAGACCGGCCGGGTGACCGGAGTGGTACTCGGCCTCCTGGACGCCGACAGGGTGCGCCGGGTCTTCGCCTCGGGGAGTGGCGGACCGGGGGCCCTGCCACTCGACGGCGAGAGCGTGTTCGAGATCGGCTCGATCACCAAGGTCTTCACGGCGATCCTCCTGGCGGACATGAACCTCAGGGGGGAGGTGCGGCTCGACGAGCCCCTGCATCAGCTCCTGCCCGACAGCGTCCATGTGCCGACTCGAAACGGAGAGACGATCACCCTGGGGCTGATGAGCACGCACCACTCAGGGTTGCCGCGGCTCCCGGCGAACATGCGACCCGCGGACGTGAACAATCCGTACGCGGACTACTCGGTCGCACAGATGTATGCCTTCCTCTCCGGGCACACTCTGCGACGCGATCCCGGTGAGGCATACGAGTACTCGAACTACGCCGTCGGGCTGCTGGGACACGCGCTCGCTCTTGAGGCCGGCACGACGTATGAGGAACTGCTGCGCGAGCGAATCCTCGGTCCCCTGGGGATGGACCACACGGCGATCGCCCTCGATCCCTGGATGGAAACGCACCTGGCCCTTGGCCACGATCCGTACGGCGGCTCCGCGGGCAACTGGGACCTTCCCGTGCTCGCCGGAGCGGGCGGCCTCAGATCCACGGCGGACGATATGCTCGAATTCGCCGCCGCCAACCTGTCCTCCGCGGGCGGGGAGCTGCTCGCCGCAATGGACTCCACGCATCGACCGCGCCGTCAGGTAGGCGAGGGACCCGACAGCGTGGCGCTCGGGTGGCACGTCTTCCGACGGGATGGTCGGACGATCACCGCGCATAACGGCGGCACCGGCGGCTACCGATCCTTCCTGGGCCTCGACCTGGAGGCCAACCGGGCCGTGGTCGTGCTCACGAACACGGGTGGTGACGGCCTGGACGACGTGGGCCTGCACCTGCTGGTCCCGTCCTTCGAGATGGCGCGGCCGGCGATTGGACCCGCCATGGCGCGCGTGTGGCGAAACGAGGGCGTGCAGGCGGCGGTCGAGGCCTATCGCGCCGCCTCCCGCGCCGAGGAAACCGAATGGCAATTCGACGAGAACGGCCTGGAGCCCTTTGGACGCTGGCTGCTCCGGGAGGGGGAGACGGCCGACGCGATCGTCATCTTCCAGCTCAACACCGAATCGCATCCGGAGACCGGCGCCTCGTTCAACGGGCTGGGCGATGCATACAGGGCCGCGGCGCGGCTCGAGAATGCGCGCGATGCCTACGCGAGAGCGGTGGCGATCGGTGAAGCGGAAGGCGAAGTGAGACTCCCGAGATACCGCGCTAACCTGCGGCGCGCGGAACGGGAACTGGAAGCATCGAGAGCTGAGTCCGCACCGTGAACGTGACCCCCGTCAGCCGCCGGCCCCGGCCTCCACTTGCTTCTTGAAGCTCCTCAGCTGTGATCGTGCAGCCTTAGTCGTTCCGTCCTCGAGAGCCTTCCTCTTGAGACCCCCGACATCGCCGTCGAACCGCATACGCTGCGTGAGCAGGACGTACACGCCCTCCGTCGGATCGGTGTCCGAGACAGGGAGCGCCGCGTAGACCTTGAACCCCGCCTGGATGTAGTGGCTGGCATAGATCTGCTTGATCACGACCAGGGCTCCGGCGCCGCCGCCGGGTCCGCGGATGGCCATGTGGTTCAGGAACACGGTGGGCTTCAGGCTCAGGTCTTCGACCGTCCAGTAGAATAGATTCTCCGCGCCCGGGGAGTCGCCGGCCGGATATCGGCTCACGTAGCCATAGAAGTCATCGTCATATTCGATCAGGAGATCCGTCTTCCGCATGAGGATCTCCAGGCCCTCTGCGACGCTCTGCGTCTCGGTCTTGTCGGCGTAGACGGCCAGGGCTTCGCTGCCACGCGCCTGGTACTCGGACAGGTAATTAGCCAGCCAGCGGGCCATGTACGCGTTGGCCTGTTCGACCCCCTCCACCATTCCCTGCATCTGCTCCAGGGCGTCGGCCGGAAACCGGACGGCGCAGCTTCCTACCTTGCACTTCGGGAGGTCCTTGATATCGCCGTCGGGGAGCCGGAGCGTCGCCGCGTCCGCGGGCGAAGGTTCGCCTGCGAAAACTCCGACCTGCAGGACCTGCTCATCGCGCTGCGCCAGCCCGGTGATGTCCCTGGCCATCCCGCGTATGTCATCCGGCGTGACCCCGATACGCACGACTGCCAGAAGCGTGACTTCGGCCTTGTTATCGGCTTTCGGGACCCACACCAGAGGCTCGCCGCTGTCCACCTGCGACAGCTCCTCGCTGGACAAGCCCGTTTCACGAAGCCACTCCTGGACGGATTGGGCGGGGGCCACGCTGGACGTGAGGCCCAGCAGGACCCCGCAGACAGCGAGGCAGAGAACCGATTGCACGCGCACGAAGAACCCCCCGGCGGCGGGCCGCCCTCGGTTGTCGAACTGATGAGGACCGACCTTACATTACGACATGGCGAGGAAACACAGAAGCGACCGGGGCCTGGTCTATTCGACCGACAGGGGGCGCATATGCCCTGAGTGTCGCCGCCCGGTGGCCGAGTGCCGCTGCAAGCAGAAAACGGCGGGCGCACCCGCAGGCGATGGAAACGTGCGAGTGGGTCGCCAGACGAAGGGGCGAAAGGGCAAGGGAGTGACCGTGGTCAGCGGCCTGCCGCTTGCCGGCCCTGAGCTCGACAAGCTGGCGCGTGAGCTCAAGAAGAGATGCGGCTCAGGTGGCACCGTGCGTGACGGTACGATCGAGATCCAGGGCGAACACCGGGATGCGCTGGTCGAGGAGCTCACCCGGCGCGGCTTCAGGGTAAAACGCTCGGGCGGTTGATCCGCGACGCGAGCCAGGCCGTCAGTCGCCGGCTTCCTCGCGGTTCCGGATTTCGTCCGCCTTTCGGGCCATGCGGTCGCGCGTGCTCTCCAGTTGGGACAGCTGCTTCTGGAGCGATTCTCTCGACTCTTCGGGAGCTTCTTTGACTTGCGCCTGCAACGTCTCGATCTGCTCCGCCAGCCCTGCGACATCCTCCAGCAGGCTCTCCGCCTCTTCGGCCTCTTCCGCCTTGTCGAAGAGAATGTCCTCCGGCGTCCCGGTCTTCGGCGTCCCGGTCTTCCGGGACTTCGGCGCGGATTCCGGGATGAACCGCTGATCCTCCGCGAGCGAGCGAGTGTTCATGAACGTCGGGCTCACGATCACTACTCCGCCGTCGTGAAGCGCGTCCAGCATCTCGGACCGAAGGCGTGAACGGGCAGTGATCAGCGACTTGACCTCTGTGAGAAGTCCCGCGATCCGGTAGGTGATCGAGAAGTCACCGAGGTCCATGACGGTGACGAAGGGATCGTCGAGTCCGGTCTTCTTTGCGGCGATCAGCAGCAGCTCTTCGATGTGGGCACGGGACACGTCGTATCCGAGTGAGACCGTAGCCGCTACGATCGTTCCCGACGCCCGCACGGTGGTCACGGGGTGGGTGACCAGGTACAGGTTCGGAAGGGTCGTGAGGTTTCGCTCCTCGGTCTGGATCTCGGTGTGAAACAGGCCGCGCTCCGATACACGCCCGAAGTGATCTCCACAACTGATGAAGTCGCCCATCCGGAAGCTGCGGACCGCACGTAGCATGATGCCCGCCAGCATGTTGCCGAGGAACGTGGTCGACGAGAGGGCGATGCCCGCGCTCAGCACGATTCCGATCAGGCTCAGTACCTGCCCGCGGAGCGTGTCCCCGATCGGCAGCATCAGGACGACGAGCACCAGCCCGAAACTCGACACCGCCAGAAGGATCAACTGGTTCCGCATCTGGTGACCGGATGATGTTCCGGAGCGCTCCAGCCATCTCCGGAGCACGAGAGCCAGCGCGATGACCAGGAGGAGTGTGAACACGGAGGGGGCCAGGGACCACAAGGCGCTCAGTACTTCGATGAACGAAGGAATCTCCAGCCGGGGAGCGTTTTGATTGACGACGCTTGGATCGTTCACACCGCTATCCTCGCGCAGGTTCTTGCTGTCGAGCCGCACCGGCACGGCGGCGTCATCTACGGAAGAAACCCGGCACGACCACCGCCGTCAACTGCGCCAGTTCTGAGGGACCGGGGTTCCCTTGCCGTCGTTTCTTGCTACGATGTAGGGGTACCCGACCCACCCATTCCTGGAGGCCCCATGGTTCCAATCATGTCGCTGTGGATTCCGATTCTCCTCTCGGCCCTGGCCGTATTCGTGGCCAGCTCGATCATTCACATGGCTCTCGGCTACCACTGGAACGACTTCAAGAAGCTGCCCGACGAGGAAGGGGTGATGAACGCCCTGCGTCCGTTCAATCTCCCGCCCGGCGAATACCACATGCCGAAGCCGGAGAACATGAAGCAGATGGGGGAGCCCGATTTCGTGGCGAAGATGGAAGCCGGACCCATGGCCACGATGACCGTGCTCCCGAACGGAGCGCCGAAGATGGGCGGCCAGATGGGCCAGTGGTTCCTGTACTGTGCGATCGTCGGCGTCTTCGCCGCCTACATCGCGGGTCATGCCCTCGGGCCGGGCGCCCACTACCTCGCGGTCTTCCGGTTCGTCGGCGCAACGGCCTTCATGTGCTACACGGTCGCCGGGTGGGCGAACTCGATCTGGTACAAGCGCGCCTGGAGCACGACCGCCAAGAACACGTTCGACGGGCTCGTCTACGCGTGCCTCACCGCCGGCATCTTCGGCTGGCTGTGGCCGGCGGGCTGATCCAAGGGAGAGAGCCATGCCGCCGGAAGTGCTCCTTATCATCTTCGGGACGTTCTTCGGCATCGTGGGCACCATCCTGGTAAGCCAGCGAATGCAGCACCGGCATGCTGAACGCCTTCAACAGGGCGGCGACTCCGGGTCCGTCGAGGAACTGAGGCAGGCCGTGGAAGACCTGCAGGAGCAGGTGCATGCGCTGCAGGAAGGGGCGGCCGGCTTCGACGAACGACTCGAGTTCACCGAACGGCTGCTCGCGAAGCCGCGCTCAACAGGTGCCCAATCGAGCTGACGGAGGACGGACATGCGATCTGAAGCCACCACCGTGGACGAGTATCTGGCCGCGTTGCCCGACGACCGGCGCGAGGCGATCGACGCCGTCCGGAACGTGATTCTCGAGAGACTGCCGGACGGATACCGGGAGGTCATGAACTGGGGGATGATTACCTACGAGGTGCCCCTTGAAACCTTCCCGGACACGTACAACAAGCAGCCGCTGATGTTCGCTGCCCTCGCTTCACAGAAGAACCACATGGCCGTCTACCTCACGGGCATCTACATGTCCGACGAGGCGAGGGAGGAGTTCGAGGCCGCGTACCGCGCCACCGGCAAGCGCCTGGATGTGGGCAAGTCGTGCGTCCGTTTCAGACAGCTCGGAGACCTGCCGCTCGAGCTGATCGGGGACACGATCGCTTCCTTGCCCCTGGAGGATTTCATCGGCCACGTGGAAGAGGCTGGTGCGACGAGGAAGATCCAGAGGAAGTAGAGCAGCGCCCGGGCGGCGGCTCTACAGGGGGACGCGCCAGGCAGGGTTGACGCTGAAGATCCACTCCCACTGGCCGTCGTCCAACCCGCGGGCCACGTCGAGGCGGATCACGTCCCAGAACATCGCGAGGCCCGCGCCCACCGAGGGGCGGAGTCCGCCCGAGTGGGTGACTCCGAATCTCTCGGCCGCGTCGCGGGAGACGATCGTGATCTCCGTCCAGCCGAACGACCCCAGGATTCGGCCCCGCAGCCACGGAGCCAGGATTTCCCTCGAGATGGCGGCCAGCGTGTACACCGCCTGGTCGCCTCCCCACGGCCGGAAGCCGTAGCCCGGAACGGTGCTGCGGCCGCCCAGCAGGATCAGCCGCTGCTCCGGCAGCGTCCCGGTGGCCAGGGCCACGGCGCCCGCGGCCTCCCACTGCCAGACCGCGTCGGGGTCGGGCGGCGTCGCGTCGAAGGACAGCGCCCAGCGGGTGTAGCCGAAGTCGCCGCCGGAGGCGAGCTGCGAATTGAAGCTCACGCTCCAGACCGCCGCCAGAGCCGATCCGAAGTGTCGTCCGAGCTCCACGTCCAGGTGCGGGTCGGTTCCGCCCCTGATCGGCCGGACAGGACGCGGCTCAGCGGAGCCGATCGTGCCCGAGACCAGCCTGGCGGCCTTCTGCTCCTCCCATACGGCGGTGACCGTGGCCGTGATCGACCCGATCGGAGTGGAGGCCGAGACAGCCAGACCGTCCCGGAAATACGGATCCACGTAGTCGTCACCCCACAAAGCGGCGCCGAAGGTCGAGACGATTCCCGAGGCGGCCGCGAACGGGCCCACGTCGGTGTGTCGTTCGAGGTAGCCGTCGAGTTTGAGCGTAGTCTGTCCGACGCCCTGCCGGAGCTCGAAAGCCCCCTCCGGCTTCTCGCGTCCGAACGCGTAGCCGGCCCAACCGTACAGGGTGGTCTGTCCGGCGGCCCGCCAGCTCGCTCCGGCGCCCAGCAGCAGACCCTCGGCCCGCCGGTAGCGGATGCCCGAGGAGAGGTCGGGAAGGAAGAACCGCAGCCGGGAGTTGCCGCCGAGGTAGCGGCCCGCCGCGATGGACACCGCCTGTCGCCGCACCTTCTCGAACCGGGCGGAGTCTTCCGGCGCGAAATCGCCGGTGATCCTCATCTCTTCCCGCTGCCAGCCGGCGTATCGCTCGAGCTCCTCCTGCGGGAGTGCCGCGACCCGGTGCCCGCCCCGCACCCGGTAATGCGGGTCCGGATCGAGGTTGTAGTCCAGGATCTCGAAACTCGATCGAATGGTGGTCGAGAACGGCAGGTCCATCCAGCGGATTTGCCGCCGCACCTCCACGTTCTGTCGCACGGGCAGCCAGAAGCGTCTCTCGACCCAGCCGTTGGTGAGCTCCAGGCTGACGCTGCTGACGGTCGGGTCCACGTACGCAGACGGCGTGAACGAGGCGGTCATCCGCGCGATCGCCATCGAGACGTAGTCCAGGTCCAGCGTGCCCACCACTCCGGGATCGTCCTGGCAGGTGGGGCGGACCTGTACGCGGTAGACCTGGGACGTGTGCGGGCCCACCATTACGGCCATGGAATCCACGAGCCGGTACGAGTAGAAGTCGCGGGCCCCGTCGGCGATCGGATGGAGGACGTCCTTCACCTCATCTCCTTCACCCACCTCGATCGTGCGACCGAAGTTCTCCATCACCAGGCTCAGGTGATCGATGTGGTAGTGGATCTTGGTGGGGGCCCAGGTGACGTTGCGGCGTCCGACCAGGGTCTGGAGCGAGCCCCGCCCCCGGATCCACTCGAGCTGGAGCGCGATCCGGTCCGTACGGACGGTCTGCTCACCCCCGAAGTCTCCGAACTCCGCCAGGAAGTCCACGTGTCCTTCCGCGTAGGCGTCGAACGCGGCCAGGGAGCTGTCCGAGTACGCGTTCTGCCTCTCGATCGCCGCTTCTCCGATGATCCTCAGGACCCTCGGCTCGTCCCAGCCCGCCGTCCCGGCGTCCGGGTAGGCACGGCAGGCCGTAGCGGACTCCTGGGCGCCCGCGAACGGCACCCCGAGCCACTGGCAAGCGCAGGCGAGCGCCAGGAGGGACAGGGCGGCCCGGCCGGGCCAGGTCGGGGGCCGAGCCGTTCGGCTCGACCTGCGTCGAAGAAGCGGTTGATCGTCAGCCACGGGAAGGAATACCGGCGAGGGTCTCCCGGGTTTCCTTTGGGCGGGTCGTCCGGGAACGCCGCGCGGCTCAGTCGTCCGAGAAGAGGTCCTCCTGCGCGCCCGGGGTCTCCCCCGGACGTCCCCGCAGCTCACCCAACCTGGCGACCCACGCGTCCGCGTCGAAACCGCCCTCCCGCTTCAGCATCCTCCGGAGAACGGCGGGAAGCTCGGCCAGCTCCTCGGACAACGCTCGGACCGAGGCGACCGCCTCCGCGGAACGGGACATTTCGTCCACTCCGGCCATCGCGTTGAGGATCGTCTGCTCGGATCTCGAAGCGACGACCGGATCTTCACGCGTGGCGACGTAGACTTCGGTCCTTCGGCCGGGTCCCCGCCCCTCCTCGATCGGCACGAGTCCCACGATCTCATCCGATCGCCAGTAACGGCCGTAACCTAGGTATATCATGCGTCCTGGAACGATTTCCACCGGCGCCTCCGGGAAGGGTGTAGGGCCAAGTTCCGGGAGCCGGAGAAGGGTGTCAACCGCAGATTCGTCAGCTCACGTGGAGACGATCGTCCGCCCGCCGGGCCACCGTGCACTCAGGCAGGCTATTTGCTGTAAAGTGGTGAATCCCTCGCGGGGTCCGGTGAGCGCCCGAATGGAATACCGACAGCGGGCCGCCGGCCGGAGTTGAGGACATCGAACTGGAGCGGGAACCCGTGGCCAAGATTCGGAAGGAAGTGGCGCTGCGCTATCACTCGGAAGGACGACCCGGGAAGATCGAGGTCATCCCCACGAAGCCGTGCGCCACGCAGAGAGACCTGTCCCTGGCGTACACCCCGGGCGTCGCCGAGCCCTGCCGGGTGATCGCCGAGGACACTGAGGCCGTCTATCGCTATACGGCCCGCGGCAACCTCGTCGCCGTGGTCTCCAACGGAACGGCCGTGCTCGGGCTCGGAAACATAGGGCCGGAGGCATCGAAGCCGGTCATGGAAGGCAAGGGAGTGCTTTTCAAGCGCTTCGCGGACGTCGAAGTGTTCGACATAGAGATCGACGCGCCGGATCCCGAGGACGTCATCCGCTTCTGCGAGATGCTCGCGCCCACGGTCGGCGGCATCAACCTCGAGGACATCAAGGCGCCGGAGTGCTTCGAAATCGAGCAGACCCTCAAGGAGCGCCTGGACATCCCGGTCTTCCACGACGACCAGCACGGGACCGCCATCATTTCAGGTGCGGCGCTGATCAACGCCCTCGAGCTGGTGGACAAGAAGATCGACGAAGTGAAGGTCGTGTTTTCCGGCGCGGGCGCTTCGGCCATCGCGACGGCGGACCACTACGTCCGCCTTGGAGCGAATCCGAAGAACCTGTGGTTCGCGGACTCCAAGGGCGTCATCAGCACGAAGCGGGACAATCTTACCCCGACCAAGGCCCGGTATGCGCAGGACACGGACCTGGAGACGCTGGCCCAGGCGGCCGTCGGTGCGGACGTGCTCGTGGGCCTGAGCGTCGGGGGCATGTTCACGCCGGAGATGGTCAAGTCGATGGCGGACAACCCGATCGTGTTCGCGATGGCGAACCCGGACCCGGAGATCCTGCCGGAGGATGCACTCGCGGTGCGGGACGACGTGATCATGGCCACGGGCCGATCGGACTACCCGAACCAGGTCAACAACGTCCTCGGCTTCCCATTCATCTTCCGTGGCGCGCTCGACGTGCACGCCACCAGCATCAACGACGAGATGTTCCTGGCGGCCACCTACGCGCTGGCGGCGCTGGCGAAGGAAGACGTTCCGGAGTCCGTGGCCGCGGCGTACGAGGGCAAGCGCCTCCACTTCGGCCCCGACTACCTGATCCCCACACCGTTCGACCACCGGGTGCTCCTGTGGGAGGCGAGCGCCGTGGCCGAGGCGGCGATGAAGACGGGGGTCGCTCGCAAACCGATCGACCTCGAGGAATACAAGCACCAGCTGGAAGCCCGACTCGGGCCGGCGCGCGAGCTCATGCGCTCGATCATGGACACGGCCCAGCAGACGCCGAAGCGAATCGTCCTTCCCGAAGGTGAGCTCGAAGTCGTGGTGCGAGCCTCACGCAACATCGTGGAAGAGAGGCTGGGCACGCCGATCCTCCTCGGCGACCCGGAGGTTATCCGGGAGGTGGCGGAGCGCGAAGAAGTGGACCTCACGGGCGTGGAGATGCTCGATCCGCGTCACAGCGACCGGCGGGACGACTACGCGGACCGGCTGTTCCAGCGACGGAAGCGGAAGGGAATCACGCCGGTCAACGCGTGCCGGAAGATGCAGGACCCGATCTACTTCGGGGCGATGATGGTGGATGCGGGCGATGCCGACACCCTGGTGGCCGGCGCGAACACGAGCTACCCGAACTCGCTGCGCCCGGCACTCCACGTGATCGGCATGGAGCAGGGCGTGAAGAGCGTGGCGGGCCTGTTCATGCTGGTGTTCCAGAAGCAGCTGTATTTCTTCGCCGACACGACGGTGAGCATCGACCCCACGCCGGAGGACATGGCCGAGACGGCGATCCTGACGGCGGACTTCGTGCGCCGCCTTTCGATCAACCCGCGGGTTGGGATGATCTCGTTCTCGAACTTCGGCTCGGCGCGCCATCCGGAGTCCGAGAAGGTGCGCAGGGCGGCGGAGATCGTGAAGCACCTGCGGCCCGACATCACGATCGACGGAGAGATGCGGGCCGACACGGCCATCGTCGAGGACATACTCAAGACCCGGTATCCGTTCTCGGACCTCAAGCGTCCGGCGAACGTACTCGTGTTCCCCAACCTCACGGCAGCCAACGCCTCCTACAAGCTGCTCGCGCGCCTCGGCGGCGCGACGGCCATCGGCCCGGTTCTTCTCGGAATGGCCAAGCCGGTCCACCTGCTGCAGCGCGGAGCTACGACGGAGGACATCACCAACCTGGCGGCGATCAGCGTGGTGGACGCCGCACACCGCGGCCGCGAAGCCGAAGTCGTGGTTTCAGAGTCTGCCGAGTCCGAACAGGCGACCGTCTGACGCGCCTGCCGACCATGGGACCTCCGGCGCCCGTTTGCGGGCCGCCGGAGGTCGGGCTCATCTTCGGTCATTCCTTCCGGCCAGCGGCCGCGCCGGGAGGTCACGTCCTCCGGAGGAGACTCGTGCAGCACCCCACCCACCGGACCATCCGAGATCCCCTCTGGCAGAACGTGCACCTGGACGCGGCTGCAGCGGCCGTCGTCGATACGCCCGAGTTTCAGCGCCTGCGACGCGTGAAACAGCTGGGCTTCGCTCACCTGGTCTACCCCGGGGCCGTCCACAACCGATTCCTGCACGCGCTCGGCGTATACCACCTCACAGGGCGCGCGATCGAGACGCTGGAGCGAAAAGGGCACCTCGACGCGCTGGACGACCTCGCGCGACGCACGATTCCCGAAATCAAGCTGGCGGCGCTGCTGCATGACGTGGGGCACTACGCGTTTTCGCACGCCATGGAAGAGCTGGAGCCGGAGGCCATTCCCGGACACCACGAAGAAGTGGCGGACCTGTTCCTGGCCTCTCCCGGCATCCGGGACGCCCTGTCCGAGCTGGGCTCGGGGGCGGCGCAGCGGATCGGCGATCTCATCCGAGGTCGCTCGGCGCACCCCCTGCAGGGACTCGTTTCCGGCTCACTGGACCTGGACAAGATCGACTACCTCCGGCGCGACAGCTTGTTCTGCGGCGTGCCATACGGCGCGGTGGATGTGGACCGCCTCCTGGACTCGCTGACCCTGGCGCGGGAGAACGATGAGGCCCCGCTGGAGATCGCCGTGACGGACAAGGGCATCTCCGCTCTCGAGTCGCTGATGTTCGCCAAGTACCAGATGTTCCGGAACGTGTACTGGCATCACGCGGTGCGCTCCGCGACGGTCGCATTCCGCCGCCTGGTGGAGGGAGCCCTGGAGGCGGGCCTGCTCGCGCGGGAGGACCTGGCCGGCCCGACGGATGAAGAGCTCCTCAACCTCCTCGGCGCCCGCATGGAGAACGGCTCCGGGCCGTCCATCCTGCGCACGCTTCTCACCGCGCTGGTGGACCGCCGCCTGCCGAAGCGGACCGTCGAGCTGCTCGGTGACGAGCTTCCGGAGGGAATCGCCGGCTGGCTCCCGCACCGTCGCGACCTCGTGCGAAGAGTGGAAGACCGGCTGGCGTCCGATCGCGAACTGGAACCGGGCTCGGTCTTCCTGGACTATCCGTCGAATCCGCGGATGCTCGACCTGCGTCTTCTACTCGTGCGCCGGCGGGGCGACGTGATTCGTCTCACCTCGGAGGGTGAGGCCGGCCTGATCGACCTGCCGCGCCTCGGCCGCTCCCTGCACCATACGACGCGTGTCCTGCGGGTGTTCTCCCTGGAGGATGAAGGACGGTGGGACCCCGCGCCGCTCCTGGAGGTGCTGGCGGAAGACGAGGAACAGGTGGAAACCAGGCTGGAGTCCGGCAGGCCCATCTACGCGGGATGACCGCCGCGCGGTCGTTCAGTCGCTCTCGACGATCCGGGCGACGAGCGCCGAGATGTTGTCCAGACCGCCCGCCCGGTTCGCCTCCTTGATTAGCCGTGACACGCAGCGCTCCGGATTCTCCTCCTCCTGCAGGATCTCTCGCATGTGGTCCTCGGAGAGCATGTCCGTGAGGCCGTCCGAGGCGAGGAGGAAGATGTCACCGGGGGCCGCGGTGCCGTTGTAGAGGTCCGGCGTAGGATAGGCTTCGGTGCCGAGCGCCCGCGTGATGATGTTGCTTTGAGGATGGTTCTTCGCCTGCTCCGGCGTGATCATGCCCCGGTCCACCTGTTCCTGGACCCAGGAATGGTCCCGGGTGATCTGCTCCAGCTCCCCGTCGCGGAGCAGGTAGGCGCGACTGTCGCCGATGTGGCCGATCACATACCGACCATCACCGCGAAGAAGAAGAACCGTGGCCGTGGTGCCCATGCCGAGCTGGTGGGTGTTCTCGGCTGCCTGCCGCAGAATTTCCCGGCCCGCCTCGACGAATGCGGTGCGGAAGCGGTCCTCCACCTGCTCGAGCTCCATGGTGACGCAGGACCCGCACAGGCGCTCGGCGATCCACTCCGAGGCGATCGCGCTCGCAACCTCGCCGGCGGCATGTCCTCCCATGCCGTCCGCGACCACGAACACGCCGGATTCCTCAGAGCAGTAAACCGAGTCCTCGTTGCTGCGACGCACCCGCCCCACGTCGGTGAGGGCGGCGCACTTCCACCACAAACGTCCCATGGACCTCTCGACAAAAAGAACGCGCGCCGACCCGCCACGAGGGGTGGCTCGACGCAACACCCTATCTACGCCCGCGCCGCCCCGGAAACAAGCGGATGTCCACCCGGTCCGTTTGACTTCTCGGGGAACGCGTTCTTAGCTTCATTCCCCTCTGATCCGGTGGCTGCACCCACTCCAGGGACGAACATGTCGCGAAACGGACGTTATAGCGGGAAGGTAGTGTCTCCCGAGGCCGCGAGCATGGTCGATCTGTACCTGGAAGACCTGAGCCGGTACCCCCTCCTCAATGCCGAGCAGGAAGACGCGGTGGCGCGGCGCGCCCGCGCGGGTGAGAAGGAAGCCCTGGAACAGCTCGTGCGAGCCAACCTTCGGTTCGTGGTTTCCGTCGCCAAGCGATACCAGAACCGGGGCCTGCCGTTTGGAGACCTCGTCCAGGAAGGAAACGTGGGCCTGGTCACCGCCGCGAAGAAGTTCGATCCCGACCAGGGCGTGAAGTTCATCAGCTATGCCGTGTGGTGGATCCGTCAGGCGATCCTCGCCGCGCTGGCCCGCCAGAGCCGATCCGTCCGGCTGCCGCTGAACCGCGCCACCGAGCTGGCGCGTGTGCTCAGAGTCAGCGAGAAGCTGAAGCAGGAGCTCGGACGGGATCCGACACCGGCCGAGATTTCCGGCCCGGCAGAGCTCCAGCCGGCCACGGTCGAGATGCTCCTCGCCCTGAACGTGGCCGAGGTTCGACTCGACGCACCCGTGGGCGAGGGCGAAGACAGTCAGCTCATCGACCGTTTCCTGGTGGACGAGTCGGACGTCGAAGAGGCGGTCGACGCCAGCCTGTTGAGGGAGCACGTAGCGCTGGCCCTTCAATCGATCCGTCCCCGCGATGCACGGGTCCTGCGACTGTACTACGGTCTACAGGGAGAGTCCGAGCACACGCTGGAGCAGATCGGCCAGCTTCTCGGGGTCACCCGCGAGCGGGTGCGCCAGTTGAGAGACCGCGCCCTTCAGGATATCCGGAGCAGCGAGTTCGGAAAGGCCCTGGGCACGTTCGCGGCGGCCTGACCGCCTTCGCCTTCAGTTCGACGACGGCGGAACCTCAGCCGGGACCTCGGACGTATCTTCAAGGGGAGCCCCCGCACCGCTCGTTGCCTCCAGCAGTTCCAGGGACGGACAGCGTGCGCCCTCCGTCCAGACGATCCCGCGCCCGGCATCATCGGTGTCGATGCTGGCCACGAGCCGGCGGGCTGGCCCGTCCCTTCGGGCCGCGAAGTCCAGCCTTCCCTCCGGCAGGGGGGCCGCGCCCACCCAGGTGAAGATCTCCCGGGACTCGCCCGTGCCCGAGTAGGTGCGCATTTCAGACCAGTCCGCGGCGTACCCTGCGGAACCGAAGCGGGCGAGGAAGAAGAGGGACGTGGCCGACCCCGAGGGCCCGGCACCGTCCACCGCATCGTTGATCAGGTACGTGGCCGCCATCGCCGGCCTCGTGTCGCCGGGCCAGTACACCGACACCATGTCCGCCCGCTGCGCGAGGAACGGCCGGTCTTCCCCTCCCTGCCGCAGAAGCTGCTCGGCGAGGATGGGGCCGAACGTGCGCATCCGATTGTCCACGACCACCGGGCGTGGAGAGGCGACCTCGCCGAACGCGGCCCCAGGGCCGATCGCGAAGGAGATGTCCGGAAGCGTCGTGCCGGGCAGCACGATTCCACGCGCGGGTACGGCCGATGGGCAACCGGAATCGAGCACGCGGGCGTCATCTCCGAGGACGAGCGATCCGAGTCGCATTCCCGACGCTCCGAGCACCAGCTCGCTTCCTTCCACCGCGAATGCCGAGTCGAAGCGGGCCCGGTAGTCCTCGGGAGGGGGGTCCGGAAACTCGAGGTCCACCGGGACGCCATCCTCGAACCGGGCCACCGGGATGGCGAGCGCTTCGCCTTCCGGCCCGGTCGAGCGTACGACCCACAACAGCGGGGCACCCGGCAACGCCAGCTCCACCCGCTCCGCGGCCAGCTCCTCTGCCGGCATTTCGGGCGGCGGAGGCGACGGATCCTCCAGGTGAACGGTAGCTCCACCCCACTCGATGTCGCATCCGGCGACGAGCACGGGGAGGGCGGCGACCAGGGCGAGACGCCCGAACCGCAGCCAGCGTGGTAGACCCTGAAGGCGCACAGTGTACATTGTCATGGCTGGAAGCTACGAGCCCGTCCCCAAGCCGATCAACCGGACCATGAATCGAGTCGCCCTTTTCGCGCACGAGGCGTGCAGCGCCCACGACACCGGCTGGGAGCACCCGGAGCACCAGGGTCGCCTCAGGGCCGTGATGTCGGCTCTCGGAAAAGCTCTGCCGGAACTCAACGACAGGGTGGCCCCGCTCCACGCCAGCCCGGCCCTGGAGAGCGAGATCCTGCGCGTTCACTCCGGCGACCACCTGGCCACCGTCCGAGGCGCCTGCCAGCGAGCCGCGGAGCTGGGTCAGATTCTGCGACTGGATGCAGACACCGTGGTGTCGCCCAGATCCTGGGACGCGGCGCTCGGTGCGTGCGGCGCCGCGATCGACGCCGCGCGCTGGGTAGCCCGCGGAGAGGGACCGTCCGCGTTCTGCCCGGTCCGCCCTCCGGGTCACCACGCGACCGCGGACCGCGCCATGGGCTTCTGCCTGTTCAACAACGTGGCGGTGGCGGCGAGGACGGTGCTCGCGGAGAAGGTGGCGCACCGCGTTCTCATCGTCGACTGGGACGTGCACCACGGAAACGGCACGCAGGACATCTTCTACGACGACCCGGACGTATTCTACCTGTCGCTCCATCAACACCCGCAGTATCCGGGGACGGGAATGGCTCACGAGACGGGACGCGGAGCCGGCGAGGGCACCACGCTCAACCTGCCGATGGGAGCCGGACTCGACCCCCGGACCTACGTGGATGCACTGCTCGAAGCAGTGGACCGGGCGTCGGGTTTCGCTCCCGACCTCGTCTTCGTTTCCGCGGGCTTCGACGCCGCGAAGGACGATCCGATCGGGGGGTTCACGCTGGAGCCGGATCACTTCGCGCTCCTCACGCACGAGCTCGTGGATCGCACGCGGTCCACGGCCGGTGGTCGAGTCGTGTCGGTGCTCGAAGGCGGCTACAACCCGCCGGAGCTGGGACTCTGCGTGACCGCGCATCTGGAAGCGCTGACCGAAGCGGCCGGGACGAGCGGCCCATGACCGGTGCGACCGACGACACTTCGCTGGCCATCCACGCGGTGGTGCGTAACCGGGTGAGCGAAAGGGCCCTCGATGCGATGCAGGGCGTCGGCGGTGGTCTCGACTATCGTATGGTAGGAGCCGGCGATCTCGCGGCGGTGGTCACCGCCGCGACGACCCCCGCCGAAACCGGCGAAGAACTCAGGCGACACGGCCGAATCGTGGCGCAGCTTCTTCGCCGGAGCAGCATGGTTCCGGTGCCGCTCGGGCTCGTGGCGCGAGACGAGCGTGCCGTGCGCGAATTCCTCGAGGCGCGCCGCCTGCCGCTCAAGGAAGCGCTGGACTACCTGGAAAACGGCTACGAGCTGCGGCTTCACCTGTCGGCCCGCGGCGGCCCGGGTCGCGGCGGGGAGGAGCTCCGCACCGCAGCGCACCATGTGTACGAGCAGCTGCAGCGGCAGGCGCGTGCGGCCCGCATCCTGACGGAAGAAGGTGGGGAACACATCCTCAGCGCGGCGTTCCTGATCCCGCGCGACGAGTGGATCCGTTTGGTAGAGCAGATCACGGACTGGGAGGGGCGCTACCCGGGGATTCGGATGGACGTGACCGGACCCTGGGCGGCATGGGACTTCGTTCACGTGATGGCGGCCGGGGATCCGGTCGAGTCTCGAGAGGACGCATGAAGATTACCTGGGAGGAATTCACGATTCGGGCCAGGCACCCGTTCAAGATCAGCCGCTCGGTACAGGAGCGAGTGGAGCGCGTGTGGGTGCGGATCGAGGCGGACGGTCAGGAAGGCTGGGGAGAGGCGGATCCGTCGCCCTATTACGGGGAGACGGCGGGGACCGTGACGTCGGCCCTCGAGCGCATGCAGCCGGTCATCGAGGCGGCGTCGGGCCCGGATGGCATCGAGGTGCTGGAGCGCGAGCTCAAGGGCGCCATCGGCCACAACGGCTCCGCGCGAGCGGCAGTGAGCGCCGCGCTGCATGACCTGGCGGGAAAACGGGCCGGTCTTCCGCTGTGGAAGATGTGGGGGCTCGAGCCATCGGAAGCGCCGCTCAGCTCGTTCACGATCGGCCTGGACGAGCCTGATGTGGTGCGCTCCAAGGTGGTTGAGGCCTCAGCCTATCCTATCCTCAAGGTGAAGCTCGGCACCGACAGGGACGAGGAGATCCTGTCGACCATCTGTGACGCCGCGGCTCCGGGGACCGTGATCCGCGTGGATGCGAACGCCGCCTGGACCGCGCGGCAGGCCCTCGAACGTATCGCCATGCTGGCCGACTACGGGGTCGAGTTCGTCGAGCAGCCACTGCCTCCGGCCGACCGGGACGGATACCGATTCCTGCACACGCGGTCGGCGCTGCCCGTGATCGTGGACGAGTCGTGTGTGGACAGCTCGGATGTACCGGGTCTGGTGGGACTGGCGGACGGGATCAACATCAAGCTGGCCAAATGCGGCGGGCCGCGGGAGGCCCTGAGAATGATCCACTCCGCACGCGCGTGCGGACTGTCGGTGATGATGGGGTGCATGCTCGAGTCCTCGCTCGGAATCGCTCCGGCCGCGCACCTCGCCTCGCTGCTGGACTACGCCGACCTCGACGGTGCGGCTCTCCTGGCCGAGGACCCGTTCGAGGGCCCGGGCCTGGACGGGCCCACGATTCGCGTCGGTGATGCGCCCGGCCTAGGGGTCGAAAAGACGTGATCCGCAAGGTGTGCCGACCGGCGGGCGTCCTGTTGCTGGCGTGCGCGCTCGGTCTCGCCCGTCCCGCCGATGCACAGACGGTGCGGGGCACGATGGTGGAAGAGGAAACGGATCTGCCGATCGCGGGTGCGTTCGTGATCCTGCAGGACCTGGCCGGTCGTACCGTCGCCACTTCACTGAGCGGTCCGGCGGGCACCTGGCTCGTGCGGGCTCCCGCGGCCGGCAGATACGTGCTGCGCGTGGACCGAATCGGCTATGCCAGCTTCCTTTCCGACCCCCTGGACCTGGGCCCCGCCGACCACCTCACGTATCCCCTCTCGATCGCCGTAGCTCCGATCGACCTCGCGGAGCTGGCGGTCGAGGGGGATGACGATCCGTGCGAAGGGCTGGGAGACGAAGGCCTGGCGACCTACACGGTGTGGGAGGAGGCGCGGAAGGCCCTTGCCGCCATCGTGTGGACCGGGCAGCAGCCGTACTACCGGTTTGACGCCGTTCACTTCCAGCGATCTCTAGACCCCGACGGCGTTCCCCGCAGCGGCGTGGACTACGAGGAGGTCCGCTATTTCGGACGGCACCCATTCCGATCGGTGCCCACCCGGGACCTGCTGCTCGGCGGTTTCGTGCAGTACGTCGCGGGAACGGTCCAGTACTACGGACCCGACGCGGACGTGATGCTCTCCGACGACTTCCTCCGGCGGCACTGCTTCCGGATCGTGGAGGCGGAGAAGCCGGGAGAGCTGGGACTGGCCTTCGAGCCGCTGAGCGATGCCCGAGTGATCGACATCTCCGGCACGATGTGGCTCGACGCCTGGAACTCCGAGCTTCGGAGCCTCGACTTCCGGTACGAGAACCTGGAGTTGCCCGTGGACACCCGGCAGCTCGGCGGGACCGTGGAGTTCGCCCGCCTGCCCTCCGGGGCGTGGATCGTCCAGCACTGGGCCATCCGGGCGCCGGTGATCACTCAGGGTCCACCCCGCCGCTCGTCCGGCGGCCGCGAGTTGCCGCCCCGCCGAATCCTCTCCGGAATCGACGAGGGCGGAGGGCAGGTCACCGCGGTCTTCCTCACGAGCAGGCTGGCCGGCTGGGCTTCCACGGACACGCTGCCCGTCCGTCCTCCCGCCGACTCGATGAT
>CAJIAC010000137.1_pt1 | contig 53651 bp, 42 predicted proteins | sample 9198961 | NCBI WGS metagenome assembly CAJIAC01 (sample SAMEA7708276, study PRJEB35096) | sediment metagenome | biome: marine neritic benthic zone biome [ENVO:01000025]; feature: sediment [ENVO:00002007]; material: shallow marine sediment [ENVO:03000034] sea grass bed [ENVO_01000059] ... | reverse complement strand
CTTTCGCGCACCTGGCTGCGGAGACACGGAGTCGCAGGAACCTTGCCGCGGCACCGCTCGCCGACAGCCGGTGAATAGGTGAGGCCGGTAAGCAGTTGAGAGGCTGGCGGTTAGCGCAGCCCCTAGCTCAGGGAAGTTTCGGCCTCAGGGGAATTATGGGGCAGACTGTTGCAAGAATGCAACAATTCGCGCCTGCTCGTCGGCCGTCAGCTGCTCCATGCCCAGCATGGCGCCCAATGCGCTCATGCGAGCCACCAGCGCCTGGGCCTCGTCGGGAGGGTGCGCCGAGAGGGACGGAGTGGCGTGGCACGCGGTACACTTCTCCACGTACAGTGCCGTCTCGGGCCCCTCCGGAAGCTCGTCTATGGTAGCCGCGGGGAACGCGTTCCGCTGGAAGTAGGCGACGAGAGAATCGACGTCCTCGGCCGGCGGAAGCTCAGCCGTGCGAAGGCCTGCCATGAGCATCTCGTCCACCATCTCCTCGCTCCGCGGTCCGCCCAGGCGGCTGCCGAGGGCTGCGCCCCGCATCAGCATCCGGCGGACCAGGGTCGGCCACTCCTCTGAGGCATGCATGCGCGGGCTGGAGAGGCCGTGGCACTGAAGGCAGTACGCCTGCTGAAGCCCGACGGCCCTGGAACCCTGCTCGGGGAGGTCCTCCAGCCTGTAGCTGGCGGGAGGAAGACCGGTGCCCACGGAGGCGATCAGACGCCACCTCTGGCCCCGGCTGAGCTCTGCGGTCTGGGGTCCGCCCAGGTCGGCCAGCAGGCTGTCGACGAACGCGAGCTGCACCTCGTCGTCCTGGGCCGGCTCGGGCGGCGAACATGCGCCTGATCCGATCGCGATTGCGGCGACGGCGAACAGGACGGTCGATACCTTGGCCGGCAGGCGGTGAGCGTTCATTCCGGACCTCTTCTGGAGCATGCCGGGCGTCTCCCCGGACCGGGGTCCCACGTGTGATTCGGATCGAATCTCGAGCGGTGGAAACGATACCACGATACGGCGCGGGCCGCTACCGCGAGAAAGACCCGCTAACTCCCTCCGAACGGGCCCCGGACGGGCGCTAACGGGCATGGGGAGACACTATGTCCCGCGGCCAGTCGCGGGCCCGGCGGAGGGTCCGGACGCTCTTTCCTGGCACTCGTGGAGACCGCGGACATCTGCCCTTGATGGGGACCTCTGTACTACTACCCACGACTTCTTCGCCGTGGCCCTACCCTTGCATTTCCACCTCCCGGCCGCAGGGACGCACCGGTCCCGCGGCCGCCACCTGCATCGACATCGGTCGAGGCGACTCATGAGCGAGAATCTGGCGGCACGAGTGAGTGCCATTTGCCGGGAATACGGCTCCGACGCCGGCCGCATGATGGACATCGCGTGGAGGCTTCAGCGCACCTTCGGCGAAGTGTCCGGTGAGGCCATGGACGTCGTGGCGGACGAGACGGGCGCCACGCGTGCGGACGTCGAGAGCTGCGTTTCCTTCTATTCTTTCTTTTCCACCCGCAAGCAGGGCCGGGTGGTGATCCGGCTCAGCAACGATGTCCCGGATCGCATGGCCGGCTTCAAGCGGGTCCTCGGAGCGTTCGAGGAGGAGCTCGGCATCAGGTGCGGCGAGACCACCGCGGACGGTGCATTCACGCTCGAGACGACGGCGTGCATCGGCCTTTCGGACCAGGCGCCGGCCGCGCTGATCAACGACGTGCCGTTCACGGAGCTCTCGACCGACGACGCCCGGGAGATCGTGCGCGAGCTTCGGAAGCACATGGAACCGCGCAAGCTGGTGCACAAGCTCGGTGACGGAAACAATGCGCATCCGCTGATCCACTCGATGGTGCACAACAACCTTAGAGGGACGGGCGCGATCCTGTTCACACCGTACAACCGCGGCGAGGCGATCCGGAAGGCGATCTCCATGTCCCCGGTGGAGGTCATCCGCGCGGTGAAGACGGCGCGGCTGCGAGGGCGCGGAGGTGCCGGCTTCCCGACGGGGATGAAGTGGGAGTTCACGCGGGGCGCCAGGAGCGAGCGGAAGTTCATCATCTGCAACGCGGACGAGGGCGAGCCCGGGACGTTCAAGGACCGGGTCCTGCTCACGGAGCGCGCCGACCGCGTGTTCGCGGGGATGACCATCGCCGGATACGCGATCGGCGCCGCCGAAGGCATCGTGTACCTGCGTGCCGAGTATGCGTATCTGAGGGCCTTTCTCGAGGACCGGCTTCAGCAGCGCCGCGACGAGGGCCTTCTCGGCGAGAGCATCCTCGGGCACGAGGGCTTCAACTTCGATATCCGGATCCAGATGGGTGCCGGCGCCTACGTCTGCGGCGAGGAGACGGCGTTGATCAGCTCGTGCGAGGGCACCCGCGGCGACCCCAAGAACCGCCCGCCTTTTCCGGCGCAGGAGGGCTACCTCGGCTGTCCCACCTCGGTGAACAACGTCGAGACGCTGTGCTGCGTCACGAAGATCCTCGAGACGGGCCCGGCCACATTCTGCGAGTACGGCACGCACCAGAGCTCGGGGACGAAGCTCCTCAGCATCTCGGGTGATGTGTGCCAGCCGGGCATCTACGAGGTGCCGTTCGGCATCACGTTGCGCGAGGTGCTCGAGATGTCGGAGGCGGAGGATCCCGTCGCCGTTCAGGTAGGAGGACCCAGCGGTCAGCTGGTCGGTGCCGGGGACTTCGACCGGGAGATCTGCTTTGACGACCTGGCGACCGGCGGCTCGATGATCGTGTTCGGCCCCGATCGGGATCTCCTGAAGGTCGTCGAGGCCTTCATGGACTTCTTCGTCGAGGAGAGCTGCGGCTACTGCACGCCGTGCCGCGTTGGAAACGTGCTGCTTCGCGACGCGGTGACCCGGGTTCGGGAGGGCAAGATGGAGCCCGCCGACATCGACGAGATGGAGCGGCTCGCGGGCACGGTGGCGAAGACCAGCCGGTGCGGACTCGGGCAGACTTCCCCCAACCCGATCCTGAGCACCCTCGAGAACTTCCGCCACCTGTACGACGAGCTGGTGGAAGAGGCGCCCGAAGGACAACGGCGTTCCTTCGACCTGGACGACGAGGTGACGGCGGCGGCGGCGATCGCCGGCCGCGCGGACTGAGAGTGAACCATGAATGATGACATCATCTTCTTCATAGACGGCGTGCAGATCACCGGACGTCCGGGTCAGACCATCATCGAGGCCGCGGACGAGGCGGGGGTCTACATCCCGCGCCTGTGCCACTACCCCGGGATCAAGGCCTGGGGAAGCTGCCGCGTGTGCACGGTGACGGCCAACGGCCGCCCGTGCTCGGCCTGCACCCAGCCCATCACCACGGGACTCGTGGTCGAGAACGACACCGAGACTCTGCGGGAGTTCCGGAAGTCCATCATCGAGATGCTGTTCGTGGAGGGCAACCATTTCTGCATGTTCTGCGAGAAGAGCGGGGACTGCGAGCTGCAGGCCCTCGCCTACCGCATGGGTATCACGGCCCCACGGTATCCTTACCTGTGGCCGGAACGCGAGGTCGATGCGTCTCACCCGGACGTGATCATCGACCGCAATCGTTGCGTCCTGTGTGCGCGCTGTGTGCGCGTCTCGCGCGACGTGGACGGCAAGGCCGTGTTCCAGTTCGTGGAGCGCGGACCCGAGAAGAGGCTGACCGTGAACGCCGAGGCACGGCTGAAGGACACCGATCTCGACGTTACCGATGAGGCCTTGGACGTGTGTCCGGTGGGCGCCCTGCTCAAGAAGCGGATCGGATATACCGTGCCGATCGGCGAGCGAATGTACGACCAGGAGCCCATCGGCTCGGACATCGAGCGCAACGCGGACGCGGCGCCCGGCGGCACAGCCACGGAGGTGGAAGCGTGAGTGAGAACGGGAAGGGAACGGTGGCGGCGAAGCCGCGCGTGGCCACGACGTCGCTGGCAGGCTGTTTTGGATGTCACATGTCGCTGCTCGACATCGACGACCGGATCCTGGCCCTCGCCGAGCTGGTGGACTTCGACAAGTCGCCGATCGACGACTTCAAGGAGATCCAGCAGCAATGCGCGATCGGGCTTATAGAAGGGGGATGCTGCAACGAGGAGAACGTGCACGTCCTTCGGGACTTCCGGAAGAAGTGCGACATCCTGATCTCGGTCGGCGACTGCGCGACCATGGGAGGGATTCCGGCGCTCCGGAACACGATCCCCCTGGAGGAATGCCTTCGGGAGGCGTACGTGGACGGGCCGACCGTCCACAATCCCTCGGGCGAGATCCCGATGGACGAGGACATCCCGCTGCTGCTGAACAAGGTGTTTCCGGCGCACGAAGTGGTGAAGATCGACTACCACCTGCCGGGATGTCCGCCGTCGGCGGATACGCTGTGGGCCGCCCTCACCGCTCTCCTCACGGACGAGCCGGTAGCGCTGCCCTATTCACTGATCAAGTACGATTGACCGGGAGGTCCAGGTGTCAACGACGACGACCCGGAAAGTAGTCATAGAGCCCGTGACCCGGGTGGAGGGTCACGGAAAGGTCACCATCCTGCTCGACGAGGCCGGCCAGGTCGAGCGGGCCCGTCTCCACATCGTGGAGTTCCGCGGCTTCGAGCGCTTCATCCAGGGGCGGCCCTTCTGGGAGATGCCCGTCGCGGTCCAGCGGCTGTGCGGGATCTGCCCCGTGAGCCACCACCTGGCCGCGGCCAAGGCGATGGACCGGATCGTGGGAGGCGAGAACCTGACGCCCACGGCGGAGAAGATGCGCCGCCTGATGCACTATGGGCAGATGTTCCAGTCCCATTCCCTGCACTTCTTCCACCTCGCCTCGCCGGACCTGCTGTTCGGGTTCGGTGCCCCCGCGGCGGAGCGCAACGTGATCGCGGTGGCCGGCAAGTTCCCCGAGCTCGGCAAGCAGGGGATCCTGATGCGGAAGTACGGGCAGGAGATCATTCGCATGACCGCCGGGAAGAAGATCCACGGTACGGGCGCGATACCCGGGGGCATCAACAAGAACCTGTCGATCGCCGAGCGCGACGAGCTCCTCGTCGACCTGGAGCAGATGAAACTCTGGGCACGGGCCGCCGTCGAGATCGCGAAGAACTACACGATCGACAATCTCGAGATGGCGCTCGGCTTCGGCTCCTTTGAGTCAAACCACATGAGCATCGTGCGCGCCGACGGCGCGATGGACCTGTACGACGGAGGCCTGCGGGCCATCACGGCGGACGGAGAGACGATCTTCGACCACGTCGACAACCAGGAGTACACCGACTACATCGCCGAGGAAGTGAAGCCGTGGTCGTACATGAAGTTCCCGTTCATCAAGTCCATCGGGCCCGAGAACGGCTGGTACCGCGTAGGCCCGCTGGCGCGTGTAAACGCGTGCGACTTCATCGATACGCCGGAGGCCGAGGCAGCGCGCGTCGAGTTCATGGCCGTCACGGACGGCAAGCCGAACAACGTGACGCTCGCCTATCACTGGACCCGGATGATCGAGACCCTTCACGCCATCGAGAAGATCGAGGAGCTGCTCCACGATCCGGACCTGCAGGGCGAAGACCTGGTGGTGAAGGGAGAGCGCCGCAACGAGACGGTGGGCATCATCGAGGCCCCGCGGGGCACCCTGTTCCACCACTACATCGTGGATGACAACGACCAGGTCGTAATGGCGAACCTCGTCGTCTCCACCACCAGCAACAACGAGCCCATGAACCGGGCGGTGGAAGGCGTGGCGAAGAAGTACCTCTCGGGCCGTGAGATCACCGAGGGTCTGCTGAACCACGTCGAAGTGGCCATCCGCGCCTATGATCCGTGCCTGAGCTGCGCGACCCACGCCCTGGGGCAGATGCCCCTGGTCGTAGACCTCGTGGACGCCGACGGCCAGGTCGTGGACCGAAGAAAGCGGGGCTGACATGGCCGTGCTCATGCCCAGCATGCCCCGCCTGCGGGCGGGACGCAGGAAGGTACTGGTGCTCGGATACGGAAATCCCGGTCGGCGGGATGACGGGCTCGGCCCGAGCTTCGTGGAGGCCCTCGACCGTATGGGCCTGCCGGACGTGGACCTGGAGTCGGCCTATCAGCTCCAGGCGGAGGACGCAGCCGCGGTGGCTGATCACGACGTGGTCGTGTTCGTGGACGCCGATGTGTCCTGTCCCGATCCGTTCGAGATCCGGCCGGTGCTGCCGGCCGGCGAGCCGAGGTTCTCCACCCACTCGCTGGCCCCCGAGACCGTTCTATCCATGGCCTGGAAGTACCTGGAAGCGATGCCGGAAGCCTACGTCCTGGCCATCCGTGGCGAGGACTTCGACGGATTCGGCGAAGGACTCTCAGACCGGGCGCGGAGGAACCTTTCCGCGGCGCTCGGTTTCATCGAAAAGTTCCTCGAGGAGCGTACGTCATCATGCGAGAAGGCAAGCACGTAGTCCTCTACGTAGAGGACGATGCCGATTACCAGGACATGGTGCGCGAGATCCTGGAGGCGGCCGACTTCGAGATGGTGGCCGCCTCGAGCGCGGAGGAGGGCATCCGGGCGTGGGAGGACCACAAGCCCGACCTCGTGATCGTGGACCTGATGATGGAGGAAGTGGACGCCGGGACCAGCCTGATCACGGACCTCCGGGCGCGCGGATGCGATGTGCCCATCTACATGCTGAGCTCGGTTGGTGACGACCTCGCCCTGAGCACGGACTACAGCGCCCTGGGCCTGGCCGGTGTGTTCCAGAAGCCGATCAACGGAACCGTGTTGACCACGATTCTGAAGTCACGGCTGAACTGAGGGCGGACGCCGGCAAGGAGCCAGCAGGCGGAAGTCTCAAATGGCGGGAAGGTCCAGGTAGAAGACGCTGCCCCGGCCGGGGACGCTGTCGAGCCCGACCGACCCGCCATGCGCTTCCACGACGCGGCGCACGATCGACAGGCCGAGCCCCGTTCCCTTGGGACCGTCCGTGTCCTCGGGCCGTGCCAGGCGCTGGAATTCCGCGAACAGGCGGGCCTGGTCCTCGCTCGAGATTCCCGGGCCTTCGTCCTCGACGCTCACCCGGATGGCCGAGTCCTTTCGCTCGCCCCGAATCCGGATCGTCCCGCCTTCGGGTCCGTACTTGATCGCGTTCGTGATGTAGTTCACGATCGCTTCGCGCAGCAGGCGCTCGTTCCCCCAGACGGTGAGGGCATCGCCCGTCTCCAGCGAAAGGACCTGGCTTCGGCCGGACGCGAGGTCCTGGTATTCCTCGACCAGCTCGGCCAGTAGCGGAGCCAGTTCCACCCGGCCCATCTCCTCCTCCAGGCGGCCCGCCTCCAGCGTCGCCAGCACGCGGAGATCGACGAGGAAGTTCGACAGTCCGTCCAGGCGATTCAGCGCCCGGTCCACCCAGCCTTCCTGCTTCTCGTTCAGCGGACCGGCCAGTCCCTGCCTGAGGTTCTGAAGGAACATCGAGACCGCGCCGACCGGAGCGCCCATGTTGTGGACGGCGATGTGCAGGAAGTCCCTTCGCAGTGTGGAGACCCTCTCGAGGGCCACCATGGTGGCCTGCATCTGGGCCTCCCCCAGCTGAAGCGCCCGGCTGAGCGTCACGAGCAGATACGAAGCCGACCCGAGCAACAACCCGTAGACGGCCAGTAGCATCGCCGCGTACGGGCCGTCGATCGGCGTGTCCGCGGTCACGCCCTCCAGGTGGCGGACCGGAATCACACCGGCCCACTCGCCGATGATCAGACCGGCCAGCAGCCCGTACGCCACGATCGTGCTGATTGCCGCCTCGCGCGGGGATAGAAGAACCGCGGCCACGATGACGTGCAGTAGATAGAAGGCCAGGAACGGAGAACGCGCTCCGCCCATCAGCCAGATGACCGCGGTGAGTGCCAGGAAGTCCAGCGCGATGGTGACGTGCAGCAGATGCTGGAGAAGCCGGTAGTGCAAGACGGCCTCTCCGGGACTCCGAAAGCGCCGGATCAAGAGCCAGGCCACGACGTCGTAGGCCAGAATCACGGCGGCCACGATCACGAAGGCGCGGACGTCGAGGTCGTTGATGCCGACCAGGTCGCGACCCACATAGGCACCCACCACCAGAACGAAGGCGATCCCCGCACGAACCAGCGTGTGCAGGTAGAGCCTCGCTCCGAGCAGTTGATGGGTCAGGGGCTCGCCCGTCGGCTCGATCCCCAGGACCACAGCGGCGCTGCGGTCTCGGCCCATGCGATCCTCCGGTCAGTCCGGCCTAGATGTGTCCGTGACCCGTGCGTGCACGTTGCTTGCCACGAATCGGAGGCATAAGTCGGGCTTAAACATGGGATATACGGGACAACATGGTACCTCGGTGGGCCACGCTGACCTAGGAGAGGCAGCGTGCGAGTTACCGGGGACCTCGCACGCAAAAGGCCGATCTCTCGATCGACCTTCTGTAATCGGGGCGCCCGGATTTGGAGTCGAGGCGCTCTGCGCCGAGACATTGAGCACGCGCAGCGTGCGAGCTACCGGGGACCTCGGAATGGATGCACAAAGGCCAGCCCTTGCGGACTGGCCTCTCGAAGTCGGGGCGCCCGGATTTGGAGTCGAGGCGCTACGCGCCGAGACATTGAGCACGCGGCAGCGTGCGAGCTACCGGGGACCTCTAACACAAAAGGCCGATCTCTCGATCGACCTTCTGTAATCGGGGCGCCCGGATTTGAACCGGGGACCTCTGCGTCCCGAACGCAGCGCTCTACCGGACTGAGCCACGCCCCGCACCTTCTAAGCGGGCGAGTCGATCGCGTTGCGATCGACCTTGAGCAGGCGAAGCCTGCGAATTACCGATGCCCGCGCCTTCTAAGCGGGCAACCGGATTCGAACCGGCGACCTCAACCTTGGCAAGGTTGCGCTCTACCAGCTGAGCTATGCCCGCATGTCTATGTCAATCAGCCGAGAGCCACCGGTCGGAATTGAACCGACGACCGCTCGATTACGAATCGAGTGCTCTACCTCTGAGCTACGGTGGCAGAGTGGAGCCGGCGGGACTCGAACCCGCGACCTCTTGAGTGCGATTCAAGCGCTCTCCCAGACTGAGCTACGGCCCCCTGAAAGGGGTGAACGGGGCTGACGGGACTCGAACCCGCGACCTCCGGTGTGACAGACCGGCACTCTAACCAAACTGAGCTACAGCCCCCTGTAACAACGATAACGTCTTATCAAACAGCCGCATCGATGGGGCCTACTGGACTCGAACCAGTGACCTCTACGATGTCAACGTAGCGCTCTAGCCAGCTGAGCTAAGGCCCCCCGAACGTGCGCACGCGAGCGAGGGAAGCACCCCCCGCTCGCGAGACCGAAGAAGGTAGTAGAGGTGTCTCGAGAGGTCAAGGTATGTCCGCCGTTTTCGCCGGAGCCACGGTACTCCCGGGAGGCCTTTCGTCGCCTTGCGTCACCCCCGAGAATCGATACCTTGACCCGGCTGTTTCTGGGAACCGGCGAAGGTCGCCAGGCGGGGCCGGCCGGATGCCGCCGCAGGAACGTTCCAACACCGACAGGACCAATGACCCTACGCCACAGGCTGATAGCTGTAGCCGCACTCGTGACCGTGGGCCTGCCGCTCCTCTTGTTCGTGCTGGGTGGAGAGACGCAGCAGGCGACCGGCCAGGAGGCATCGGAGGGCTCGATGCAGCAGGCAGCTGCCACGATCGACCCCATCAAACCGCGCAATCCGACCGGTCAGACGGCAGACGAGGCCATCGCCGCGCACGAGAACGCGGCCGAGGGTCCGGAGCAGCCCATTCCCTTCAGTCACCGGTTTCACACGCAGGAGCTCCAGATGCAGTGCGAGTACTGCCACGGGGGTTCCGAGCAGACGGCGATCGCCGTCATGCCTTCGGTGGACCTGTGCATGGGCTGTCACCGCATCGTGGGCGCGAACCTCGAGCCGATCCAGAGGCTCCGGGGCTACTACGATTCCGGCGAGCCGGTCCCGTGGGAGCGCATCTACAAGGTGCCGGAGTTCGTTCAGTTCCCGCACCGCGCTCACATCCGCAGCCAGATCGAGTGCGAGGAGTGCCACGGCAAGGTCGAGGAGATGGACCGGGTCTATCAGTACACTTCGCTGAAGATGGGCTGGTGTCTCGACTGCCACTGGGACGTGGGAGAGGACACCGACGTCGCGACCGACCGGCTCCTGATCGAGCAGTACCCGCCCATCGAGACACCTGACGAGCGCCAGCCGATCGGCCTGTATCCGCGCCGGCTCGACCAGCAGTACGGAGCCAACCGGGGTCCGATCGACTGCTTCGCCTGCCACTATTGATCACGGACCACGACCGAATGAATGACGGCGACGTGAAATATAGCGGGAACGGGACGCCGACCGTGGAAGCCACGGGAGAGGGAACCACCCGCCGCCAGTTCCTCAAGGTGATGGGGGTGGCGGGCGCCGGTGCGGCGGCCGCGGCGTGCGGTCCCCCGGACACCGGCGACAAGCTCATTCCGTATCTTATCCCACCCGACGACATCGTCCCCGGCACCAACGTGTCGTATGCGACGCTGCTCACAGGGGCGGGGCCCGAGCCCCTTCCCGTTCACGCCAGCGTGCGGGATGGCCGGGTCATCAAGCTCGAGGGCAACCCGTCGCGGCCCACCGGCGGCGCTCTCTCGGCCCTGGCGCACTCTAGTTTGCAGGACCTGTACGATCCGGATCGCGTCGCCGGACCGCGTCAGCGAACGGGAGATGCCCTGCAGGAAGCGACGTGGGAGGACGGGATCGCGGCTGCGGGAGCCGCAGTGGCCAGCGGCGCCACGGTCCTCCTCACGCCGCCCGCGGTCGGGACCGCCGCCCGGTTCTACCAGGAGTGGGCCGCCGCCGTAGGCGCCACCTGGATGCCGTGGGAGCCCCTCGGGCTCGAGGCGCTGCGCACGGCGCACGAGATCGCCTTCGGCGTGGACGCGATCCCGACGTACGAACTGAACCGCGCGGATCACATCGTGTGTTTCGGAGCCGACTTCCTCGGAACGTGGCTGGCGCCCGTCGAGCTGGGCGCCCGTTTCAGCGCCGGCCGGTTCCCCGAGCATGGACTGCAGGGGCGCTTCTCGTTCGTGGGACCACGGCTCTCGCTCTCCGGGCTCAAGGCGGACGAGTGGCTGCCGGCGCGTGCCGGTACCGAGACCCTGATCGCTCTTGCCCTGGCGCGCGAAGTGGCGGCCCGGAAGGCGGACGGGCGGGCGGCTCGGGTCGAGGCGGTGCTGGCCCCCTTCACGATCGAGGGCGTAGCGGAAGCCACGGGAGTCGGTGAGGACAAGCTCCGGGACCTGGCCGAGCACTTCGCGGCGGCCCAGAGCCCGATCGCGCTGCCGCCAGGCATCGCGGCGCAGGGACCGGTAGCAACCGATGCTCACCTGGCGGTGGTGCTCCTCAACTACGTGTCGGGCGCCGTGGGCGACACGATCAGGTTCGACGGCGGAATGGTCCGCGCACGGCATCTGCCGTTCGCAGCCATGGCGGACCTCGGTCGGCGGATGAATGAAGGCGAGATCCAGACCGTGATCGTCGCCGGCGTTAATCCGGCATACGCCATGCCCGGATCCCTGGGTTTCGCGGAAGCCCTGGCCGGCGTCCCGAACGTGATTTCGCTGTCGCCGCACGCGGACGAAACCTCCGAGACGGCCGGTTGGATCCTGCCCTCGCATCATGAGCTCGAGGCCTGGGGCGACGGACTCCTGAGCCGCGACCACATGGCCCTGGCCCAGCCGGTCATGCAGCCGGTCTTCGACACCCGGCAGCGGGAGGACATCCTCCTCGAGATTGCGTCAGCTGCCGGCGCGGATGATGCTTTCACCGCGCCCGACTACCGCACCTACCTGGAGGACGCGTGGCGCGAGCTGCACGGCCGCATGGGCGAGGGAGCGGCTTCCTTCGAGGACTGGTGGCACGAAGCCCTGTCTGCGGGCGGTATCTCCCTGGCGGTCGCGGGAGCGACGGACCCCGCCCCCGCGCTCACCGCCGCCGCAGCCAACTACTCGTTCCGGGCCACGGAGGCGCCGGAGGACTTCACGCTGGTCGCGTACCCGACCGTGCAGTTCCACGATGGGCGCGGAGCGAACCGGCCGTGGATGCAGGAGCTTCCCGACGCGGTAACGAAGGCGGTCTGGAATGCGTGGATCGAGATGCACCCCGAGACCGCCGAACCGCTCGGAGTCGAGACCGGCGACCTCGTGAAGGTCACGACGGGGGCCGGGAGCGTGACCGCGCCTGCCTGCGTCTACAAGGGGATTCGCCCGGACACGCTGGCGGTACCGCTAGGACAGGGCCACACGGCGTACGGCCGCACCGCGGCGGGCCGTGGCTTCAACGCTCTCGACCTGCTGGACGGGACCCCCGACCTGCGCAGCGGCGCCCTGGCCTACGCGGGCGCGGCGGCCACCCTCACGGCGGTGGGCCAGCGCGGCAAGCTCGTCATCATGCAGGGGCACGACTACGACCTGGACCGCGAGATCGCCGAGCTCATCAACGTCGACGATGTGCCCAGCATGATGGAGCACCAGATCGACCTCACGGAACTGGTGGAAGCGGCATTCGATTCGGATCCGAACAGCCCCTATCGGTGGGGAATGTCGATCGATCTCAACGCGTGCACGGGCTGCGGCGCGTGCGTGACGGCCTGCTACTCCGAGAACAACCTTCCCGTGGTGGGCGAGGATCTGTGCGGCCAGGGCCGCGAGATGTCCTGGATGCAGATCATGCGCTACTACGAGGAGACCGAGGAAGGCTTCCAGGCCGTCAACTTCCCCGTGCTGTGCCAGCAGTGCGGCGACGCGCCCTGCGAGCCGGTATGCCCCGTCTACGCGGCGTATCACACGCCGGAAGGGCTGAACGGCCAGATCTACAACCGGTGCGTCGGGACCCGGTACTGCGCGAACAACTGCCCGTACAAGGTGCGGCGGTTCAACTGGTTCACGTACGAGTTCCCGTACCCGCTGAACCTGCAGCTGAACCCCGATGTAACCGTGCGCTCCAAGGGCGTGATGGAGAAGTGCACGTTCTGCGTGCAGCGCATCAACAAGGCCAAGCTGGACGCCAAGGACGAGGGTCGCCTGGTGCAGGACGGCGAGATTCAGACCGCCTGCATGCAGTCCTGTCCTACGCAGGCGATCGTGTTCGGAAACCTGAAGGACCCCGCGAGCCGGGTGTCGCGGAAGGCCAAGGGCTCCCGAGGCTACGCGATGCTGGATGAGCTGAACACCCGGCCGGCGATCACCTATCTGAAGAGCGTGACCCACGCCGCGCTGCCAGAGGGCGCGCACGGATCGCACGAATCCGGCGGGGGACACGACGAGACGGCGGATGAGGCACCGGAGCACTGATGGCAACTGCTGAGATAGAAGTTCCGACAGAGGGACTGCCCAGTCTCGCCGACGCGAACCGGGACATCAGCCGGCCCATCTCCACGCCGTACAAGAGATTCTGGCTGCTGCTCGGTATCTGCGGCGCGCTGATCGTCGCGGCGGGCGTTGCCTGGGCCATACAGATTCGCGACGGAATGGGAATGGCCGGGATCAACAACCCGGTCAACTGGGGCGTCTACATCGTAACGTTCGTGTTCTGGGTCGGCATCGCCCATAGCGGGACGCTGATCTCCGCCGTTCTCTACCTGGTCCGCTCCGGGTGGCGCACGACGATCAACCGGACGGCGGAGGCGATGACGATCTTCGCGGTGATGACGGCGGGCCTGTTCCCGCTGATTCACCTCGGCCGCGTGTGGTACTTCTATTACCTGGTGCCCTACCCCTCCACCCGGCTTCTGTGGCCCAACTTCAGGTCGCCGCTGGTCTGGGACATGTTCGCGATCGGCACCTACTTCACCATCAGCCTGGTGTTCTGGTACCTCGGCCTGATTCCCGACCTCGCGATCCTCAGGGACAAGTTCTCGGGCATCAAGAAGAAGCTGTACGGGGCGTTCTCCCTCGGCTGGACCGGATCGGTGAGAGACTGGGCGCATTACCGGCGCCTCTACCTGTACCTGGCCGGAATCGCGACACCGCTCGTGCTCTCCGTGCACAGCGTGGTCTCGTGGGACTTCGCGATGGGCGTCGTGCCGGGGTGGCACTCCACGATCTTCGCGCCCTACTTCGTCGCCGGAGCGATCTTCTCGGGGATCGCCATGGTGATCACCATCACGATCCCGCTCCGCTGGGCCTTCGGCCTCGAGAAGTACATCACGAAATACCACTTCGACAACATGTCCAAGCTCCTGCTGTTCACGTCCCTGATCGTGGGGTACGCGTACGGCATGGAGTACTTCCTGGCGTGGTTCTCGGCCGACCCGATCGAGATCGAGAGCTTCCGCTGGCGGGGGACGGGCTTCTATCGCGGCCCGTTCTGGATCATGGTGTTCTGTAACGTGGTGGTCCCGATGAGCCTGTGGTTCAAGAAGACCCGCCACAGCCTCAAGGCGCTGTTCGTCATCTCGGTGTTCGTCAACATCGGGATGTGGTACGAGCGCTTCGTGATCATCGTCACGTCGCTGGCGCACGAGTACGACCCGAGCGCCTGGCAGGTCTACACGCCGTCCCTGACGGAGCTGACGATCATGGTCGGCAGCTTCGCCTGGTTCTTCTTCTGGTTCCTGCTCTTCGCCAAGACGCTGCCCACGATCAGCATCGCGGAGGTCAAGGAGCACCTCGCACACGAGCACGAGCACGGGGGCCACTGATGAGCGGCATCCTGGCCCAGTTCGACACGCTGGGCGCGACCAAGAACGCGATCGAGCGTCTGCGGGCGGAGGGACACTCCGAGCTGGACGTCTACTCTCCGTTCCCGGCGCCGGAGCTCGAGGAAGCGATGGGGATCGTCTCGAGCCCCGTGCGGCGCTGGGCGTTGATCGGCGGCATCACGGGCTTCGCGACAGCGACCGCGCTCACGGGCCTTACGGCGGTGGCCTATCCCCTGGTCACCCAGGGCAAGCCAATCCTGTCCTGGCCCGCTTACTTCGTGATCATGTTCGAGATGACGATCCTGTTCACCGGGCTGTTCGGATTCCTGGGGGTCCTGCACCACACCCGGAAGCCGGGCCGTCTGTCGGCCCAGTACCGCGACACGTTCTCGGTGGACCGGTTCGGGGTGTACGTCCGAGCCGCCGCAGGGGCGGAGCAGAGCGGGGTGGAATCGCTGGTGCGCGATGCCGGCGCGGTCGATGTGGAGGTGGGCGTATGAGCCTCCGCCCGAAGGGATACGCCGCGCTCCTGGCTCTCGCCGCGGCCGCCGTGACCGGGGCCTGCGACGACCAGGTGAAGTACGTGCCGTGGTTCGAGACCATGACTTCGCAGCCATCCGTAGAGACGTACGAGGCGGAGCCGCTCGGCCCGGTCGCCGGGACGGTTCCGGCGGGGTCCGCCCGTCACCTCGACCTGCTCGCGGCGGACACGTTGCTCACCAATCCGCTGGAAGGCACGGCCGAAGAGTTGGAGCAGGGGGAAGTGCTGTATCTCCAGTTCTGCGTCATGTGCCACGGCGAGACCGGCGCGGGGGACGGGCCCGTAGTGGGACCTAACCGCCTCCCGCCCCTGCCCACGCTGAACCTGCTTTCCGAACGGGCCCTGGGGCTCTCGGATGGATACATCTACGGAATGATCGCGAACGGGCGCGGCGTCATGCCGTCGTACCGGCGCGTGCAGCACGATGACCGGTGGTACCTGGTGGAGTACGTCCGGAAGCTGCAGGAAGAAGCTCCCGCGGCCCCGTAACCGGACGACACCGTACGCACGAACGGATGGGCGATACTTTGAGCTCGCACGATTCAGATAAGACGCAGGAGCTGGCCCTCAACACGGTGTCGGGTCGCATCAGCGGCCTGGCCGGAGCCCTGTGGCTCGCGGCCATCGCGATCGGGGCGGTCGGCTTCTTCCTGGCGCTCGGGCGTGCCCCGCAGCGCGCATGGCAGGCCGTCTGGTTCAACTTCCTGTTCTGGACGGCCCTGGCCCAGGCGGGCGTGATCTTCGGGGCCATCCTGGTGGCGGCCAAGGGTCACTGGGGCAAGCCGTTCCGGCGCGTGGCCGAAGCCACGGGGGGCTTCCTCCCGGTGTCGCTCCTCATCTTCGTCACCATGTACTGGGGCGCCGAGTACATCTTCGCGTGGATGCAGCCCATCGAGGGCCACATCAACCGCGACTGGCTGACCCATGACGGCGTCTTCATCCGGAACGGAATCCTGCTCTTCGTGCTGTACGCGCTGAGCTTCTATTTCCTGCGCGTGTCGCTGCGGCCGGACGCGCCGCTCGCCGCGGAGCGCCAGACGGGCTGGCGACGGAAGTACCTGGAAGGAATCTCGCGCGGGTGGCGGGGCGACGAAGAGGAGGCCGAGAGGTCGCGGGGCATCCTCTCCTGGTTCGCACCAGTGCTGATCCTGGCCTGGGTGCTGATTTTCAGCTTGCTCAGCTTCGACATGACGATGTCCCTGATCCCCGGCTTCTACAGCGTGATCTGGGGACCGCTGTACTTCATCAGCGGCTGGCTGTGCCTTCTGGCGCTGGTGGCGGTGATCGCGCAGCGCTACCGGGGCCGGTACCACCTGGACGACGTATGGGGGAAGCACGAGTTCCACGATCTCGGGAAACTGATGTTCGCCTTCACGATCTTCTGGAGCTACATGTGGTTCTCGCAGTACCTGCCCATCTGGTATGGCAACATCGGGCGGGAGACGATCTTTTTCGAGCAGCGCCTGGACAACGGATTCGGGCCCCTGCTCTACCTGCAGATGGCACTCGTCTTCGCGGTTCCCTTCGCCCTGCTTCTGTGGCGGATCCCCAAGATGAGCTCGCGGCACCTGTCCTTCGTGGGCCTCGTGATCCTGGCCGGGTTCCTGCTGGAGAAGTACATGGCCGTGGTGCCGTCGACGTGGCACGGCGAGAGCCCGCCACTGGGCTGGGTGGAAGCGGCGGTCACCGCCGGTTTCCTGGGCCTGTTCGGCCTGAGCTACTCGATCTACGCCAGCCTCGGGCCCAAGATTCCGATCCGCGAAGCGCTGATTACCGGCAGGAGGACGCGCGGACCGTAGTCAGTCTCCCGGAGCGGCCCTGCGCCACGACCGCGATGCCGGTGATCCGTAGTTCGTGACCGAAGGCGGCCGGCTGAATCGGTTCTCCGCCAGCCACTCCAGGTAATCCGCCGGCGCGCGCGAAACGAGAGCGTGCTCGAACTCGCCGTCCGTCCAGTGCGCGACCTGCACGCCCTTCTTCGAATCCACAGCGATAGGATCTCCCGCGCGCGGCGCGCCGGATCGCGCCACGTCCAACGGGATGCGGTAGTGGACGAGGCGGGTTCCCTCCAGGTCGTACTCCACCATCGACCCGAGATCGCCCCGAAGGTCGCATACCGTGGCCCGGGTGACGGGCGCCTGGTGAAGAGCCACCGGAACGATCTCTCGCCCGAGCTCTTCCCGATAGAAAGAGCCCACCTGGCGGATATCCAGCCCCGGCTGCTCGAAATCGACGGCCGCCGTCCGTACGAAATCGGCCGTGAAGCGGGAGGTGTCGGGCGAGTCACCGTACCGGCTGGCGAAGATCTGTCCCGCCGCGAGCAACATCACCGCTGCAGCCGCCGCTGCGATCTGCGCTCCGCGGCTCGAGCCCCAGCGCCGGCGCTCCACCGGAACGATCCCGCCCAGGGCACGTCCCACGCCCACTTCGAGCCGGCGTGGCGCATGGGCTTCGATGTTCTCGCCCAGGCGCCGAAGTCGGCCCGTCAATTCAGCATCGTGGACGAAGAAAGCCCTGCAGCCCGGGCAGTTGGACAGGTGCGCGCGCGCCGCTTCTTCTTCCGCGACTTGTCTCCGCGGCCCGTCCGGTGGCCACAGAAGCTCGCGCACGTCCTCGCAGGTCAATTGCATCGAATACGATACCCCCAGCCTCTTGGTTAGCCTCGATCTGGGGGAATAACGCACCTGAGGCCGAAATAGTTCACGGCCGGGCCGGGGGGACCTCCGGTGGTCTCACGGAGAGCCCGCCGGGCGCGGACGGGCCGATGAAGGTGTCGAGGAACTCCAACTGGGCTTGGACGCCGAGAATCCGCTCCACGTTCGCCCTGTAGTACTCGCTGTCGCTGCCCGGATTCCAGCTCCTGGGACGCGGAAGTCCAGCGGCGAGCATAGCTCCCTGCCGGGGCGACAGGGCGGACGCGGGAATCCCGAAATAGTGCCGCGAGGCCGCCTCGGCCCCGTAGATCCCGGGGCCGAATTCGGCGATGTTGAGGTGGAGGTCGAGGATCCGCTGCTTGGAAAGGTGCTTCTCGAGCTGCCGGGTGAGCATCGCCTCGCGGAACTTTCGCGTCAGGCTGCGGCTCGGCGACAGCCACAGGTTCTTGGCGACCTGCTGGGTGATAGTCGACGCGCCCCGCGGTGCCTCTCGCTCCCGAATCGCCTTCTTGAGCGCTTCCTTCACCTCGTGCGAGGAAAAGCCGTCGTGAAAGAAGAACTCGGTGTCTTCACTCGCCACGACGGCCCGCTTGAGGTTCACGGAGATCTCATCGTACGGCACCGGGCGCCAGGAGACCGCATCGCTCGCGCCCTCGGCCCTGCGCTGGGCGCGGTAGCGCTCGATGAACGCTGTGGTCTCAGGATCTTCCGTTCGGAAAGCCGCGACGTCGGGCCAGGTCACCCAGTTGAACAGCAGCCATAGGGCGAGGGTGGAGGCCGCGACGATGGCCACCAGCCGGGCGCGCCTCCGCCACGAGACCGCAGTGTCCGCGGTCGGCTCCGAAGGCGGTTCGAGAGTCGCCTCGGGCGCGTCTCCCTCGACTCGGGAGGGTACCTCCTCGCTCGCAGGCTCGTCAGTCATCGAGGCTCCGGGTAACTGACCACGAGTTGCCGCCGGTCACCTGGAATGTCTAAGAATCGTGGAGGGCTGTCGAGGGCCGTGCATGGGCAAGTCCAGCGCCTGCCCGAGGGTCAAGGCTGCTTTGTGCCAGATACGTCATACTCGCGCCGGCAGACTTCCACCTGAGATGTCACCTCGCGAAAGATCTGGATCGCCGTCCCCGCAAACGCGACGTTCCCGTGCGCATTCACGAAGAACGTCGCGACCCAGAACTCGTTGGTTTCGTTCCCCGGCACGTCGTCGTGCCACATGAAGTCGCCGATGAATTCGCCCGAGCCTTCGTAGTAGTAGCCCCAGATCGGAGCCGGCGTGTTGGGCAGGTTGAAGTCCACTCCCGGCGGATCCGCCAGGTAGGGCTTCATCTCACCCACCACCGAGAATGCTCCTATCGACGCCTCGCATGTGGTGAGCGTGGGAATGTACTCGACGTCGTAGAAACCCAGGATGTCGTCGAACGACGGCGGTGTCGCCGCCACGCAGTCGAAGTGCGCCGCAGTCACCTGGTCGGCCACGACAACGATCGGGATCGCCGCATCCGTGCACGTCACGTTCGCCGGCAAACCGGGGAGACTGACCGTATACGAGCCCGCCCGCACGGGTGCGAATTCGAACTCTCCAGCCGGATCCGCGGACGTGTCCGCGGACACGCCCCCCACCAGGCTGACCTGGACACCGGCGTACGGCGCTCCGTCCAGCATCACCGATCCGGACACGACCCCCAGATCGGTGCAGTCGAAAGTGGCGCTTGCCATTCCGGCCTGCTCCACCGTGCGGTCGAGGCTGTACTCCGCACACACGACTTCGGACGGCAGCGAGTCCAGGCTGACGGTGTAGGAGCCCACCGGGAGGTCCGCGAGACCGAACGAGCCGTCCGGCCCGGTGTCGGTCCGCAAGGTATCAGGACCGGCGACCGTGACCTGGACTCCCTCGTACCCTCCCCCGTTGAGGATCACCGTGCCCCGCACGCCTCCGATGGCCGCGCACCCGAAGTCCACGCTGGAGACCTCACCGGCCACGACGACGACGCTGACCGCGATTTCGGGACACGCAACTCCGGCGGGAAGGTCCGACAGCTCGACCGGGTACGAGCCGGGATCCAGAGCCTCGAACAGGAATCGTCCGTCGCCATCGGTGGTCCCGTCCCTGTTCGCCGGGTGACCGAGCGCGACCCGAACGGCCGCCAGGGGGAGACCGTCGACCGTGACCAGGCCTGTGACACCGCCCGTCGCCCCGTCCGAGAAGGAACCGGTTCCGTCGCCGGCAATGGGCTCGAAGAACTCGTTCTTCTTCGAGTCACACGCATTGAGCGCGGCCGACGCGATCAGCATCGGAAGAATCGGAAAGACTCGGCGCAGGCTCATGGCACCAGCCCGTAACCCACGGACAGCCCGATCTCATGCTGTCGATCGGCGTCGCCCGAGTCGCCGTTGATGAACCGGTACTCGAGCCGGAGACACGTCCGGCTCGCGATCATCTGCTCCACGCCTGCCCCGATCGCGAATCGAAGACCGCTCTCCGATCGCTCCTCCTGCAGCCGACGGTCGGCGAACACGCTCGTGATGGTGGCCCTGTTCCACGCCCACAGCGCTCCCAGGGTCCCGTACAGGCTCGTGCGCTCCGCCACGGGAAGCGAACCGGTGGCGTACAGCGTGGCGGACCAGATGTCGAGATCGATGGTGCTCGAGTTGGGCAGACCGGGACCCGAGTAGGACTGGTCCACGGAAACGGACGTATACCCACCGCGCAGCCCGACGGAGACCGGAATGCGAAGCGGATTCACTTCGACGAAGATCAGCGGACCGTAACCCCAGTCGCCGGAATCGCATGCGGTGATCCCCGCTTGGTCGCACGCTGTGGCCTCGAGCGTGGGGAAGTTCGAAGCGGTGACGCCGAGCCCCGCCTTGACCAGCGGCGGAAGCACGATCGGGATCGGGGGGTCGTCGGGGTCCTCCCGTGGAGGTTTGCCCAGGTTGACCAACAGCCAGGTCCAGCCCTCGTCCACCTCCTCGGGCTGTGCCTTACCCGAATCGAGAAGACTCGCACCCGGCAGCCCCAGTCCGTCCGCCGGCGAACTGCCATTACTGCCCCGGACCCACGGTTTGCCCCCGTTTGCGGCATCGTGGTGAGCCGTGGGCGGCACCTCCAGCACGGGCGCCTCCTGCGCGGCTGCACGCGAGACCGCTCCTGCCAGGAGAAGGGCGAGGAGCCAACCGACGTGCGAGAACCGGAGCTTCACGAAGGTGTCGCCTCAGCCCGTCGGGAACAGGTCTGGGGCGATTTTCGTAGCCCTGTCGAGCACCAACTGCACGTGTTCCCAGCGGTCCGGCGCCACGCCCTGGATCAGTTCCTGGACCTGGTCCGTCCACGGCTGGCCAGCCGCCGCGAAGTTGTCTTTCGTGTGCTCGGTGAACGCCTCGAGGAAGGAATCGAACGTGAAATCGCCCTCGTGCGCCCACAGCGCCCACTGCTTGATCGAGTGAACGTAGGCCAGCGGATCTCCCTCTCCCGTCAGCAGTCCCGACTCGAACAACTGTCGCCCCGCCGCCAGGATGTTTCGGGCCGGCGCGTAGTACTCCTGCAGCTCGGTCTGGGCGATCTGAAACAGCTGCCCCACTGTCGGAGGCTGCTTGAGGAACTCCAGGCAGTAGGCGTTGAGTTTCGCGGTAAGCGGATTCTGACTCGCCAGGCCCGTCAGCTTGTCCTGCAGCAGCTGCTGCGCCTGTTCCTTGATCACGAGAGGCTCGACGACGATCCCATCGCCGCTGAAGCTGATGGGACTCTGCGCACCATTCAGGATGTGCAGTTCGAACGCTTCGCCCGTGGAGGTCCCGAGGCTCTGCAGGAAGGCCGTGACGTTGACCTCCTGCACGGTTCCGTCCGGCTCCCTGACCGTCTCGGCCTGGAAAAGGATCGCCCGCCCGTCGGCGTCGGTGGTCAGAAACAGTGCGCCGCCATGCCTCTGAATCGCCTCGCCCGGGACCAACGGATCATCGGGCTCGGCCGCCCGAGCCTCCTGACCCGCCAGCATCACGTCGAGGCGGTCAAGCATCATGTACTGGGTGGTGGCATCGCGACTGGCCCCGCCCGGGACCGAGGAATTGAGCAGGTCCTGGCTGACCGTCGGATCGATCGAGGCAGGGGCGTCCTGTGATCGCGCGTTTGCGGGCACCGCCACGGCGAACATCAGCATGAACGGGAGACACCTGTAGACACGGGGGCCTATGACCATGGCCGCACTCCGAATGTTGTGGGATCCGCTCCGCGCTCGACCCGGGCGCGCAGGGGGCGCGTCTGCTGTCCGGTCGGGAACGAAGTCGGAAGGTCTTGCCGCAGCGTCAACCAATAACGTCAGATACGCGGAGAAAGGCAAGGCCGGTTGGTGGCGAGCGGCGGGCCGGCATCGTGAACGATCTGGTTCTCCGAATCCACCCTCGCTACGTTCTCGCCGCATGTGATTTCAACTCTGATGAGAGACAGCCCCATGCCTCGATATGCGTTCTTGCGCGGCCATCATTCCATCGGTCCGTTCCTGGTCTCAGTCCTGATCCTCCTGCTGGTGGCCGTACCGCTGCAGGCCCAGGAAGCGTTCGGCCCGCCTCGCGAGGTCAGGATCGGCCTCCTGATGACGGATCTGACGGAGGTGAACGGCGCGGAGCAGTCGTTCACGGCCGACGTGTTCATGCTCGCCACCTGGCACGACCCGGAGCTGGCCGGCGGGGCCGACGGGATTCGCACGCTGGGTTACGACGAGGTTTGGCACCCGACCATACTCATCTACAATCGTCGCGCGGTGTCCGAGTCGATGCCGTACCAGGTGATGGTGCGGCCCGACGGTACGGTCACGTACCTGCAGAGGTTCACGGGCCAGTTCTCCGCCCCGATGAGCCTGCGTGAATTCCCCAGGGATCGGCAGGAGTTCTACGTCTGGCTGGTGTCACCCACCCGGGCCGGCGCCAATGTGACGCTGGTGCCGGACGAGTCGGTGGCTGCGCTCGTCACCAGCGAGCTCTCCATCAGTGACTGGGATGTCGGCGACGCCCGTGTGACGCTCGAGGATTTCCAGGCTGCTCCTGGGGCGCCGACGAACCCGGGGATCAAGCTCATCGTGCCGGCGACGCGCAAGGTCACGTATTACACGATCCAGGTGCTCATCCCACTGGTGGCGATCGTGATGATGGCGTACGCCGTCTTCTGGGTCGCGCCGACGGTGGTTCCAACAAGGGTGGGGGTCGTCGTCACGACAATGCTGACCCTGATTGCCTACCGGTTCATGCTGGCGAACCACGTCCCGCGCCTCTCCTACCTGACGCGACTCGACTGGTTCATGCTGGGGGCGACCATCCTGGTGATCCTGGCCCTCTTCACGATGGCCGGTACGTCCTACCTGGTGAGCCGCGAGCGGGAAGCGGTGGTCAAGAAGATCGATCGAGTCGGGCGGATCCTGTACCCCCTCGTCTTCGTCGTCTACTCCCTGATCGTCTGGCTGGGGTAGTCAGGCGCTCCGCGCTGCCGGTTCGTAAGTTGCTCGCAGAATGCCGCCCCGAAGGCGGTTCGACGTCCGATGTCACTTCGCGGAAGGCACGTAGCCAATGACAGGTAGAACCATGTTCGCCGTAAGACGCGTTGCAGTCGCGGCAGGCCTCGCAGCGGCGCTGGCCCTGGCAAGCCCGGGAGCGGCGACTGCGCAGGACGATGCCGTCCTGAAGAGCGTAGAGAAGGCCGGCATCACCGGTCCGCTCAATCCGTCCCTGTATGCGGGGCAGTGCAACTTCAGCAACATGCCGGGAATCGTCTGGTGGGGGACGGAGACCGAGATGACGATCGAGCGCCTCGCATCTCTCGCGGCCCCGATCTTCTGGTTCTCTCCCGATGAGCCGCTCCTGCGGGGCACCGAGGGGCGGGACATCATGATGCCCGAGAACCTCCCGTTCGAGGACAGCGCGTCGGCCCCGGTGGTCTACTACCAGCTGGACGAGATCGTGACGTTCAAGGGCGGGGAGGGCGAGTTCAAGCTGAACCCGGACGACAAGGGGCAGTCGGTCATCGACATCTCCAAGACGATGCTGATGCGCCTCGGCTACTTCGCCTACTACCCCTCTGAGGCCGGGCTCGGAGCTCACCAGCACGACCTGGAGGCGGTGGAGTTCAAGCTCGCCTTCATGCGCACGACCGGAGCCGTACTCCCGTACGTCACCGAGGCCCGGTGCGACGAGGAAACCTTTGTGCTGGTGGTGAGCCGCGTGATCGGGAAGGCCCACGGGATAGAGTGGTTCTGGAACATCAGCGAGGTGGATGCCGACACGAAGATGCCGTTCACGCTCCTGGTAGAGGAGGGCAAGCACGCCATCGGCACGGACAAGAACGGAGACGGCTACTTCACGCCCACCTATGACGTGAACGTGCGCGTCAACGATGCCTGGGGCACGCGCGACGTGATCTCGTCGGGCGGTCTGCTCCAGGGCGGCTACCAGTCGTGGATGACCAAGGTCCGGTACCCGGAATTCCGGATCTTTCCGCCGCTGCCCGAGGACAGCCCGCTGCGTGAGAAGCTGGCGCGCAAGCGCGGAGCCGAGAATTGGGAGACGGAAAACGCCGTGTACGAGCTGCGCCCGCTGCCGCCGGCGGAGCTCGCAGCGTACGACAAGCACCTGAACCGGTTCATGGGGAGCAAGTACGTGGAGGACTGGCCGAAGGAGACCGAAAAGTCGGACATCCAGGGCTTCCTCGACTGGGCCGAGGACGGCACGGCCCGCGGGTCCTTCGCCATCTCGCTCCTGTACGACGGCGATATGGGGGCCTCGTTCGTGTTCCCGTTCTTCATCGTCAAGAATCTGGAAGTCAGCCTCAGCGGCGGGTTCATCGTGCACCGCATGTATTTCAAGGATGAGGGGTGGCGCGACTTCGGCTGGCAGGCCATGTACACGCCCTCGGCCTCGCGCTGGTTCGACGGGTACTTCGGCGCCGGCGTCGAGTGGGACACGTTCGACGACCCCACGCCCGAAAACCCCGATAACACGGACACTCAGACCGACTTCGTCCTCGAGACGGGCTTCAAGTTCCGGGCGAACGTGGAGGCCATCAAGTGGCTCTCCTGGGCGACCCCTTTCTGGGGGGCTCGATTCGGAATCAAGAACTACGGGTTCTCGAACATCGATCGCTTGACCTACGTGATCGAGTTCGGTGCGGGAGCGTTCTAGGCAAGCTCTCGATCCGCGATGGACCATAGCCGCCGGCGCACGAACTCAGCAATCCAGGGAGAAGATCATGGAAGCCAGCACCGCGAATACCGAGGGCGGACAGTTCGTGAGATTGTCCGTGGAGGCCGCCATCCGGATCGGCGTGCTCGCCCTGATCTTCATTTGGTCGCTCCAGATCATCAAGCCGTTCGTGCAGATCGTTCTGTGGGCGATCATCCTCGCGGTGGCCGTATATCCACTCTACTCAGGACTGGCCAGGCGGCTCGGCGGCCGCACCAAGCTGTCCGCGGTCCTGATCACGGCTGTGGCCCTGGCCATCCTGCTCGTGCCGAGCTGGGAGTTCTTCGGGGCCACCGTCGATGAGGCCCGCGGAGTGGGCGAGATGGCAGAAGCCGGAACGCTTCGGGTGCCGCCCCCACCGGATGGAGTCCGGGACTGGCCCGTGATCGGGGAGCGCGCGTACGCTTTCTGGACCGGCGCCGCCCGAGACCTCGACTCCACTCTGGAACGTTTGCAGCCGGAGCTGGCCAGTTTCGGGAAATGGGCTCTGGCGACGCTTGCCGGACTCGCGGGGACCGTAGTCCAGTTCATCGTGTCTATCCTGATCGCGGCGGTCCTTCTGTCGACCGGCGAGAAGGGACGCGACTTCTCGGTGAAGTTCGCCACCCGCCTGGCCGGGCCGCACGGCGAGGACTTCGTCCGGCTCACCGTCATGACTATCCGGAGCGTGTTTCAGGGCGTACTCGGCATCGCCGTGATCCAGGCCGCGCTGGCTGCCATCGGGTTCCTGTTCATCGGCGTCCCGGGAGCCATGGTATGGGCCCTCCTCGTGATGATCCTGGCCGTGATGCAGCTTCCTCCTCTACTGGTCATCGCGCCGGTCATCGTGTGGGCATTCGCCACCCAGAGCACCACCGCCGCCGTGATTTTCTTGGTCTACGGGGGCTTCGTGAGCATCAGTGACACCTTCCTGAAGCCGCTTCTCCTCGGCCGGGGTGTGGACGTACCCATGCTCGTGATCCTCCTGGGCGCGATCGGCGGCATGATCATGTCGGGAATCATCGGGCTGTTCGTCGGTGCCGTGGTCCTCGCGGTGGCCTACCAGCTCATGATGGCGTGGCTCGAAGAAGACGCCGACCTGGGGATGTTCTCGACAGTTGGCGCGGCCGTGCCAACTGAAGGCGACGCGTGACGAACGAGACGGCAAACCGTAGCGACGCCGGCTCATCCGAGCCGCGATGAGTCCGTGGCGGCTGCTGGGAGTTCCGCTCCTGGTCTGCGCCACGGCTCTCGGGGCCCAGGCTCAGGACACGCCTGCCGAACCCTCCCTCTTCCGGCCCTTCGGCGACTTCCGACTGCGCCTCGAGCAGGACTGGGATTCCAGAAGCGGGGACGGGACGCAGCTGGACGATCGCCTCCGGCTCCGCTTCCGTCTCCGCCTCGGTCTGGACGTCAACCTGAGCGACCAGTGGCGTGCGCGCGTGCAGCTCCGCAGCGGCCCCCACGAGTCGCAGCAGTCTCCCCACATCACCATCTACGACTTCGACGGAGGCTCCAACGGGCCCTACCAGTTCAACTTCGACTACTGGTTCCTGAGTTTCCGGACCGAGGGTCTCGAGCTGTGGGCCGGACGAAACCAACTGTCGTACTGGCACCAGGACGATCTCTTCCTGATCGACAACATCACGTTCGCGGGCGGGGGAGGTTCGTACCGCCACCCGCTGGCGGGCGGAGAGATGACGTGGCGCGCCAACTACGTCGCTCTGCCGGCGGGCATGCGCGACTTCTCGGGTACCAGCCTGATCGCCCAGGCAGAGTATTCCCGCGAACTGGCGTCCGCGGGATTCAGCGTCGCGGCCGGCCTCTTCAGCACCCGGGCGGATCCCGATGACGCGGCGGGCGAGTTGCTGCTGACCGAGAACAACACGCGTGACTACGACGTGCTCAACCTGCAGCTCCAGCATCGCTCCACCGTTCTCGGACGTCCTCTGCGGCTTGGGGTCGAATATGGCCATAACTTCAGGGACTACGGCCAGGCACCGACCGGAAGCTTCAGCGAGTTTCATCAGAATCACGTCGACGGCTGGGTGCTGGAGGCGCTCTGGGGCCCGAGCGGCGGCGCGGGCGATCTCCTCCTCGGGTACTACTACTCTCACATGGAGGCGCTGGCAGCCAACAGCTCCTACATCCAGGACGACTGGGCTCGCTGGGGCACGTCCACCCAGGCACGGCTCACGAACATGAAGGGCAGCGAGTTTCGGGTGCTGTTCACGATCTCGCCGAACCAGAACATTTTCGCCAGGTTGTTCATCGTCGACGCGATAGATCTGCTGCAACCCGGGGACGTCGCTCTCGAGGACGGAAAGCGCGTCCGCATCGAGTACAACGTCTCCTTCTGAGGAGCACAGCCACCCGGGGGTCCGTCCGTGCGTTCATACACCCGTCAGGTTCGCAAGCTCGTTCTGCTGGCCGCTTTCCTGCTGACCACTGCTTCGTCTGCCTCCGCGCAGGACGCCCACTACTGGACGCTCCAGTATGGGCCGCGCTCGTCGCTGCTCGGGGGCGCGGTCATCGGGAGCGTAGATGACGTAAGCGGAACCTTCTACAACCCGGGCGCGGTCGCTCAGGCCTCCGACCTCGCATTCGCCGTGAGCACCGACGTGTTCGAGTACTCCAGCATCGCCCTCGAGGACGGCGGTGGAAGTGGCGTCGACCTCGGCACCGCGACATCGGGACTGCGGCCCTCGCTCGTGGCCGGCACGATCGCGCGAGAGTTGCTGGGAGGCGGCGGGATTCTGGCCTATTCCGCGCTTACGCGCGCCCGGGGAACCCAGGACCTGGCCGGCGCCGTCTTTCTGACATCCGAAGACCTGTCGCCCGCATCGGACCTGGATGACGTGGTCGGCGGCGTCGAGTTCACGGGCCGGTACAGCGACTTCTGGGCCGGGCTCACCTATTCACAAGCGCTGGGATCAAACGTCGGCCTGGGCGTGACCTGGTACGGGGCGGTGCGCAGCCAGAACCGCCGGGAGCAGTCCACGGCGACGTTCATCGACACCGGGAGAGAGGGACTCTCCGAGATCGAGGACGCGAGCGGCAGCTATACGGCTTTTCGCACCCTTTTCAAGATCGGCGGGTTCTTCCGGGCCGGATCGGTTACCGGCGGGGCAACGCTGACGACTCCGAGCATTCACATCACGGGGAGCGGAGAGCTGGGGGTGAACGAGTCTCTCGTGGGTGCGGACACGACGGCACTGCTCGCCGGAATCCAGACGGACCTTCCTGCCAAGTACAAGAGCCCGCTGTCGATCGGGGGCGGCCTGGCCTGGGAGGTCGGTCCCGCCCGCCTGCACGGCAGCCTGGAGTGGTTCGACAGTATCGACCCGTACGTCGTGATCCAGGGCGAGGAGATTCGGGCCCAGGAACCTGACAGCCGAACGGAAGTACTCGACGCGGTGCACGAGCAGGTCGAAGCCCTGAACTGGGCGCTGGGCGTCGAATACCGGTTGTCCGATACGTTCACGGGATACGTGTCGTACTATCGGGACAACAGCACTCTCGACGACGACATCGAGCAGGCCGGCCTCTCGATCATTCCGATCGACATCAGCAATCTCACGGTGGGCACCGACTTCGTGGTCCGATCGGCGCGGCTGACCCTGGGGTTGGGCTACGGCTGGGGCAGCGAAGTGGATCAGGAGCTCACCGACCTGCTGCGCGAGGAGAAGGAGGACTTCGAGGCGACGTACGTGTACCAGAATTTCAGGCTGCTGTTCGGCTTCGAGATCGGAGTGGACTGAGGTCCTACGCCTGGCCCCCGGTCAGCGCCTCCTCCACGATCCGCGCCTGAGCGGCCGCATGGGCCGCGGCGTATCCCTCCGCAGGGCTGGCCGATGCCGGCCGCCCGACGTAGCGAACGCGGACTTCCTCACCCGCGAGGGCCCGGAGCTGAGGGGCGGCCGCCCGCCACGCTCCCATGTTCTCCGGCTCCTCCTGCACCCAGACGATTTCCTGTAGCGAGGGATACCTGCCGATCAGTCCCTCGAGCTCCGCCCGGGGAAGCGGATAGAGCAGCTCGACGCGAGCCAGGTCGATGCTGGTTCCGGTCTCCCACGCCTCGGAGGCCGTAAGATCGAAGTAGATCTTCCCCGAGCACAGCAGCAGCCGTCGCACCGCGGACGGGTCCCTGCCGGCGCCGGACGTCTGGAGAATCGGCTCGAAACCACCCGCCAGATCCTTGACGCCAGACCGGGCGCGTGGATGCCGCAGCAGGCTCTTCGGCGTCATCACCACCAGCGGCCGCCGGGCAGGACGCAACGCTTGCAGTCGCAGCAAGTGGAAATACTGGGAGGGCGTCGTGCAGTTCGCCACGCGGATGTTGTCCTCGGCGGCGAGCTCCAGGAAGCGCTCCAGCCGGGCGCTCGAATGCTCCGGCCCCTGCCCCTCGTAGCCGTGCGGCAGGAGCAGGACGAGCCTGGACTCCTGGCCCCACTTCGACCGGCCGGCCACGATGAACTGATCGATGATGGCCTGCGCCACGTTCGCGAAGTCGCCGAACTGCGCTTCCCACAGCACCAGCGAGTCCGTCGCCACCGAAGCGTAGCCGTACTCGAACCCCAGAACCGCGGCCTCGGACAGTGAGCTGTTCCACGTCTGGAACTGGGCCTGTCCGTCGCCCAGGTGCTTGAGGGGCGTCCACTCCCGGCCGGTGTCGGCGTCGTGCAGCACCAGGTGTCGCTGGCTGAACGTGCCCCGCTCCGAGTCCTCGCCGCTCAGGCGCACGGGGACCCCGTCGGTCAGCAGCCCAGCGAAAGCCAGGGCTTCCGCGTGTGCCCAGTCGATCCCCTCCTCGAGGGACTCGCGTCGCCGCTCGAGCTGGCGGGCCAGCTTCGGATTGGGCGTGAAATCCTCTGGCCAGGAGTGCACGGCCGCGTTGAGGGCCGCCGCCCGGGCGGGATCGATCCCGGTCGCCACGTCCCTCCACTCGTCTGCTTCGGTCAGGGTCTCGTAGCCCCTGGGCCGCTCCCGCTCCACCTCCATGCCGATCCCGAGCGTGCTTCCGGCCGTGGGAGCGCTGATGTCGGGATCCTCGTCCGCCTCGCCGTCCTCGGACACTGCCTTCCGGGCCTCCGTGAGCCGCTCGTTGATGGCGGCCGCCATCTGGTCCGCTTCGGACTGCTCGATCACCCCTCCATCCACCAGCTGGTCTACCCACAGACTCCGCACCGTCGGATGCTCGCGGATCTTGTGGTACATCACCGGCTGCGTGTACGCCGGCTCGTCCCCTTCGTTGTGTCCGTAGCGCCGGTAGCCCACCAGGTCGACCACCACGTCCTCGGAGAACTCCAGGTGAAAGTCGATCGCCAGCTGGACGGCGGACAGGCACGCTTCCGGGTCGTCCGCGTTTACGTGCACGATCGGCATCCGGAACGCGAGAGCGATGTCGCTCGCGTACCGGCTCGAGCGGCTGTCCCGCGGATCCGTGGTGAAGCCGAGCTGGTTGTTGGCCACGATGTGGATGGTGCCGCCGTTCTCGTAGCCGGGAAGCCGCGACAGGTTGAGGGTCTCGGGAACGATCCCCTGCCCCATGAAGGCCGCATCGCCGTGCACCAGGATCGGGAGAACCGAGGTCCCGAACGCTCCGAGGCCGCTCTCGTCTTCCTCGGAGATCTCCAGCCCGCTTTCGCGCGCCATTCGCTCGCGCTCCGCACGGGCCATGCCCTGCACTACCGGGTTCACGTGCTCCAGGTGGCTGGGGTTCGGCGCGAGGGAGATCTCGAGCTCGCCCATCTCAGACCGCACCAGCTCGCGCGCCCCTACGTGGTACTTTACGTCCCCGGATCCCGCCTCCGCCGCCCGGTCCTGCATCCCCTTCGACGCCTCGCCCTCGAACTCGGCCAGGATGGCCTCGTACGAAAAGCCGATGATGTGCGCCAATACGTTCAGCCGGCCCCGATGCGCCATCCCGATGAAGTACTTCTGCGTGCCTCCCAGGGCGGTCCGCCGGATGATCCGCCGGATCATCGGGACCATCATGTCGAGGCCCTCGATCGAAAACCGCTTCTGGCCCAGGTAGGACCTCTGGAGGAAGCTCTCGAAGCCCGCCACCTCGGTCAGGATCCGCAGCAGGTGGACCTTGCCGGCATCGTCTACCGGGTTCAGGTGCCGGCCGGACTCGATGTAGTCCACCAGCCAGTTCCACTTCTTCGGATCCTCCATGTGGTCCAGCTCGTAACCGATCCGACCGGCGTAGATCTCGCGCAGGCGCTCTACGGCATCGCGGGCCGTGCCGCCGAGGCTCTCGAGTCCAATCGCCGAAGACGGGATCGTCTCCAGGTCGGCCCACGTGATGCCGTGAAACTCGGGCTCGATCGACGGGTGTCCGGTGCGCGGCGTACCGAGCGGATCGATCTGTACGTTCAGGTGGCCGAGGGTCCTGAGGTCTTCCACCAGCGAACCGGCGGCGGCCGCGATTCTCAGCAGCTCCGGCGCGGCGGTCGTCGTAGCCGCGGCAGGCGTCGGCGCGGCGGCGGCCGGCGCGGGGGCCGGCGCGGAGCCCGCCCTCTCGATCCAGTCGGCCAGGGATGGGGGCACGACCCCTCGTTCGCGCAGGGATCGCTCGTAGAGTTCCTCCGCGAGTCCGGCGTTGTATCCGTCTGCGTGCGGGTACGTCCCCGCCCCGTTGTCGTCACTCACATCCATGTCCCGGCCACAGGATCCGTTGGGACGGCCGTCGCCGCGCGAGGGCGCCGGCCCGAGGGCGATTCAAGCTACCGGATGCAGTCGAGGGCACAAGGAGGATACTCACCGTGGTCACTCCCCCGCCGAATCGCCGGGCATGCGGAGGTTGGGTTGGTCCCAGTCATCCTCGAGCTGGACGGCGAGGCCGTCCGCCATGCGATTCACGTAGTTGAAGTAGCTGGCCACTTCGCAGACGTGCAGAATGGCCTCGTCGTCGAGCCCCGCTTCACGCATCCGATCCACGTCGGACCGCTGCACTTCCGCGGGCTCGATGGTCAGCACCTCGGCATATGACAGAATCGCCGTCAGGCGCTCATCCCCGGCGGCCGCCGACCGCCAGTCCGTGACCAGTCCCTGGATGAAGTCCTCGGTCTGCCTGAGTCTACGGAGCCCCGCCCCGTGATGCTGCACTCAGTAGAAACAGTCGTTGCTGGCGGACACTACGACCGCGATCGCCTCTCGCTCCACCCGGGTGAGCGGCGACCGCCCGAACATGCTGGTCCGGTACAGGGCGTAGTGGTCGAGCAGAGATTCGGGATGGAGCGTATGGATCTCGAGGATGTGATCCATGGGCCGGCCGCGGCTGATCCGCTCGTAGGCCTCGGCGAGCATGCCCTCGGCCGCTTCGGGTCCAACGCGGTCGATCCACGGACCGCGCCGTGGATGATCCTCGGGAGCCGCCATTCGTCGCCCTCCTGGCTGGTGGTTTGGGCTCGGATCGTGCCACGCGAATGTTTGACCCGCAAGGAACGCTGGCCGGTCGGAGTACGTTCCCTCATCGGGTCGGACCTCTAACGAAGAAAGGTATCCGAACGTGAAATTCGGCCAAGTGGGCATGTGGGTATCGGGGTTTTTTGCGGTTTTGACACTGTGTGCCGATCCCGCGGGCGCCCAGACGTCTGACGCAGAGTTTCGCCGGCTAACGGCTGGAGAAGCCTGGAGCACCGATTTCACGCTCCACTCGGTGCCCCTTTCGGAGATCGTCGCCGGGGGACCGCCCAGAGACGGAATCCCGCCGATCGACGATCCTCGCTTCGAGTCAGCCTCCAGCGCTGACCGTTGGCTCGACGACCGCCACCCGGTCATCGTCATCGCACTCGGTGACGAAGTCCGCGCCTATCCGCTCGGAATCCTGATCTGGCACGAGATCGTGAACGACGAGGTAGCGGGCGTCCCCGTGACCATCACCTATTGTCCGCTCTGCAACACCGCCCTCGTATTCGACCGCAGGCTGAGCGGCCGCGTGCTCGATTTCGGCACGACCGGACGGCTGCGCATGTCCGATCTCGTAATGTACGACCGGCAGACCGAGTCGTGGTGGCAGCAGGCCGTGGGCGAGGCGATCGTCGGAGAGCTGACCGGAGCCCGGCTCATAGCGGTCGCGGCCAACACGTACGGCTGGGAGACCGCGCAGCGCCTGCATCCGGACGTCGAGGTCCTGTCCCGCGACACCGGCTTCCCGGAGTACGAGGCGTCGGGGCGCTACGGCCAGAACCCCTATCAGCGCTACGACTCGCGAAGTGGTCCGTTCGGCGGGTTCTTTTCCGGAGATATCCCCGGCGACCTTCCGGCCATGGAACGCGTCGCGGCGCTGGACGTCGGAGACGGATGGGCGGTTGGATTCGAAGCCCTGTCCGACCGCGGCGCCGTGAACGCGACACTGGGCGACCTGGCGTTCGTGGTCTTCTGGGAGCCGGGAGCGGCGAGCGCGGTGGACCGGCGCGCCATCGCGGGCGGACGCGACGTGGGGCAGAGCGCCGCGCACGTCCGCAGGCTCGGAGACCGAACGCTGACCTTCGAGCGAACCGCGGATGGCTTCAGGGACCGGGAGACGGGATCGACGTGGAATCTGACCGGGGTGGCCACATCCGGCGATCTGGAAGGCCAGCGCTTGAAACCCGTCCCGCACGGGAATCACTTCTGGTTCGCGTGGGTGGCCTTCCGGCCGAATACGGAGTTGTGGAAGCCCTAGAACCCCGTCGGCGTCCTCCACACGATGTGATGGTCCGTGTCGGCGATCAGGACCAGGCCGAACGGCGAAGTCCCGACTCCGATCGGTGACGCGAGTCCCGCCGCACCCGCGTCGATCAGGTTTCCGGCGAACTCCGTGTTGCCACTGCCGGCGGCGGTGTTGATGAGGGACGTGGCGAGGCTCACGGCTCGTATCCGGTGGTTTCCCCGGTCCGCGATGTAGAGGATGAGCCCGTCGGAGGTCACGGCCACGTCGCGCGGATCGCTGAGGGCCGCAGAGAGCGCCGGGCCGCCGTCGCCCCCGAACCCGGAAGCTCCCGTTCCCGCCACCGTAGAGATGATACCGCTCACGAGGTCGACCGCCCGTACCCGCTGGTTGCCGGCGTCGGCAATGTAGAGCACCCCGTTCGCGATCTCGATTCCGGCGGGGAAGTAGATCATGGCCCCCGTCGCCGCACCGCCGTCCCCGGCGAATCCGGATTCCCCGGTCCCCGCGACCGTGGAGAGCGTTCCGTCGGCGAGGATGGTCCGTACCCGGTGCGACCGCCCCTCGGCGAAGTGGACGAGCCCGTTCTCGTCGACTGCCACGCCGCGTGGGCTGCGTAGGGGAGACGTGGCGGCCGGCTCACCGTCGGGGGTGGTCTCGGACTCGCCGGTGCCGGCCAGAAGAGTCCGCGCGCCCGTGGCCGCGTCGAAGCGCCACACCCTGTGTCCGCGGTCGTCGGCCACGATCAGCCCCCCGGAGCCGTCGACCGCGAGAGCGACCGGCTCCACCAGGCAGAGCGCGGCGCACCCTAGATCGCTCACCACCACGCGCACCGCGCCCGAGGAACTGACGGCCAGAATGCGCCGGTTGTCCCGGTCAGCCAGGTACAGGACACCGTCCAGGTCCATATCCACGCCGGCCGGATGCCAGAGCAGTGTCTCGGTGGCCGAGTTCCCCACCTCCCGGCCGGCCTCGTCCGGCACGCCGGCCACGATGCGCATCAGCCCGGGCGTATCGCCGAGGATCGATACCGGCTCGCCGCAGCCCACGGCGCCTAGCGCGACGCCGAGAGCGACCGCCATCGCGGCCGGAGCCGGGATCAGGGGAGCGGAACGACCCATATGTCCCCCTTTCCGTCCTCGCCGCGGCGGGTGAAGGCGACTTCGGCTCCGTCGGGCGAGACCGCGGGCTCCGTTCCGCCCTCCGTGCCCTCGATCCGCTCGAAGACCCCGCCGTCCGCGGCAACGCGCCAGATCCCGTCCGGGCGGGCGTAGAAGACCCATGCGCCGTCCGGCGAATATGCCGGATCGATTCCGTCCGCCAGCTCGATCGGCTCACCGCCCGCTACCGGGATCACGAGGATGACCTCGCGGCCGGGGGCCCACTGCGTGCGATCCTCCACGCACACAACGATCAAACCCGTCTGACCCACGGCCAGGCGCTGGCACGTGGTGCGGAGTTCCGGCCCGAGCACGTGACTTGTATACGCGATCCGCGTGCCGTCCGGGCTCCAGGCCGGGGAGCTGGCGCCCTGGGCACCCGGAATGGAGGACGTTGAGGCCTCGCCGGGCCTCCAGATCCACAGCCCCACGCCGTCGGAGGTGACGAGCCGCCCGCCCGCCGGATCCCAGGACGGACGCGAGGGCACGATGCCTTCCTCGTTGTACCGCCGCTGGAACGGGTGCAGTCGGGTGACCCATACGCCGGGAAGACCGAAGGGTCGGCGGGATTCGTCGAACTCCACCCCATCGAAGGCGAGGGGTAGCGTCGGGTCCCGGTCCGCGGGCGTGGTGGCGCCTGGTGAGCGCACCCGCAGTCGACCGGTCTGCAGCCGCGGCGCGGCCGGAAGCGAATCCGTCGCGTCACACGAGGCAAAGTCGCCGGTGCAGACGCCCTGCGACAGCAGCAGCTGGGCATACGCTATCCGGCCCGTCCCCGGTTCCACGGCCGGCGCCAGCACCTCGGGCGCCGTCGCCCGCTCGGGCTGAACGGTCGGCAGAGCCGTGCGAATCGAGCCACCCTCCCTCGGGATCATCACAAGGACTCCGTTCGATCGCGCGAGGTCGCCGAACCCCTCGGCCACGTAGAGAATCGAATCGCCGTCCAGGGACCATGCCGGGGAGCGGTCGTCTCCGGGATTGAACGTGAGCTGGCGGGCCCCCGGCTGTACCTCGTCCTCGGGAGGTTCCCACGGCGAAGGCGCGTCGTGGCACGCCCACACCTGCGCGACGAGCAGTGCGGCGCCGGCCGCGAAGACCGCGCGCTTCAGAAGGCCACCTCCAACCCCAGCCGCAGCTGACGGGGCTCGCTGAACAGGAGCGAAGGATCGCTGGCATCGAGGGCCGCCGCGAAGCGGGTGGTCTCGAATTCGGTCGCCGAGACCCGGCCGTTGCCGTTCAGGTCCGCCAGCGCAGAGTACCGGTCGGACTCGCGCGGAATCGGGAAGGTGGACGTTACGGGTCGCTCCGTCATGTCGATCAGCGTCCCGAGCGACGGTGCCAGGGTGCCGCTGTCGCGGCTCAGCGCGATGACGTTCTCGCTGGCGAACAGGTTCTTTCCGTCGACGACCAGTCGCAGCGGGCAGCCGCGACATCCCGGCAGCTTGGCGAAGTCCCAGGTGAACCGGGCGTCGAACACGCTCGTCCACGGGAGGCGCTCCACCACGAGAACGGGCGAGTTCTCGTCCGGGGCACCGGCGTTCAGGGGATACCCGCTGCGTATACGGGCCGTGACCACCAGGCCCAGCGAGGAGCCGGCGAGTCCTCCGTCGCCGCCCGGGGCGATGCGGGCGGAGCTGGCGGCCCGGCCCAGGAACAGGGCCGCGTCCAGGGTATGCCGCCGGTCGAACGGGAGCGGGTATTCAGCCGTGGTGCCCGGAGGCACCTGCCCCGAGTCGTCGAACGCCCCGGAGGTCACGCCTGTGGCGTCGGCCAGCGCGTATCCGGCCCGCACGCCCAGGCCGGGCCAGCGGCCGCGCAGCGTGATCTCGAGGCCCTTGACCGTGCCCTTGTCCCCCGTGGTGAACTGGCCGGGCACCGATCCGCCGAGGGACACGTTCCCGGTGACCAGGTCCGTGAGGTTCTTCAGGTACCCGGTGATGTCCAGCCCCACCACGTCGCCGAACAACTGGCTGAAGCCCACCTCGAAGGCGTTCCCCTGCTCGAACGCCAGGTTCGGGTTCCCCTGCCTCCGCACGTCCGTCCGCAGTGAGTCGCCAATGGCGTTGTCGATGAAGAACTGGAAGTCCGGCGGCTGCGCCACGCGCGCGTAGTTAAACCGGAACGCGCTCCGCCCCGCCGAGTTCCGGAAGGCGCCGGCCACGCCCAACCTGGGCGTCACGTTGACCTTCCAGTCCGCCGACGCGGTCGGGGCCAGGAAGTCGGACCGGTCCAGGCTGAAGTCCAGCCCCGAGTGGAATCCCTCCACCCGCAACCCGGCGGTGATCGTGAACAGGGGGTCGGGACGGATGCTGGCATCCAGGAATCCGGCCAGCGTCGTGGGATAGAAGCGCGCGTAGTTCGGGGCGGAGCCCGCGAGGTACGCCCGCGTCCGCTCGTAGGTCTCGACCTGGTAGAACTTCCCCTGGAAGCCCCCACGGAAAGAGTTGCCGGTGGCCGTCAGCCACTCGCCGACCAGGTCGGCGCCGAGGAAATCCGATCGACTGTACGCCGCCAGACCGGAGGTTCCCGTGGTGGTGAACAGCCCCTCGCCGGCGGCCCCGAACGGTGAGCCGGTCGTGCCGCCGGGCGGCCGGTATCCGGGAACGGCGACCACCGAGTCCAGCTGGTCCTCGATCGGCAGCCGCACGAAGTCCTCTCCCGCGAACTCGAAGTCGGAGATTCCGAAGCCCAGCACCGTGGATCGGCCGCGCACCGCGGACGGATCCACGACGCCCAGGTACCGGTCCAGGCGCTGAAGCGAGAGACGGGCGGACAGGTTCAGGGCCCCGCCATCCATCTGCGTGACGTGGTCCAGGATCAGGGCCCCCATCCACGCCTCCGTGCTCCGCCCCAGCTGGCTGCCCGCGTTGTACTTGAGCTCCGGCGTGTAGATCTCGCGCTGGAAGCGGTTGCGGAGGAGTGTCGCCGCCAGGTTCAGGCGCCCCGAAAACCGCTTGTCGAAGCGCAGGAAACCGATGAGTCCGTCGCCCTGCTGGTACGGAAGACCCGGCTGCGCGTACGGACACAGGAGCGGACTCAGCACCGGGTTGGACTGGTAGGCCGTGATGGCCTCTCCGACCGCCTGGTCGGCGTCTTCCGGCTGCAGACAGGTCAGGCCTCGCGCGCGCGGCTCGGAGTCGAGCAGGCCCTGGAGCTGGAGATCGGCGAACAGGGTCGCGCCCTCACCCAGGAAACGGAGCGGACCGCCCGCCGACAGGTTCAGGGTGGACTGACCCACCGACGCGTCTTCCGGCGACAGGCGATCCGTGAGAAACAGGCCGGAGGCGCTCCAGCGCTCCGGATCGCCGCGCCGTGTGGTGTAGGAGACGACCCCGGAGAGGGATGAACCGTACTCGGCGCCGAAACCGCCCGTGATGACCTCGATTTCCGACAGGGCCGTGGGCGAGAACTGCAGTCCCTGCCCCTCGGTGGCCGCCTCGACCTGGTTCTTGATGGCCATCCCGTCCACCAGGTAGGTCTCCTGCCCCACTCGCCCACCCCTGAAGTGGCCGTCGGACACGCCCGTCGTCAGCTCCACCGCCTGCGCGACCGTGGTGACCGGAAGCTCGCGCAGGGCGGCTCCGGGGACGATCTGCCGGGTCTCGCTGACCTCCGGCTCGATGAGAGGAACCCGGTCCGCTTCCACCCGAATCGGATCCACCGGGACGGCAGTGGGCTCGAGCTCCAGCCCGAGCTCGGAGGCGCGCGACGCCCGGACGACCACGGAGGCGAGCTCCAGCGTCTTGTAGCCCACGAGCTCCACGCGCACGTCGTGGCGACCGGCCGGGACCCCGGCGAGCACGAACCGGCCGTCCTCCAGGCTCAGCGTGGATCGGTCCAGCACTTCGATCCGGACCAGCACTCCGCCGAGCGGCTGCCCGTTCGAGACGTCGGTGATGGTGCCCTGGATACGGCCCGTGGTCTGGGCGCCGACCGCGCCGGGCGCAAGCAGTAGGGAAAGCAGGGCGAGGACAGCGCGTGCCCGCGCGCCCGTCAGTAGAAAGCCGCGCACTCCCCGCATCCTTCCGGCAGCGCGTCCACGCGCACGATCGGATACTCGGTGGCCTCCTCGAGGACAGCATCCAGAAGGTTCCAGGCGAGAAAGCCGTCATCCGAACGGGGTTCGAGCAGGACCGCGATGAGGCGGCCGAGCGGCTGCCGCACCGGAACCACAACCGTCCCCGCTTCAAACTCCAGCTCGTCCGCGCGCCATACACCCCAGGCTTCCCTCATCCGGTGCCCCTGGTACTCCCGCTCCCCCGTCCGGGTGGAATCGATATGGAAGGCCGAGACGGCAAGCTGCGCGTCCGCATCGAGGCGCCCCAGGCGGACCCCGTGCGCCTCGAGTCTCTCCACGACGCGCGAGAGGCTGTCCGGGAGGAGATAGGCCGCGGGTGCTTCGATCACCTCCGTCGCCGCGAACGAGCCGTAGTCGGGCATGCGCTCGACCGTCACCGCGTCGGTTCTGCGGTAGATCCGCGCGCCGGTGAACGGGTTTCGCTCGGTTTCCACGGCGCCGAGGAGTACTTCGATCGTGTCCCCGCGCGCCATCTCCGCCCGCAGCGCGATCTCCATCCCCGGCTGAGGAGACGCGTCCGCCCGGTCGATCGTATGTTGGACGCGTGTCGCGTGGGCCCAGGCGAAGTCGATCACAGCCTCCACGAAACGGCCGTGGGCCAGGATTCGATCCTCGAACGTGGCGTACGAGTACGCCTCGCTCAGGATGCCGAACCGGTTCCGGAGCCCCAGGTAGTTGGTGGTGAACCGGGGACGGTGGTCGAACGTGTACCACCCCCGCTCGCCCCGCATCCCGAAGGTGCCCGGCACGTTGCCGTAGGCGAAGAAATCCCACCCGTACCGGTCGCGCACGGCGCGGCGGACCCATGGCAGCCATTCCCCGCGTACCAGTTCCACGATCCCGGGATCCGTCGACGGATGCAGAGGCGGCGAATAGGTGAGGTGATAGGCGTGGAACGTGCCGTTGGTGGTATGGAGGTCGAGCGCCACGTGCGGATCGTATTCCTGGACCAGCCGTGACAGGGCCCGGGCCTCGGCGGACTCCAGTTTCGTGTTGTCCCGGTTCAGGTCCAGCCCGCGCGCGTTCGCCCGCTGGCCCATGCCGGCCAGGGGCCCGTGCTGCCGCGGCCGGTTCCGCAGACCGATGCGCTCGTTTCCGTCGGCGTTGTAGATCGGCGCGACGAGAACGACGAGCGAGTCGGACCACCGATCGCGCAGGCCCTGCGCCATCTCCCGGACCAGGACCTGGGCTGCTTCCTTGCCGGCGACCTCACCGGCGTGGATGTTCCCGAACACCAGCACCCGCGTCTTGCCGGAAGCTCGCACCGTTGCGGCCGAGGCGTCCGGCAGGTCGCCGAACACCGCCAGCGGGAGGGCTCTTCCCTCTTCCGAGTATCCGAACGTGGTGAACATCAGGCCCGGGTGGCGGCCTTCGAGCGCCCCCAGGAAGTCGGTGACGTCCGCGTAGCGCGAGGTCTCCAGGTAATCGGAGGCCTCGGGTCGAGTCGAGGGCCACCCCAGCGCCCCCTGCGCCCCGGCCGTACCCGCTCCCAGGAGCACGGCGGCACACGACGCCAGCAGCGAGGTGCTCGGCCGCGTTACCACTCGATCAGAGCGCCCCCGATGACGATCGCGGGAATGGCCACGGCCACGAGCCAGCCCAGGAAGGCCGTGAGAATCGCCTTCCCCGTGTCGAAGTCCAGCGCCTGCCGGATGGCCACGATCCCGGTCACCAGGAGCCAGATCCCCACGATCGCTCCGACAATGCCACCGAGCACTGGAACCAGGCCGAGAATGAGCAGCACGGCCGGGGCCTGCGCGTAGCCGAGCGTGCGCAGGAGCTCACCCCAGGTGGCCGTCCCCTTGAGCAGCTTGTCCCCGATCAGGTAGGTAATCCCGGCCCACACCAGCCAGCTGAACAGGGCAGCGACCACGCCCACGATGATCCCGTTCTCACCCTGGCTGAAGCCGCCGATACCGCGCGCGACGGCCGCGATGAGGACCACGATGGCCGCCTGCGTCGTCAGATCCGCGTTGTGCTCGACTTCCTCGTACGTGGCCACGTCCAGCATTGCGGCGCCCTTCATCCGATCCCACATGCTCCGTTCAGCCATTGCAAATCTCCCTGGTGGGGCCGGCCCCGAGCGACCTGGAGTGCGCTCCGGACACGGCCGTGGTCTTGAATTAACCCGTCTCGCGATCTGCCGCCCGGGCCGCCTCGATCCCCGCCTTCTCGTCCACCGTGAGGAGGATGAACCCTCCCAGGACGAAGAACACGATCAGGCTCGAAACCGCGACCCGCTGTCCGAACGGCACCACGAGCGCGCCCAGGATCACCGGGCCCATGAACGACGTTACTTTCCCCGAAAATGCGAAGAACCCGAAGAACTCCCCCTTGTGCCTCTCGGGAACGAACCGGCCCATGAGCGACCGGCTCGCGGACTGGTTGGGTCCTACGAAGATGCCGATCAGGACTCCCGCGGCCCAGAACCAGCCCCGGGTAGGCGCAACCACCGCAATCGCCGTGGCGGTCACGAGCCCGGCGAGAGTGATGAGGATCGTTTTCTTGCCGCCGAGCCGGTCATCCACGAATCCGAAGCCGAGGGCCCCGAGGCCGGCGACCACGTTGAGCACGATCCCGAACACGAGGACCTCTTCCTCGTTGAACCCGAACGTGCCCTGCGCAAAGATGGCCCCGAAGATGAAGACCGTCACGAGCCCGTCGTTGTACACGAGCCGCGCAGCCAGAAACTTCACCACCTCGCGATAGCGTCGGATCTCCCGGAACGTGTGAGCGAGTTCCTGGAAAGCGCCCGCGATTCTGACCTTCTCCGACTTCTTCTCTTTCTCCTTGACGAACAGGAACATCGGAATACTGAAAGTCAGCACCCACGCGGCCACCAGCAGGTTCGTGGCCCGTACGTGAAAACCGTCCGCCGTGGGAAGGAACGCAAACCGCATGTCCGGCCGGACGAAGAAGACGAGGGCGACCGCCATCGCCACGAGGCCCCCGATGTACCCGATCCCCCAGCCATAGCCGGATACGCGGCCGATGCGATCCTGGCCGACGATCTCCGGCAGGAACGCGTTGTACAGAACGGTGGCCATCTCGAAGGCCACGTTGGCGATCACGTAGATCGTGAGTGCTTTCAGGACCGCGTGGCTCTCGCCCGGCGTCACGAACGTGAGCAGGGCCGTCGCCGCGGCGCACACCAGCGTCATCAGGATCAGATACTGCCGACGCCGGCCGCTCTTGTCCGCGATCGCACCCACGATCGGCGACAGGAGCGCGATCAGGAGCGCGCTCGCAATGACGCCTCGTGCCCAGAGCGCCGTGCCCGCGTCCTCGTTCGGCGCGAACGTGCGTACGAAGTACGTGTTGTAGATGAAGGTGCCGACGAGGGTATTGAACGCAGAGATCGCCCAGTCGTACGAGATCCAGGAGCGGACCGCCCGGCGATCGTTCATGTCTTGTACCACTCCAGTGACAGATCAGCCCTCGGCTCGATCCGATCTCGCAGTGCCTCCAGCTCGAGCGCGTTCATGGGCTCGAACTCACGGGCCAGGCGCGCGTTGTGACGCACCAGGTCCGGCCTCTCCATGCCTACAACGGCCACCGAGACCGGCAGGGTCCACGCATACCGCAGGGTCTCCTCGATCGTGCAGATCCCGTCCCGCAGCAGGCGGCCGTCCGCCGACGTCTTCATGGCGATGACGCCGATGTCCCGTCCCACGATATCCACGAGGACCTGTCGCGTGAAGCTCCGCTGGTGATAGTCGATCGGGTTGAGCGGGAACTGGAAGGTGTCGAAGTCCCACCCCTGGTCCCAGTACTCGAGCGCCCGGCGGTGCGCGGCCGGCGTTACGTGGCCGGTCACGCCCACGAACCGCACGAGGCCTTCTTCGCGGGCGCGCATGATGTACTCCATGGCCCCGCCCGGCCGAAACGCGCGGTCTACGTCTTCGGCGCTGCTCGTGCTGTGCAGCTGCCACAGGTCGAGGTAGTCCGTGCCCAGGCGCTCCAGACTCCCTTCCAGGTGTCTGCGGGCGCTCCGGGCGCTCCGGTCCCGCGGCGAGTACGTCTTGGTCATCAGGAGAACGTCGGGTCGGACGTCACGCAGGGCGGCGCCCAGCCAGCGCTCGGACTTTCCGTTCTGGTAGCTTTCGGCGGTGTCGAAGAACCGGATTCCCTCCTCGAGCGCCGTCTCCACGAGGATACGGGCCTCGGCCTCGGAGCTCGCCCTCCCCACGTGGTGCCCCCCCAGGGAGAGGATGGGTACTTCGAGGTCCGTTCGTCCGAGGCGGCGCGTCGGGAGAGGCGAGAAAGTCGCGCGGCCGGGGCTCGAGAGCCCCAGGCCGGCGAAGATGGCGGCCAGGGTACGGGCGAACGTGCGTCGATCCATCGCTCTCCTCCTCGGTGGGAGGAGAGCAATGTAAGGCGGGCTGCCTGCTAGGAAACGGCCTCGGGCTCCTCAGCCTCCGGAACGAGCCGGATCTCGACGTAGTTCTCGAAGTCGAAGTAGAGGGCCGCGGCTTCTCCGATCGCCTCGGCCGTGAGACCCTCCACCAGGCGATCGTAATCGAGAATGAGCCGGAGGTCCTCTTCGTTCCGGTCGTACACGTTGAGCACGGACATCCAGAAGCTGTTTTCCTTGAGGTCCGTCTCGCGCTGCCGTCGCTGGATCTCCTTGACCTTGGCCAGGTTCTCCTCCGAAGCCCCGTGCTCGCTCAGGCTGTCGATCGCCGCGAACGCGGCGTCCGTGAGCTCACCCAGCCGCTCCGGATCGGCCCCGAACGCGATGCGGACGCTGTAGCGCTCGCGCGGCTCCCGGGACCCGGAACCGAACGCCCCTACGCCATAGGTACCTCCCAGGTCCTCGCGCAGGGACTCGCGCAGCATGTTCCTGAGCACCTCCGTCATCGACTGGAGGGTGTACCGGTTCTCCCGCTTGAAGTCGAAGTCGCCAGTGAAGAGCAGCGTCTGACGTCCCTTCGGCTCCAGGCCCTTGTGCACGGTTCTCTGCACTACTCCCGTCGGCGGCTCGATGCCCACGTCCCGCCAGGTCTCGTCCCGTCCGGTGGCCGGAAGGGAGGCAAGGTAGCGCTCGACGAGGGGGACGAGGTCATCCAACTCGAAGGCGCCGACCAGCGTAAACGTGAAGTCGCCCGCGTCTGCGAACCGGTCCCGGTAGAACTCCAGCGCCGTATCGAGGTCGATGGAATCGAGCATGTCCTCGGTCGGCGGCAGCCGCCGCGGATGGTACTGCGACATCACCGCGGCCACGGTGTCCGAGTACACGGCCTCGGGGTTCGCCCCGCGATTGGCCAGCACCGTCCGCATACGGGAGGAGAATGCGGCCGCGGCGATCTCGTCCTTCCGCGGCGCGGTGAAGTAGAGGTACACCAGCTGGAACATCGTCTCGAGGTCTCTCGGAGAGGCGCTGCCGGAGATCCCCTCGCTCAGCTCCCCGATGGAAGGCCCGGCCGACACGGCTTTTCCGGCCAGCTTCTTCTGCAGGTCGACGGCGCTGAATTCGCCCACGCCTCCGATGCTGACGAGCGTGGCGGCCCAGGCGGCGGACTCGTACACGTCGTCCCCGGCCAGCGAGGTGCCGCCTGGACTCCGACCGTTGAACAGGACCTCATCGTCCTTGAAGTCTGTCGGCTTCAGGATCAGCCGCGCGCCGTTGCTCAGGCTCCAGACTTCGACCCCGAGCTCGGGGATCTCCTCGCGGTCCACGACCGAGCCCAGGACCGGCTCCGTGGCGAGCAGCGGCTGGTCGGATCCGGCGTCCTCCCACGGCTCGATCGAGGCCTCCCGGGCCGCGCCGAACACCGCGGCGAGAGCCACTTCGTCCGGTACGTTTACCCCAGCCTTCTCCGGCGACGCGGCGAGAATGACCCGGTTCTCATCGCCGATCCACTCGCGGGCGACCTGGTTCACCTCGTCCAGGGAGAGGGTCGGGACGAAGCGTCGCGCGAGCGCGTACTCGTACTCGATGCCCGGGGTGGGCTCTCCCTGCAGGAAGACGCGGACGTATTCCGAGGCCAGCCTCGACGACTCGCGCTGGTCGCGCTCCGTGTAGGCCCGCTCGTACGACCTGAGCACGTCGGCCTTCTGCCGCTCGAGCTCCGCCTCGGTGAAGCCGAAGCGCGCGACGCGCTCCGCTTCCAGTAGAACCTGCTCCAGGCCCCTCTCGATCTCTCCGTCCTTCACCGTGGCGCCCAGCTGGTAGACGTCGGCTTCGCGCACGAACCGGCCCTTGCCCGAGCCCGCGCCGAGGAACGGCGGATCCTCGCTGGACTGCGTGATCTCGAACATTCGGAAGTTGAACATCGAGTTGTAGGCCTGCTCCACGAACGACCGACGGTAGTCGGCATGCGTGCTCTGCTCCGACAGCGGGAGCTTCCAGGCCACCGTGACGTTCGAGAGCGTGAGCTCAGGATCCGTGGCGATGGAGAAGAGGGTCTCCTCGTGGCCCGGCACGGGAACCTCGGGACGCGGCCTCTCGACCTCGGCTCCGGCAAGCCCGTCGAAATGCTCGTGGATCAGGCTCCGGATCCACTCGGGATCGAAGTCGCCAACCGCCACCACGGCCATCAGGTCCGGCCGGTACCAGTCGGCGTAGAACCGTTTCAGGACCTCGTGGTCGAACGTCTGCAGCACCTCCGGATCCCCGATCGGCAGGCGCTCGGCGTACAGCGACCCCTGGAAGAGGACCGGGAACTGCTGGTCGCGGATGCGCGCGTAGGCTCCCTGTCCCAGGCGCCATTCCTCCAGCACCACGCCGCGCTCCTTCTCCACTTCGACGGAATCGAAGGCGATTCCGTGTGCCCAGTCCTCGAGTATCTGGAAGGCGGTCTCCACGATCTCGGCGCTGTCCGTAGGCACGGTCAGCATGTACACGGTCTCGTCGAACCCGGTGTAGGCGTTCACGTCCGCCCCGAAGCGCATCCCGATGAACTGGAGATAGTCGACGAGTTCCTGCTTCTCGAAGTTCTCGGTACCGTTGAAGGCCATGTGCTCGAGGAAGTGCGCCAGCCCCAGCTGATCCTCGTCCTCGAGAATCGATCCAGCATTCACCACCAGGCGCAGCTCGGCCCTCTGCTCGGGCCGGTCGTTGGCCCTGATGAAATACCGCAGGCCGTTGTCGAGCCGGCCGGCGATCACGGCGGGATCGACGGGCAGCTGGTCCTCTGGAGCCGCCGTGAACGCGGCCGCCGTGTCGGCCGGCTGCTGGGCGCTGATTTCACTCGGCGAGGCCAGGGCGAACGTGCCGGTCAGGGCCAGGAGGGTCGCCGCGCGGGCGGCGGATAGCTGACTCATATTCAAGAGCATGCAGTTCTTCCCGTGCGTTGCGTGCGTTGCGTTGTTCGGGCATGGAGCGGCTTGCCCGGGCCTTTATGGGCCGAACGTCGAGACTGCGGGGGATACCGGCGACGCGGTTCAGCGTTCCCGGGTTCCAACAACGAGCCGCCGGCGACCCGGGGGCCGCCGGCGGCGATGGTGCGCGTATCGGTCGGACGGCTAGACGACGCCGTATCCGACCATCGCGTTCGCCACTTTGACGAACCCGCCGATGTTGGCGCCGTTCACGTAGTCCACGTAGCCGTCGTCACTACCACCGTAGATGACGCACTGCTCGTGGATGTCCGCCATGATCTTGTGGAGCTTCTCGTCCACTTCGTCACGCGTCCACGCGATGCGGGAGGAATTCTGGCTCTGCTCCAGACCCGAGACGGCCACTCCGCCGGCGTTGGCAGCCTTGCCGGGACCGTACATGATCTTGGCTTCCTGGAAGACGGCCACGGCGTCGGTGTCGCTCGGCATGTTCGCGCCTTCGGCAACGCCGAAGCACCCGTTGTCCACCAGCGTGCGCGCGTCTTCGGAGTCGACCTCGTTCTGCGTGGCGCTCGGGAAGGCGAGGTCGCACGGGACGACCCACGGCCGCTTGCCGGGCAAGTACTCGCACCCGAAGTGCTCGGCGTACTCGCTGATCCGCCCGCGCCGGACTTCCTTGAGCTCCTTGATCCAGGCCAGCTTCTCGCGGTCGATTCCGTCCGGATCGTAGATCGTGCCCCCAGAATCGGAGGCCGTCACGGCCGTGGCGCCCAGGTCCAGGAGCTTCTCGATCGTGTAGATGGCCACGTTGCCGGAGCCCGAGACCGTGCACTTCTTGCCCTCTATCCCGTCGCCGCGGTGGTTGAGCATGTTCTCCATGAAGTAGACGGTTCCGTACCCCGTGGCCTCCGTGCGGATCAGGCTCCCGCCGAACGCGAGCCCCTTGCCCGTCAGCACACCCTCGAACTCGTTCCGCAGACGCTTGTACTGACCGAACAGGTATCCGATCTCGCGCGCGCCGACGCCGATGTCACCGGCGGGCACGTCGGTTCGGGCGCCGATGTGCCGGTACAGCTCGGTCATCATCGACTGGCAGAAGCGCATGACCTCCCGATCACTCTTGCCCTTGGGATCGAAGTTCGCGCCGCCCTTCCCGCCGCCCATCGGCAGGGTGGTCAGGCTGTTCTTGAACACCTGCTCGAAGCCGAGGAACTTCAGGATGCTCTGGTTGACCGTCGGGTGGAAGCGCAGCCCTCCCTTGTACGGCCCGATCGAGTTGTTGAACTGGACCCGCCAGGCCCGGTCGGCCCTGACGTTGCCTTCGTCATCCTCCCAGGAAACGCGGAAGATGATGATCCGATCCGGCTCGGTCATGCGAGCGAGGATCTTCTCCTTGCGGTATTCGGGGTACTCGAACGTATACGGAATCACGCTGTGAGCGACCTCGCGGACGGCCTGGTGGAACTCGGTCTCGCCTGGATTCCGCTTGATCACGTGAGCCATGAAGCCCTCGAGCACCTGTCTGACTTCCGCATTGGCGGCGTTGGTCATGCTCCGTATTCCTTTCGTGTGAATCCGGTTGACAGGCGACCGCACGCGGCCAGCGAACTGGACTCGGCGACGGTCATCTCGGGAAGCAGGGCGAGCCCAGGATTCTCGTACTCGGCTCCGCCGGACCGGCCTCCCGATACCCCCGGGAATTGGCGATTCCTATATCAAGAATCGTGCTACTGCGAGGCCCGATCGAGCGCGGTAGGGCACCGCCTCGGGAGGCAACGTGGGGATCAGTCGACGTCCCTTTCCACGAGACCGTGGATCATGCGCGAGGCGAGCTCGGCGGGCATGCCGAAATCGGTCGCGCGGCGGAAGGCGGCCCCCAGGATTTCCAGCTCGCCGCCGTCGAACCAGACGCCACCGCACTCGGGACAGCGGTCCACGATGACGTTCTGGATGACCTCTTTCCGCATCGCCGCACCATCGTGCTGGCACGTGAGCGTGTCTTCCCGGCCCGCCTTCAACTTGAGCTCGCAGTCCATGCACGTGGGCACACCCTCGAACTCCGTGCGGGTCCTGCGCTTACCGCAGCGAACGCAGGTTTCTCCGATGGATTCCTCGCCCGACTCGATCACGTGGCGGATAACGAGCCCCGAGAGTTCGGCCAGAGCCTTGAGCGGGACGGGCCGTTCCACGGCTTCATAGGACTTGTGAAAGAACTCCGACGGGTAGTAGCGGACGCGCTCGCAGTCGAGATCGACGACCAGGTAGTCGCCGGCCTCGGCGCCCACCGCCCCGTGCATCGTCTGAACCACTGCCGGCTCCTTGAGCGCCGCACCGTACACTCGTCCGGTGCGACTGAAAATGCGCCACTCCACGGGGCTCCTCCAGGATCTTCGAGTCGGTTCGAGGTCGCCGCCCAACCACTTCCGCCCAGAGAGGTTATGGTAAGCCTAACGGGGGGGTGCCGGGTTGTCACGACCCGCGGAAAGACGTGCACCGATGCGGAGGACCTAAGGGCGCGCTTCGGGACTTAGTGTCCCGTCGACGTGCGGCCTGACGCGGGAGCAAAACCTTGGCGGCTCAGGTCTCGTAGGAGAAGTGTGCGCCAGGCGTGGCTTGGTTCCGCACGCCGTGAATCAGAGGTCTGGAGGGAGGGTCCCGTGACGGAAGATCAGAAGCACAACGACGAGAAGCCCGAAGCCGAGGTAGACGGCGTGGAGGTCGAAGTCGAGGTCGATGCCGAGGAGACCGCCGAGGACGGCGGAGAAGACGAACCCAAGCGCGAGGAATACACCGTCTGCGGCGAGGATCTGCTCAGCCGGGTCAAGGAACTCGTGCGCGAAGGCAACATCCGCCGGATCACGATCCGCTCCGAGGAAGGCAACACCCTGATCGAGATCCCGCTTGCGATCGGCGTGGTAGGCGCGATGTTGCTTCCGGTGTGGGCGGCCATCGGGGCGATCGCCGCGCTGGTCACGAACTGCACCATCGCCGTCGAGCGCCGCGCGGACTGAAGCGTCTGAGCCGGCTCGCGGCGCGCCCGTAGCGGGGCGCGCCGCGGACGGGTTACGGAGTCTCGAACGCGATGGGAAGCTCGGTCCAGGCTGCGACCTGGCGGTCACGGCTCATGGCCGGCTTGAACCGCATCACGGACACCGTGGCGAGCACCGCGGCGTCCAGGACGGGATCTCCGCTCGACTCGGACAGCAGCGAGTCGGCAGCCTTCCCCGTCTCGTCCACCCGCACGCGCAGGACCACCGTGCCCTCGTGACGCTCGTTCGGACGGTATTCCTCCAGCAGCCGCTTGGAGACCTCATCCCAGTTCACCAGTACGGGCGGCACCTCGGCGACGGCCAGGGCGTCCCTATCCCGCTCGACCAGTACCATCGTGAACTTCGGGGCCGCCGGCGCCGGACGGTCGCCAAGCGGGTCATCGGACAGCCGGGTTACCTTGAGAGCATCGCCATCCAGAACGGGCTCCGCCTCCGTGGAGTTCACGGCCCGGGCGCGCGGGATTCCCTTCTCGAAGCCGGCTGCCGCCTGGGGTCGCGACTGGCAGCGCCGGATCTCCCCGAGCACCGGCTCTCCGTTCGGCAGGGCCAGCAGGTCGCGCCGATCGCGTTCGGTCGGCCTGAAGCTGACACAGCTCATACGGACGATCTGCACGAGCTCGTCCGCCGAGTAGTCGGCCGTGGCCAGGATCCTGACGAGGTCGGCTTTCAGGAGCGGGCCGTTGTCCGCGTCGGCCCCCTGGCTCCGCAATGGTGAAGCGGAAAGGGCCATCATCGTCAGCAGGACCGCGCCGACCAGAGCGACACGCCGGATTGTCAGCATCGGCATCATCTCGAACACCTCCACGAGGCGGCGGCGGTCCCGATGCCCACCCCGGGCGTATCGGGCCGCGATCACCGCTTTCGATGCTGGTTGGAGCAACCGACGTACCGCGCCCAGTAGGCGTCGCATAATCCTTTGTAAACAAAACAGTTAACATCGTTTTCCACGCCCTCTCTGACCGAAAAGGGCGGGGTGGAGTCGTGCAAAAAGGATCATTGGGTCGCGTTCGTGCAGGCCGCGGACGAGTCCGGCGCCGGTCACGCCCGATTGACGGTGCGCGCGCCGCGACAGAGTTTCGAGCGACATGGCTCGATCCGCACCGCTCCCGACCGGCACCTTCCTCCTGCTGGCTGCCTGCGCGGCCGCCTGGTCCTGTGGCGCCGATTCCCGTTCTCACGCTCCGGCGGACGCAAGCCTCGCTCCGGGGTCGAAGTTCGGACTCTCGAGCGTGCCCGAGCCGGCCATCGACTGGGCGCCCGAGGTCTACCGCGCCCGCAAGCTTACCGGCGGTCTCGTGATCGACGGCCGCCTGGATGATCCCGCCTGGCAGGAGACGGAATGGACCGGGGAGTTCGTGGACATCCAGGGAAGCGCCCTTCCAACGCCCCGGTACCGGACGCGTGCCCGGATGGGGTGGGACGACGAGCACTTCTACGTGGCGGCTGAGATGGAGGAGCCGCACGTGTGGGGGACCCTGACTGAACGGGACGCGGTCATATATTACGACAACGACTTCGAGGTATTCGTGGACCCGGACGCGGACACCCACCTCTACTACGAGCTCGAGGTCAACGCCCTGAACACGGTGTGGGACCTGATGCTCATCAAGCCGTACCGGGACGGCGGACCTGCTATCGACGCCTGGGACATCGAGGGCCTGCGCACGGCGGTCGCGGTAGACGGAACGCTGAACGACCCCACGGACCGTGACACCGGCTGGAGCGTCGAGATCGCGATTCCCTGGGACGTGCTCGCGGAAGCCGCGGGACAGCCCGCGCCACCGTCACCGGGCGATCGCTGGCGGGTGAACTTCTCTCGCGTGCAGTGGAGATCCGTCGTCGAGGATGGCCGGTACGTGAAACGGACGGACCCGGCGACGGGCGAGGCCCTGGACGAGGACAACTGGGTGTGGTCGCCGCAGGGACGGATCGCGATGCACTACCCTGAGATGTGGGGCATCGTGGAGTTCGCCGACGCGGCTGACGCCCCCGCCACCGCAGCCACCGGGGCCCTATCGGAGGGCGAGAGGGCGCTGTGGGCACTGCGCCAGGTGTACTACCGGCAGCGGGCGCTGGTGGAGGCGACGGGCCGGTGGGCCCGCAGCATCGACGAGCTGGACCTCGCCTCGGCCCCCGTTCCCGATCTGCCCTGGCCTCCGGCCCTGGCCCTCACCCCGTCCGGCTTCGAGGCCGTGCTGCGCCTGCCGGACGGACGGAGCGCTCACATCCGCGAGGACGGTCTCGCCTGGATCACGGACTGATCCGCATGCACTTCTCCTCCGTCGACTGGGCCATCGTCGCCGCCGTCTACGTGGCCATGGTCGCGGGAGTGGTCCTGCTCAAGCCGTACATGCGCAGCGTCGTGGACTTCCTCGCCGCGGGACGCACCGCCGGCCGGTATCTCCTCTCGGTCTCGCAGGGCGTGGCGGCGCTCGGGGCGATCACGGTCGTCGGGTACCTGGAGCAGAACTTCGTCGCGGGCTTCTCGCTCACCTGGTGGGGCTTCTCCCAGGCCATCGTGATCCTGGTCCTGACGGTGAGCGGCTTCGTCATCTACCGGTTCAGGCAGACCCGGTCCCTCACGCTGCCCGAGTTCTTCGAGCGTCGTTACAGCCGGCGCTTCCGCGTGTTCACGGGAATTCTCGCCTTCACGGCCGGGCTCATTAACTTCGGCATCTTCCCGGCTGTGGGGGCGCGGTTCTTCATCCACTACATCGGCCTTCCGGACGCGGTGTCGGCGCTCGGATTCCCGATCGGCACGTTCCCGCTCATCATGCTTCTCCTCCTCGGCACGAGCATCTTCTTCGTGTTCAGCGGCGGCCAGGTCGCGGTGATCATCACGGACTTCGTGCAGGGCGTATTCGTCAACCTGGTGTTCATCGTGATCACGGTGTTCCTTCTGCTCCAGGTCGACTGGGTCCACATCTTCGAGGCCCTGGCCATGGCTCCGGAGAACGCGTCCCTGATCAATCCCTACAAGACGAGCCAGGTGGCGGACTTCAACTTCTGGTACTTCCTGATCGGCACGATCGGGGTGGTCTACGTCGTCATGTCGTGGCAGGGAACGCAGGCCTACAACGCGTCCGCCCGCAGCGCCCACGAGGCCAAGATGGGCCAGGTCCTGACGAACTGGCGCGAGAACCCGTGGAAGCTCTTCGTATTGATCGTGCCGGTGATCGCGTACACGGTCCTCCATCATCCCGACTTCGCGGCGCAGGCGGCCACGGTGAACGAGCTGCTCTCGCGCACCGACTCCGAGACGATCCGAAATCAGCTTCGGGGGCCCGCCGTGCTGGTCACGATGCTGCCGGTCGGTCTGCTCGGAGCGTTCGCCGCCGTGATGCTGACGGCGTTCGTCAGCACGCACGACACGTATCTGCATTCCTGGGGCAGCATCTTCATCCAGGACGTGGTCATGCCGTTCCGAAAGGAGCCGTTCACGCCCGAGCAGCACATGCGCGTCCTGCGCGCGTCGGTCCTCGGCGTGGCCGTCTTCATCTTCATGTTCAGCCTCCTCTTCCAGCAGAGCCAGTACATCTGGCTGTTCTTCGCGATCACGGGGGCGATCTTCGCGGGCGGTTCCGGGGCCGTGCTCATCGGCGGCCTGTACTGGAAGCGCGGGACGACCGCGGCGGCCTGGTCCGCCATGATCACCGGAAGCTCGATCGCCGTCGGCGGGATCATCATCCATCAACTCGTGGACGATTTCCCGGTGAACGGGCAGGAGTTCTGGGGCATCGCCATGGCGGCCTCGACCCTGGTATACATCGGGGTGTCCCTGCTCGGACCGAAGCGCACCTTCGATCTCGACCGGCTCCTCCACCGCGGGCGACACGCCCTCGAGGGAGAGATGGAGATCGTGGACGACGCGCCGTCGCGGGGCCTTCGCGTACTGGGGATGGGCCGGGAGTTCACGAGGAGCGACCGGTTGCTGTATGTGGCCACCTACGTGTGGGTGGGAGGCTGGACCCTGGTGTTCATCGTGGGCACCGTCATCAACCTCACCCGGGACGTGGGGGACGAGGCCTGGGCCGGATTCTGGGAGTACTACGTGTACCTCATGGTCGTCGTGTCCGGCGTCGTGGTCCTGTGGTTCGCGATCGGCGGGTTCAGGGATATCCGCGCCATGCTGGGACGCCTGGCGGTCATGCGCCGGGATGACCGCGACGACGGCTGGGTGCGCACCGAGGGAGGACAGGAATGAGACCGCTGGTTCGAAGCGCCGACAATCCGGTCGTCACCCGGATGGACATCCCGCCCATGCCGCCGGACATCCGCGATCCGTCTTCCGTCTTCAACCCCGGCGCCGTGCGCTGGGGCGACCGGTACATGCTGATGCTCCGGGTTCAGACGCGCGGCCGGCGCACCCGGCTGGTGATGGCGGAGAGCGCCAACGGTCGGGAGTT
>CAJIAC010000073.1_pt1 | contig 54179 bp, 54 predicted proteins | sample 9198961 | NCBI WGS metagenome assembly CAJIAC01 (sample SAMEA7708276, study PRJEB35096) | sediment metagenome | biome: marine neritic benthic zone biome [ENVO:01000025]; feature: sediment [ENVO:00002007]; material: shallow marine sediment [ENVO:03000034] sea grass bed [ENVO_01000059] ... | reverse complement strand
CCGTCGGGAGGAACCCAGCAGGGCAACTCCCAGATCGACTTCGAGAAGCAGTGTCACTCGCGTGCGAACGCCATGATGGGCCGGGCTGCCGACATGGTGCTCACGTGGGGTGAGGGTGGAGCGATCACCCTCCGCGACATCACGCACAAAGTGGACGTGCCGCACACCGGCTACCCGGACGCGACGTACGGATTCGTGCAGGATGCGAACGGGAACGGCGTGATCGACTGGCAGGACTTCAACGGCATGCTCCGCGTGTGGGATCAGATCAACGACGAGTCGATCTTCGGCGGCGGTAACTGCAACGGCTTCGGCGGCGGAGATATTCAGACGAATATCCCGTCGGCGCAGGCGCTGCTTCCGACCGCTTCACTGCAGACGGTGCACGTGGACGACTTCGAATACGGCTGGGCCGACCCGGCCAATGGAGCCGCGACCTGGACCGGAACGGGCCAGGGCTTCGGGCTCTATATCACGGGTCAGCGATTCATCTTCCAGCTGTCGGAGATTCCGGCCGCGGGCACGCAATGGACGCTGCGCACGTACTCGGGCGCCGTTCGATCCAACACCGCCACGTTCAACTCACTGGACCCGTCGGGCTACTCGTACAGCCCAACGGCCACGAACGCGAGCGCGGGTCGAAACGTCCTGATTCCGGGCCTGTCCATGAACTGGCTGGTGGAGGAGGCCACGAACTTCAGCGGCGCGACGGACCTGACAAAGGTCCACACGGTTCCGGATCCGTACCTGGCGACGAGCCAGTACGACCTGAGCCCGACGACCAAGCAGCTGATGTTCGTGAATCTGCCGCCAGTCGCAACGATCCGCATCTACACGCTGACCGGCGTCCTGGTGGACATCGTGAATCACGATGACGTCACGGGCGGTGGCCGGGCCGTGTGGGGTCTGCGGAATCGAAACAACCAGTTCGTCGCCAGCGGCGTGTACTTCTTCCACGTCGTGACGCCGGAGGGCGACACTCATGTGGGCAAGTTCACGGTCGTGAACTTCGCGGGACAGAACTGACGAGAACCGGACCCGTGGGGGGCTCGGCCCCCCACGGGAATTGACCAGCTCCTTTAGGAGGTTTTCATGCGGCTAATCAGTCGAGCGGTAACCACCCTGTTCATGGTGGTTGCGCTGCCGGGACTGCTCTGGGCGCAGGATGGGGACAACCCGGTACAGATCGAAAGCGATAACACGGCTTTCGGCGGGTCGTCCGCGGAATTCCTGCAGTTCGGTTCCGGGGCTCGCGGCATGGCTCTCGGCGGATCGTTTTCGACGATCGTCGATGACGTGAACTCGCTCTACTACAATCCAGCCGGCCTGCCCATGATGGACGGACCCGAAGTGGCGCTGACGCTCATGCCCTACTTCGCGGACACCGACTACTACTGGACGGGACTGGCGTTCCCCTTCTCCGATGGCGACTTCGGGATCGGTTTCTTCCTGGGTCACTTCGGGTTCGGGAATCAGCCCATCTACACGGAAGCCGACCCGGAGAACGCATCCGGTGAGTCGTACGGCGTGAACGAGACCGTCGCCGGCATCTCGTTCGCCCATGCGTTCATCGATCGTTTCTCCGCCGGGGTCACGCTGAAGTTCATCAACGACGACCTGGCGACGGGCGCCCTCGGGGGTGCCAGCGCTACGGCCGCTGCGATCGACTTCGGAGTGAACTTCCACAGCGAGCTCGGCAACCGGCCGATCCGCCTGGCGTTCGTCGTCCAGAACCTCGGCGGTTCTCTCTCCCACTCGGGCGAGGCGCTGCGGTTCCGGGACGTGAACGGCAGCACTGCGGATCCCCAGATTCCGGATCAGCGGCAGGACCCGCCCGCGGCCATACTGGCCACGGACGCGTTCCCGCTGCCGAGACTGTTCCGGGTCGGGCTGAACTACGACGTGATCTCGAACGAGACGAGCACTCTCGCCCTGATGACCGAATTCATCGAGTCCAACAACACGAACGCCGCTTTCGGCTTCGCGGGTGAGTATCGGTGGTCAGGCGTCGACGTGCCGATCGGGGTCGCGCTTCGCGCCTCGTACCAGACGCAGCCGGACAACACGGAGGACTTCGTGACCGGCGCGATCGCTACGGACGAGGGTGCGGACGGGCTCGGCCTGGGCGGCGGACTGTTCTACAGGTTCGCCGACCAGTACCGGATCCAGTTCGACTACGCGTACAAGAACTACGGCGTGCTCGGGAGCGCGAACGCGTTCACCGTGTCGCTCGGCGTAGACTGACGCGGAGCCAACGGCCGAAATGTCCGTACGTACTCCTTCGGGGAGTTGGGAGCGCAGAGGCATGAGCGCCGCCGTCCGGCGAACGGTGGTGCCGTGCCTCGTGGTCACGATCTGGGCGCTCGCGTCCGGCTCGTGGGCTTCCGCTTCTGCGATCCAGCAGCCGGAGCAGGCTGCGCAGGGTCTCGAGGTCACGCTCCTCAGGACGTGGACTCCGGAGGATCTCACGGTGGTCGATGGGTTGGCGAACGTCCCCCTGACGATGCTGGCGGGGGGAACCACGGGCGCCTACCGTTTCGAGCTCTCCGTGTTCGATGCTACGGACACGCAGCTGTACAGGGACAGTTGGGAGAGGCAGCTCAGCCAGCAGGCTGCTGCTTACGTGGAGTCCGGAACCTCCTATCTTCTTGAGCCCTTCCGGTTCGGGGTAAGGCCCGGCGAGTACGAGGTCGAAGTACGGGCGTATCCAACGGATGCGCCGGACCTCGGCGAGCGGATTCGTCTTCCCCTCGTAGCATTCGATGAGCGTCCGGGCACGTCAGACCTGTTTCTGGCGACGCGCGTGGAGCCCATCACCGAAGGCGCGGGAGGCGGGAGCTGGTCAGTGACCCACGGGGGCTTCGGGATCGCGGCAGCGGCCCGCATGTCGGTTTTGCCGACTGAGCCTGATCTCTACTACTACCTCGAGCTGTACGATCAAGATGATGAAACAACTCGGGTCAACGTGAATGCCGAGGTTCTCTCGGGCGATCGGGTCGTATACCGGACGCCCGTGAGCGAGGTGGAAGTCGTCACGGGAGGGGTGCCCTTCACGGGTCACCTCTCCCTGGCCGGCCTTCCACCGGGCGAGTACCAGCTTGCCATGAACATCGGCGATGCGGATGGGGAGCGACGGATGGCTTCCTTCCGGATGTTGAGCCCGAATGACGCGGTAGCCGCCGGCGACGCGACCGGGAGCTATGAGGCGGACTACTTCGCCACGCTCTCGGACCAGGAGCTGGAGCAATCCTTCGGAGGCGTCGCTCTGTTGATCACGAATACGGAGCGAGTGACCTTCGAGGCGCTCCCGCCCGACGCGAAGCGGAGGTATCTGACGGAGTTCTTCCAGCGCCAGGATCCGAACCCGGCCTCTCCCGGAAACCAGTTTCTCGAAGACTACCTCGAGCGGATTCAGACGATCCGCGCACGGTACGACGAGACGGTGGGCACCGAGGAGCGGATGCCGTGGTACACGGACCGTGGCCGGATCTACCTGAAGTACGGCGAGCCGCAGAATCGAGTGGTCAACTACTCTCCGTCTGATGCCGGCGATCAGACCTCCACCGCCGGTGGAGGGTCGTTCGCGGGGGAGCCACCCTACGAGATCTGGCAGTATCAGACGACGAGCTTCGTATACCTGTTCATCGAGGACGACCGCTTCGATCACTGGCGACTGATCTATAGCACGGACCCTGACATCGCGTCCCTTGCGGACTGGTACAACCGATGCGGGCCGTCCGCGCTGTATGATCTGCAGACGAACTTCGGAATCAACACCCGGTTTCTGACCGGAATTGGATAACTGATGCCGGCGGTCAACCGCTGTAAACGGTGTCACATTGAGAGAGAGGGTATCATGAGAGTTGGCTTGGTGCGTAATGTCGGGCTCAGCATTACCGCGCTGGCTGTCCTCGCGCTCGGGGGGTGTGACGACAATCCCCTGTCGTTCAACGTAAAGGACACGGTGGGGATCCAGGTCAATCCGTCCGACATGGTCGTTGCGGCCGGCCGGACGGCGGAGCTGGAAAGCCGCGCGGTGAACCAGGGCAACGAGCCCACGTTCGACAATGTCGCGGCTGCGGTCGACGCGACCTGCGGAGCAGGTTCGATCCTGGTCGAGCCTGATCCGGCCGCGCTGGAGATCCAGCCGCCGGGGCTGTTCATCGTCACGGGTGGTGCGGTGCTCGGGCAGACCTGCATCAACCTCACGTCGGGCTCGAACAGCGCCCAGGTGGATGTGACGGTGGTCGCGGACGCGGTAGCGATTACGGCTCCGGATGCCGGAACCGTGTATCGGGCCGGTGAGACGGGCCAGGTCGTGGCCGGGCTCATCGACTTCAACGGTAGCACGGTCGGGCCGTATGACCCCGTGGATGCCGTGTTTGCTTCGGACGACACGGGTGTCGCGGACTTCACGGACGACATGGGCAACTTCGGGACGACCGCGTCCGGGACGGCGAATCTGTCGGTCACTTGGGCCGGCCAGGCTGCCAACGGCACGGCGGGCCTCGGCGTGGTTCGCTCGGACGATGTAGGCATCGAGGTGATCGCGAACGTTCCGGCGTCGGTGGCGCTGGACAACGGCGACGATTTCGGCGCCATCGCGGGCGGCTCGACGGTCCAGGCAGAGGTGGTGGTGTCGGATGCTCTGGGCAACCAGAACACGGACGAGACGGAGATCACGGCCTGCACGGCGGTCTCCGACGTTCCCGCGATCGCTACGGCGACCTGCGCCCTTGTGCTGGGTAACTCCGTCAACGTGATCCTCGACGTGACCGGCGTCGCTCCGGGCGCCGCGAACATCAGCGGTACCGTGACGACGTCCACGGGCGTGTACCCCTACGGACCGGCGTCGGTCGTGGTGCTGGCTCCGAGCGTAACGGGCATAGCCCCCGCAACGGGTACGGTGGGTGACGCGATCACGATCAGCGGTACTGGCCTCGCGGCTGTTGGCTTCGACACCGAAGTGCTTGTGGACGGTTCAGCGACCACCGGTGACGTTGCCGCTCCCGGTTTCGTTCTGTCTGTCACGGAGACCGATGTCGTGATTCTCATGCCGGACCTCGGCAACACCAACGACGAGTTCGAGGTTGGAATCTCCGTCGGCGGCGTAGAGGCGGCTGAGACCTTCACGTACACGCAGCTGGCGGATGCGGCCGCGGATGAGCCGGCGAACGACAACCCGGCGACGGCGACCCCGATCACGTTCCCGCTCGACAAGGTGGGTTCGTACGAGGCTGTCGACGTGGATGACTTCCACCTGTTCAGCGCCACTGCCGGCCAGATCCTGGTGACCGACCTGGATTGGGACGATCACAGCGTCGACCTCGACATCCTGATCACGGATGACGCCGTGACGGCGTTCGTGTGCTTCGATGGAGCCACGGGTGCGGCGCCGGAGGTATCGGTCTGCGAGTTCGCGGCGGATGGCAACTACCAGTTGTGGATCAACAACTACTCCGGACCGTTCCACCCGACGTCGTACCGACTGGTGGCGGACTTCCAGTAAACTGAACTCCAGCGCTTCGGCGCTTCGGACCCGCACGGGAGCCCCGAGTCACGGGGCTCCCGTGCGTTTTTTGTGCAGGATGGACTGACTGATGGCCGGGGTCGACGCATGAGATCTGAGAACCGTCTCCAAATGGACCACGTCGCCATCGCCCTCGGGTCCAACCTGGGCGACCGTCTCGCGAACCTCCGCTTCGGTGTACGCCGCTTGCGGAAGATCCTGGAGGACGTGCGCTTCTCCGGCGTGTACGAGACGGAGCCGCAGGGACTCGAAGATCAACCGCTCTTCCTGAACGCGTGCTGCACGGGTCGGACCCGTCTCTCGGTGCGCCAGCTGCTGGCGGAGCTGCAGGATACGGAGAGAGCGGCGGGCCGGCGGCGGAGCGTTCGGAACGGGCCGCGCGAGCTGGACCTCGATATCCTGTTGTACGGAGAACTGGTGATCGACGATGCGCGACTGGTCGTGCCTCACCCCAGACTCGGGAAACGGGCCTTTGTGCTCGTCCCGCTGGCCGAGATCGCGGCGGACTGGGTGGTACCGGATACGGCAGACGGTGCCGGGGCGACGATCGGCGATCTCGCAGGCGCCGTCCCGCTCACAGATATCGAGAGAACGGACATGCAGCTATGACTCAGGCGATCAAACCGAGAAGCGTGCTGGGGGCCCTCGCGCTCGTCTCCTGCCTCGCGGGGTGCGGGGGCGCGGATGCGGCCGGCGAGGCGCGAAATGGAGCGCAGCCGGATACCACCCTGCAGCGTCTCGCGGCGGATCTCCTCCCCGCCGCCGAGGTCCGGTCTGGTCTGCCCGCCCGAGGCCCCATCAACCTCGCCAGACGCTCGAAGGAGGGCCTGGAGGCCTTCCTGGTGGCCGAGATGGCGGCGCAGCTACCTCCGGAGCGCTTGGAGGCCGTAGTGCGCACCTACGCCCGTCTGGGCCTGGTTCCAGACTCGATCGACCTGGAGCCGCTCCTCAGGTCGCTTCTCCTCGAGCAGGTGGTCGGGTACTACGATCCCGAGCGCGACACGTTGTACGTGGTGGAAGGCGCGGACGAGAGCCTGCTGGAAACCGTGGTGCTGCACGAGATCGTTCACGCCCTGCAGGACCAGTACGTGGACCTCGACTCGATGATGACGGCAAACCAGGAACGGAACGATCGGGGCACGGCCGCGCAGGCGGCCATGGAAGGGCACGCCACGTTCGCCATGCTGGAGTGGCAGCTGGCGCGCATGATGGGGGAAGCCGATCTCACTGCACTGCCCGGGCTGGACGCGCTGCTCGGAGACGATCCGCTGGCCGCGGCGGGCCTCGAGATGCCCGTCCTGGAAGAAGTACCAGCCGTGATCCGGGAGTCTCTGCTCTTCCCGTACATCGGTGGGCTGGTCTACCTGCAGAAGCACTGGGCCGGGCCCTGGGGAAGAGTGCCCCCCCTTGGCTCCGAGATGCCCGTGTCCACCGAGCAGATTCTCCATCCCGAGCGGTTCGCCCCCGGTCGGGAGGACATGCCCACGTACGTGGCCTTCGAGGGCCAGCTCCCCTCTGGCTGGACTGAGGTACTGACGGACGATCTGGGAGAACTGGAGACCCGGATCTTCCTGCGCGAGTTCCTGCCGGACCGAGCCGCGGCGGACCGGGCTGCCGCCGGATGGGATGGCGACCGGTTCCGGCTCCTGGACGGGCCGGCCGGCGAGAGCCTGCTGTGGTTCACCGTATGGGACACGGACCGCGACGGCCTCGAGTTCGCGGACGCCGTCACGGCGGCCCTGGTCGAGCGCTACGGCGGGTCGCCCCGGGAGGCGGGGCGCGAAGTCCGCATCAACCGGCGGATGCAAGGCAATCGCCACGTGGTCGTGGTGTGGGACCTTCCCGACGGGCACGATCTCCTGACGGACCTGGAGGCGCTCGAGGAAGTGTCCCTGGAGGAGCTCGGGCCCACGAGGGGTGATTCGTGAGTTCGATCCACGTCGAGGTGCCCGGCAGGGCGGCCGGCGGCTACGAGATCCGGGTCGATCCCGGTGGGCTGGATCGGCTGGCGGACGTGTGCGAGCCGCTGGGCGCGCACCGCTATGCCGTGATCGGGGACAGCCACGTCGCGGAGCTGTATGGAAGCCGCGCCGTGGGGGCGCTCGAGTCAGCCGGACTCGACGCCGACCTGTTCGCCTTCCCTGCCGGGGAGTGGAACAAGACGGCCGAGCAGTGGTTGCACCTGTGCGCCGAACTCATGGGAGAGGGATTCGGCCGGGACTCTGCTTTTGTGGCCCTCGGTGGAGGCGTAACGGGCGACCTCGCCGGCTTCGTGGCCTCGACCTACATGCGGGGCGTTCCCGTGGTGCAGGTTCCGACCACGCTCCTCGCGATGGTGGACAGTTCGGTGGGCGGCAAGACGGGCATCGACGGGGGCCGGGTGAAGAACGCCGTGGGCACGTTTCACCACCCGGCGGCCGTGCTCATCGATCCGGAGGTCCTGTCCACGCTTCCGAAGTACCAGCGTATCTCGGGGATCGCAGAAGCCGTGAAAGCGGCTGCCATCCGCGACGAATCGTTTTTCCGGTGGATCGAGGAACGGGCCGGGTCTCTTGAGGTTGGCGAGGTCGACGCGACCTCGGATCTCATCGAGCGGAGCATCCGCATCAAGGCGGACGTGGTTGCCGAGGATCCCGAGGAGAAAGGCCTGAGGGCGATCCTGAACTTCGGACACACGTTCGGGCACGCGCTGGAATCCCTCACCGGCTTCGCGGTCCTCCACGGAGAGGCCGTGGCCGCGGGGATGCGGATGGAATGCCGACTCGGCGAGAGCGCCGGCGTGACGGCCGAGGGAGCGGCGGACAGGCTCGATCGGGTGCTGGCGGTCTGCGGGCTGCCCGAGGTTCTCGAGCCGCCCCTCGATCTCGACGACCTGCTGGAACGGGCGGGGTCGGACAAGAAATCTCGAGAGGGGAGCCTGCACTGGGTTCTCCTTTCGGATATCGGAAGGGTCGCCCAATCCCGTGATGGGGAGTGGACGCACCGTATCCCGGCGGCGGAAAGCCGGGCGCCGCTGGAAGCCGCTTTACGCAGGGCCTTCGAGGGCGCAGATTCCACGGCGTGAGTCACCAAAGGAGCCCACACTGCAGAGCTTGACGCGCCGGATCGAAGCCCACCGACAGGGGGGTCTTTGGAGGTAAGATCCGAGGCCCTCGGGGTACACGCCGCCTTCTACGCGCAGCGCGAGAAGCGCCCGGACGATGTATTTCTTCGGTCGGACGATCGCTCGTGGACGTGGGCGGAAGCGGCCGCGCAATCCCATGCCCTGGCGTGCTCGTTCCAGGAGCTCGGGATCGAAAAGGGCGATCGCATCGCCCTCACCATGCCCAACTGGCCCGAGTTCGTTATCGCGGTCCTCGCCGCGGCGGAGATCGGAGCCGTTATCGTACCCCTGAACCCGGCGTATTCGGCCCGGGACATCCAGTTCATCCTGAGGAACACGGAAGCCGCGCTGGTGGTCACGGCCGAGCGCTACGGCGGCGTCGAATACCTGGAGCTGTTCGAGGCGCTGCTGCCCGAGCTTCCCAGCCTGCAGTACCTCGTCACGGTGGGTGACGAGGACCTGTGGTACGACGACCGTATCTACCAGTTCGAGGACCTCGTGTCCGCCGGCCGGGGGCACGCGCTGATTCCGGAGACCATCGAGCCGGCCGACCCGTTCGCCGTGCTGTTCACGGCAGGTACATCCACGAAGTACAAGGGCGTCGTGCAGTCGCACGGGAGTCTGCTGAGGACGGCCGCGGCCACCGCTGCGGGGCTGGGCATGACGCCCTCCGACGCCACCCTGTGCACGGTTCCGCTGTTCAACATTTTCGGTCTCGGGGTGGCCCTGCTCACGTCCGTGGACACCGGATCGGGACTCGTACTTCAGGAGAGCTTCGAGGTCGATGAGGCACTGCGGCTGATCGAGACGCACCGGCCCAGCATACTGCACGGCGTTCCCACGATGTTCGTGATGATGCTGCGGGATCCGGCCACGGATTCGTCGGACCTATCATCGCTCCGCGCGGGCGTGATTGCGGGCGCACCGGTCTCTCCTGAGCTGGCTGGAGACATTCGGGCACGGATCCTGCCGGACCTGGAGATCGCGTACGGCCTCACGGAGACGGCTCCCACGGTATCCATGACGCTGCCTGAAGACTCGCCCGAAAGGCGATCCGAAACGGTGGGACGGCCTCTGTCGGGAGTCGAAGTCGTGATCCTGGACGAGGCGGAGCAACCGGTCCCCGCGGGCACGCAGGGCGAGGTCGCGGTGCGGGGCTACAACCTGATGTCAGGGTACTTCAGGCAGCCGGGCGCGACCCGGGACGCCATGACGTCAGGCGGCCTGTTCAAGACGGGCGACCTTGGAACTCTGGACGACGAGGGTTATCTTAAGATCGACGGTCGCAAGCGCGACCTGATCATTCGCGGTGGATACAGTGTCCACCCGAGAGAAGTAGAGGACCACCTCCGATCCCTTCCCGCGGTCGCGGACGCGGCTGTCGTCGGTATCCCGAACGAGGTCTTGGGGGAGTTGGTATGTGCCTGCGTCGTCCTCATCGAGGGCGCGCTGGTGACGGAGGAGGAGATTCGCGAGCTGTGCCGGCCGACGCTCGCGGATTACAAGCTGCCGGACGTGGTGCATTTCGTTGAAGAGTTGCCGAAGACCACGACGGGAAGCTCACGGCGCGCCGAGATCTCACGCCGCATGCGGCAGGAGCTGGCGGCCCGCCGGGAAGAAGAGGCCGACTGAGAGCCAGAAGAGACTCTTCGCACCATCCCCCCCGGGACGAGCCCGGGGGCGAGGTCGAAGGGCCTCTCGCCCGCCACGAGGCGGGTTCTGCCAACATCACATGAGCAGTAGAAGAGAGGAAAATGAACGATTTATTAGCGCGCGCGCCGCACAGGCCGGCCGCGTCCAGCGAAGCGCATTCACCGCACGCCGCCCTGCTGATCGACTTCGACAACGTCACGATGGGAATCCGGTCCAATTTGGGCCAGGAGCTCAGTAAGCTGTTGGACTCGGACATCATACGTGGAAAGGTGTCCGTCCAGCGGGCGTACGCGGACTGGCGCCGCTACCCGCAGTACATCGCGTCCCTGTCGGAGGCATCGATCGACCTGATCTTCGCCCCCGCGTACGGGTCCACCAAGAAGAACGCGACCGACATCCGGTTGGCGATCGACGCCCTGGAGATCGTGTTCATCCGTCCCGAGATCGGGACGTTCATCCTGTTGTCCGGCGACTCCGACTTCTCGAGCCTGGTGTTGAAGCTCAAGGAGTACGGCAAGTACGTGATCGGCGTGGGCATCCAGGAGTCGAGCTCCGACCTGCTGGTCCAGAACTGCGACGAGTACTACAGCTACAACAGCCTGTCGGGCCTGACGTCGGCGTCCGATATGAAGAACATCGAGAAGCACAATCCGTGGGAGCTTGCCGCGAAGGCGATCCGGCGCATGACGGAGCGCGGGGACGTCATGCGGTCCGACCGTTTCAAGCAGGTCATGCTCGAGCTGGATCCGAGCTTCAGCGAGAAGTCCATCGGCTTCAGTAAGTTCAACCGGTTCCTGACGGAATCCGCCTCCAGGGGAATCCTGGATCTCCACAAGGCTGCCAACGGACAATACGAGGTCGCGATCGGGGCCCGGGTCGGGGAATACGATGGTGGGGGATCGGAACTCGCGGCGTCGACCGCCGAGCCTTCGACGGAACCGGCGCAGACCGCTCGGCGGGAGGCGGCGGAAACGCGGCCTCGTAGCCGTGGGCGTGCGGAAAGCGGGCGATCGTCCCGGACGGAGCGCGGAGGTCGGCGTGGCCGGTCTCGAGGGGGCCGCGAGGAGAAGATGTCCCGAGAGGCTCCGCCATCGGTGGACGAGGATCGCCTGCGCGCCGCCTACGAGTTGCTGCGGTCCGTGGTGGCTGACAAGGCGGCCCGGGGCCCGGTGCGTGACTCAGAGGTCAAGCGCCAGATGGTGGAGCGCGACCCCGACTTCGACGAGGCGGCGCTCGGCTTCCGCAAGTTCTCGCGGTTCCTGCGCCAGGCGCACGACGAGGAGGTCATTACCCTCGAGCGCACGGGTGAGGGCAACTACAAGATCGCTTCCGTAGCCGGGGGTGAGACGGCCGCGACGCCGGCGCCGCGCGCCGAGGAAGCTGCACCGGAAGTGACGGAAGAAAAGGGCAAGTCTCGGGGACGCCGGGACCGAAAGGAACGTTCGGGCCGGCGGAGCCGCGGATCGCGGGCGTCCGAGAAGGCGGCCGACGAGTCGGAGGCGTCAGCCGACGCGCAGCCGCCGGCCGAAGAGGCGCCCGTAGAAGAAACGGTCCAGGGGGAGAGTCCGGCCGCCGAGGCCGAGACGAGCGCAAGCCCGGTGGCCGATGCTCCGGCGGCCCCCGCGGCCCCGGGATTCGCTCCCACGGGCCTGACCGGTCGAAGGCGCCGTTCCTCCTCCAGGTCGCAGCCGTCAGCCGGTCCGGTCGTGGTGCCAGGGCCGGTCGATTCGGACGACGGCGACGAGAAGGCGAGTGCGCCGAAAGACGACGGCGGGAGCGCGACGGCCCAGCCGGTGACGCCCGCCACACGCACGATGGGACGCTTCCGGAAAGGCTCGCGCGGCCCCGGAGCGCCAGGGACGGGTGAATCCGCGTCCAGGGAGACCGCAGAGGCCGTGGAAGCGTCCGCCGGGGGCGGAAGCGCCAGCGAGCTCACTCCCGAGCAGCAGCAGCTCGTCGAGAACATGGCACGAGGCTACCAGGGAGTGGGTCGGCGGACGGCCGAGCGACTGGTGCAGGAGTTCGGCGATCGGGTGCTCGACGTAATCGACAACGAGCCGGGGCGCATCGAGTCCGTGCTGCCGCGTGGACGGGCCCAGGCGGTCATCGAGGGCCGGCGCGCCGAGCGCGAGGGCTAGACACTCGGGGAATCGAGGAGTGTCTGCCGGCGAGGGGAAGGCGAAAGGGGCGCTTCGAGCGCCCTTTTTCGCGCGTCCCGCCCGCGAGGTGGCTCCGGATTTACTGGGGGCCCTGCTGGTCTCGGAGGTCGGTGGGGTGCGGACCGCCGGGCGGATCGTCGAGACGGAGGCCTACGAAGGTCCCGGCGATCCGGCTTCGCACGCCGCGGCCCGGATCGGCCGCACGCCCCGTAACGAGGGCCTGTTCGGAGCACCGGGGACGGCCTACTTCCACCTCAACTACGGCGTGCACTGGTGCTTCAACACGGTGACCGCCGCCGAGGGAACTCCCCACGGCGTGCTGATTCGGGCCCTGGAGCCCGTGCTGGGGCATGTGCACATGCGCGCCCGCAGGGGGCGCGAGGAGTTGACGAGCGGACCGGCCCGACTCGCAGAGGCGCTCGGCATCGGCCCGGACCTCCAGGGCCATTTCCTGGACCGCCCGCCCGTGTGGATCGAACCGGGATCCCCCGTCCCGCACGACTCCGTGATGGTCACAACCCGGGTCGGAATCACGAAGGGAGTCGAGCTGCCCTGGCGGTACTATGATGCGCGCAGCCGCTGGGTGTCCCGTCGGTGAGGTCTTCCGGGAGACCGATCCGGTTTGACGAAGCCGCCGAGAGCCGGTTTCTTGCACCGGTCGGCGCAACTCACCACGGGAGGGAATCATAGAGTTCGGGGCCCTGTCACTCCTGCCACCGCTCCTCGCGATCGGACTGGCGATCTACACCCGCCAGGTGTACCTGTCGCTGGCGGCCGGTATCTGGATCGGATGGACGATCATTCTCGGCTGGAACCCGATCGCGGGACTGGCCGGCGCCGTAGAAGCCACCGTCACCACGGTGACCGATCCGGGCAACGCGCGCGTGATCATGTTCACGTTCGCCATCGGAGCGCTGATCGCACTCGTCGAGGCGAACGGGGGCGTGCGTGGATTCGTTCGCTGGGTGGAGGAAAGACACTGGGTGGACGACGGCCGCAAGGCGCAGATCCTGGCCTGGTTCCTGGGCGTCATCATCTTCATCGAGTCCAACATCACGGTGCTCGTAGCCGGATCGATCAGCCGGCCCCTGTTCGACCGGTACAGGGTATCGCGTGAGAAGCTGGCGTATCTCATCGACTCGACTTCGGCCCCGGTGTGCGTGCTCATTCCGTTCAATGCCTGGGGGGCCTACATACTCGGTGTCCTGGCCACGCTCGGTATCGCGGATCCGGTCCCCGTGCTCGTGGCCTCGATTCCTTTGAATTTCTACGCCATCGCGGCGCTTATCGTCTCTGCCGTCGCGGCATTCAGGCAGGTGGACATCGGGCCCATGAAGGCAGCCCAGCGGCGCACCGAGGAGGGCAAGCTCCACTGGGATCATTCGGTGGCGCTGGCCGATCCCGAGGACATGGCGCCACCGCCGCGCGAGGGCATGCCGCTGCGCCCCGTGAACATGATCGCCCCGATCGTGGTAATGGTCCTGATGATGCCGATCTCGATGTACGTGACGGGAGACGGGGACATCATGGCGGGCTCGGGATCGACGTCCGTCCTGTGGGCCGTCGTGACCGCGATCGGGGTCGCGTGGGTGCTCTCGCTGGGGCAGCGGCTCCTCGACCTGGAGGCGCTCAGCCGCGCCAGCCTGCAGGGGGCCGGGGCCCTGACGGGCATGGCCCTCGTCCTGCTTCTCGCCATCACCCTCGCCGCCGTCACGGTCGAGATGGGAACGGGCGAGTACGTGGCGGGCGTCGTCGGAGGACGGATACCGCTCCCCCTGCTTCTGCCCATACTGTTCCTGGTCGCCGGTGGAATCGCCTTTGCCACGGGCAGCAGTTGGGGGACTTTCGGCATCATGCTACCGATGGCTGTGCCGGTGGCCATGACCCTGGGCCTGCCCGCGACGCCGTTCATCGCGGCGGTGCTCTCGGGCGGGATCTTCGGCGACCACGCGAGTCCGATCAGCGACACCACCATCGTCTCGTCCCTGGCCTCGGCCTCGGACCACATCGAGCACGTGCGCACGCAGATTCCGTACGCCCTCATCGCGGGAACGGCGGCGATCGCGGGCTTCGCGCTGACCGGCGCCTGGCTGTCAGTCTGAAGCGACCGCCTGCGATTGACCGTCATACAGGCGGCCGTTAGGTTTCCTGAGGGCGGATGTGAGGAGTGTTTTTTGAGCCAACACATGGGTGTGAGAACCATTGTCTTCCGGCGGACGCCAGGCCCCTGAGGGACGGCGAAGAACCGGCGGCGGTGGTCAACCGTAGCGAACGGGTCTCACAAAAACCCCCTCATGTCAACCTTATAGGGGCGATCCGCGGGTCGCCCCTTTTTTGTCTCCACCGTATTGAACAGGAGGGGTAGATGCCCATCGCCCGCGTCACCCGGCGGGTGCATTTCTCCGCCGGACACCGCCTGCATAACCCGGACCTGCCGGACGATGTGAACCGAGAAACGTACGGCCTGTGCAACAACCCCACCGGTCACGGCCACAACTACGACCTCGAGGTCACGGTCGAGGGCGAAGTCGATACGGTAACGGGGTACGTCATGGACCTGAAGCGTCTCAAGGGCCTGCTCGAGAGCCGGGTCCTGAGCGAAGTGGACCACGCGAACCTGAACGTGGACGTGGACTGGTTGTCGGGGGTGGTTCCGACGACCGAGAACCTGGCGGTGGCGATCTGGCGGCGGATCGAGTCCGGAATGACGGAGGTCAAACTGGTGTCGGTCAAGCTGTGGGAGACGGAGCGCAACTCGGTGGAGTATCGCGGAGGCTGATCCGGTGGAGGGCAGATCATGAGTGACGAAAGCGGGAGCGCACAAGCACCCGACCTCAGCGGTGTTCCGTACGCCGACCTGGTCCGCGAGCAGCTCAGGCGCCTCGGAGAGGACCCGGACCGACCCAGTCTCCTGGGCACGCCCGCCCGCGTCGAGAAGGCGATGAAGTGGCTCACGCGCGGATACCACTCGAGCGTGGCGGATGCACTCGGGGACGGCGTCTTCACCGAGCAGCATGACAACATGGTGCTGGTCAAGGACATCGAGCTGTACTCCCTGTGCGAGCATCACATGCTGCCGTTCTTCGGAAAGGTCCACGTGGCTTACATCCCCGAGGGGCGCCTGCTGGGCCTCAGCAAGATCCCGCGTCTCGTGGAAGTGTTCGCCCGGCGCCTCCAGGTGCAGGAGAGACTCACGGACGAGATCGCTGACGCCATTCAGGAAGCGGCCGAGCCTGCCGGAGTCGGCGTCGTGGTCGAGGCCTATCACCTCTGCATGATGATGCGCGGCGTGGAGAAGCAGAACAGCAAGACGATCACCAGCGCCGTGCGCGGACGATTCCGTGCGGACAACCGTACCCGCGAGGAGTTCCTGCGACTGGTGACCGCGCCGCAGTTCATCTCCTGATCCGGCCCGACTCGCATGCATCTCGAGCTCTCCGAGGTCCTGGCGTGCCCCGCCTGTGGTCCGCCCCAGGTCATGGTGGCGGTGGTCGCCGAAGGCCATGGAACGCGTGTAATCCACGGCTTCCTGGGCTGTCCTGCATGCGATATGCGCTTTCCGATCCGTCACGGCGCCGTGCATCTGGGGGCGGGGCGAGATGCAGCGAGTAGCGAGCCGGGGCGCTCTCCGGAGCTCCCGGACGCACCGGCCGCGCTGCTCGGCGCGGTCCTCAGCCTCGGGGTCGGCTCCGGACGTCTCCTGCTTTCGCCCGAGCTGGCAGGGATCGGGCGCGAGATGGCCGAGCTGGTGGATCGGTGGGAGGTGGTGTCCCTGGTATATGCCGGTCCGGAGGAGGGAGAGCTGCACGAGCGCCTCACGCGCATCGTGCTGCCGGATGACGGCAGCGTACCGGTGCTTCCTGCGCGATTCCAGGCCGCGGCGTTGAGCGGGAGCCCGGGCCCGGATCGGCTTTCCCGGTACGTGCGGACGCTGGCCCCGCTCGGCCGCCTGGGCATTCTGTCGCCCGGAACCGTCTCCGCGAAGACCCTTCGGGAGGCCGGCCTGGAGCTCGTCGCCGCGGATGAGCGGGTCGCCGTCGCATCGCGGCTCTCCTGAATCACGCTCCGTTTCGTTGCTTCAGCAAATCTCCGCGTCTAGTTTTCCGAGCGCCTCCGCTACCCGGTGGAGCCGCTTTCGCCCCGAACCGAGGACGACCGTAATGCGCCTCCAGACGAGAGCATTCGCCATGGCGACCGGAGCGCTCGCAAGCGCTGCCGTGTTCGTGGCGACGCTCCTCGCGCTGGCGGTCTACGGCCGGGGTGCCCCCGCCGGCCTCGTCGCTGGAGTTCTCTTCGGCTACTCGGTGAGCGTGGAGGGGGCGTTCATCGGGGCCATGTGGGGCTACGCGTACGGCTTTCTCATCGGCGCCGCGTTCGCGTTCACCTACAACATCGCCGTCATTCCCCCGGCGCCGCCCCTGGTCGACTGGGACCGGGCGGACGCGGGAGAGGAGAGCTGACCATGCCCTGGTGGAGCTTTCTGACCGGAGCCGGCGCGAAGGAGGAGGAGAGGCCCGACTATTACCGGGAGGGCCTCGAGCTGGCGAACGAGGAGCGGTACCACGAGGCCCTGACGTCGCTGCGTCTCGCGCTGCGTGAGCGGCCGGGAGACGTGGCCACGCTGGAGCAGATGGCCATCGTGTACACGCGCATGGGGATGACCGACGAGGCCATCAAGATGTACCAGAGGGCGCTGGAGAAGGACCCGGGGAGTGCCGGAGCCCACTACGGCATCGCCTTCCTGTATCTGAACCGTGGCCGGGATACGGAGGCCGCCGTGCACCTGGACGCGTTCCTGCGGTCGGGCGCCGATATTCCGGGCTCGGAGAAGCACGCCAGTCACGCCCGCGAGACACTCGATCGACTGCGCACGAAGGACGCGAATCCGCCGACCGCCGCAGCGGAGGAGCCCGCGCCTTCACCCGATGCCGGATAGCGTCGTGTCCACAATCCGCGAGGCCGGGGCACCCTACGAGTTCGGCCCCGGGACCCTGGTCGACGTGTTCCTCCACGGTCTCGGCATCAACCGCGAGCGAAAGGCCTTCTCGGTCCGCCGGGAGGACGGAGTGTGGCGCTCGTGGACGGCGGCCGAGGCCGCCGAGCGCATTCAGCACATCTCTGCGGCTCTCTCCGACGCCGGTCTCGAGGCGGGCGACCGCGTCGCCATTCTCTCGAACACCCGTATGGAATGGGCGCTGGCCGACTGGGCCTGCATCGTCTCGGGTCTGGTCGTGGTCACGGTCTACCCCACGCTTCCTTCCGACCAGGTCCTCTACATCCTCAAGGATTCGGGAGCGCGGGCCATATTCGTCGAAGACGGCGATCAGCTGGCGAAGGTTCTGCAGGTGCACGATCAGCTGCCGGACCTGACCCGCGTCTTCGTTTTCGATCCGCCCGAGGATGATGGCGGCGCGGATCACGAGGGAATTCGGGTGCGCTCGCTGGATCAGATGGAGCGGGCGGGGCGTTCGATGCCGAGCTCGCCGCCGGACTGGGCGGGGTCGGCGGCCCGGGTGAAGCCGGAGGACACGGCCACCGTAATCTATACGTCGGGCACGACGGCCGAGCCCAAGGGCGTGATGCTCACCCATCACAACCTGTTCACGAATACGGTCGGCGCCTCCCGGGTGCTGCCCATCACCGACGCCGACCGCGTGCTGAGCTGGCTTCCGCTCTCGCACGCGTTCGAACGGCTGGCCGGTCACTTCCTCATGTGGTACTCCGGCGCGGAGATCGCCTACGCGGGTTCGGTGACGACCGTCGCACGGGACATGGTGGAGAAGAGCCCGACGTTCGTGATCGGCGTGCCGCGGCTGTACGAGAAGTTCTACGACGCCGTGATGGAATCGGTGCGCGCCGGCGGGGCGCCGAAGAAGGCTATTTTCGGCCTGGCCAAGAGGATCGGCGACCGCCGGGCCGAAAGAATGCTCGCCGGCAAAGCCGTGGGCCGCCTGCTGGAAGGGGCGTACGGGATCGCGGAGCGCCTCGTGTTCAAGAAGCTGCACGAGCGGACGGGTGGCGCCGTCCGCTATTTCGTGAGCGGAGCCGCACCGCTGTCTGCCGAAATTGCGCGTTTCTTCTATGCCGGCGGACTGGTGGTCCTCGAGGGCTACGGCCTCACCGAGACGTCGCCCGTGACCAACGTGAATCCTCCGGGGGACATCCGCTTTGGAAAGGTCGGACCGCCGCTTCTCGGCACCGAGATTCGCATCGCGGACGACGGAGAGATCCTGGTCCGGGGTCCCCAGGTAATGAAAGGCTATTTCGGGCGTCCGGAGGCGACAGCCGAGGCCGTAACGTCCGATGGGTGGTTCCACACCGGGGACATCGGTGAGCTCGATCCCGACGGCTATCTGAAGATCACGGACCGAAAGAAGAACCTCCTGGTCACCGCCGCCGGAAAGAACATCGCCCCGCAGCCGATCGAGGAGCTAATCGCCCGATCACCCTACGTGGAGCAGGTGGTGCTTCTCGGAGATCGGCGGAAGTTTCCGCTCGCGCTGGTGGTGCCGAGCTTCCAGGCCTACAAGACCGCCTTTCCCGGCCGCCCGATCGACGACGCGGTCATGGAGGAGCTCGCCGAGCATTCCAGCCTGCAGGAGCTGCTGGACGAAGAAGTGGTGGCGAGGGTGGCGCCCTGCGCCCGGTACGAGCGTCCCAAGCGGGTCCTGCTCGCGGGGCGGCAGTTCTCGGTCGAGGGCGGCGAGCTCACTCCCACGCTGAAGGTGAAGCGCCGCGTCATCGAGCAGCGGTACGCCGAACAGATCGAGGAAGTATACCGACGCGTCGAGGCCGAGGCGGAGCCCTGTGACTGAGCGCGAGGTGCGCGCCGTCTTCGTCTCGGGACCCGACTCCGAGACGCTTGAGTCGATCGGCCGTACGCTGGTCGACGAGGGTTTCGCCGCCTGCGTCAGTGTCATCCCCGGGGTCACCTCGGTCTACCACTGGGAGGGCCAGACGCGCGCGGACCCGGAGGCGCTGGCCATCATCAAGACGACGGAGGACTGCGTTCACGCCGTGCGTCTCAAGGTGGCGGAGATGCACCCGTACGACGTGCCGGAGTTCATCGCGGTGGAAGTCTCAGAGGGCTCCCCGGCGTACCTGCAGTGGGTCAGGGAGTCCGTAACGAAGGGAAACGGGGATGTCGAGGCGTAGGAAGCGCGGTGGCGGGCAGGCACGACCGGGCGCTCAGGGGTCCGATCCGAGCTCGACGGACACCGGCGAGAGCGCAGCATCCGAAGACCAGCAGCTGGATCTGTCGGAATCCCCGGAGGAGCCGGATGCGTCCTCGGATGACGCTTCGGTGAGCGAGGAAGCGGCGCCGGGGTCGGAGGAGGCCGGGAATCAGCAGGACTCCGGGGACCTGGAGGACCTCGAGGAGTCGGAGGAGCTTAAGGAAGCCGAGGAGGCCGAGGAAGCGGAAGAGGCCGAGGAGGCCGAGGAGGCTGAGGATGCGGAGGTCGAGGAAGCCGAGGAGCTCCGGGATGCCGAGAGCCCCGAAGCCGACATCACCGACGCCACCCTCGACCGCCTTTCCTCGAGCGACAGGGCTGAGATCGAGGAGCTCTACCGCAGGGCCCGCACGGCGGCGGAGGAAGGCCGGCTCGTGGAGGCCGAGAAAGGGTACCGCGAGCTTCTCTACCGCGATCCCCACCACCTCAAGGCCAGGAACAACCTCGGATACGTCTACGACAGCCTCGGAGAGCCCTCACGGGCCCTCGAGGAGTACCAGGCGGCTCTGGAGCTGGAGCCGGAGAACGTGCAGCTCCTCAACAACGTGGGCGCCGTGCTGGGAATCCTCGGCCGATATGGAGAGGCGGAGGAGACCCTGCGCACCGCGCAGCAGCTCGCCCCCGAGGCCGCCGACGTTCACCTGAACCTCGGCTTGGTGTTCTTCCGGAAGGGCCTGTACACGGCGGCGCGTGAGTCCCTGGAACGGGCCATCGGCTACGATCCGGAGTCCGAGTCGGCCTACTTCTACCTCGGCGAGGCGTGCAACCGGCTGGGGCACATCGACCTGGCCCTCGAAGCACTCGAGAGAGCGGTGGAGATCCAGCCCGGGAACGGACGCGCCTGGTACACGATGGGGATCCTGTTCGACCGCAAGCGTGAGCCGGAAAGGGCGACCGAGGCCTACCGCAGGGCGCGCGAGATCCTGGACGCCTGAAGGACCGCCTTACCCCGTGAACCGCCGGATCACGACCAGCAGGAGGCCGATTCCGGCCCCGAGGAAGTAGCCGAGACGCACGATCAGGTTGAGCTCCTTCTCGGTAATGGAGCGGACGAGGCGCTCGAGCTCGGGGATCGGAAACTCGAGGATCTTGCTCTCGACCCGGTCCGCTACCCGGACGTTGGCCGCCACCTCTGGCACCTTCCCGGCGATCCACTCCCAGACGGGCTCCGCGAGGGACTCGGTAAGGCGGCGTGCCGCCCCCTCGCGGCCGTATCGCTCGAGTGATCCGATCGGTTGGCTCAGGACCCGATCCATGAGCCACTCCTTGAATCTCCCGAACAGTCCGATACCGGCCTCCGAGCGCAGGCCCGAGGCGATCCAGCCGCCGGCACGCCGCGCGGGCACGAGGCGCACCACGTCCGCCCAGCTCCGCTCGCCTGCCTTCAGGACCGCCGCTTCCGCGCGGTCGAGCAGGAAGTCGCGCACCTCGGGATCCCGAGCCGCGTCGACCACCCATTCGGTGATCGAGTCCAGGGCACCTTCGACCTGCGGATCGCCCGGGTTTCCGAGCACATCCACGACGGGCCGCCGCAAGAAGTCCACGATCGCCTCGTTGATGCTGCGGGCCATCGCGTCCTGCACCTCGCCTTCACGAAGCAGGTCTCCGAGACGGTCGGCTCCCTCCGCTTCGAGCGTGTCGATGACCTTGTCCACCGTCTCTTCCGTGATGATCAGCTTCGCCACCACCCGCTGATGGAATCGCAGGTCCTTCATGAAGCGATCCAGCAGGTCGTGAATGGCTCCTTCGACGCGGGACCGGGCTTCGGGGTCCTCCAGCAGACGCCCCAGGCGCTCCATGGCGATGGGCAGGTAATCGCTGATCGCGTGCTCCAGCGCCGCGACGAGCCCCAGCGGCAGGAGCTCTTCGAAGGATCGACCGGGGCGGAGCAGGCGAACGGACGCGCGGTCCAGGTGTCCACGCACGATCGACGCAAAGGAGTCGGACTCGACGAGACGGGCGACCCAGTCACCCGCCTGGTCCCTGAGAGCCTGGATCCGCTCTTCACCCAGGGACTCCGCGAGAGACTCGTCCTCCAGGGACTCGGCGAGCGTGCCCAGGATCCGGGCAGCGTCCTCTGCGAACTCCTCGGAGGAGAGGGCCTCGACGACCCGGTCGCGCACCGAGTCGAGCAGTGAGTCGAGGATTCGCCGGACCTCGGAGATGGCGGACTCGGGAAGAAGCTCGCCGATGGGCGGCTTCTCGCCTTCGAGCAATCCCTGCACGAGTCCCTGCAGTTGCTCCTCGAACGCCTCGCGCAACCGCTCGTCCTGAAGCTCCGCGGCCACGTCACCCGGGGTGAGCAGGGTGTCGCCCACCGTGTTACCGATGGTCCGCGCCATGCGCGTCTGGTTCTTGGGTACCGCTCCCTGGAGCCAGTGGATGGTCCGGCCGAGGACGCGCGGCGGCTGATACGGGTGGAAGAGCATGGTGATGGCCACCCGATTCGTCAGCCCTCCGGCCAGCGCACCGAACAGCACGGTAAGCCCGTCCCTCAGCCACTGCATGGCCGCCTCGCTCATCGGACCCGCTCCAGCAGGCCGACGCCGTTCATCGTCCAGGACTGGCCATCGAGGACCAGGGAGGCCTCCAACCGAAAGGCCTCGAATCCGGCTTCGGCCTCGCCGCCCAAAACGGGACCGCCCGGCAGACCGCGAAGTTCACCCAGCAGACCGGCCTCGGGGAGCTCGAACGACCAGCGTCCCGGAGACTCACCCGTCGTGGCCAGGGTCAGAATCAAGGCGTCGCTCCACTCCGTCTCCGTTTCCTCGAACCAGGTCCATGCCGTGACCGGCGCGTCGGGGGCGGTGCTGTCTCGCATCAGGAGGATCGCGTTCCCCGCCGTGTCCGACACGAGAAACGCCTGTCCGGTGCGTTCAGCGAGATCGTCGTCCACCGCGTGGGCGCTCTGTCGCGCGAGCAGCAGGCCCGATTCGGCTCCCGAGTCGTCGAGCAGCTCGGCCAGGCGAAGCGACTCCCGCTGCCCCGTGCGGCTGTTCCAGGATCCGATGGCGCCGCGGGAATCAAGGCGCAGGCTGCCCTCGGGAAGGTCCAGGATCACCGAGGACAACTCTCCGCCCTCTCCGGCCAGGATCCGAACCGGGCCGGTGGGGAGAACGCGCCACGCCGCCCGAGGGACCGGCAGCGTATCGGAGTGGTCCAGTATGGATCGCCATTCATTGCCACCGAACCAGCCCCGGTAGCGCAGGGCGATCGAGACGGAGTCCGTGCGGCTGTCGAACCGAAGTTGAAGCAGAGAAGGATCGCGCGCCTGGCCCACGAAGGTCAGGGACGTGCGATACACGGCTCCGGGCAGCGGCTCGGCCCGAGACGGCTGCTCCTGCGGCGCGGGCTCTTCAGCAGGGGCGGGCGTCTCCGGCTCGCCACAGGCCGCGACCAGCAGGGCCGCCAGTGCGGCGAGCCGGCCGACCCCGATACCGGGGGGACGCAGTTCGTGTCTCACGTCGATGGAAGCCTCCATACGGCGCTCAAAGTACCCGCGGGGGTCAGACCTGTCACCGTTCGCCGGGCCCTTCTATCTTGGGCTACCCGCCGCACGGGCGGACCAGGGCTACCCATACCACGTTCGCCATGCAGCTCTATACGAAGATCACCATCGCCTTGATTCTCGGTGTGGTCGCCGGCCTGGTGGCGAACGCCCTGGAATTGGATCCTCTGACGCGTCTCCTCATCGCGATCGAGCCGATCGGCACGGCCTGGATCCGGCTCATTACGATGGTAGTCGTGCCGCTGGTGTTCGCCAGTCTCATCGTCGGGACGGCGAGTCTGGGCGACATTACCAAGCTGGGCCGGATCGGGAGCAAGACGGTCGTCTACTACCTGGCGACCACGGCGATCGCGGTGAGCATCGGGCTGCTCCTGTCGAACATCGTGCGCCCGGGAGCCGGAATGAGCGCGGAGGCCCTCGAGGGGCTGCGCTCGAGCTACATGGCCGAGGGGGCGAGCCGCGTGGAGCTGGCCCAGGAGGCCCCGAGGCTCGTGGACGTCTTCCTGAACATGATCCCGCGCAATCCCGTGGAAGCACTCGCCGGCGGCGACATGCTCCCGATCATCTTCTTCGCGATCTTCCTCGGGGCCGCGATCTCGGCCCTCCCCATGGAGCGGCGCGGCCACATCGTCGGGTTCTTCGAGGGGCTCAACGAGGCCTGCATGGTGATGATCCACTGGATCATGAAGCTGGCCCCGTACGCCGTATTCGCCCTGATCGGAGCGGTAATCGCCCGCTTCGGCCTGGACGTGCTGGGCAGCTTGATGGTCTACGTGGTTACCGTGCTGATCGGGCTTCTGCTGCACGTGGCCCTCACGTATACCGCGGCCCTCAAGTTCCTTGCCCGCCGGGCGCCGCTGGCCTTCTACCGCAAGGTCAGGGGAGTGCAGCTGATCGCCTTTTCGACGTCGAGCTCCAACGCCACGCTCCCGCTCACGATGGAGACCGCGGAAGACGAGCTGGGCATCGAGAAGGAGGTCTCGAGCTTCGTTCTGCCCCTGGGTGCTACGATCAACATGGACGGCACGGCGCTTTACCAGGCCGTGGCCACCATGTTCATCGCCCAGGTGCTGATCGGCGACATTTCGCTCACCGTCCAGTTCGGGATCGTGCTCACGGCGACGCTCGCCTCCATCGGAGCCGCCGGCGTGCCGTCCGCGGGGATCATCATCCTGGTGGTGGTTCTCGAAGGAGTGCTGGCGGGCTCAGGCGTGGACCCGGCCGCGGGGATCGCCCTGATCCTCGGGGTGGACCGGATCCTGGACATGTGCCGCACGGCCGTCAACGTGACGGGCGACCTGACGGCGGCAGCGGTGATCGAGAGATCGGAGTACGAGCATGCGCTGCGGGGAGGAGCCCGCTAGCCCTCGGCGGTCACGCGGGCCCCGGGGCCCATGAGCCGGTCCATGCGCTCCAGCAGGTCGCGCACGCGGCGCTCGCCTGCGCCCAGGTCTCGCCGGCCCTCCGGAACGGAACGAAGGTCCAGCCGGGTGAGCCCGTTGGGGTCGAGGCTCAGCCAGACGGTCAGAAGACCGGATCGCGATCCGAGGACTCCCCGACAGCGCACCGTCACGAGGCCGAGCTCTTCGTCGTGGTGCACCAGCTCCCAACGATTGCGCGACCTCACCTCGTGCAGAACGGCATCCCACACTTCGGCGAACGACGCCATGTAGAGACGTCCGTCGGGGCCGCCCGGAGCCCGGGTGTCCACCGATTCGCCGCCTGCCACCTGGCTGGTTCGGTCGGAGTGAGGGATCGTCATGCCTCTTCCGTCAGGGACGACCTCGAAATGGAGTTGCCACGTGTTGCCCGCTTCGTGGAAATCCCTTTACGTTCCGGTGATTTCACACGTGGATGAGAACCTCTGAGAAGGTTGTATGCAAGCTATTCTCCCCCTGGCGGGCAAGGGCACCCGGCTCCGCCCGCACACGCACACGCGCCCGAAGCCGCTGCTGAGGGTGGCGAACCGACCCGTTCTCGACTACGTGCTGCGCCAGCTCGAAGAGATCGGTGTGGACGAGATCATCGGGATCACGGGCCATCTGGCGCCAACGATCGAGGCGTGGCTGGCGGCCGAGCATCCCGACCTGCGGTTTCGGCCGGTCCCCCAGGAGCGTCAGCTCGGGACGGCCGACGCGATCCGGTTGGCCGAGCCCTACGTGGATGGGCCGGTTCTGATCGTGTTCGTGGACACCCTCTTCGATGCCGACCTGGGGCTGATTCAGTCAAGGCCGGACGTGGACGGCATCATCTGGGCGAAGGAAGTCGAGGACTACCAGAGGTTCGGCGTGATCGTGACCGACGAGCAGGATCACATGGTCCGAATCGTGGAGAAGCCGTCGGAGCCCATCTCCAGGCTCGCCAACATCGGGCTGTACTATCTTCGCGACTGGAAGCTGATGTTCGAGGGCATCGCGCACGTCATGGAACAGCCGCCCAAGCTGGGTGAGTATTTCCTCACGGACGCCTTTCAGTACATGATCGAGCACGGTTCCCGGCTGCTCACGGCCGAAGTCGAGCACTGGTGGGATTGTGGGAAGCAGGAGACGCTGCTGGAAACGAATCATGAGGTGCTGATGTCGGGCGGCGCCCGGGCGCCCGAAGCGACGGATGGGGTGCGCGTGCACCCGCCGGTTTGCGTGGACCCGGACGTGGTGCTCGAGAACACGGAGATCGGCCCCAACGTCAGCATCGCGGCGGGTTCCGTGGTGCACGGAGGCAGCCTGCGTAACAGCATCGTGGGCGAGGGCAGCGTGCTCGAGAACTGCGACCTGCACGACAGCCTGATCGGCGACCACGTCCAGGCCGCGCGGATCGCTGGCACCGCCTCCGTGGGCGACCACGGGTTGATCGACGGCGGAAGCTGAGACGGCGCACCGTTGCCCACGGACCCCGGAGGTACGGCGTGGATCCAAACGACCTGATATACGACTGGAACCGCTTGCCCGGCAGCTTCGCTTATGCGGGCGTGGACGTCGAGCTCGATGACGAGACGCTCCGGGACGGTCTTCAGAATCCGACCGTAAAGGACCCGCCCATCGAGCGGAAGATCGAGATGCTGCACCTGATCGCCGAGATGGGGATTCAGGCCGCGGACATCGGTCTTCCCGGCGCCGGCCCCCGGGCGCGGGAGGCCGTCATGGCCCTCGCGCGCGAGATCGCCGACCAGCGCATGCCCATTTCCCCCAACTGCGCCGCGCGCACGGTAAAGGCCGACATCGCGCCGATCGTGGATGTGGCCCAGGCCACGGGACTGCGCATGGAGGTGGGCGCGTTCATCGGCTGCTCGCCCATCCGCCAGTATGCCGAGGGCTGGGGGCTGGACATGCTCCTGCGCACGACGGCCGAAGCGGTCACGTTCGCGGCGGACGAGGGCCTCGACGTCATGTACGTGACCGAGGACACCACCCGTTCACGCCCCGAGACGCTGAAACAGCTCTACACCACGGCTATCGAGTGCGGTGCCCGCAGGATCTGCCTGGCGGATACGGTGGGACACGCCACCCCGTTCGGCGTGCGGCAGCTGGTTCGTTTCGTCCGCAAGGTGATCTACAACTCGGGCGAGGACGTGAAGATCGACTGGCACGGGCACCGCGACCGGGGGTTGGCGATGCCCAACGCGCTGGCGGCGATCGAGGAGGGCGCGGAGCGAATCCACGGGACGGCGCTCGGGATCGGCGAGCGGGTGGGCAACACGGCCATGGATCTCCTGCTCGTCAACCTGAAACTGCTCGGGATGCACGACGTGGATCTCACGCGGCTGCCCGAGTACTGCCGGGTGGCTGCCGAGATCTGTGGAATCGAGATTCCGCATTCCTATCCGGTCATGGGCAGCGACGCTTTCCGCACGGGCACCGGAGTGCACGCATCCGCCATCATCAAGGCCATGAACATGGGCGACGAGTGGCTGGTGGACCGCGTCTATAGCGGAGTCCCGGCTTCACTTTTCGGATTGGAGCAGAAGATCGAAGTATCGCCGGTGTCGGGCCTGAGCAATGTGCGGTTCTGGCTCCGGGAGCACGGATACGACTCGGAAGACGACAGCCTGTGTGGCGCCGTGTTCGCCCTGGCCAAGAGAAGCGATCACACGCTGACGCGGCAGGAGATCGAGGACGAGATCGCGGCGCTGACCGGAGGCGCCGATGCGTGAGGGCCTGCACGCCCGCCGCCTCGGGGGACTGACCACTGTCTTCCTGGGCCTGATCCTCGTGTTCGCCTCGCTCACGCTGGTGGCCGTCTCGCGAGGCGGAGTCGCGGCGGCCTTCGCGATCGGGGGCGTGGCTCTCGTGCTGCTCGGGCTTCGAATCCTCCCCGGCAGCGTTCGACGTGAGGCCGAGTGAGACTCTCTCTCCCGGCCTCTGGTGGTACCTTTTCACGTCTCCAGGTGTAGTCACGCGTATCATGAAACCAAAGACATCCATACATCGACGGCGGCTCGCCGGTACGGCGGTCGCGTCACTCGCGCTCGCTCTGTCCGCTCCCGCGTTCCTGAGTGCGCAGGACTCGGCCATGCCGCACTTTCCGAACGGCACGACGGTGGTGCTGGTGCCCGTTCAGTCCACGCTCCCGCTGGAGGACGGCAGCTGGCCGGGTCTCTCGCGCACGGAGGAAGAAGCGCTCCGCGCCATGGATGCGGAGCTCGAGTTCGCGATCGGCGAGCGGCGCTCCGCGGAAGACTGGGTGTTCCCCTCCGAGCTCCGTCGGGTCATCGAACGAAACCCGAGCCTGGACATCAAGCCGGAGCGGATGGCGTACAGTCCGCTGCTCGTGCCGATCGAGGACAGGAAGTACATCCCGGAGCCGCTTCACTCCGAGCTCCGGACGCTGGCCGCCTTCTTCGACACGCGGTACGTGGTGGTGCCGGTCCGGCTGACGGTCGAGACGGAATCGACGGACGACGCCCGGTCGGGTTCGGCCGTGGCGTATTCGGGAGGCGATGCGGTGGCTCCCGCGCAGCGGGCCTATCTGCTCACCGCCATGATCGATATTCGGCGGTCGGACGTCCTGTGGCTCGGTGAGTTCGTCGGTGAGCCGGGGACGGCGGATTCGGGGTCCCTGCTGGCGACGCTGGCCAGCCAGGTCGCCGCGCAGCTCGCCCCGTGAGCCGGGTGCGCCGGGTGGCGCTGCCGGGCGTCGTGGCCCTCTTGCTTGCCGCGACTGCCGCATGCGACCGGCCGGAAGAGCTCAAGCTGCCGAGCGCCGAGGACCTTGCGGGCCTGTACGGCGACGGACCTACGGTCGCGCTGAACGGCAACGTGGTGGACGTCGAGGTCTACCAGCCGGCCGATCAGCTCCGACGCGGAGGGGCTACCTGGGCCAAGGTCGGCCCGTTCATCTACCTGTTCTCGCCCCAGACCAAGGAGCTGTTCGAGTCCTATTCCGGCGTGGGAGGGGTCAGGGTGACGACGACGGACGGGCGGGATCGCATGGTAGCCCGAGCGATGCTGCCTCGCGGTGCCCTGAACAGCCTGACGTGGCCGCGGGCCCTCAACCTGGTGGGCAAGGCCCGCCTCGAGGGCACGCGCCGTCCCAGCTACATCCTGGACCTCATTGAGTACGGCGAGGAAACCGCAGAGTTCGAATACAGCGGCCGGTACGTGAAGGGCGGGTCCTGATGACGCACACCGTGACGCTCATTCCTGGCGACGGGATCGGACCGGCCATCACGGAGGCCACGCTCGAGATCCTGTCGGCGGCGGGCGCCCCGATCGAGTGGGATTGGCAGGAAGCCGGTCTCACGGCGGCGGAGCACGGCCACGACCTCCTCCCGCAGGAGACCCTGGATTCCATGGAGCGGAACCGGTTCTGCCTCAAGGGGCCTCTCACGACACCGATCGGAGCGGGCTTTCGGTCCATCAACGTAGCGCTCCGCAAGCACTTCGACCTGTACGCGAACGTCCGTCCCACCAAGAGCATCGCTCCCGGAGGGCGCTACACGGACATCGACCTGGTGATCGTGCGGGAGAACACCGAGGGACTGTACGCCGGAATCGAACACTACATCGGCATGCGCCAGGATCCACGCGCCGTGGCCGAGTCCGTGATGCTGATCACCCGCTACGGATCGGATCGGATCGTGCGCTACGCGTTCGAGTACGCGCTCCAGCACGGCCGCAAGAAGGTGACGCTCGTCCACAAGGCGAACATCCTCAAGTACACGCAGGGGCTGTTTCTCGAGGTCGGACAGGACGTGGCCAAGAACTACGCGGGGGCCATCGAGTTCGAGGACCGGATCGTGGACGCCACCGCCATGCAGCTGGTGCTCGATCCCTATCAGTTCGACGTGATCGTGACCGAGAACATGTTCGGGGACATCCTCTCGGACCAGGCGTCGGGCCTGGTCGGCGGCCTGGGATTCGCGCCTGGCGTGAACATCGGCAAGGACGTCGCGATGTTCGAGGCGGTGCACGGATCCGCGCCCGACATCGCGGGCCGCAACATCGCGAATCCGACGGCACTGCTCCTGGCTGCCTGCCTGCTTCTCGACCACCTCGGCCTCGTGGAGACCGGATCCCGGATTCGCGATGCGGTCAAGTCCGTCGTGCAGCGGGGTGAGGAAGTGACGCGCGATCTGGGAGGAAGCGCCAGCACCACGGACTTCGCTGACGCGGTCATACGGGAGATGCAGGGCGATGGCGAGGACGTTTGACGTTACGAGCGGGCCCGCGGCCGAAGGCGATGTGGAAGCCGGCACGGCGGCCTGCGAGCGCTGCGGCCGGGAAGTGGCCGGAAGCACGCTGGACCGATGGAACTGGTGCAAGTCCTGCGGGGCCACGCTCGCCCGCAAGGTGCGAAGAGGTCAGTACGTGGTGGCGACCGCCATCACGCTGCCGTTTCTCATCTGGATCCTGATCGGGGGTACGGGATCCGTGCTGCCCACGTACGCATGGGCTCTCCCGCTGCTCGCCGCGTGGTACCTGGGTTCCCGCATCGGCCGCGTCCTGGTGCGGAACTACCTGAGGGCCCAACCGAGCGCATAATCGAAGCGCTCCCGGCTGGCCTCAGGGCGCCGCAGGCGATAGCATCCCGGCCACCGAGAATCCGCAGTTATTTCAGCAACGGACGTGAAGAGGTGACATGAGTTTCGAAGGTGTGGATTTCTACGACATCGACGGCCTGCTGACCGAAGAAGAGCGCGCGGTGCGGGACATGGTTCGTGACTGGGTGGACGAGGAGGTGATGCCCGTCATCAACCACCACTACATGGAGCATTCCTTTCCCACCGACCTGATCCCCAAGATGGGCGAGCTGGGCTTCTTCGGCGCGAACCTACCCGAGGAATACGGGTGCGCCGGCCTGAACAACGTGGCCTATGGCATCATCAACCAGGAGCTGGAGCGGGGTGACTCGGGCCTGCGCTCGTTCTCGTCCGTACAGGGCGCGCTGGTCATGTACCCCATCTACGCCTTCGGCTCGGAGGAGCAGCGCCAGGAGTGGCTGCCGAAGCTGGCCACGGGCGAGAAGATCGGCTGCTTCGGCCTCACGGAGCCGGACTTCGGGTCGAATCCCGGCGGGATGCTGACGCGCGCGGTGAAGGACGGGGACGAGTGGATCCTGAACGGGGCCAAGATGTGGATCACGAACGGCTCCATGGCGGACGTGGCGATCATCTGGGCCAAGACGGGCGACATCGACGATATCTCGTCCATCCGAGGGTTCATCGTGGAGACGGACCGGGACGGATTCAGCGCGAAGGACCAGGAGGGCAAGCTGTCCCTGCTCGCATCGGACACCAGCGAGCTGGTGCTACAGGACGTGCGGGTTCCCGACTCGGCGCTGCTTCCCGAGAGCGGAGGGCTGAAGAGCCCCCTGATGTGCCTCACGCAGGCCCGGTACGGGATCGCCTGGGGGGCGATCGGCGCCGCGATGGCCTGTTACCACGAGGCGGTCGAGTACGCGAAGAACCGGGTGCAGTTCGCGGGCAAGCCGATCGGGGCCACTCAGATCCAGCAGGTACGCCTCGCCGAGATGCTCACCGAGATCACCAAGGCGCAGCTCATGGCACTGCAGCTTGGACGTCTCAAGGACGCAGGCAAGTTCACTCCCCAGCAGGTATCGATGGCGAAGCGGAACAACGTGGACATGGCGTGCGAGTGTGCGCGCGAGGCGCGGCGCCTGCTCGGGGGGAACGGAATCCTGATCGAGTACCAGTCGATGCGCCACATGGCCAACCTCGAGTCCGTGTACACCTACGAGGGGACGCACGACATTCACGGATTGATACTGGGGATGGAGATCACGGGGCTTCAGGCGTTCGAGTAGGCTCGGCCCGGCCGGCTGAAGAAAGAGCCCGGTGCGGTGGCGCCGGGTCAGGCCTCGGCGTCCGGGGGCAGGGCCGTGCGCCGCTTCTGGTCGATCAGGGATTCGGTGAATTCCTGCCGCTCGGCCAGGAACTCTAATCTCTGGTCCAATCCGTCGAACTGGTTCCGCATTTCCACCAGCTCGACCTCGATCCTCGCCAGGAGATCTCGATCGGGCGTGCTCTCGTGCCGGATCCTCACCCACTCCTCTATGGCCTTGCCGAGCCTCCGGCTGATCGGAAACAGGAGGATGAAGGTCCCAATCAGGAACACCATCGTCAGGATGGCCAACAGCTCCGCGATCGCGTACGGCATGCATCTCTCCTCGGCTGTGCGCGTGAGTGGGTATTGCCCACTTACCTACGGCGGCCCCTGAGGCACGGTTTCACTAACTTGTGCGAGCCCCGGACCGAACGTAGCATCCCGTCACCCTCACGCGCCCGTAGCTCAATTGGATAGAGCGTCTGGCTTCGGACCAGAAGGCTGGGGGTTCGAGTCCCTCCGGGCGTATCGCACCACCTCAGTCGCCTGGCTCACAGAAGATGGCCGAGGGGTAGTCTTGCGCTTGCCTGCGGCAATGCTCGGAATGCTGCCTGCGGCAGCGGCGAGTCCCTCCGGGCGTACTTCACTCCGTCAGCCCGCCGAGCACATCGGCCGCCCTGCGATCGGAGGTTCCTCTCGATATCGACGTGCCATCTCGTCGGCTCCGGGAGTGGCCTGATAGTCTGACAGCAACTTCGTTTCCCAATCGACGACGAGCTCGCCAAATGGCCGGCCGTATACGCGGACGTAGTCGTCGTCTCCGGGGTTCGAGCGCTGGTATGCAAGCTCCACGATGGCCTCGATTCCCTCCAGTTCCACGAGATACGCGAAGAACGCAGCTCTCTCGAGGTATGACTGAAGCTGACAGCGACGTCCCAGATCGCGGTGGCGCGTGCGAACCTCGTTGAGGGGCAGGTACTCGTCCCACGCCAGGAGATGGCCGGCCGCGACAGTCAGTGGGTAGCCGTAGCGAGGAAATCCAACGTCGTTCGGATCCGCGGCCATTGCGACGGTCTCGGCGAAGCCTTCCTCCCAGAAGCCCGAGTGCCACAGCCCGGAGGCACGACGAAACGCGTGTACCAGTTCATGCGCTGCTTCCACGGCGTAGGCACCGAACCCGGGGGAGTAGCGATACAGGAACACGCGGCCTGCGCGGTCCACGTGGGGGAACCGCCAGGTGCCGTCAGGAGCCTGCCCCGCGCCGCCGAGGAGCACGACAATACGTCGATCGGGCTTCCTTTCGGGTCCTACGACGGCACTGATCTCGGCGTAGTAGGCGTCGAGCACCTGGACGAGATCGCGGACCTGATCGGGTGAGGCCTCATCCTTGCTCCAGAACACCGCGAAACGGCTGGTTTCCAGTTCTCCGTCGAGTCCTTGCTCGATCGCCAGCCGGCGGTCCGCCTCGGTCTGGGCTAGCGCTACACCGGATCCGAGACAGGTGGTCAGCAGCAGGAACGTGCCGGAAGTGCGCCCTGCAAGAGCTCGACGGCCGTGGAGTCCCGCGCGCATGGTCTGTCCTCTCACTCTCTTGACTCCGGCCTGGGGATGATCCGTGCGCCCCGCTGGTAGGTCAGGTACTGCCACATCCATTCGAAGAACACCGCCACCCGGTTGCGGAAGCCCACCAGCGTCATCAAGTGCACGAACAGCCACATGAGCCACGCGATCAAGCCCGAGGCGCGGATCGGACCCGACATCGCGATGGCTCGCCTTCGGCCGATCGTCGCCATGATTCCCTTGTCTACGTATCGGAATGCCGGTCGCTCTGCGTCGTCTGCATCCTTGCCGCACTCGCGTCCGATGATCTTCGCGACGTGCCGTCCCATCTGGATGGCAGCGGGCGCCACGCCGGGCACGGCCTCGCCGCCGGACTCCGACCGGGCGGCGTCCCCGATTACGAAGGCCCTCGAATGTCCGGGCAGACTGAGGTCATCGCCAACGATGGCACGTCCGGCCCGGTCCAGCTCGATGGCTGGCCTTACAGCCCTCAGCAGCGGGTGACCCGCGACTCCGGCCCCCCACAGGACGTTTAGGGTCTCGATCGTCTCCGCGCCGAGGGGACCGGCGATGCGCACGCCGTCTTCGCGCACGTCGAGCACCCGCGACTCGAGACGGACCTCCACGCCCAGGTCTTCGAGCTGACGCTTCGCGCTATCCGAGAGCGCGGGTGTATAGGCACCGAGGATCCGGTCCTCGGCTTCGACCAGCACCACGCGCGACTCGGCAGGATCGATGCGTCGGAAGTCTCGTATGAACACCCGGTGCGCCAGCTCCGCCATCGCCCCGGCGAGCTCCACGCCCGTCGGGCCGCCGCCCACCACGACGATGGTCATGAGACGCCGACGCTCCTCGTCGTCCGTCTCGTTCTCGGCGCGTTCATAGGAAGTCAGGATGTGGCTCCGGACGCGCAGGGCGTCATCGAGCGTCTTCAGCCCGAGTGCATGCTCCGACCATTCATCGCGGCCGAAGTACGTGGTCACGCCTCCCGGGGCCAGCAGCAGCCAGTCCCACTCGATCTCGACGTCCGAAGCGACTACGGTTCGGGCCTCGAGGTCGACGGCGGTCACCTCCGCCATGTGTGTCTGTACCCGCTCATACCGGGAGAGCACGCTGCGGATCGGGGCCGCGACGTCCGGGGCGGAGAGCCCCGCCATCGCCACCTGGTAGAGCAGAGGCTGGAACAGGTGGTGGTTCTGCCGGTCGATCAGGACGACGTGCGCGTCGCCCCGGAACCGCTTGCAGAATTCCAGGCCCCCGAAGCCCGCGCCGAGCACGACGACCACGGGACGCCCGTCCGCTGGCTGCGGCGCGCGGATCTGGGAAGCGGGCGGCGAGGTCAAACCGTGGCGCCCTCGCGCACCATGGCCTCGAGCGCCATGCGTGGGCACACGTGCCGGTCCAGATAGTTCATGACCGTGTCCGTCAGCCCGCGGACGCTCTTCTCCACGCCCTCCTCCAGCACCGACCCGTCCTCAGCGAACGCCTGCTGCACTCCCGCCACGGAGATGGGCCCGGGAAGCACGAGACACCCGACGTGAGAGCAGATGCACCGCAGCATCTCGAGCGACTTGATCGCTCCGATACGCCCAGCCGCTACTCCCAGGAGGGCCACGGGCTTGCCGCTCATGGCCGATGGGAAACCCATGTTCTCGATCATGAGCTTGATCACGCTGGACAGGCTTCCGTGATACTCCGGCGTGCAGAGGACCAGGGCCGTGGCCCGGCGCACGATCTCCTGCATGCGCTCGGCATCCGCGGAGGATCCGGTCCCCGGGAGCGGAAGCTCCATGTCCGCAGGGTCGATCACGTCCACGTGCACGCCCCGGCACCGGAACTCGTCGATCACCAGCGCGGCCGCCTTACCCGTGAAGTTGCCCGGGCGCACGGAGCCCAGGAGCACCGCGATCCGGATTCCGTCCTCGTTCATGTCGTCTCTCCTCGAGCCGGGGCTCACATCGGGCTCCTGCGGGCCGTGCCGCACCGCATCCAGGGCTGCACGCGGCCCGAATTCGGGTCGGCAGGGAGCACGGCCTTGTCTCCCGGCACGCGCTCGGGGTCCTCCGAGGCCGCGTATGCGAGCATGGCAGCCAGCGTGGCGTTCTCCTTCAGGTCATCGAACACGATCTTGTCGTACGTGTCGCGGTTCGTGTGCCAGGTGTACTGCCGGTACTCCTCGTAGCTCGATTGGAGCCGGAACGCAGGGACGCCGTGGCAGACGAACGAGGCGTGATCGCTCCCGCGGTTGTTCTGGGCCCCCGGGAACTCCAGCGTCACGTGTCCGCTGATCTCCGAGGGTACACGCGACATCCACTCCGCGATGTGTGCACCCGCCAGCAGGAATCCCTGGCCCTCGATCCGCTCGACTCTCCAGGTTCCGTTGTCCTGGTTGAACGCGACCTGAAGGCCCTCCAGGACCTCGGGGTGATCCTCCACGAAGGACCGGGACCCGATGAGCCCCATCTCCTCGGCCCCCCAGTGGCCCACGAGGATGGTCCGCCGGGGCTCGGGGTAGGCTTCGTTCAGGAGCCGCATGGCCTCGAGCATCATGATCGTGCCCGTTCCGTTGTCGGTGGCCCCCGTCCCGGCGTGCCACGAATCGAGGTGAGCCGAGAGCACCACGTACTCATCCGGTAGCTCGGTCCCCCGGATCTCCGCGATCACGTTGAACTGCGGAACCTCGCCCAGGTCCTCGGACTCGGCATTCACCCTCAGGCGGGGCGACTGGCCGGCCTCGGCCATCCGGAACAGCATGCCGTAGTCCTCGCAGGAAAGCTCGATGGCCGGGATGCGCGTCGTTCCAGCGTTGAACACCTTGTTGACCCCCCAGCCGCCGGACCAGCGCGAGGTGAGCACTCCGGCTGCCCCCGCGTCTTCGATCGCCCTTTCGCGCTCCCGCCAGTTGCGGGCGAGAGCCCTCATCCGCCCCCCGAAGTCCCTTTGAAGAGCGGTTCGGAGCGAATCCACGCGCTCGACGGTCGACTCGCGCGCGTATCGTTCCAGCTCCTGCTGGGCGCGGCACATGGGTTCCGGCGCCGTCGTGAGCACGAACTTCCCTCGCACGCTCTCGAGCCACGCGGCAGCCGTCTCGTCGCTTAGATCTGCCGGGGGAACGGCGACTTCCCCTTCAACCGTACCCTCGGTTCCGGGGCTGTAGGCCAGGAGCTCGGCCTCCAGGGTCTGCGTCCGCGGCGATACCATGTCCACGTGGAGAACCCCCTGTCTCCAGCCGATCCAGGTCCCGTATTCTTCCTGGCGCGCGGCGATCCCCCAGCCCTCGTACACGGCGAGAAGCCAGTCGCCCGCCGCGTCGAACTCGGGCGACCCTGCCAGCCTGGGCCCGATCGAGTCCATGAGAGTCTGGGCCAGCTTCTCGGTCTGCGATCGCTCCATCCCCTCTTCCCAGATCTTCCGAATGACCGGATCGTCGGTCGGAAACGTCTGCGCCGAGGCGAACGATGCGGTGGCCGCCAGGCAGACGGCCACGGTCACAACCAGTGCTGCAGATCGCATGGAGTCGGTCTCCTGTTTCACAGTGGCAGTCCGGCGAATCTCGCGGGGCGCCCCCGGAATGGGAAGTCTGCTGGTCAGCCAGCCCTTCCGGGGTCGTATGAGCGGCCCGCGTGCGCTACACTTCTGCACACGAAGCGCTGGCCGCCGGAGTTTCACTTCACGAGGGTCGCATGAAGTCTGCGTGGACCCCGTCGTTCCTCCTGTTCTGCCTCGCTCTCGGCTTCGCGCCTCCCGCCAGCGGCCAGGAGGAAGCGGCGCCGGACACCGTCGCGTCGGCTTCCGAGGGACGCGCGGAGGACACGTCCTCGCTCATCCCGCTGCCGATCATCTTCTATCAGCCGGAGACGGGCTTCGGTTTCGGCGCCAGCGCGGTGTACTACTACCGTTTCACGGCCGGCGACACCATCAGCCCTCCGTCGTCGCTGTCTCCGATCGCCATCTACACGAGCAAGAACCAGCTGATCCTGGGCGTGTGGAGCGAGATGTACGTGGCCGAGGATCGATGGCGCATCTCATCCGGGGTCAGCTACTCGAAGTTTCCGAACAAGTTCTGGGGGATCGGCAACGACACGCCCGATTCCGCAGAGGAGGACTATACGCCCAAGACGCTGACGATGCGGGGATGGCCCCAGAAGCGAATCGCTCCGGGGTGGTTCGCCGGCTTTTCGGCGGCGCTGATCGACCGCGGCTTCACCGAACTGGAAGAGGGCGGCCTGCTGGATTCCGGCCTGGTGCCGGGCGCGGAGGATGGGCAGGTCGTCGGCGTGGGCGGGAGCCTGATCCGCGACGGACGCGACAACACGGTGTATCCCCGCCGGGGCGGGTACCACCAGCTGCTCGTGGACCTGTTCGGGAAGGTATGGATCGGTGATTACGGATTCGGGAGGTACACTCTCGACCTGCGGGGCTACTTCCCGGTCGCCCATACGCACGTGGTTGCGCTACAGGCCCTCGGGATCGCCACCAGCGGAGCGCCGCCGTTCGACCTGTATCCCGAACTCGGGGGCGACCGGCTCCTCCGAGGTTACTTCCAGGGCCGCTACCGGGACCGGAACCTGATCGCGTTCCAGGGCGAGTACCGTCTTCCGGTCGTATGGCGGTTCGGGCTGGCGGCCTTCGTGGGCGTGGGGCAGGTGGCCCCCGAGATATCGGGATTCGGATTCGATCGCTTCTGGGTCAGCGGCGGAGGCGGCCTTCGCTTTCTCCTGGCCAGGAAGGAAGGCCTCAACATTCGGGCGGATTTCGCTGTAGGCGAAGGGTCCACCGGCTTCTACCTGAGCCTGGGGGAGGCGTTCTGACATGAAATGGCCGAGCTGCAGAGTCCGGAGCACGGGATGGGCGGCGCTTGCGATCCTGCTGATCTCGGGGTGCGGCGAGCGAGCGCCCTCCGATCCCGGTATCGAGGTCACGGACGCGTGGGTGCGCTCGGTGCGCGTGGAGGGGACCAGCCCGGTCAATACCGCGGCCTACATGCGAATCCTCAATCGCGGTGGCGTGCCGGATCGCCTGCTCGAGGTCGGCTCGCAGGCGGCTCGCAAGACGGAGCTGCACCGAACCACGATCGACGAGAACGGACTCGCCACCATGGGCCCGGCAGGTTCCGCGGAGATCCCGGCAGGCGGAGACGTTCTGCTCGAGCCGGGAGGGCTTCATGTCATGCTGTTGGGGGTGGAGGAGACGTTGGCGGAAGGCGAGATGGTCCGCCTTACCCTGGTGTTCGAGATCGCCGGGGAACTGACCGTCGAAACCGAGGCCCGGCCCTACTAGATGCAGAAAGCCGCCGGGCGGTGATGCCCGGCGGCTCTCCATGGTGAGGCTCGAAGAGACCTCAGGCGATCACGGCGCGAAGCCGACGCCCAAGATGAACTCCCACCAGTTGATCTTCACGTCCTCGTCCTTCACGACGCTGGACAGGCCGAGCTGGTAGCGCGCCTTCAGGTACACCACCGCCGCGTCCGCCGCCTTGAACCCGATGCCGGCGCCGAGCGGAACCGCGAAGCTGACCGACTCGGTGTCGTCCTTGCAGCTCACGTCCTGCGAGCTCAGGCCGCCGTCGTTCACGTTACACGTGAGGCGCAGCATCGCGTTGATGCCGGCCTGCAGGCCGAGAATAGTCTTCGCACTCTCGCCGAGCGGGAACGCGAAGTTGATGGCGAGCGGGAAGGAGAAGTACGAAAGCTTGGTCTCCGCATCGCCTCCGGACTCCTTGGCGCCGAGACCGGCCAGCCAGTTGCCCTCGAGCGACAGGCTCCAGTTCTCGGCGAGGAAGTAGTTGAAGCCGACTCCGGCCAAGAAGCCGGTCTTCGAGCTTGTGGTTCCGCTCGCCACGTCGTCGCCCGAGAGGTTGGCGGACGACACGCCGCCCTGCAGGCTGACCCTGGACGAGCCCTGCAAGCCCGCCATCTGCGCCTGGGCGGGCATGGCGAAGATCGCCACGAACGCCAGGGTGGTTACTAACATTAGAACGCGATTCATAGGAGAACCCCCCTTCGGACCCTGATCGGATCCAGGTTTCTGCGGATGGGCGAGTCGTATCCAGTGTCTCCCGGATGTACTCGTTTGCAGCGGGACGCGGGTCGAAACCCGGAAAAACGATAAACGCTGCCAACGGACCGCGCAACCCCTTACGTGCGATCAGTTACAGGCACGAATTTCAGGCGGTACGCAATGCCTGTGGCGCGGCGGCCGGTCCGGCTCCATGCGACGCTCGCGGGGGCGCACGGCAGTGGGGCACATGGTATATTGCGGCCTTCCGGGTGTGGACGGGTGGTGACGAGTCGTCGACCCTCGACAGAAGGAGACGGTCATGCTGAAGGCGATCGCGGACGGCTGGTGGTCCTTCGCTCTGCGCGGCACTCTCGCGCTACTGTTCGGTATCGGAGCCCTTTCCTATCCGGGCCTTACGGTCGTGATCCTGATCATTTTCTTCGGGATCTATGCGCTGATCGACGGGATCACGGCCATATTGATGGCCATCGGGGAGAAGAAGTGGCCCGTCTACCTGCTCATTGGCGTGATCAGCATGCTGGCCGGCGTGATCGCCATCGCCAGGCCCGGCGCTACGGCACTGGCCCTTCTCTTCGTGATCGGCATATGGGCGCTGGTAAAGGGAATCAGCGAGATCGTGGCCGCCATACAGATCCGCAAGGAAGTCGAAGGAGAGTGGGCTCTAGCCCTCAGCGGGGTGATTTCGATCCTGTTCGGGCTCTTCGTCCTCGCCAGGCCCGGCGGGGGAGCCCTGGCGCTGCTCTGGCTGATCGCGCTCTACGCTTTCGCGCACGGGATTCTCGACTTGATGCTCGGCTTCAAGCTCCGTCGTATGAAGAAGGCCGCCGAGGCTTGAGCGGCAGACGGAGCAGCCTCAATCTGCGGTACGCAGCTGCACTCGCGGTTCTCGCCGGCGCGTCCCCGGGGGCCGCGCCGGCGCTGCTCGCCCAGGAGTCGGGTCACGGGGAGCACGAAGAGGAAATCTCGCATCGCCACATCGTGAGCGTATCGGGCGGACTCGCCGTCTTCACGGACATCGGCGCCCGCGGCGGAGCGCTCGGGTTCTCGTACGCCTACCGCGTGGCGGAGCGCTGGTCGTTGGGCTTGAAGTTGGAGTATGCCGACAGCCAGCTCGAGCGTGACTTCATCTTTTTGCCCGGCGCGAGCTTCGAAGCGGCCGAGAACCTGGAGTTCGCCGTCGGGGTCGGGGTCGAGCAGGCGCGCGTCGACGAGATCGAGGAGGGGGAGCTTCAAACGGTGGATGAGACGGAGGCCTTGCTGCGCCTCACCGCCGCGTACGTGTTCCCGCTCGGGACGAGGACCGCGCTCTCGCCGGAATTCAACGCGGACCTGACGGCGGGGGGCGTCACCTACGTATACAGTCTCGTGTTCTCGGTCGGGCTCTGAACAAGTCCGGATGATCATGAACCAAACGCGCGCGCGAAATCTCCTCGCGCTGATCCTCGTCGGCTCGGCCGCGGTCTTCGCTCCCCGGCTTCTACGTCCGGACGCACTCGTGATCACGCGAGCCATGCTCGCGACCACTATCTCCGAAATCTGGGTGGAGCAGGACTCGGTTGTGGTCGAGTTCGAGATCGGGTCCGCTGACATACAGGCGTTCCGAAACCTCCTTCCGGATGAGCTCTACACGCGGCTCGGGTACGAGCCGGAGCCCTGGATCGACCGTTTGACCCGGTTCGTGGCCCAGGACTTCGTCGTGCGGGCCGATGGTGGATCGCCAGCCCCCGGGCGCCTCCGGTCCCTGGAAGTCCGGCAGCGGCTTCAACGGGATCAGGTGACCGGCGAGCCGCTTCCCAACCAGCCGGAGGAAGCGGAGAACGTCGTGTTCGCCCGGCTGGTATATCCGATCCCGGGACGTCCCGCGGCGGTCACGATCGGTCCCGGCTCGTCCCGGTCGGCCGGCGACGTGGCCAGCATCGGCTTCGTGGCCTACCACGACGGTCTTCACGTCAACGACTTCCGCTATCTCGGTCAGCCCGAGCGCCTCGTACTGGACTGGACGGATCCCTGGTACTCGCAGTTCGAGAATCGGAACCTGTGGCGGCAGTACCGGTCTCCGATCTCGGCCTACCTGTACGTGGAGCCGTTCGAGGTGCGTAAAGAGATCGTGGTCCGTCCTCGTGACCTGGCCGAGTGGGGCCTCGATCTGGGCCTGCAGGGGCGTGACGTGATTCCCGTGGGGGAGCAGGAGGAGATCAAACGCCGGGTAGCGGAATTCCTCGCCGAGCGGAATCCGGTGACCATCGACGGCGAGCCCGCGGAGGGATTCCTGGACCGAATCCACTTCATTTACCGGAATCTGCGCACCAGCGGGGTGATTCAGCCCCCCCGCGATCTGGACGCCGTGTCCGCCACGCTCGGGGTGATCTGGGTCTATCCAGTCAGCGGTTTGCCGGGCGAGGTGGAAATGACCTGGGAGCTGTTCACGGACCGCGTCGATCGGATTCCCAGTGCGGCCACGGACGAGGCGGGCAGCCTTCCGTACTTCCTTTCGACGGACGACCGGGTGCTCCGCTGGGAGAACTTCCTGACGAATCCCACCGTTCCGGGGCTGGTGCCGGTCGGTGATCTGCCGAGTCTCAGCTATCTCTCTCTGGCCGCCTCCATTTTGGCGCTGGCTGTGCTGCTGTGGATGGCCTGGAGATCGGCGGGGGAGGCCAGGACGAGCGGACGTCCAGCCGCCCGGACGCTGGCGGTTGCCGGCCTGGCCGCCGTGGCGGTGTGGTTCACCCTCCCCGCGGGCCTGCGAACCGTGCGCATGAGCGACGAGGACACGCAGGCCGTGCTGACTGGCCTGCTGCTGAACGTCTACAAGTCGTTCGACTACCGGGACGAGGAGGCCATCTACGACGCATTGGCCCGTACCGCGTCCGGGGATCTCCTGACGGACATCTACCTCGAGACGCGCCGCAGCCTCGAGCTGGCGAACCAGGGAGGCGCCCGCGCCAAGGTCAGGAGCGTGGAAGTGCGCGAGGCGACGAACGAGTCGCTCGGCGGAGAGCCGGGGTTCCGGACCCGCGCGACGTGGGACGTGACGGGATCCGTCGGACACTGGGGGCACGTGCACCAGCGCCTGAACCAGTACGAGGCCGAGCTTACCGTACGGGTGGTCGACGGGGCATGGAGGATTACGGAGCTCGAAGTGCTGACCGAAGAACGGCTGCCGACGTCCGGCGCACCGGGCGCCGGCTCCACGGCCCCTCCAGGCGGTGGTATGTAGGCCATGGTCAGGATCGAGGGGCTTCGGTTCCGTTACGGCGAGGGCGACTTCCACCTCGACATCCCCGAGCTCCGGGTGGAGGACGGGGATACCACGGCCTTCATTGGCCCCTCCGGTTCCGGGAAGACCACGCTGCTCAACCTCATCGCGGGGATCATCCGGCCGGAGACCGGCAGAGTGGAGACTCGCGGCGTAGAGGTGTCCGGCCTTCCGGACGCGGACCGACGGCGATTCCGGATCACGACGGTGGGCCTCGTGTTCCAGGAATTCGAGCTCCTGGAATACCTGTCCGTCCTGGACAACGTCCTGCTGCCCTACCGACTCCACTCGGCGCTGACCCTGGACTCCGGGGTTCGAGCGCGCGCGCGGCTCCTGGCCGAGCGCGTGGGGATCGCCGACAAGCTGGACCGGCATCCGCGCCGGCTCTCGCAGGGCGAGAGGCAAAGGGTCGCGGTCTGCCGCGCCGTCCTCACCGATCCGCCGCTCCTGCTCACGGACGAACCGACCGGCAATCTCGACCCGGTGAACCGCGAGCGCGTGCTGGACATCCTGTTCGACTACGTGCGGGAGAGCGGAACCACGCTAGTGAGCGTGACGCACGATCACGAGATCCTCTCCCGTTTCGGGCGCGTGGTGGACTTCCGGGACTTCCACTCGGCGGGCGGCGCTGAAACGGTCCTCCGGGGCGACGACGGAGGTAGAGCCTGATGGACACGCTCTACCTGGCCTGGCGCTATCTCCGGTTCCACCGGATCAAGACGGCGATCCTCGTGGCGGCCATCACCCTGATCGTCTTCCTTCCGGTCGGTCTTCGCGTGCTGGTGGACCAGAGCTCTCGGCAGCTCACGGCCCGGGCGGAAGCGACGCCGCTGGTGGTCGGCGCGAAGGGAAGCCCCACCGAGCTCACGCTGAACACGCTGTACTTCTCCTCCGACGTTCCCGCCCGCACCACGTACGAGGCTGCGGGCGAGATCCAGGAAACGGGACTGGCGCCCGTGATCCCCATGTACGTCCGCTTCAGGGTGCGCGACCAGCCGATCGTGGGCACGACGCTCGAGTACTTCTCGTTTCGCGAACTGACGCTGGCCGAAGGGCGCCAGATGACCGTGCTGGGAGAAGCCGTGCTCGGCTCCCGCGCGGCAGAGCGGCTCGGCGTGGGGCCGGGCGACCACGTGATCTCGTCTCCGGAGAGCGTGTTCGATATCGCCGGCGTCTACCCGCTCCGAATGCCGGTCGTGGGCGTGCTGGACTTCTCCGATTCGGCAGACGATGACGCCGTGTTCGTGGACGTCAAGACGGCCTGGGTGATCGAGGGCCTGGGGCACGGACACCAGGACCTGTCGCAGCCCGAGGCGGCCGCGGGCGTGCTCCGCCGCGAGGGGAACGTGGTGGTGGGGAATGCAGCCGTCATGCAGTTCAACGAGATCACCCCGGACAACATCGACAGCTTCCACTTCCACGGGGACCTGTCCGGTTTTCCGCTCACCGCCGTTATCGCGGTGCCGCCGGACCAGCGATCGTCCGCTCTGCTCCAGGGCCGCTACCAGGACTCCGAGCTGAGCCAGATCGTCGATCCGTCCGAGGTGATGGACGAGCTGCTGGACACGATCCTCACGGTGGAGAAGTTCGTGATCGCGGGGGCCGTGACCGTCGGTCTCGCGACGCTCGCCACCGCGTTCCTGGTGTTCGCTCTCTCGCTTCGGCTCCGCAGGCGGGAGCGCGAGACGTTGTTCAAGATCGGGGGTTCACGGGCGGCCATCGGAACCGTCATGACATCCGAGATCGTCGCGGTCCTGACGGCGGGCGTCTTGCTGGCCCTGATGTTCACTTACCTGACGCAGACCTACGGGGACGTGATCATTCGGGCCCTGATACGATGAATCCAAGGGAGAAGGCAATGATCGGGCGAGTGAAGCTCACGGGTGTAGCGCTGGCATTGGGCCTGGCGGGGTGTGCGGGCAGCCCCCCGGACAGTGAGGTGGAGGCAGATGCTCCCGAACCGGTGATCGAGGCGCAGCTGGTGGTCTACACGACCAACTATCCGATGGCCTATTTCGCGGAGCGGATCGGCGGCGACCGGGTGCAAGTCGAGTTTCCAGCCCCGCCGGAGGTCGATCCCGCCTACTGGTCGCCGGCTCCCGGGGAGATCGCCGAGTACCAGGAGGCGGACCTCATTCTCTTGAACGGCGCGGGCTACGAAGGCTGGGTGGCCAAGACGTCGCTGCCGGAGTCCCGGCTCGTGAATACGGCCGCCGGGTTCGAGGACCGCTTCGTGGTGGTCGAGGAAGCGGTGGTGCACACACATGGGCCGGAGGGTGAGCACGAGCACGAGAACGTGGCGTTCACGACGTGGCTGGACCCGATGCTGGCGGCCGAGCAGGCCCGCGCGATCCGGGATGCCTTTGCCGCCCGCCTGCCGGAAGCCGAGGCAGAGCTCCAGTCGGCTTTCGAGTCGCTCGAGTCCGACCTCGCCGAGCTCGATGCCCGCTTCGAGGCATGGGCCGAACAGGTGGGGGCGGAGCCACTGCTGGCCTCCCACCCCGTGTATCAGTACCTGGGTGCCCGGTACGACCTGGACCTCCGGAGCGTCCACTTCGAGCCCGGCCAGGCCCCTGGCGCGGGCGCGTGGCGGGACCTGGCGGCGCTGGTGTCGAGCCACCCGGCCCGCGTCATGCTGTGGGAAGGAACGCCCTTGCCCGGCACCGAAGCCCGGTTGCGGGAGGAGATGGGAATTGCGAGCGTTGTATTCGATCCGTGTGCCTCCCGGCCCGAGGCCGGGGACTACCTGTCCGTGATGCGGGGGAACGCGGATCGTCTCAATGCACAGGCGAATCGCGGATGACGATCGTGCAGGACCTGCGGCAAGACATCGCAGCCGGACTCCTCGGCGCCCAGGCGGCAGACGGCGGCTGGTCCACCGTCGGCGGGGGACCGCCGGATACCGAGTCCACGGCCTGGGCGGTGATTGCGCTCAGAGATCGGTCCGGTGACGCAGTCCGCGCCGCACTCTCCGGCCGCGACTGGCTCCTCCGCCAGCAGCGCCCGGACGGTGCCTGGCCAGTCTGGCCCTCGGTCCCGGTTCCCGGCTGGACGACGTCCCTGGCGGTGCTATCCCTGGCCGGAGCGGAGGAACGTGCAGCGACGGCCGGCGGGGAGTGGCTGCTCGGAACCCGCGCCAGGCGCGCCAGCTGGTCGGCTCGCACGCTCATCCGGCTGAGGTGGATCGAGCCTTCCGTTGAACTGGACCACTCCCTGACCGGGTTTCCCTGGGTCCCGGACACCTTCAGCTGGGTGGAGCCGACGAGCTGGGCGATTCTCGCCCTGCGGACGCTCCAGGGCCGCCTCTCGGAGACGGAACGGCGAGGACGGACCGACGAAGCCGTGGAGCTGCTGCTGGACCGCGCCTGCGTCGGGGGAGGCTGGAATTACGGCAACCGCACGGTACTGGGAGAGGACCTGTGGCCGTACCCGGACACGACGGCCATCGCGCTTCTCGCCCTGATGGATGCCGGCGGGCACCCGGCCGTAGCCGCGGGCTTCCGGTCGCTGGACGAGATGCTCGCCGGGCGGGCCTCCCGCCTCTCTCTCTCTCTCGGCGTCCTGGCGCGCCGGGCCCACGGGCGGAATACGCAGAACCTCCAGTCGCGTCTCGAGGTGGCCTGGGCCGAGGAGGAGCTCGTACCCTCGACGACCCGTGTACAGGCGCTCGGTCTGCTGGCACTGGACAGCCAGCCGTGGCCCGCACCCGGTTCGGGGGAGGAGAGCTGATGGATCGCCGCCGATTCACGGTCCTCTCCTCCGGAGCCGCCGCTGCGGCCGCCGCCGGTGCATGCGGCGGGCGGGACGAGCCGCGGTGGGATGCATCCGCCGTCGTAAAACAACCGCGTTCAGCCGTCGCCGTGCTCACCGCCTCCGACTACGACGGGCCGCTCGTGGACCTCGTGACCCGGGGTATTCGAGCGTGCGGCGTTGACGTTTCCGGTCTGACCGTACTCTTGAAGCCGAACTTCGTAGAGTTCGACCCGGATGGCGTCATCAACACGCACCCCCTGGTCCTGCACGCCGCCGTGGAGGCCTTCCGGCGCCTCGGCGCGCGCGGGGTCACGGTGGGCGAGGGCGCGGGACACCGGCGTGACGGAGAGTACCTGATCCGCGAGACGGGGATCGGCGCCGTGCTCCGGGACGCGGGCGCTCCATTCGTGGATCTCAACGTCGACTCGGTCAGCCGGGTCCGGGCGCGGAGCTCCTACACGCAGCTGAGCGAGCTCTACCTGCCCGACGCTCTCCTGTCCGCGGACCTGATCGTATCGATGCCGAAGCTGAAGACTCATCACTGGGCCGGCGTGACCCTGTCGCTGAAGAACATGTTTGGCATCATGCCCGGAGCGGTGTACGGGTGGCCGAAGAACGTCCTCCACCGGGAGGGGATCGGTCACAGTATCCTGGACATCAACGCGGCCCTCACCGCGCAGCCCCGCTTCGCCATCGTGGACGGCATCGTGGGCATGGAAGGCAACGGTCCGATCCAGGGCGAGCCCCGGCATTCGGGGGTGCTGGTCTTCGGCGAGGACGCGGTCGCGGTGGACTCGACCTGCTGCCGGCTCATGGGAGTCGAACCGGCACGCGTGGGTTACCTGGATGAGGCGTCACGCTTCCTCGGCAACCTGGACGGGGGGTCGATCGACCAACGAGGCGAGGACCCGAGACTGCTCTCCCAGCCGTACCGCCTTCTCGAAGGATTCAGCGACTTGCGCGCCGATCCATCCTCGGAGGCCGCCGGGTCCTGACGTCCCGGCCGACGCGGGATACCGCGGTCAGGCTCCGGGGTGCCGCGCCCGGTGGTTGTCGATCTGATCGTAAGTGCCACCGAACACGATGTCCCGGATGTGGTCGCCTTCAAGGAAATCGTGCGGAAACCCCGGTTCGAACCGGCTGACCTCTCCGAGCTTCTCGAGTTGCGCATCGTCCAGGGTCACCTCCAACGCGCCCAGGTTGTCTTCCAGCTGTGCCAGGTTTCGCGCCCCGATCAGCGGCACGATGACGCCATGCTGCTGTCTCACCCAGCTCACCGCGACCTGAGACGGCGTGCACCCGATCTCTTCCGCCACCTCCACCACGGCGTCTGCGATCGCCAGGTTACGCTCGACCGTCGCCGCGCCCTCCTTCGCGCGTCCTTCCGCCGGCGAGGCTCCGCGGCTGTACTTCCCGGTAAGCGTGCCGGCGCCCAGGATGCTCCAGGGGGTGATCGCCATGTCCATCGCGCGCGCCATGGGAATCAGGTCACGCTCGGCGGTGCGGTCGATGAGGCTGTACCTGAGCTGCAGACCCACGAACGGGCTCCAGCCCCTGAGATCCGCCAGCGTATTGGCCCTCGAGACGATCCACGCCGGCGTGTCCGAGATGCCCACGTGGAGGACCTTGCCCGCGCGCACCATGTCGTCCAGCGCCCGCATGACTTCGGCCGCAGGGGTGGTGAAGTCCCACGCGTGCACCCAGTACAGGTCGACGTAGTCGGTGCCGAGGCGCTCGAGGCTCGCGTCGAGAGCCTGGACCATGTTCTTCCGGTGGTTCCCGCTGAAGTTCGGATCGTCCCGGCGCATCCAGAGCGTGTACTTCGTGGCGACGACCCAGTGGTCCCGGTCGGAGGCGATGAACTCGCCGATGAACTTCTCGCTCGTCCCGTCGGTGTACCGATTCGCCGTATCGAGGAAGTTGCCCCCTGCCTCTCCGAAGGCTTCGAACATCCGCCGGCTCTCCTCCTTGGTCGCTCCCCACCCCCACTCGGTGCCGAACGTCATCGTCCCGAGTGCCAGCTCCGAGACCCTGAGGCCGCTCCGGCCCAGCAGCTTATACCGCATCTGCGTTCGTTCCTTTCGAAGTTGATACCGGGTCGGTCAGACTCGAGCCCACGCCGGCCACGAGAACCACGATCGCCACCATCTGAACCAGGTGAAAGACGCCATTGTGATCGAATGGCACGACGAGATCCAGGCGGACCGTGCCGGACGCCTGGATGGCGGCGGCCACAATATTGAGCGCGATGCCCAGCACTATCAGCCACGCCCACCGCTTCCGCGTGCGACGAGCGAGACGGCCATACAGGGCAAGTGCCGCGAGCATGGCGGCCGCCTCGTACAGCACGAACACCAGGAACGTATCCGGGAAGAGCAGCGTCACGAGGTAGAAAAGGGCGCCGACCACCAGCGCTGGAATCAACCAGCGCCGAGCCGTGTCGGGCCCGAATCCGTCGTAGACGGCCGCAACGACGAACAGGGCCACCACGAGTCCGAGCGACAGGTAGAGTGGCTGCCAGAGGAAGAAGGCAGCGCGCTCGGACAGTTCCAGGCCGTGCGCGACGGCGCCGAGTATGGAGGCCAGGGCCAGCAGCGCCAGGACGAGAATCCACAGCGTGACCTTCCGCGGGTCAGTGGATCGTCGGGTGGCCAGCCACCGAATGCACAGGAGGGCCAGAAGGGCCAGCGCGGCGTCGGTGGCGGCGGTCGTGAGCTCGGTGGGCGAGGGATTCAGGCCCATGGCGTCTGCCTCCGGGTTTCGGCCGTCGGCGGCTCGAGCGGTTCTAGCCGCTCGCTCCGGGTACGAGGCCAACGTATGTTCGGCCCCCGAATCTGACCAGAAACCGCCGACTGTCGCATCGGAAGCGGTTCACGAGAAGCAGCGGAGGGATGACGATGAGGAAGCGATGGATCGCCCTGGCGGGTGCCACGGCGGCCCTGGTCTGGCTTGCCGCTCCAGCGGCCGCCCAGTCGCACAAGGTGGAGCTCACCCCGTTCATCGGGTACATGTTCGGGGGCGAAGTGAACGTCGTAAACGGAAGTCTCAGCATCAAGGACGACATGAACTACGGCCTGGTACTGGACTTCGTCCTGAACCGAAGCGCGGAGCTCGAAGCTTCGTATACGCGCATGGACACTCAGCTCGAATTCGACGAGTTCAGGGTGGGCAAGCGACCGATCTACTCCACGTCGGTGAACGTCTGGCAGTTCGGGGGTCAGTACCGGTTCAACCCGACGGCGACCGTGCGGCCGTTCTTCTCGGGGACGCTCGGTTTCACGCACTACGGCGTTGGAGACAAGCTGGATCCTGAAGCGCCGACCCTGACGAGTGAGACGCTGTTCTCGATGGTATTCGGCGGGGGGGTGAAGATCTTCCCGTCACAACGCATCGGGATCCGCCTCGCTGGACACCTGTACAGCACGATCCTGAGCTCGGGCGGGGGTTTCTGGTGCGGTACCGGCGGGTGCGGCGTGGGCCTCAGCGGCTGGGGCTACTGGCAGGGAGACGTGCAGGCGGGTCTGACGATCGCGATGTAGGTCCGAGCTCCTTCGGTCCGCCCGCCCGGCCACTTCGGAGCAGCCCGGCGGCGGTCTCCGGTCCCGGCCTGCCCCGGTCTTCTCCCCGCCACCGGATCTCGGATGACCCGCCGTTCTCCCCCGATAGACGTACCTGCATGCGGCGCCTAGGTTACGGTGACCCACCGAAACCGGGGACTGCATGCTCGCCTTCATCGCCAAACGCCTGCTGCTGTCGGTACCACTGATCCTGGGGATCGTCACGGCGACGTTCTTCCTGGCGCACCTTGCCCCCGGCGAGCCGGTCGACCTCTACGTGCAGCCCCACCGGCAGGTGGATCCCGCGGTGATCGAGCGGGTTCGCGCGGATCGCGGCCTGGACCAGCCGCTTCACGTTCAATACGTGCGATGGCTCGCGAACACCGCCCGCGGGGACTTCGGCGAGTCCTTCGGTCTTCGGCGTCCCGTGCGGGACGTGCTCGCCGAGACGGTCCCGTACACCCTGCTCCTCATCGTGGCAGCGCTGCTCGTCGACGCGATCCTCGGGATCACGCTGGGCATCGTCTCCGCGGTGAAGCGTGGGTCCCGGCTCGATCGGGTGACGACGCTGACCTCGCTTACGCTCTATGCCATGCCGGGTTTCTGGCTGGCCCTGATGCTGATTCTCGTGTTCTCGGTGCAGCTCGGGTGGTTTCCAACGTCCCAGGCCACATCGCTCGACTACGCAGAGCTGTCGGGATTCGGGAAGCTCCTCGATCGACTGTGGCACATGGTGCTTCCGGTCACGGTGCTCGGGGTGGCAGGCGCCGCCGCTACAGCCCGCTACATGCGCAGCCGACTGCTGGATGTGCTGGGTGAAGAGTACATCACGGCGGCCCGAGCCCGCGGCTTCCGCGGATCGACGATCGTCCGAAAGTACGCTCTGAAGAATGCGCTCATTCCGATCATCACGATCTATGGAATGAGCCTCCCCTTCCTTCTGGGAGGGGCCACGATCGTGGAGACGATCTTCGCATGGCCCGGTATGGGCCGGCTGACCGTGGAGGCCGTCGTCGGCCGAGACTACCCGGTGATTCTGGCCACCACCATGGTCGCGGCCGTCATCACCGTGCTCGGAAACCTCCTCGCTGATGTGGGCTACGCCGCCGCGGACCCACGAGTATCGTACGATGGCTCCCGACGCTGAGACCTTGGGCCCGGCCGCCCCCTCCGTCTCCGCGCAGCGAGCGCGGGCTCGCGGACCCTGGGCCCTGGCCGTGAGGCGCTTCCGGCAGAACCGGCTCGCCCTGTGGTCCGTCTACGTGATCGCCATTCTCGTCCTGTCTGCGGCGTTGGCTCCGCTCCTCTCTCCCCACGACCCGCTGGCGATCGGGGACGTGATGACCTCGAGGTTCCAACCTCCGTCCTGGGCCCACCCGTTCGGGACCGACGAATTCGGCCGCGATCTCCTGAGTCGGGCGCTGTACGGGGGCCGGGTGTCGCTGTCGGTGGGGATTCTCGCCATGCTGCTCGCCACGGTGATCGGAAGCCTGTACGGGGCGGTGTCCGGATACTTCGGCGGGCTGGTGGACGGACTGATGATGCGGCTGGTGGACGTGTGGATCGCGTTTCCGGCATTCTACCTGATGCTTCTCCTGGTGGGCGTATTCGAGGCCAGCGTCCCCGTTCTGATTCTGATCCTGGCCCTCACCGCGTGGCCTGCGACGGCCCGGTTCATACGCGGCGAGATACTCTCCCTGCGCGAGCGCGAGTACGTGGAAGCGGCCCGGTCTCTCGGCCTCCCGGCGCACCGGATCATCCTGCGGCACGTCGTGCCCGGAGCCCTGTCGCCGGTCCTGGTGACCGGGGCGTTGGCGGTAGCCGGAATGATCGGCGCCGAGGCCGGCCTCTCGTTTCTCGGCCTGGGAATCAGCCCGCCCACGCCGTCGTGGGGCAACATGGTGGCGGCGGGCAAGGATGCCCTCTCGAGTGCCTGGTGGGTGGCGTTCTTCCCGGGGGCACTCCTCACCCTCACCCTCATCGCCTTCAGCCTGGTGGCCGACGGCCTGCGCGACGCGCTGGACCCGAAAGCACCGGACCAGAGGTACGTCTAGTGCTTCTGTCCGTCCGAGGGCTGCGGACCCGGTTCGAGCGGGATGGCCGCGTGACCTGGCCGGTCGACGACGTGACCTTCGGCATTGGCGGGGGCGAAACGCTGGGGCTCGTAGGCGAATCCGGGAGCGGCAAGAGCATGGTGGCACGGTCGATCCTCGACCTGGTGCCTCCCCCGGGCCGGATTGTGGCTGGAGAGATCGAGTTCGAGGGCCGGGACGTGCGAGCGATGAGCGGGTTAGAGAAGCGCAGGCTGCGGGGAGGGGGGATCGGAATGGTCTTCCAGGACCCCGGGGCGAGCCTGAATCCCGTATTCCGCGTCGGAGACCAGATCGCGGACGTGGTCCGCCTGCACCGCGGCGGCAGTCGGGCGGAGGCGCGGCGGACCGCGGTCCGCCTTCTCGGGGACCTGGGACTGCCGGAGCCAGAGGTCCGGGCGCGCGCTTACCCGTTCGAGCTTTCGGGAGGCATGCGGCAGAGGGCGCAGATCGCGGTGGCGGTGGCGGGCAAGCCGGAGCTCCTGATCGCGGATGAGCCGACGACGGCCCTGGATGCCACGGTGCAGGCCGAGATCTGCGACCTGCTGAAGTACGTTCAGGGCGAATTCGGCATGTCGATCCTGCTGATCTCCCACGACCTGGCCATGCTGACCGACATGGCGGATCGAATCATGGTCATGTACGCGGGACGGATCGTGGAGGTCGGTCACTGGACGGCTCTGTCCCGCGAGCCTCTACACCCCTACACGCGCGGACTGATGGGAGCCATTCCGCACCTGGGATCGGGGGCCGGGACAAGGCTCGAGAGCATTCCGGGAAGTGTCCCCGACCTGGGGGCGCTTCCGCCAGGCTGCGCCTTCCACCCTCGATGTCCGGACTCCGCGGACGACTGTCTGACGGCTCCCCCTCCGCTTCTCGACGTCGGGGACCGGCTGTGCGCGTGCTACCGCGTGGAGGAGGGGGCATGAAAGTCCCGGTCCTTTCCGTTCGCGGTTTGCGAAAGTCCTTCCGGGCTCGGAGCGACCGGGGCCGCGAAGACGCGTCTGTTGTGGAAGCCGTCGGCGGAGTGGACCTGGATCTCGTTCCCGGCGAGGTCCTGGGAATCGTCGGGGAATCGGGGAGCGGCAAGACCACCCTGGGTCGCTGTGTGCTCAGACTCACCGAGCCTTCCGCGGGCACGATCGAGGTGAACGGCTCGGACTTCCGGGTCCTCCGCGGCCGCAAGCTGCGCCGCCGTCGCCGTCGCCTCGGGGTGGTCTTCCAGGACCCGTACGCCTCTCTGAATCCGAGGATGCAGGTAGGGAGCACGCTGGCGGAAGCCGCTCGCGTCTCCAGAGGAGGCGTGGCTGCGGACATCGGCTCGCGGGTCTCGCAGCTGCTGGAGCGAGTGGGCCTCGAGGCGCACTTCGCATCCCGGTACCCGCACGAGATGAGCGGCGGACAGCTGCAGCGAGTGGCCATCGCGCGCGCGCTGGCCACGGAACCGGACATCCTGGTCGCCGACGAGCCGGTCTCGGCCCTGGACGTCTCCGTGCAGGCGCACATCCTCAACCTCCTCATGGATCTGAAGGGGCAGGATGGACTCGCGATGCTGTTCATCTCGCACGACCTGGCCGTGGTGGAACGGATCGCCGACCGGATCGCGGTCATGTACCGCGGGGAGATCGTCGAATCGGGTCCGACGGGCCGGCTGATGGCCCATCCTCTGCACCCCTATACGCAGGCACTTCTCTCAGCTGTGCCGAGCGTGGACCCCGCGTTTGCCCGCGAGCGGGTTCGCCTCAGAAACCGGAAAGGTCGCGCGCACCCCGGAGGCTGCCCGCTGGTCGATCGCTGTCCGGTGCGCCAGGACATCTGCCGGGACGAGAAGCCGCCCCTGGAGCTTCTCTTGGCCGGCCACCGGGTCGCGTGCCACCTGGCCGAGAAGCCGGACGCCTGATCATGTCGCAGCGTGCGCTGGCCTAGAGGGCTGGCGATTCCGGGAGGACCTCGAGACCCAGCTTGGCGGCCGCTTCCCGGATACGGTTGTCCAGGGTCAGCACTCGAGCGCTCCCGACGAGCGATTGGGCTGAGAGCGCGAACGCGAGGTGCAGAGCATCGAGCGTTCGAACGGGTTCGTCCGGGAACTGAGCCATGGCTCGATCTGCGACATCCGGTTCGAGCGCCAGGCAGATCCAGTGGTGGGCCGTCTGCCTGAGCTGCGACGCGCGACGGCGGATCTGGCCCTCGCTGATTCGTCCGCGGGCTTCCGCCTGGATCAATCCACGCTCGCATTCGATGAGCGTCAGGTCCGAGCTGATGACAAGCTCGGCGTCCTTCAGAGCGGCCCGGATGCTCTCAGCCGCGTCCTCAGCGAGCAGCCAGGCCAGGACGGCGCTCGACTCGGCGTATAGAATCAACGCTCTCCTCGCGACCAATCGAGGAGTTCCTGGGCCAGGCCGTCCGGCGTCACCTTCTCGAACTCGGGATAGAGGTCCGGCCGGTTGGGGGCCCCGATCCTGACCTTACCCT
>CAJIAC010000124.1_pt1 | contig 57937 bp, 48 predicted proteins | sample 9198961 | NCBI WGS metagenome assembly CAJIAC01 (sample SAMEA7708276, study PRJEB35096) | sediment metagenome | biome: marine neritic benthic zone biome [ENVO:01000025]; feature: sediment [ENVO:00002007]; material: shallow marine sediment [ENVO:03000034] sea grass bed [ENVO_01000059] ... | reverse complement strand
GATAGTCGGCAGTGACTCCTCGGCCGCGCATCCGCTGCGCGGTCCCCACCTCCGCAGTATCGGTGAAGCGGGAGCCAAGCGCGTCCGCGATCCTGCGGGCCCCGGAATCGTCGATATCCACGAATACCAGGCAATCACCGGGCTCGGCCGTATCCTCGAAACCGGGCCACAGGGCGTATTGGTTGGAGCGCCGCTGGATGTTGAGCGAGAACACGGCCGGATGATCGGGGAGATGGAACGCCAGTTCCGAGGCCTCCTGGTACCGGTTCATGGCCACGTGCACCGAAGGGCAGCCGGCGTCGAGCAGCTCTGAACGCACGTCGTCCGTGGCGGCCGCGAGCGATTCCCACCCGTGACCCTGCGCGATCGGGTCGCGGCGTGCGTCGATCGGGAGAACCGGGAACAGGGCCTGAGCGTAGATGACCGCCACCAGCACTCCGCCCAGCCACAGGCCCCACTTCAGCCACCTGCGACCCAGCGCTCCCCATGGCCGGGCTGCGAGGAGCACGACCGCGGCCACGTACGCGGGAGCGGGCCAGTTCGGCTCGACGTGCCTCCGTAACGCGCTCAGGGCGAACGTCCCGAAGGCGACGATCGCGACGCCGGCCAGCACGCTCCCTCTCCGGTCCCCTTCGCCACGGGCCCCGCGGCGCAGCGCGACCGCGACCGCGATCGCCATCAAAGCGAAGATGATCGGCGAGACGAGGCCGAGCTGACCGCCCAGGTACTCCAGCACCCGGTTGAGGGCACCGACCGCCGTTGCGATCCACCCCGCGTCGGATCCTCCGCCGAGGCCATGATCCAGCTGAAAGGCGAAGGATGGCCACCCCAGCCCGGCGTTCCACATGATCACCGGAGAGAACGCGGCGAGGCCCAGCCCGAGGCCGACCCATGGACCCGGTGTGAGTAAGCGGCGGCGCAGCCGCGGGTCGAGCGCGAAACCCAGAGCCGCCCCGGCGGGGACCAGCACCGCCGTGTACTTGGAGAGCAGGGCCGCCCCGAGAGCCATTCCGGTGACGCACCACCAGCCGATCTCGGCCATGTTTCCGCTCTCTTCCTCGACCGCCCGGAGCAGGGCCCACAAGGTTACTGCTACGGCCGCGAGCAACGGCGCATCGGGAGTCGCCAGCAGCAGACCCGCGGCTGCCATGGGCATGACCGCGAGGGCCAAGGCAGCGATCAGTGCGGCGCGGCCTCCTGAAAGGCGCCGAGCAACCGCCAGGGCCGCGAGCGACCCGACCAGGCTCAGGAGAATGGACCCGGCTCTCACTCCGATCCGTGTATCCCCGAACAGGGCCGTGCCGAAGGCGATGGCCGCTGCAATGCCGGGCGGGTGGTCGAAGTAGGAGGGAGCCGGCCGTCGAGACCACTCCCAGTAGTAGGTTTCGTCCGGGAGCAGGGGCACGAGCCCGGCCATCACGAACCGGGCGAGGACTGCGGCCGCAGTGACGGCGAGCGCCAGTCTCCAGTCCCGCAGGTCGGCTGCGGCGTCAGCCGTCACCCCGTCCGGCATGATCCGTTGCCTCGTCAGTCGACTTCCAGGGCGGCCGCTGCCGCCGCGAGCCCGGCCGCCGCGTCGAGCGTCACCCCCTGCTGCGCGAAGCCGTCCGCCAGGGCGGGCAGGAGGTTGAGCACGTTGCGTGGTTGGGCGGAGTGACCCATGCAGCCGATCCGGATGATCTTGCCCGCGAGATCTCCGAGGCCGCCCGCGATTTCGATCCCATATACGGTGAGGATGTGGCGGCACAGGGCCTTGGCATCAACGCCTTCGGGGATTCGGACCGCGTTGAGGCTCGGAAGCCAGAACTCGTCTTCCGGATTGAGCCGGAGGCCCATGGCTTCCACTCCTGCCTTGAGCCCGCCCGCAACGCGGAGATGTCTCGTCCAGCGCTGCTCGATGCCCTCTTCGGCGACCAGCCGGAGGGCCTCGCGCAGGCCGTAGATGGCGGTGATCGGCGCCGTGTGGTGGTAGGATCGATCCTCGCCCCAGTAGCTCTCCAGCAGGCCCACGTCCAGGTACCAGCTGCGGACCATCTCGTCGCGGGCGCGCACCTTGTCGAACGCGCGATCGTTGAGCGTCAGCGGGCTGGCGCCGGGTGGACAGGAGAGGCACTTCTGCCCGCCGGAGTAGGCCACGTCGATGTCCCAGTCATCCACGCGGAGCTCGACTCCGCCGAGCGACGTGACCGTGTCGGCGATGACATACGCGCCGTGTTCGTGCGCGATCGCCGTCAGCTCGGGGACGTCCGGCTGCAACGCTCCGGTGCTCGTTTCGGCGTGCACGAAACCGAACACGCGGGGTCGGTGGGCCTCGAACTCGGCTCGTACGTCCGCTGGATCCAGCGGCTGGCCCCAGGGAGCGTGGACGTGCACGACCTCGCCACCGGCCCGCCGAGCCATGCTGTCCATCCGGGCGCCGAAGTAGCCATTGGTCGGAACCAGAACCACGTCTCCCGGCTCGACCAGGTTCGCAAAGGCTGCTTCCATTGCCGCCGAGCCCGTTCCACTGACGGGTATCGTCCACCGGTTCCCGGTCTGGAACGTGTAGCGAAGAAGCGCCTGCACCTCCTGCATGATCTCGATGAACACAGGGTCGAGATGGCCGACGAGGGGGGTGCTCATGGCCCGCAACACTCGAGGGTGGACGTCGCTGGGCCCCGGGCCCATGAGAATGCGGTCCGGCGGATTCAGCTCAGAAACTTCGGGTCTTCGCATGTGCTCATCTTCAGTTCAAATGTCTTGTGCTCGGTTCCAGGGATGGGGTCCATTCCCGCCGACTTCAGTCACCCGTGGGGTCCACGCGATCAGCCGGAATCGAGACGCGCACCACGCCCCGAAAGTCCCCTACGGCGTAGCCCGTGGCCAGATCGTCGGGGTATCGCTCGTTCAGAATGGCCTGCACCTCAGGACCGATCTCCGCCGCCGTCCCGTGACACCCGAGGCACGGCGCCGCCACAGTGAGGGCGCGGTAGTATCGGTACTCGTCGCGGCCGGATCTCTGCACCCACTCGGACGGCAACGCGCCGCCCTCCTCCAGCTGTGATTGGAAATGCCTGAGAGCCTCGGTCTCCGCTTCATCCGGAGCGTTTGCCGGATTGCGGTATCGAAGCGAGGTCCTCTTGATATCGAGGCCCTGCTCGAGGGCGATGCCCGCAGTAAGGTCGATGGCGCTGGTCGAACAGAACTCTACCGCGTTCGCCTTGCCTCCGTGGCTCATTGCCCCGGACAGCCGGGTCACCAGTGTGCCCACGAGGGCGTCCGCCGCCGGGCTCCCGATATCGAGCACGACCTCCTCGACTTCCTGCGGGATGACGTCGGTCTCATCGCTGGAACATGCCGCGACCGTGAGCGCCGGAAGGATCGCGAGGATCCCCAGAGTCTTCCGATTCATGCTCGGCCTCCCTCTGAATCGCATACCGGAAACTCCATGAAGATCTTGCACCCTGCGCAAATCTGCCAGCTTGCCCGGCCTACAGCCCGACACAGAGTGTTCGGGTTTTATTCGCCATTGCTTGCGGCGCCGAGCGTGTCTCAAATCTGTAATCTGTTGTTAAGAAATCATCTACGACCTATCAGACTATCCTCGCCGCTGCGTGGCGCCCGGCGGAATCTGCCATCTGACCAGGTACTTGACCTATGGCTCGCGACTTGCTCCTCCAGAGACGCGGAAGGATCGGCGAGACGAGGTCACCGGTCAAAACGGCAACGAAACGCGAACGGACGACATGGGCTCCACCAGGTGCGGCAATCAGGGCGGTTTCACACTCGTAGAGCTGCTGATCACGCTCACGATCATGAGCGTGGTGGGACTGATCGCCAATTCTTCGTATTCGGACTTCAAGCAGCGCACCATCCTCAACCGGGCGGCCCAGGTGGTGGCGGCTGACGTCGCTCTCACGCGCACGTACGCAATTCGAGAGCGAACCAACGTGTCCCTGGTCGCCGACGAGGCGAACCAGAGCTACGAGATACGCGACGCCGCGGGCAACGTGTTGAAGACCCGTGGGTTTGATGCGGATTCGGATCTTCGGCTGGTACAACTAGATGTGATCGCCGGCGGCGACTCCTTGACATTCGATGCCAGGGGCATGCTCGTCTCTGCCTTCGCGTTCATCGATGTCGGGAGCGATGCGGACTCCAAGCGGGTCATCGTGAACGGCCTTGGACGTCACCGGATCATCACGAATTGAGGTCTGAGCGAATGGGTGTCGTTGAGCGATTCAGGGCTCGTCTGAGCGACGAGAGCGGATTCGGACTTGTCGAGGCGTTGATAGCGCTCACGATTCTGGTAATCGGTCTCGTGGCCGTCAGCGGCTTGAGCGTCGCTTCGGCCGATCAGGCGCAGATCGCCAATTGGCGCATGCAGCAGTCCTCCGCAGCCCGGATGATCATGGAGGAAGTTCAGACCGAGGGATGGTGGTCGGCGACGAGCAGGACCGATACGGCTACGGTAGCCGGTTACGACTTTCCGGTGAAGGTCGACGTCTCCTCCATTTCGTCTCGAGTGAAGCAGATCACCATCGTCGTAGCCGCGGCTGGCGTGGTCGATACGGCTGTGTTCCGGACCCGCATCTACAAGCCGCTGCCGCTTCCGAACCCGCCGCCCGTGCCGTGAGGAGAGACTCAGGATGAGCCGAGTGCAGTCGCAGGATGGTTTGACGCTGGTCGAGATGCTGGTTGCTCTGGTGATCAGCGGAGTGATCGCTTCGGCCCTTCTCTCCCTGATGCTGGGTCAATCTCGCTTCTATCAGCATGCCGACGACCAGATCTGGGCCGAACAGAGCAACCGGGCGACATTCGACATCGTTTCCTCCGAGCTGCGCATGGCATCAGGAACGGATCTTCTCAAAGCTCGGCCCGACTCCGTGTCTGTACGATTCGACATCATGCGAGCGATCGTGTGTGATTCCGTAGCGGCAGACCAGGCGACGCTGCTCGTCTACGATACGATCGCGGCCTGGGGACTCGATGGAGGCTTCGTCGGAACGGCCTACTCGGGTCCGTATGAAGAAGACTATGAATTCGCCGACGCGTTTCTGCCCTCGACCGATGCGACGGGCTCTGGTCCGAAGACGACCTGTGTAGCGAACGGCGCACCATCGACGAGTCCGGACAACACCTATGCCACCCTCTCGGGTTGGGGCGGCAACTTCACCGACGGAGTTCCCGATCGGGGCTCGGTCGTCAGGTTCTACAGCCGGTTGACCTACCGCTTCGCTCCCTCGACGTTCTTCACGTCTCGAACCGCTCTCTGGAGGGGGGCACAGGAGCTGGTCGGACCGTTCGAGAGCGGCGCAGCGTTCAGCTACGTCATGGATGACGGAACGATCAAGAACAACGTTCCGAGCTCCCAGTTCGACGAGGTCGTGGCCGTTCGCGTCACGGCCACCGCGGTCGGCGACGGCGCGAACCGGTACGATGTGCGTCGACAGCTGCAGTTCGACATCCCCTTCCGAAACTGATTGAAGGGCTGGTCCAGCCCAGCACAACCCGGTAATCGGTGCTCGGACCGGGCTGCAGATGGCGGCCAGCCGGCACCGATCTCGCCGACGGAAAGCCTGCCAAGCCACAAAGAAGGCGGCGCCCCCGGCCGAAGCCGAAGGGCGCCGTAGCGCATCTGCCACCGGGGGCTGGCGGGGGCTCTACTCAGCTCCCGCTCCCTGTTTGGCGCGCCGCTCTTACTGCCAGCGCTCCGCCCAGCTGCCCGGTACCTCCGACAGGCCACCGAACGCGTTCTTCATGGCCATCTTCATCTTGCAGGAGTGGTAATGGAACTTCTTGTTCCCGTTACCCAGGTCCGACGACGGAACCGTCTCACCCAGCAGCTCGTTCAGACCGGTGATCGTCGCCCCCTCCACCGTCTGGAACCCGTTGCTGGTGAGATAGCCACCGACGAGGACGAGCCCGTCCCACTCGAAGGAGCCGTTCATCTCCAGGTCTTGTCTGACGATGAGCGTGCCCCGTCCACTATCGCCGGGTCCCACGGCAATGTCGCCTTCCACGTAGATCACGGGCCACTCGTCGGCCGGCAGAGAACCGAAATTCGGCCAACCATCCCCCGGGATCGTGTAGTCGGGCACGAGGAGGCCGCCGTTCACGATCTCGTCCCAGGGCACGCCCGTCGATTGCAGGAGATCCAGGGTCGAGGGAGCCTCCAGCACATCAGGGGAACCGTCGGGTACCAGCGAGCCCCCTCCTCCGCTCTGGTTGTACCCTCCCGGCGGAACGGCCACACCGGCTACGTCCGGCTTCGGGGAATCGGGGCAATTCGGGTTGCCGGAGGTCGCCCTGTCGACTCCGGAGATCGTCCCCGCGTTGCCCGTCTTCAGCAGGCCTTTCCCGGCGGCCAGCGATGCCTTCGCGACGATCGATCCGTCACTGTAGATGGCGAGGCGCGACAGGGTCCTGGACGCGGTTCCTCCCTCGGGCGGCGTATACGACGAAACGGAACGTACCCGATACAGGACGTGGTTTCCGTTCGTCGTCGGCATGTTCAGCAGCCTCTCGCCTTCAACGATCGCCGATCCGCTGGCGTAGGTGAACGTGTCCGTTGCCGTGGCCGAATCCCGCGAGCCCAGATACTGCTGCAGACCGGCGTCCGCCACGTAGAAAGCGGTGGTTCCCGCTTCCTCGTTCTCGCTGGCTCGCAGCTCGGTTTCGGTCAGCATCATTCCGGCGGCGGCGAGAGCCGTGAGCCCGACGAGCGCGACGAGAACGATCATCAGCACGGAGCCTCGCTCGTCCCGGACGATCCGATGCCGGCTCGCGGACCCCGGCCTGCCCTGTAGCGCATTCATGTCCACAGTACCACTCCTTCTGAACGCTCTGATCGGAGCTCTCCGGGTTATCGGAGCGCACCTTACCGGCCAGAATCAGTGCAACCCCCGGGCCAGACCGAAGCCGCTTGCTCGCATGGCCATAAAAGGTTGCATGTAAATTACTTAAGGCGTTTTACGGTGCAGTCCCTGTCGCGTGCGCTCGACACGCGTACCGGCAGGCTTCGCTTGGGATGGCCACGTTTTGCACGAATCGCGCTCCCGCGCTGCTGGCTCGCCCGTGTGAAGGCGGATACGTTGGCGCCCTTCCGGGTATTCCGAGGATATCCGAAGTGCGGACGCCGGAGCTGGACGGCTGATGCAGGCTCACCGCTCGCGGAAACCGGAGTAATGACAGGCATGAAGAGACTACGGATCGGGGTCAGATTGACGGCCCTCGTGGGTGCCGGGACGCTGGCGCTGGGCGCCGCCCCCCTGGCAGCCCAGGAAGCGCCGGGCGCAGAGTCCGCCTCCTGGCGGGTTCTTCCGCTTCCTCACGTCGACCTGTGGTATCACGGGCTCGCCGTCGTCGGCTTCGATGGCTCGGGCCCGGACCTCCTGTACGACCCGGCCTACCGGGCCCGGGTGCGTCAGCTCATGGAGCAGCTCGGCGTCTACCCATCCGCGCTGGACCGAAACGCTCCCGGACTGGCCGCTGCTTTCCAGTCCGACGAGGCGTTCGAGCTCCTGCACTTCGTTCCCCTCTACTTCGCTTCTGCGGGCCCGGACCGCATGCTCGCTGCACTCACGCAGGTGGCGGAGACCGGGGAAACGGCCGTCGAGGACCCCGTCGCCCAGTTCGGTGCGGGGATCGTCGGCCAGCTGCTGCCGGAGGATCGGCAGCGCGCCGTCCTGCTCGACTTCACGGAAGCCCTCCTGGAGACGTGGAACACGTGGTTCGAGGACTCGTGGACGCGCTCCGTCCTCGACCGCCGGGTGGACCTGGCGACGCTGCAGGCCGCCTGGGAACAGCGATTCGCCGGGCCGCTCCGTCCGTACCTGGCGCGACACGCGATGGACCAGGGCGCACTTATCGTGTCACCGCAGGTGGGCCTGGAGGGCCGCGTGTTTTCCGGAGCCCCGGCTGACCGGACTGACAACCTGGTCGTGGTCCACCTTCCGCCCCGCGGGGAAACTCTCGAGGCAGCGCTGCACTTCGCGGTCCGGGAGCTGTGCTTTCCGGCGGCCAGGGCGGCCATGGAAGCGGCGGGCCCGATGCCGGCGGACCGGCTCGCGGCTTCCGCCCGATCCACCCGCGCCGCCGTACGCTGCGGTGATCTTCTACTCCAGCGGGTAGCCCCCGGGGAGGCTCCGGCGTATCGGCGCTCGTTCGTTCCGGCCACGGCGGCGACCTCCGAGGAGGCCACGCGCGAGGCGTTCGAGCGCGCTTATCCGTTGGACTCCGGTCTCATCGCGGCGCTGCGGGCGGAGCTCTCTGCATCGAATTGACGAGTCAAAGAGTCCCACTTGCGCGTCGCCTCCCGCGGCCGAATCGAGACAGGCCGACTCGACCCCCCATCTGAAACGTTGTGTTTCCGCGCTGTAACTTCTTGCAACGAAACGTACTAGGACCTTCGTACCCCCTCCTTCCTGCCGGTGCCAAACCTGCGGTTGCGGGCCAATGGCAACCAGGGCTCGGGAGCTTCTTCCCGCGCCTCGCATGCTGCGGCACAAATGACTGGCAGGAAGACGCTCCCCTCGCATGGAGCTTCGCTCCGCCAGGCCGCAGCGGGATAAACCGGCGGGCGAATCCGCCAAGGACGGAGGGTCTAGAATGATGCGTCGCGTGTTTGCGGGACTGCTGGTGGGCGGCTTTCTGCTGTTCGCCACGGTAACCCCGGCCCGGGCGACGGACGGCCACTTCCTGCATGGGGTGGGCGCCGTGAACAACGCCATGGGCGGTGCCGGCGTGGCCGCGCCGGTCAGCATTCTCGGTACGTTCTATCTGAACCCGGCAGGGCTCATCGCCTTCGATGGCCTGCGGGTCGAGTTCAGCTTCGAGATGTTCAAGCCGGATCGGACCGTGGCCAGCGAGATTCCGGGCTTCGGCTCAGGGGCGACCGTCTCGAAGAGCGAGTTCACGCCGATCCCGGCGATGGGCTTCAGCTACAAGATCAACGACAAGTGGGCCGTCGGGCTCGGCGGACTCGGCATCGGCGGCTTCGGTGTCGACTACCAGCAGGACAATACGAACCCCGTGCTCGGGCCAAGGCCTCTCGGCTTCGGCCAGGTATTCAGCAGCTATTCCCTGCTGAAATTCACGCCGGCCGTGGCATTCGCCCCCTCCGAGAACATCTCGCTCGGCTTCTCGGCGAACGTGGCCTGGGCGACCCTGACGGTGGATCCGGCCCCGTTTGCCTCACCGGCTATCACCAACCCCGGTCCGCCGCCCGACGCGTACTACTCGCGCGCTACGGGCACAGACGGCTCCTTCGGCTTCGGCTTCCAGGCCGGGCTGCTCTGGAACGTCAAGGACAACTTCTCGCTGGGTGCCTCCTACTCGAGCCCGCTCAAGTTCGATGATTTCAAGTGGAACTCGATGTGGGAGAACCCGAACATTCCGCCGAATGCACCTTCAATGGGATTCGGCACGTTCCGCGAGCTCCAGTTCGCGCTCGACATGCCTGGTTGGGGAAGCGTGGGCCTGGGCTGGAATCCGACTCCGGCGCTCACCGTAGCTGCGGACTTCCGCTACTACTGGTACGAGAGCACGGACGGGTTCAAGCTCGATAATCCGGACCAGCCGTTCGACCAGTTCGGTGCCGTGCAGGGATTCGGATGGGAGAACATCTGGGCCCTCGCGACGGGACTCCAGTACCAGATCAACGACACGTGGATCATTCGGGGCGGATACAACTACGCCCAGAACCCGGTTCCCGACGGCCTGAGCTTCATCAACATTCCGGCGCCGGCGATCGTCCAGCACCACGCGACGCTCGGCCTCAGCGTCTGGGTCACCGAGTCGATCGCGCTGGACTTCTCGTACTACAAGGCGTTCGAGAACACTGGCACGGGCCCGCTGTTCGGCGCGCCGGACGGCTCAACCGTCACGAACACGCTGTCCGAGGATGCGATCTCGCTCGGCTTCACGTTCGACACGAAGTAGTTGGAAGGGGTGACCGGCGGCCGAGCTTCGGCTCGGTCGCCGCTTCGCAGCGACAGGATTACGCATCCATCGGCAACGCGGGGGGCGCTGAGCCGAAGTCGTCAGGCTTCGGACCCCCGCGTTTTCGCTTGGAGAGATCGGGCGAACGAAGCCCGGCAACGGTAGCAAGGAGCAGGTCCAATGCATGCAAGATTCACCCGATCCGCCCTGACCGGGTTTCTGGCGATCACCCTGCTGGCGGCCTTCGCAGGGCCCCGGACGGCGCGAGCCCAGGAAGGCGAGTACGGGGTCTACCTGAAACTCGTGGAAAACGCTCCCGGCGGTTTTGACCAGGTCCTCGCCACGCTTCGTGAGGCGGTCACGGACGCCGGATGGGCGATCGTGGCCGACTACGAGATGGGCGTGCCGGAGAAGAACTGCTCGTATCGGGCGCACGGAATTGCCGCCGTCAGCGATACCTACGTGGACCGGGTCCTCGCCTATGGTCCGAGGGCAGCGTTCGCGCTGCCGATCCGGTTCGCGGTGTTCGAGGACGAGGCGGGCGTGCACGTGGCAGCCTTCAACCCTCTTTCGCTGAACCGGACCATTATCTCCGAGACGGAGTTCGCCGAGGGTTCGGCCGTGGCGGTGGCCTCGCTGCAGCAGATCGTGGTCCCGTTCGACGGCTACCTGGTCGAGTCCGAGTACGGCCAGATCCGGGATCAGGGTCTGATCAAGAAGACCATGGGTCTCATCGCCGGCGGTGCGTTCGAGGGCAAGATCGAGGAAGCGGCCTCCGTGGACGTGGAGGAATACGGGGGGTTGCTGGCCACGGCCGAGCACCTGTACTCGGGTCTCGAGGACTCGGCCGACGACTACGACTGGAAGATGCGTCCCATGTACCTGCTCGACCTGAGCGACCGGGGCGTGGTGATGATCGGGATGACGTCCGAGTCGATGGAAGCGAAGGCGTTCGACATCGTGAAGGAGGGCACGGACAAAACCAGGGAAGACTACTCCTGTCCTGGCATCGCCCACGCGGCGGCCTTTCCCCTCGAGCTCGTCCTCGTTGAGGAAGACGATGAGGTCAAGGTCCTCATCATCGACGCGATGTTTCGGATGAAGATGTACTTCGAGGATGCGGGCAAGATGAAGTTCGCCGCGAACATGAAGATGCCGCCGTCTCTCGAGGGGGAGATGCGCGACAAGATCGAGGACAGTCTCTACTGACCGGATGAGGATTCCATGCGAAACCAGGTAACGGCCGCGGCGCTCACGCTCGCGGTAGCAATACTGCTGGGAGGCGCCGGCGACGCGCAGGCCCAGAACGGCCACATGCGCCAGGGCGTGGGTGCAGTGAACTCGTCGATGGGCGGCGCGGGGGTGGCCACGACTCAGAGTATTCTGGGCACGATGTACCTCAACCCGGCCGCCCTCGTCGGCTACGACGGAACCCGGATGGAGTTCAGCCTCGACTTCCAGAAGCCGAGCCACACGATTTCCGTCCAGGGCACGGCACTGGAGAGCGCCGACGAGTTCGCCGTGTTCCCGTCGGTGGGCGTTTCTTCACCCGTCAGCGACCGGGTTACGTTGGGCCTGGGGGCGTTCGAGGCCGGGGGGTTCTCCACCCGGTATGCCGGGAACGTGGGCTCCGGCTCGGTGGTCGCGGCTTCCGACTATCGGGTGGTTCGCTTCACACCGGCCGTATCGTTCGCCGTGACGGATGCCATCTGGCTTGGCGGCTCCGTGCTCGTGGACTGGACGTCGTTCCAGCAGGATCCCCTGCTGGTGGGAGCTCCTACGGCCCAGACGTATCCCAACGCGGTTGGCGGTGACACCGAGATCGGGGTGGGCTTCCAGGCGGGGCTTCTATGGAACCTGAACGACTTCGTCGCGATCGGCGCTTCGTATGCGTCGAAGACCGGAGTCAGCGAGTACACCCTGCCCTCGACCGTCGCAGCGCCAGGCGCCCCGACGTTCGGTGACCTGCAGCTCAACACGTTCAAGCTGGAGACGCCGGCGATGCTGGTGGGCGGTCTCGCGATGACGCCCCTGCCGAGTCTTCTACTGGCTGCAGACGTGCGCTACCTGTTCTACGAGGACGCGGAGGGCTTCCAGGCTGGCGAGTCGCCGTTCGCCTCCGACGGTTCTTTGACCGGCTTCGGTTGGCAGAACGTCTTCGTCTTCAACATCGGCGCCGAATACTCGGCCAGCGACAAGGTCGCGCTGCGCGCCGGTTACAATCATGGAGACGCCGCCGTCGTGGACGATCTGGTCTCCGTGAACCTGACCACACCCGCGGTCGTGAAGGATCACCTGTCCTTCGGAATCGGGTGGCAGCCGACGCGGCGTTTCCGGATCGACGCCGGCTACACCATCGGATTCGAGAACTCGATCACCGGGCCGGTCCTCACGCCGGGCGGTGCCCAGCCGGAAACCGTCGGCCTTCAGTCGAGCGGAAACGCCTTCCAGCTGGCCTTCGCGCTGGGGACCCGCGGCTTCTGAGATTCTCTCAGCCCTCGCCCCCTTCCCGGGGGTGGGGGCGCGAGCCACGTCGCCCGAACGCCTGAAAAACGTTGTCATGGGCCAACAAATGTGGCATTCGCGCCACAATTGGCAGAGCCTTTCCGGGCCGTTACCATGCGGCCAAATGCCTGTTGCGACAGGGGTCGATCGTGGGCTTGCCGGTCCTGTGCGTGCCGGTCAGAAGCTTGCATCTCATCGGCGTCTATCGGTAAACGCCCAAGCTGCCTGTCCGATCTCCAGTCAGCGATGGATTACTCGAGTCGAGGAGGACCCACATGAGACGTTACAAATTCCTGGCGCTTGGCCTGTCGGCCGTCGTCGCGTTCACGTTCACGGCGTGCGACGAGCAGCCGACGGAGCCAGAGGATCAGGCAGTGGCCGGCGAACTCCAGGCAAGTTTGGGTAACGGCTATCCGTCACCGCACTTCGACTACAAGCTCAACATCATCGGTGTGCCGAAGGACAAGTCAGCCGCGATGGACAACAACAACGGTCGCCGGATCTTCGTCCAGCTGAACGGGGGCGGTGAGGTCACGAACAAGGGTGGCAAGAACAACCACCTCAAGAACAGCGACAAGAACAAGATCTACCTATGCAACAGCACCAATGGGGAGAACGATTACAACAGGGACTCTCGCTGTGACGATTGGCGCAACGCCAACGACAGCGAGTTCGGCGTGATCGACGCCAATGCGACCGACGGTAATGGCGCCCTGTTTGGCATCCCCGACCCGTGCGTTGGTGACGACAGCACGGACGGATGTACCCCCACATACCACATCTGGGCCCGCGCCAAGGCCGGATCGGGTTCCGCCACGATCACCACGTGTGCTGACGAGACCGGAACCGGCTTTGACGGCTCCGATGACATCTGGTGCGGGGATAACGGGGTTACCCTGAGCAAGCAGTCTGCTTTCAAGGCGGTGAACGTCACCAACTCCCTGCTGTACATGACGATATACGTGGACGACCTTACCGATCCGGAACTGGCAGCATGCATCGACCCCGATGCGGACAGCACCGACGGCCTGGTCGATGCCTACGACATCTACCTGTTCGACCGCTGCTTCGAGAACTACTTCTGGAACTACGACAACAACGGTCTGAAGAACCTGGAACTTCGTTTCTACTTCCAGAACTAGACCGACCGTCGTACGAGAGGCGATCCAGCCCCGCTCCCGGCTGTCCGGGAGTGGGGCTCTCGTCATCTATCTGCCAACCGCGCGTCTTCGACTCCCCACACGGACCTGCGATCAGGGATCCCCGGAAGGTATATTGGGTAGGTCACCAGAACGGCCATCTACAGTCATCCCAATGGCCGTTTCGTGTGTCAAACATAGAAAGGGATTCGGCCCGGCCGGTCCCTGGCGGCCGGACATCTCGAGTTGGGAATGGCCTGCATGCCCCCGGACTCTAATATCCGGGCGTGGACTCACAGCATAGACGGGTGTCGATGAGCTGGTTCGAGCGGCTGCGTGAACGGCACATATTCAGGACCGCCTTCATCTACCTGGGCGCTGCCTGGGCTTCGATGGAAGCGATCGGCTTCTTCGTGGACAACTACGGTTGGTCCAGGAAGGTGCTGGACATCGCGGTGCTCCTCATCGTGCTCGGTTTCCCGGCCGCGCTCATCATCGCCTGGTACCACGGAGAGAGAGGGAAACAGCAGCTTCAGCGTACGGAAGCGTCGCTGCTCCTGACCCTGGCCGTGCTCGCCGCCATCGGAACGTTCCGCCTGAGCACCGCCGCCGACGTGCCCGACCGCGGCTCGATGCGGGGCAGCGACGCCATCCCGGCGGCCACGGTCGATCTTGGCGACCGCTCCGTTGCCGTGCTGCCCTTCGTGAACAGCACCGGGGTGGACAGCCTGGACTGGCTCGGATCCGGGATGTCGGACATGCTGACCACGAATCTGGCCCAGACCGGGGCGCTCCGTGTGGTCAGTCCGCAGCGCCTGTTCGAGCTCCTCCGGCAGGAAGGCCACGCCGAGACGGACGAGATCCCGCAGGAACGCGCGATGGAGATCGCCGCCCGGTCCGGGGCCCGTACCATGGTTCACGGTGCGATCCTCGGCACGCCGGCGGACCTGGCGCTGGACGCGCAGCTCATCGACCTCTCCGACGGGACGATCATCGCCGCGGAAAGGGCGCGAGGCTCGGACGTGTTCGCCTTAGCCGACACCGTAGCCGCACGGCTGGCCGCGCAGCTGGCGGCCGGCACCGAGTACCAGATGGCGGCTGCGCCCGAAAAGTCGCCCCTCGAGCTGACTGGAGACATGGAGAAGCTGCGCGAGTACCAGTCGGGGCTGCGGACCGCCTGGAACCAGCTCGACAGCGACAGTCTCGAGGTGCGCTACCACCTGGTGGACATGCTCGAGATGATGCCGGGGCGCGAGGATGAAGCCCGCAAGGCGCTCGAGGAGATCATCGCCATCTCGCCCGAGGAAGCGCAGGCGGTGGGACGGCTCGCTCGCATCGCGATCGTCCAGGGAGACACGGCAGCCGCAGACAGCCTGATCCTCCGCTACACGGGTCTCGAGAAGGACCAGCGGAAGGTGCACACGGGCTCCGGCCAGTTGCTCGAGCGCGCGGCCCGGTTCGACGAGGCCCGGGATGCCTATCGCCAGGCGCTGGCCGTGGAGCCTGACAACGCGACGCTTCTCGACCTCCTCGCTCGCACCTACCTGCGGGCGAACGACCCGGCCGGGGCGCGGGTGGAAATGGAGCGCTTCACGGCCAGCCCGAACCCGGTGATCGAATCGGAGGCTCACCTTCTCATCGGCGATGCGTACGCCTGGGAAGGCAGGTTCGAAGAGGCGCAGGCTGCCTACGGCCGGGCCGAGACGGTGGGCGCCCGCGAGGGACTGCCGGAGCTCGAAGCCGCGGGACGCGAAAGCGGCCTCTGGGTGGACGCCCTCTTGGACCCCGACAACGGAGTCTCCCGCATCAACAACTCCGTGTGGACGCTCCTGGATCTGGGACGCGGCGAGACGGCCCTCAACCTGGTCGAGGCGGCCGATCGCTTGTACGTCCGGGACTCGGACCGCCTGTACCCGGTCGAGTTTCACACCATCCTGTACCTGAAGGGGCGCGTCTACGAGCTCCTTGGGAAGCCGCGCGCTGCGATGGCCGCATACGGACGACTCCTGAAGAACTGGGGGCGTGTGCTGCCGGAGGTGCCACGGCTTTCGGACACGGCCGAGAGAATGGCCGCCATCCAGGCGGATTGGGTGGAGAAGGGCAACCCGCCGCCGCCCCCGCCGGGAAGCGCCAGGCGTCCTCCCCGCACCGAGGTGGGCGCCGGCTACGGTAATCCGGCTCCGCGGCCGTAACCTCTTCCACACCGCGCATCAGCAAACGGCCCTGATCAGTCACGACCCCATTGACAGTCAAATTTCGGTTGTCTGCACAATCAACTGGTTGCGTAGGCAACGGCCGTAGAGGACATTGGGGCATGGCCAAGGACAAGAAGAAGAAAAGCACCCCCCAGGGGAAGGGCCTGCTTCGGGCAGGTCGGTCCGACGACGCACCGGCATGGTTGATCCAGCGAACCGCGCGCCTGCTGCGCGTGCTGTTCCTGCGGCTCGTCCAGGAGCGAGCTGGGGTCGACGTGACGCCCGAGATGTGGATGGTCCTCACGCGGCTGGTCGCTCGGGACGGGCAGTACCAGTCAGAGCTCGCCGCGGCGACGTACCGGGATCGCCCGAACATGAGCAGGATCCTGGCGGGCATGGAGCAGCGGGACCTCGTCGTGCGCCGACCCGACCCGGAGGACAGGCGGAAGACGCGGATCTATCTCACACCGACAGCTCATGAAGTCGTGGCTGCGGTCGCTCCCATGGCGGTTCGTACCCGGGACCGGCTCTACGACGGGCTGAAGAAGAAAGAGCTCAAGGCTCTCAGGCGCGCCCTGCGGATCATCGAAGCCAACACGCTCACCGCTCTGCAGGACGTGGAAAAGGAAACGCCGCCCGGGTAGAGCGGCGTTTCCGACACCGAATTTTCGCGGCGGGTCCGTGCCCGCGGCGGAGAGAGTCAGCCTCCGCGCTTCAGATGGATGGAGCCGTTCACCGTCTCCATTTCGAGCTCGCGCCCCCCGCTTCCGATCGTACCCTTCATGCTCTTCATCGAGAAGCGTCCGGAAACGGTGATGGGGAAGTCGGTCTCCATCCCCCCGTTCACCGTAGCCGCCGAAATGTCGGCGTTTGCGTTTCCGGGCAGGCTGACCGTGATGCTGCCGTTCACGGTGTTGAAGCTCATCGTCCCGTCCCAGTCCGCCCGGCCCATGGACGCGCGGATCGAGCCGTTGACCGTAGTGGCCCGGGCCAGTCCGCCCGTCGAGATGTCGACATCGCCGTTGACCGTCGTAGCCTTGACGTCCGCCTGCACCTTGCCGGCCTCGATGCCTCCGTTCACCGTCGTGCCCACGAAGCGCACACCTGCCGGCACCTGAACCGTGAACTCCACGCTCACGTCGTTATCGCGGCTGGAAAGCCGACCCTTGTCACCGGGGGCGCATTCGTTCTTCTTCCCGTTGCCGTCAGGATAGACGGCGCAGATCGTCACGCCACCACCGTGCTCCACCACCTCGATCCGAACGTCTGCCGGGTCGTCATCCCGGCTCTTCTTCACGGCAGAGACCGTCACCTGGCCGCCGGACGTGCCGGTGGCCTTGATCGCTCCGTTCACTCCCTTGATCTCGATCGCGTCGCCTCGATCGATGGATCCCTGCCAGTCCCAGTCCTGCGCCTGCTGCATGCCCGGCGTCGACTCGAACAGGTCGCCGACTACGGGCGTCTCCAGCGAACCCGTGGCCGTCAGAAGACCTGCGGCCGCCACCACCATCAATCCGATCGTCTTCATCATCGTGCCCCTTGTCTACTCTTGCCTGAGCGAGATCGTACCGTCGAAAGCCGACAGCTCGACGAGCGCCTTGCCGGTACCGACGGTGAAGGAGATTCGCTTCTTCCCGAAGTCACCCTCGAGCGAGACCGGAAAGTCGGTGTCGAGCTCTCCGCTGAACGTGTCGATCGAGATCCGGGCGTTGGCCCCGTCGGGGATCAACACATCCAGATCGCCATCGTGAGTGGACAACACGTACCGACCACCGTCCGCAATGGTGCCGTCGTACGCGATGTCGCCGTCCACCGCGTTTACGCTCACGTTATCCGAGGTGATTCCGTCCAGTATCACATCGCCGTCCACGGCGGTAAGTGCGATCGCGCCCTCGGACTCCGAGACGGATACGTCTCCGTCCACCGCGCTGATCGCGATCTTCCCGGCCGCGCGGCTCACGGTCACGTCGCCCTCGACGGCGCTCAGCGCCACGTTGCCGGACCCTCCGACCAGCGCGATGAATCCTTCCACCGTGCTGACGGTCACGTCGCCGGCCGAGCCGTCGATTCCCACCTCGAGCGAAACGCCGGCGATCTCCATCGCCATCCCGCGAGGCATCGTGATCTCCAGCTCGCCGTACACGGGCTCGCCCCATTCACCCTTGACGGACACGTGCGCGGTCCCGCCCGAGCTGCGGACGTCGAGCCGGCCTTCGTCCTCGTCGAAGACGGCAACGACCCGCATTTCTGCCCGATCCCAGGTCTCCACGCTGACGACGCCCTCGAGCTGATTCACCTCGAGCCGACCCCCCGCGTCCACCGCGAAGGTGGTGTCGGCCTGCTGCGCGGGCGCCAGTGCGGCCAGCATCGCGGCTGTCACGTGCGCTATCATGAGTCCCTCCCCTTCTTCCCGTTCATCGTTCCCGTGGACCGCCCGTCCACGAGCAGTTCAGACTCCTACGAACTCGCCAGCAGGGCCGCTTGCTGCAGGACGCTGATCTTTCGCGTCCGGGCGTCGGCCAGGTGGCGGTTCAGGTATACGCTCGCGGGATCCGCCTCGAGGGCGTCCTGTGCCTGCGCAATGGCCCGGTCGATGGTGGCCAGGCTCCGTTCCAGCGCCTCCACCGTCTTCGGATCCAGGCGATCCCGCCCGATATCGAGCTGTGCCTCCAGCTCCTGGATCGTCGCCTCGTACGAGAACGACGACCCCTCCTCGGCAGCCGAGACCAGCTGGGCCTCGGGAGCCGGGGTCACGGCGACCGTTCCGGCACCGTCGGGCCCGTCGGCGCCGGAGCTCATCAGCGTCCACATGCCCGCGCTGCTCAGGACCAGTACGGCGACCGCCGCGGCCGCGAGCTGGGGGGCGGTGAATGAAAACCGTCGCCGCTGCTCGCGTGCGTGAACGAGATCGACGATCGCCGGCTCCTCGGCCCCTGTGATCCGAGACTCGATCCCGGGCCACAGGTTCGCTGCGGGCGACTGAGTCGGCAGCACGGCCGCCGCCTCCCGTACCTCCCGCAGGTCCTCCAGCACGCCGCGCAGGTCTGCGTCGCGCTCCAGGGCCTCCTCGAGGCGGGCTCGCTCGTCACCGGACATTTCGTCGTCCAGGTAGTCCGAGAGCCTGTCGGTCCAGTCACTCATGATCGTTCTCTACTTGGTTTCTCTATCGTTTCACGCAGTTTCCCGCTGCGTACGATTCGATTCCCGCGCTGCGCGGATGGTTGGAACGTCTCCAGGCGCGGATTCAATGGCTCAGGTAGTTCCTCATGAGCATTCGGGCCCGGTGCAGCTGCGCCTTGGTCGTTCCGGTTGTCACTCCCAGCAATTCGGCGATCTCGCGGTGCTTGAACCCCTCCACGTCGTGCAGGATGAACACCTGGCGTGCCCGATCTGGAAGGCGCCGCATACCAGCCTCGAATTCGGCGCCCAGCGCTTCCCTCGGTCTCGAGCCCGAAGTCCGGTCGAGTACGGTTTGCGGGTCGGAATGATAGCGTTGCCGCTGAATTCCGAGTTTCTTCCGCCGACCCAGCACCAGGTTCACGGTCACGCGGTGGAGCCAGGTGCCAAAGGCGGAGTCGCCCCGGAAGGTCGAGAGCTTGCTCCACACACGGACGAACACCTCCTGGGTGACTTCGTCCGCGAGCTCCGGCTCGAGCATCCGCGAGACCAGAGAGTACACCCGGTCCACGTGTCGCCGGTACAACCGCTCAAACGCGGCCACGTCTCCGGCCGCCGCGAGGCGGACGTCGTCGAGGTCGCAACTGGCGGCGCTGCTGCTGTCGCCGGAACTCATGGCCAGGGCGCTGCTCGCGTTCATCGGGAGGATTGGACAAGCCCTGGAAAGGAATGGTTGAAAGCGCCGAGTTGCGCAATGCTCGATACATCCGCATAACGTCCGACACCGCAAACGAGGAGATCAATGACTTCGGTCTGGTATCACACCTTCGGCTGCAAGGCCAACCAGTACGATACCGAGCGCATGCGCCAGGAGCTCGAGAGTCGCGGTGCATCGACCTCTGACGATCCGTCTGCCGCCACGGTGGCGGTCCTGAACACGTGCACCGTGACGGACCAGGCCGACCTTTCGGCCCGCCGGCTCATTCGCAAGCTCGGCCGCCGGCACCCGGACCTCCGGATCGTGGTCGCCGGCTGCTCCTCGGCGCTCCGGTCGGAGGAGTACCGCGCGATGCAGGAGGTCGCCGGCGTGGTGGCGGGCCAGGATCCCGTGGCTGTCGCTGCCGAAGTGGCCCCGGAGGCGGCCATGGCGGGGCGGGATGACGAGCCCATCGGCGGCACCCTGCTGAGGGCCAACCGCCGGGGAAGCCGCGGATGGATGAAGATCCAGGACGGATGCGATCGGAAGTGTTCGTTCTGTGCCACGCGCCTGGCCCGCGGAGCCAGCCGCTCCCGGCCCATCGGCGACCTGGAGGCTGAAGCTCTTCTCCTGTCACGTCAACACTCGGAGATCGTCCTGACGGGAATCCACATCGGGCACTACGGCCTGGATCTGCCGGGCGCGGAAAGCCTGGCTCACCTTTGCCGGAGGCTTCTCGAAACGGTGCCGGCGGTGCGATTCCGGTTCGGTTCCATCGAAGCGACGGAGATCGATGACGAGCTGGTGGAGCTGATCGTCTCCTCCGATGGCCTGCTGGCTCCACATCTCCACGTTCCGCTCCAGAGCGGCAGCGACCCCGTCCTCCGACGCATGAGACGCTGGCACACGCGGGAACAGTATCGCCAGCGCGTCCTGGAGATTGCGGAACGGGTTCAGCCGCTTGGCCTGGGCGCGGACATCATCGTCGGGTTTCCGGGCGAATCGGAGTCCGACCACGCGCTGACGCGCGACCTGGTGGAAGAGCTTCCCTACACCTACCTGCACGTGTTTCCGTTCTCCGTTCGCCAGGGCACGCGCGCCGCACAGCTTCCGGACCCGGTCCCGGCGGCGGTCGCTGCGGAACGATCGCGCGAACTGCGCGAGCTTGGCGTGTCGAAGGGGTCAGCCCATGCCGCTCGTCGTGTCGGGGGTCAGGCGCTGGTCGCCGTAGAGACCGGGACCACGGGTCTCACCGGAGACTACCTGCGCGTGCGATTGTCAGGCGGCGGCGAGTCGGGGACCCTGCATCGAGTGCGCCTGGCGGGCGCCGCCGTGGATCTTCGGGCAGCGGCAGGTGCCACCGGTCGAGCGGCGCTTCCCGTCCTGCGCGCCTCACTCGCCCAGGAGCAGCCATCCGTCGCCTAGCGAAGCCGCGCTCTTCCCCTGCCCCGCGATCTGCAACGGTTTCCGATAGCTGCGAGCACTATCTCTTCCCGGCGCTTGCGTTGTGCCGCGACGCCAGTCGGTCCCGACGTGCTCGGTGCGCCTGTAAGTCCCCTGCAAGCAACATCTTGAGCGGATTCTTCCACACGGTCCCCTGCTTCCGCGTCCGCGCGGTGGGGGCTGGCCCGGCATCTGCCCTAATCCATGCGGACCATTGCGTCCTCTCGGGACCTGGGGACGCAGATATGGGGACTTGGAACAGGGACAGATCATGCGCGTTTCACACAGGACGCCTCTCCGGTCTCTGCGCTGGAGCGTGGCGCTGGGGCTGACCGCAAGCCTGGCGCTGACGACACCTCAACTCGCCGCCCAGGACATCTCCGAGTCTCTGAGTAGCCTGAACGAGGAGAACGGGAAGCTCTACATCGGGCCGCTGTCCACAGGCCTCGCCGCGGCCCTGAACTCGGGGTTCTATCACACGGCGGATGTTCATGACGTGCTGGGATTCGATCTCGGCTTTCGTGTGATGGGCTCCTTCGTACCCGGAGACCTGGACACCTTTCAGCCGGTGCTCCCGGATACGATCACGATCGAGGGGCTGACCTTCATCGATCCCTACGGACCGGCCGGCACCTCGTCTCTTTCGTCGCCTTCCGTTTCGGGTACGGGCGACGGGATCGTCCTGCTTCCGCAGGGCGAGTTCCGGGACTCGCTGATCTCCCTGGGGGAGAACCCGAACGACTGGGCCGTTCAGTTCCCCGACGGGTTCGACATCCCGGTGGTGCCGTACGCCGCCATTCAGGGCGCGCTCGGCATCCCTCTCGGAACGGAGCTCGTGCTCCGCTTCATCCCGAGCTTCACGCCGGACGACGATGTGGGATCGATCAGCATGATCGGGGGAGCGATCAAGCACTCCCTGGATCAGTGGTTCTCCGACCAGCCGCCGCTGAAAGTGGCCCTGGCCTTTGGGTTCCAGCACTTCAAGGTCGGCGACTACCTGGATGCCAACTCCACCCAGTTCTCGCTCATCGCCAGCAAGAAGGTGTCGGTGGTCACGCTGTACGGGGCCGGGACTCTCGAGAACGCGAATCTCGATATCTCCTACGAATTCGAGCCTGACATCGGGGCAGATATCCCCATCGAGATTCAGAGGGTGGAGTTCACTCAGGAGACGCCGAACGACGTCACACTCAAACTGGGCGGCACACTGACTCTGGGCCCGGCCGGGCTCAACGTGGAATACACCGTGGCTTCGCGCGACGTGCTCACCGCGGCGCTGATCTTCGGCACGTTCTGACGGGAGGCCCAGGCGCTGCAAGTACCGCTCGGCTCTGCTGTCGCTTAACTTTCGCCTTCCCCGGTGTCGGCGACTTACGTGGCAGGAGGGCCGAGATGAAAGCCATGTTCCTCGACCGGATCGCCCCCGTGTCCGATGAGCCACTTCGGCTGGTAGACCTGCCCGATCCCCGTCCCGGACCCGGGGAAATCCTGGTCCGCGTACAGGCGTGCGGAGTCTGTCGCACGGACCTGCACGTGATCGAAGGAGACCTGCCGCGCCACACGCTTCCCATCGTGCCCGGTCACCAGGTGGTCGGCGTCGTCGAGTCGAAGGGTGCTGGAGCTGATCGCTTCTCTGAAGGCCAATGCGTGGGAGTCGCGTGGCTCCGAGGCACCTGCGGTTCCTGTGGATACTGCGAGCGCGGCGAGGAGAACCTGTGCTCGGCGTCCCGCTACACCGGATATCACGAGCACGGCGGATACGCAGAGCTCTGCGTGGTCCCCGAAGCGTACGCGTATCGAATCCCGGACGCCTTCGACCCGGTGCAGGCCGCACCGCTTCTGTGCGCCGGGATCATAGGCTACCGGGCGCTGGAGAGGGCGAACGTTCCGCCCGCCGGTCGCCTGGTCCTCTTCGGCTTCGGTTCGTCAGCCAGCGTCGTCATCCAGATCGCCCTTCACAGGGGCCACCAGGTGGACGTCGTTACCCGGGGAGAGAGCCACCGGGACCTGGCGCGCTCGATGGGGGCGGGCTGGGTGGGCGCTCCCGGCCAGTCACCCCCGGACGAAGCGGACGGGGCGATCATCTTCGCCCCGGCGGGCGAGATCGTGCCGGAGGCCCTGCGAGCCGTTCGCAGAGGCGGCACCGTCGCTATGGCCGGGATCTACATGACCCCCGTCCCGGAGCTGGACTACGAGACGCACCTGTTCCACGAAAAGAACCTGCGGAGCGTCGAGGCGAACACGCGGGAAGACGGGCGCGGCTTGCTGCGCGAAGCAGCAGAGGTCCCCGTCCGGGCGCGCGTGACGACGTTTCCGCTGGCCGCGGCCAATGAGGCGCTGATCCGGCTGAAGAACGACCGCATCGACGGCAGCGCCGTGCTGGTCATGGACTGACGGCGGACCGGGCCTCCCACACCAGGCGGCTCACGTCGGCGGCGGCCCGGCGCGTGATCGACTCGTCCTCCACCCCGCTGGTGAGCACCACGAGGACGTAGGGCGAGCCCTCCGGCGGGATCACCAGGCCGCCGTCGTGATCGACCGCCGTAATCCAGCCCGTCTTGTGCGCCACCTGGACGTCCGCCGGGAGACCTGCCGGAATCGCGTCGTTGAACTCCTGCCCCAACAGGATGTCCATCATCTCCCGGGTGGCGACGGGGCCGGCCGCTTCCCCGCGGCCGATGGCCGTGAACAGCTCGAGCAGCCCACGCGCCGTGGTCGTGTTGTTGAGTCCATTCCGGTACGCCGGAATGTCCTCGACTCCCCGGAGCACCTTCATTCCGCCGGCCCCGAATCCGTCCAGCATGACGGCAATCGAATCGGGATCTGCGAGGTCGATCAGGAGGTTGGTGGCGAGATTCGACGACCTCTCGATCATCAGCTCGATGAGCTCACGCGGCGTCGCGCTGGAGCCGACCCGGGCGTAGAGGGTCGAGTCGCTGTCTTCCTCCGGGGTCAGCGAGTACGGACTTCCGTCGAAGATGCTGACGAACTCGTTGCGTACCGGGACGGGTGCGTCCAGGTCGAGCTGACCGGCTTCCGCCATGCGGTAGAGGCGCACCATGACCGGCACCTTCATCATGCTGGCGGCATGAAACGTGGAATCCGGGCGCAGCAGGATCTCGTCGCCGGTTGCCAGGTCGCGGTACGCGATCGCGAACTCGGCTCCGGTCGCGCGCATGCGCTCGAGCAGCAGGTCGGCCAGCGCCGGCGCCGCCGCCTCGTCCCGGGTCCACGTTTCGAAGAACCCGGATCCGGTTTCACGAACGGCGCTTCCCAGAAGATGCCCCTCCACGTGCGCCGAGCCCCTCATCTGGTGAAACAGAGCGCGGTCCCCCTCGCGCGGCGTGATCCGGGCATGATCCACATCCACGCGGACCACCAGGCTGTCCGCTCCTCGTCCGGCCGACAGCGTGAAGCCGATCGGCGATACGTCCTCAGAGGATTCATCTGCGCCTTCCGGCCACTCGTAGGCGATCGAGCGCACCGGCAGCACTCCCCGGAGTCCGAGGCTGTCCACGGCGAAGAGGAACCGATTCCTGGAACCTTCGCCGCCAGCCCGCCGCACTCCCCCGTACAGTACTGACAGGTCCCCGGCACGTAGCGATCCCCAGTCCCAGGTGACCTCGCGCCACACTCCCCAGTTGTGGTCGTGGTACGACCGGGCTTCCTCGAGTGGCATGCACTCGGCGCCTGCGCACAGCACCCCGGACGCCTTGCCGTCCAGAACGGGGACCACGTAGCCGGACTCGAAGCCTCCCGGCGACACGTCGACCGGCGGCAGGTATCGACCTCGCTCCGGGCGGAGCGTGAACTCCACGGAGATCCGGTCCCCTCGCCCATCCGCGGACGGAGCGGACGCCTTCACCAGGTAGGAGCCATCCGACAGGAGGCGAACGCTCGAGTCGCCGAAGTCGAGGTCCGGGCGATCCAGGCTGAATCTGATCTCGGCAGGTTCGTGGTTTCCTTCGAACCGCCTTTCGGACCCGTCCCGCCGGACCAGGTTCGCCAGGATTCTCCCGCCCCAGGCCTCCTGGGTCGTGACGCTCCCTCCCACGAGGAACGTCAGGTACAACCAGTACGACTCGTCCGGCGACAGCACGTTGAAATAGTGCCACTCCGCCCAGGTCGAATCACCTGCCGCCGCGCCTGCCGGCCAGTGGAACCCGTCGATTTCGGCCAGCCGCGCCGAGTCCGACGGCTGCATCCACCGAAGGTCTGAGTCTTCGTCCGCCCAACGTCCCTCGAGAAGCTTCGGCGCAACGCCGAGAGCTTCTGCCCGACCGGGAATCTGCCCCCTGGCGGCCACCGCGAGACTGGTGTCTCCAACCGTGAGATAGAGAAGGGCGTCGTCGATCCACGGCGCGACCGCCTCGACGTCGCCCCGGCTGCGCCGCCCGGCCAGCACTTCCCGATACAGAAATTGCGCCTGGTCGATGGTGAAATAGAGGGAACTCACCCCGCCCGTCTTCAGGGTCTCGAGATCGATCCCCGCTGGTACCACCACGAGGTCGCCGCCGCCCAGCAAGTCGCGATCCCGGGATTGCTCGACCAGGGCATCTCCGATGGAGAGCAGGGCCACGGTCACCCCCACGCCCAGCCCGTACCCCAGGAGGAGCAACACCGAGCGCCCGGGTCTCTGGGCCAGCGACTGCCAGACGAGAGTGCGGATCACGCCTGGATCCTCCCGTCCACGAGAACCAGCTGACGCCGTGCGCCCTCGGCGAGCTGAAGGTCGTGCGTCGCGACCATGATGGACGTGCCGTCCTCGTTCAGCGACTGGAACAGCTCCAGCATGTCGGCGGAGGTGCGGCGGTCCAGCTCACCGGTCGGCTCGTCGGCCAGCAGCAGAGACGGGCCGTTGGCCAGCGCACGGGCCACCGCCACCCTCTGTCTCTGGCCGCCGGAGATCTCTCCGGGGCGATGGTTCATGCGGTCTCCGAGACCCACTCGCCGAAGCAGGGCGGTCGCGCGATCGTGGCGCTCGCGACGACCGATCCCGGCTTCCGCCATCGGGAGCTCCACGTTCTCCAGGGCCGATAGCATGGGAAGCAGGTGGAAGCGCTGAAACACCAGACCGACGTGCTCAAGCCGGAACCTCGCCCGCTCCGGGTCCGACATGGCGGCGACGTCCGAGCCGTCCAGGAGAACCGAGCCGGAAGTGGGTCGATCGACGGCTCCAAGCAGGTGCAGGAGGGTCGACTTCCCCGATCCGCTGGGTCCGACGAGGGCCAGGAAATCACCCGACCGGACCTCGAGGGAGACACCCCGGACGGCCTCGATGAGATCGCCCTTCAGCCGATACTCTCGCCGTACGTCCCGCGCCTCGAGCAGCGCGCTTTCTCCCACCTGAGCCTCCCTCACGGTTCCTCCCGATGCAGCGTACTGGCGATCGGTGCGTTCATGGCCCGAATGGCGGGAACGAGCGCTGCCCCGACGCCGGCCACCAGCACACCGGCGGCGGCCCACGCGATCCGGCTCGCGTCCAGCACGAAGAAGCGAATGGCGGCGGGAAGCCCCGGGAAATCTGAGAGGATCCTCTCCAGCTGGCCGGCAACGAGGAGGCCCAGCACGAGGCCGACCGAAGCGGCCGCGAGGCAGAGAAGCAGGCTTTCGATCGCGAACGCGGCGACGAGCGATCGTCTCGATATCCCGATCGCTCGCAGGGCGGCGATCGTCCCGTACCGGTCGTTGATTGAGACCGCCATGATGGTGCCGATCAACAAGGTGGTGACCACGAGGCTGACCGTCCCCAGGATGGCGGCGAGCTGGCGGAAGTAGGACAGGCGGTTGGCTGCCTGCTCGACGAGCTGGCCGACCGAGGCAATCTGCAGTCCGGGAAACCGGGACTGCAGTCTGGCGGCCACCTCTTCGGGGTCCATGTCGCCCGCGACCCGCACCATCATCAACGAAGCCTGGTCCGGCCGATCCGTGAGCTCGGCGACCGCTCCGAGAGTCAGGGCCACCGACCGCTCGCCCGCCGAGGAGTAGAGGAAGTCGGCCTGGCCCGAGATCTGGAACCGGCGGGCCCCGGCCGAGGCGTCGGCGAAGCTGCCCGGCGGACGGAGCACGACGGAGTCGCCGATCGCGAATCCTTCCGCGGCCAGCTCCCGCCCGATCACGATCTCGTCGGGTCCCGGATCCAGCCCTTCCTCGAGCACGTAGATCCCTTGCTCGCTGGGGTCCACGCCGAGAACGAAAAGACGGGAGTCATCGTCGTCCGCCTCGAGGAGATTGGCCGCGAGTACGGGGGCGACACCGGAGATACCCTCGGAGCGCTCGATCGCCTCTCGGGTCGCGCGGGCCTCCGGTATCGTGGCGCCGGTGTCGAACGGGAGCGTCCCGGCGGGCGAGACCCGGAGCTCGTAACCCGCCGTGGTGAGGAGGCTGCGAAAGCTCGTGTTGAGGCCGCCTCCGAGCATGATCATGTCCAGAAGCATGGCACACGCCACCGCCACTCCGAGCACCGCCAGCAGAGACCGGGCGGGATGCCGTAGCAGCTCCCTGGCGGAATAGCGCAGAATCAGCACGGCGGCTTCCCCCTCATCGGCCCACCTCTTCGAGGGCGTCCACCTGGAGCAGGCGAACGGCGCCCACCGCTCCAGCCACCAGCCCCAGAACCACAGCCAGGGCGAGGCCGATGCGAACCGTCTCTGCGGTGACGATGGAGAATTCGAGGCTCGTCTGGTACGAGCGCTGGTAGAACTCGTTGATCAGCCTCGATGCGAGGCGGCCGATTCCCACTCCGATCAGTCCGCCAAGCGTGGATACGAGCGCTGCCTCGAACATCAACCAGGTGAGGAGCGTGCGGCGCGAAATCCCGACCAGGCGCAGCGCCGCGACCTGGCCCCGCCGTTCTTGCACTTTCAGCGTCATGATGCAGGCGAGGAAGACTCCACCGGCCGTGATCGTGATCAGTCCGATGGCCCGGTGGAAACGGCGCACGACTTCGAACGTGGTGGAAGCCCTGGCGGCGACGGCCTCGGCCGGAAGGACCCGAGTGCCCGGCATCAGGGCTCCGAGGCGCTCGGCGACTTCGCCGGCACGCGACGGCTCACGCAGTCGCACGGAGAATCGATCCACTTCGTCGACGCGCCCCGAAAGTCGCGCCAGGTCCCCGAGGCGAATCACGATGCGGGGTCGCTCGCGCGCGAGCTCCGCCGGGTCCGCTTCCGGTTCGTAGACACCCGCGATCTCAGTCTCGCAGCCGAGGGTCTCGCTGTCGGAACCGACGGCCACGGAGTCTCCCGGGGCGAGGACGAAGCGCTGCGCCAGCGCCCGCTCCACGAGGATCGACAGTGGCTGCGGGCACGCCTGGGTCTCCGCCGCGGGCTGAGCCACCGCGGCCGTGGAAGAGGCTGTCAGGCAGACAATGACCGTGAACGCCCGGAACGAAATTTGTACCGAACCGGTACTTGATCTATTCTTTACACCGTTCTGCACGGTGCCCAGGGGCAGTGGCATCGCATCCCGAACGCAGAGTTGGAGACAGCTTGGGCCGAGTCGCAGACAATACCGGACACCACGCCGATTGGCCACGTGAAGCCGGGCACGGACCCCATCGACGGTCGGCAGCGCGGCGTCTCTGTACCCTCCTGTTCGTCGGACTGCTGTCTGTCGGATTCATCCAGTCGTCGAGCCACAGCCACTCGGGGGCTTCGACGACCAGTACGTGCTCCGTGTGTCACGTCTCGTTCGAGGCGGCGACCGATGTTGCTCCCGTTTCCGCGGTCATCGGAGACCTGCCCCTCCTGGAGCTTTCGCTGTTGGCCCCATCGGCTGCGGTGCGGCTGTGCGCGAGCCCCCGCTCCACTCTCGGTCCCCGCGCTCCTCCCGCCTGACTCCGACGAACGCGGCGGAGTGAGCCGGTCGTGCGCCCGCCGGGCGCAGGTCGCCCCGCTCCTGTGAGAACGGAGAAAGCGGGAGGACAGGTGAAGTACCCCTACATAATGCGTGCGGCGGTCCTGGCGGCCGTCCTATGGCTCATCGGGTCGTTGATCCCCGCGCCAGCCGAGGCCCAGCAGCCCACGGCCACGATCAAGGGCTCCGTGGTAACCCCCTCGGGGGCCCCCGCGGTCGACGTCGAAGTGCGCGTGCCGGGGCTCGGACGGCATTATCACACGGACGCGCAGGGCCGGTTCGAGATCACGGTGCCCCCGGGCAGCTACGTCATCGAGATTTCAGGCATGCAGTTCGGGCAGGCAACCCGACGCGCACGAGTGGAGTCGGGAGACGAGCTGGAGCTGACGATCGCGCTCGAGCCGGCGTTCCACGCTGAGCCTCTCATCGCCAGCGTCGGACCGGAGGGCAGGACCCAGACGGAGCTCTATCAGCCCACGGATGTCGTGGCCGGGCGGGAGCTGATGGAACTGGGCAGGAACAGTCTCGGGGAGACCCTCTCCGAGCGGCCTGGAATCAACTCCACGTATTACGGGCCGGGATCCAGCCGCCCCGTAATCCGGGGGCTGCAGGGCGATCGAGTACGCACGCTGCAGTCCGGCGTGAGCACCGGTGACGTCTCGGCCAGCGGCCCGGATCACGCCGTGGCCACGGAGCCGTTGCTCGCCGGCCAGATCGAAATCCTGCGCGGGCCCTCGACGCTGCTGTACGGCAGCTCCGCGATCGGGGGAGCGGTCAACTCCATCGACCCCCGCATCCCGCGAGAGCGGTCGCCGCACGCCATCAGCGGCTTCGCCCAGGTGCAGGGGGCCAGCGTGAGCGACGAGCTGAACGGCGCGGCATCCCTCACCGGGTCGTTCGGAGCCATTGGCTGGCACGCGAGCGGCCTCGCTCGAGAGACCTCCGACTACTCGATTCCAGGCTTCGCGGAGGTAAATCCGGAGCCCGGCGAAGAGCAGGGCACGCTGGAGAACAGCGCGCTCGAGACGTTGACCGGCTCGCTGGGGGCTTCGTGGGTCGGCTCGGCAGGATACATCGGGGCGGCCTTCACCGGGTACGGGACGAAGTACGGCATCCCGGGACACGAACACGAGGAGGGCGAGGAAGAGGAGGAAGAGGGACACGCCGAAGAAGAGGGAGGCGTGCAGCTCGATCTCGACCAGACGCGGTTCGATCTCGAGGGCCGGTGGAACTTCGGGGGCGGCGTGATACGTCAGACGAAGCTGCGAGCCGGGTATGCCGACTACACCCACCAGGAGCTCGAGGGCGCTGAGATCGGTACTCGTTTCGACACCGACGAGTTCGAAGGCCGGCTCGAGGCCACGCACGCACCCCTCGGGTCGATCACGGGCACCTGGGGCATCCAGTACGGCAACCGCAACCTCAAGGCCGAGGGAGAGGAAGCCTTCATCCCGGAAACCGACACCAACGCGTTCGCCGCGTTTCTGTACGAGGAAATCCCCATTAACGGCCTCAAGTTCGGCGTCGGCGCCCGCTGGGAAACGGCGGACAATCAGACAGTGGAGGGCCTGCAGCGCACCAACAGCGGTTTCTCGGGATCGCTGGGCCTCAACTGGACCGCCTCGGAAGCCGTCACGCTGACGGCGACGGGCTCGCGGTCGACGAAGCTGCCCTCCGCGGAGGAGCTCTTTTCGGACGGTCCGCACGTAGCGACCCGCCTGTACGAGATCGGTGACCCGGATCTCCAGAACGAGATCGGCTACAGCGGCGACGCCGCGGTCATCATCACGCAGGGGCCGGTCACGGGACAGGTGGCGGGCTTCGTCAACTCGTTCGACAACTTCATCTTCCTCATGCCAACGGACTCCGTGCAGGACGGTCTCATCGTCGCAATGTTCGAGCAGGAAGACGCCCTGTTCTACGGATTCGAACTCAGCCTCCAGGTGTCCTTGATCCACGAAGCGAGGAGCCACCTGGCGCTCACCGGCTTCAGCGACTACGTGTGGGCCGAGCAGCGGCAGGCGGAGGAGCCGCTGCCATACATTCCGCCTCTGCGGTGGGGCGCCGGTGCGCTGTGGGAGTACGATCGGTGGCGCGCTACGCTGAACGTGAGGCGCACCGAGGAGCAGACCCGCGTCGCGGAGTTCGAGACTCCAACCCCGGGGTACACGTTCCTGAACGCATCGGTGAGCTACGCCTTCTTCACCGGAAGTCTCGTGCACGAGATCACGCTCCGCGGCACGAACCTGACCAACGAAGAGGCCCGGAACCACGTGTCGCTCCTCAAGGACATCGCGCCCCTGCCGGGCCGCGATGTGCGGCTCACGTACCGGCTACTGTTCTGACGTGCGGAGGGCTCGATGGAGCGTCGCAGGCGGCCCGGTGGATTGACGAGAGGTTGATATCGACCGTCAGAGTGGTATGATTAATGCCTCGATCGCACGTGACGGCCGCAGGGATGCGGCCGGGATCGAGCCGACCCAGCGGCTCCGCCGGGGATCCACCTCAGGTCCGCAGGGTCTTATTGGAAGCCCATACCGGGAATCGTTTTCGATCCACAACGATCGCGGCGGCCACAGGTATGGCTGTTCGTATCCATGACTCGCAGACATCCGGGCGAGTTCACTCAGCAAAAGAACGGATTTGAAGTGACGAACGAAGGAACCCTCGGGGTGCTGGAAGTCCTCGGCGGAAAGTCGGGGTTCATCCGGCGGAAGCACACCAGCTACACCCCCAGCGACGACGACATCTACGTCGGGCAGCGTCTGATCCACAAACACAAGCTTCGCTCAGGTGACGAGATCGCCGGAGAGGTGGGCAATCCGCCCGGTGCGGGGAAGAGTCCGCCCCTGAAGCGCGTGTTCTCCGTGAACGGCATTCCGGTGGAGAACCTGGGAAATCGTCGGGATTTCCGACGGCTGTCGGCCCAGCACCCGAAAGAACAGCTCAAGCTCGAGTGCGGGCTGGAGCGCCGTGGCACCCCCGATCCCACGAACCGGATCATCGACCTGTTCTGCCCGCTGGGTAAGGGGCAGCGTGCCATGATCGTTGCGCCTTCCAAGGCCGGGAAGACGATGGTGCTGCAGGCCATCGCGGAAGGGATCGTGAAGAACTACCCCGATTCCGCAGTCTTCATCCTCCTCGTGGATGAGCGTCCGGAGGAGGTCACCGAGATGGAGGCGTGCGGTTACGGCGAGGTCGTGGCTTCCAGCTTCGACTACCCGGCCGAACGCCACGTTCAGGTGGCCGAGATCACGCTGGAGCGGGCCCGACGCAGGGCGGAGATGGGGCAGGACGTAGTGATCATCCTCGATTCGATCACCCGCCTCGCCCGCGCCTACAATACGGTCGAAGAAGGAACCGGACGAACGCTCTCCGGAGGCCTGGACGCCGGATCACTGGACAAGCCGAAGCGATTCCTGGGCAGCGCCCGCTATATCGATCCGGCGGATGGCGGAGGATCGCTGACCATCATCGCGACCGCGCTCGTGGACACCGGCTCGCGCATGGATCAGGTGATCTTCGAGGAGTTCAAGGGCACCGGAAACAGTGAGCTCGTGCTCAGCCGGGAGCTCGCGGATCGCCGCACGTTTCCCGCGATCGACCTGAACTCCAGCGCCACGCGGCGCGAGGAGTTCTTGCTTTCCGATGCGGCCCTGACCGCCTCGCATGCGATGCGGCGAGAGCTGAGCGGCATGTCGGAAGTCGAGGCGATGGCGGAAGTGCTCGGTCTCATGAAGCGTACCTCCAGCAACTCCGTGCTACTCGACAAGGTCGCGGCACGCATCTAGCATACCCCCTTCCGAACTCCTGAGACCCGGTGAAGGAAGCAGCAGCGTCTGCTTCCCGCACCGGGTCCGTACGTCGGGGGCCGGCGCCGCCGGAGCCCTCGCCAACGAGCGAATCGAACCGGATGGGCGGTGAATGAACGAGAAGCCTGAATCGCTGCTTCCACAGCGGATCGCGGGACTGCAGGCCCTGGCCAACAATCTGTGGTGGACCTGGCACCAGGACGCGCGAGGCGTGTTCCAGCGCCTGGACCCGACGCTGTGGGCGCTTTCGGGCAAGAATGCGGTCGAGGTGCTGAGACGCATCGACCCGGACCGCCTGGCCGAGGCGGCCCGAGACCCGGTCTTTCTTCGCGAGTACGACGCCGTCACCGCGGAGCTCGACGCCGTGCTCGAGCAGAAGCGCAGCTGGTACCGGGAGACGCACGGTGAACTGGCGTCGGGCGGGATCGCCTACTTCTGCGCCGAATTCGGTGTGCACGCGTCCATTCCGATCTACTCCGGCGGTCTCGGCATCCTGGCGGGCGACCACTTCAAGGAGGCCAGCGACCTGGGCATTCCGCTGGTCGGCGTCGGCCTGTTCTACCAGAAGGGCTACTTCCGGCAGCGGATGACGGAAGATGGCCGGCAGCTGGCGATCGAGGAGCCATTCGATCCTGACTCGATGGCCATCCGGAAGGTCTGGGGCAACGGGGAAGAGGGCGCGCACGCGACGGTCACGCTCGACGGGCGAACGGTCCACCTCGGCCTTTGGGAGATGCTGATCGGCCGCTCGTCGATCTACCTGATGGACACGGACATCGATCTCAACGATCCCGAAGACCGTAAGCTCTCGCACCAGCTCTATTCGGGCGACAACGAGATGCGTCTCCGGCAGGAGATCGTGCTCGGTATCGGGGGTGTACGGGTGCTCCGGGCGCTCGGCATCAACCCCGACGTCTGGCACGCCAACGAGGGACACGCCGCGTTCATGACGCTCGAGCGGTTCCGGGAGTACGTCGAGGACGGTCTGACTCCCGAGGAGGCGAAGCGCCGGGTGTCCGAGAGCACGGTCTTCACGACTCACACACCGGTAGCCGCGGGACACGACGCGTTCTCGCTCGACCGCATGGACCGGTACTTCGCGGACTACCTGGAGCGACTGGGTCTCTCGAGGGAGGAGCTGTTCGCTCTCGGCCGGCACCCGCACGACGACGGGCGCTTCCACATGTCCACCCTGGCCATTCGAATGTCCGATGCCCGCAACGGCGTGGCGGAGCGGCACGGCGAGGTGGCCCGCCGGATGTGGCGGTCGATGTGGCCGAACGCCGCCAGCGACGACGACGTGCCGATCGGCCACGTCACCAACGGGATTCACGTTCCGTCCTGGGTGTCGCCGCCGTTCCGCAGGTTGTATCACCGGTACCTAGGGCCGGACTGGGAGTTGCGGCACGACGACCCCGCGCTTTGGGAGCGGGCGCTCGATCTCCCCGACCACCTCGTGTGGGAAGCGCACAAGAAGTGCCGGGGGCGGCTGTTTACGGAGTTGAGGATGCGGGCCAGGGGCCGGTGGACGGACGGCGAGTCGGCGCCGAGCCAGGTCGTGGCGGCCGGAACGCTGCTCGGCCCCACGACGCTGACCATCGGTTTCGCCCGCCGCTTTGCGACCTACAAGCGGGCGACCCTGCTGTTCCGGGACCTCGATCGATTGCGCGAAATACTGCTGGATCCGTGGCAGCCGGTGCAGATAGTAATGGCGGGGAAGGCGCACCCGGCGGATGAGCCGGGCCAGGCGCTCCTCGCCGAGGTGTATGCGATGGCCTCGGACCCCGCTTTCGCGGGTCGGATCGCGTTCGTCGAGAACTACGAGATGAACATCGCGCGTGAGCTGGTCTCGGGCGTGGACGTGTGGTTGAACACGCCCCGGCCGCCGATGGAGGCCAGCGGGACGAGTGGCCAGAAGGCGGCCATCAACGGCGTGCCACACCTTTCGACGCTCGACGGATGGTGGGCCGAGGGCTTCACGCGCCTGAACGGCTGGGCGATCGGCGAGGACCTCAAGGGCGAGACCCCGGAGGACTGGGCCGCGGCGGACGACCACGACGCCGAGTCGCTTTACAGCGTGATCGAAGATGAAGTTCGGCCCCTGTACTATGCCCGTGACGCGGACGGAGTGCCCCGGGGCTGGGTCCGGACGATGAAGCAGGCGATCCGTACGGGCGGCGCCCGGTTCACGGCGCGCCGGATGCTGAAGGACTACACGGAGCACTACTACGTTCCGGCTGCCCGGAAGGTGGCAGGGGAGGAAGCGGAAGAGGGCTAGTCGGCTTCCTTCGCAATCTGGTCCCGGATGCGCGCCTCGATGCGCGTAGCGAAGTGTACGATTCTCCAGGCCGTGGCCTCGAAGAGCCGGAGCTCGCGGCGGTCGGGTTCGGCCCGCTTCAGAATGCGCCGGTAGCTCCTCATCTTGGTGGACGGCTCGACGCCCCGGAACATGCCGAGCGCGGCCATCGCCTGCTGCCAGATCCCGAAGAACTCCTCCATCTCTGCAGCCGTCGCCGGAGGCGCCTGGTCCCGGGTCTTGCCCGACAGGTCGCGCTCCTCCAGGTCGAAGGACCGCCTCACGGCGCGCCGCACCTCGTAGAACAGGATCATGGCGGCGTGGCCAAGGTTCAGGCTCGGGTGCTCCGGGTTGGTGGGGATGCAGATCGCCTCGTGACACCGGTCCAGGATCTCGTTCGGGAGCCCCTTGTCCTCGCGCCCGAACACGAGGGCGATGTCGCCGTCGGCGCTCCGCTCGACGAGCTCCCGGACTCCCGGGTCGGGCTCGCTCCACAACTGCCGGCTGGCGCGTCGCCGGGCGGTCATGGCCACGACGCGGATCACGTCCCCCACGGCCTCGTCGAACTCGTCGAACAGCTCGACGGCGTCCACGATCTCCTGCGTGTCGTGCGCTATTCCCGTGATCCTGTAGGCGTTGAAGATCGCGGGCGAGACGAGTCGCAGCCGGGTGAGGCCCATGTTCTTCATGGCGCGCACCACCAGCGCGATGTTCACGAGATCCTGCGGCTGGTACAGCACGACCACGAAGCGAGCCAGAACGGCCCGGCCCGCAGCTGTGTCGACCGTCTCGGTGGGAATCGAGTCCGAAGAGCCTGCGTCTGCTGAGGTCACGGTGTCGGGGTGGCTAATCCTGCTCGGCTCGCTTCTCTTCCAGGGCCGGCGAGCCCTTGAACTTGCGCCCCTTTCGCGGGCGCAGGGCCGGGTAGCCGGTCTCTCCGCATTCCGTGCACGTCTCCGTGTACGCGCCGATGTCGGCGCCGCACACGGCGCAGCCTACGTGGCCCTCGCCGGCCTCGTAGGAAAGCGCTTTTCCGCACTTCTGGCAGGTCTGGTCGTACTTTCCCAGATCTGCGCCACAATCGGGACAGGTAGAGACTTTGGTCACGCGTTCGCTCCTGACTGCTTGGACGGATCCGGATCCGGGTGCAGAATTCCGGTCTGGGTGACGCGCCAAGCTACAAGCGCCAGGCCGTCTCGTGCCAGTATCGACGGGCGCTGGCTGGCGCCGATGGGGCCCCGCGGGTATCGTTGGCGCCCGCTACGGCAGCGGGCAACTCACCAGGAGACGGTGTTTGAGCGGCAAGGACGGACGGAAAAGCTACACCTTCGCGGACGGCGTGAATCAGCCTCTCACGTACCAGAGCCTGGGGCCGAAGGTCTGGGTACTCGGCGGGCTCATGGTCGTGACGGCGATCGTCACCCTCGTGCTCATACTCCAGGACTTCTCTTCCAACAGCTACCTGTACCTGATGTTCTACGCGATCCCGGCGAACAGCGCCGTTTCGGTCTTCCCGCACGAGCCGGTAGTGATCTACTTCGGCTCGAACGGCAACATCTGGTACACGGCGATCGCGGCGAGCATAGGTACGATGATCGCCGGCTTCCTGGACCACTCCGTGTTCGTCCCCGTAATGAATCTCCAGTCCCTGGCCGGCTACAAGGACAAGGGCTGGTATCAGAAGATCGCCGGCCTCTTCATGCGGTATCCGTTTCTGGTGATCGTAGTGACCGGCTTCACTCCCATCCCCTTCTTTCCGTTCAAGTTCCTGGCGTTCTCGGTCCACTACCCGCTGTGGAAGTACCTGAGCGCCCTTCTGACCGGGCGCTTCCCCAGGTACGTAATGCTGGCGTGGGTCGGCAGTCTCTTCGACATCCCCACCTGGGTGCTCTTCGCCTTCTTCGGCGTGGTCATCGCCGTCTACGCGTACAAGGCGATTCCGAAGGCCGTCGCGTACATCAGGACGGCGCGGCAACGTCGGGCAGCGGATTCCGAGGCGGGGAACGAATAGGGCGATTCAGTGTTTCAAGCGTCCGTAAAGGAGGGCCCGGCGCCGGGCTCTTCCTTGTTCAGGGCCCTCATCCGGGCCACATTGACGCCTTTCGTGTTTGAAGCAGTGACTCCGGGGGGAAGTGCATGAACATATCAGGAGCCATGGCGGCCAGGATGCTGGCCCGTGGTTTTCAGAACAAGCTGCAGAACAAGCCGCTGTCGATCTCCTTCGAGGTCACCCACAGCTGCACGGCCAACTGCTGGCATTGCAACTGGGGTGGGCCGATCAAGGAGACAAGGCTGTCGGCGGACGAATACGCGGCGATTCAGAAAGAGCTGCGGCCGGTCGTTTCGCACGTGTCCGGCGGAGAGCCCCTGGCCCGCGGAGACGTGTACGAGATCGTGGAGAAGCTCGCCAATCCGGGCAAGCTCCCGTTCATGATCGTGGTGAGCAACGCCTCGAATCTGAACGAAGAGCGCTTCCGGAAGCTGCAGGCCGCGGGCATGGACCAGCTGTCGATCTCGCTCGACTTTCCGGACGAGCGTCACGACGAGTTCCGGCGCATTCCCGGCCTGTTCGACAAGATGTCGCGTACGCTTCCTGAGCTCGCCAGGAATTCGGAGAAGGACGACATCCTGCTCAACGTGTGTATCACGAACTGGAACTATCAGGACCTTCCCGGCCTCGTGAAGAAGGCCAAGGAGTGGGGTCTCCCGATCAACTTCTCGGTGTACAGTCATCTGCGGGTGCAGGACCGGACGGGTCTGATCGACGGAAACGGCGGCGGAGACCTCCTCAAGCAGAAGATCGAGGAAGTGATCGACCTCCGGAACCAGGGGTACCCGGTGTACACGTCGCCGCGGGTGCTGTGGAAGTTCTACCAGTTCATGACCGAGGGCGGCTTCCCGGGGTGCCAGGCGGGCCGGAAGTTCCTGGTGATTAACCCCGACGGACGCATGACCCCCTGCGCGATGGTGATGGCGTACTTCGACAAGCAGGAGGACATGCTCGAGAACTTCACGAAGCAGAACACCTGCGAGGCCTGCTACATCGCGACGCGCGCCAACACGGAAAAGACGTTCAGAGAGTTCCTGGAGGACAACGGACCGATCCTCAAGAAGATGGTCCAGCCCTGGCGCTGGGGAACCTGAGTCAGGGTTCAGCGGCTTCCTTTTTGCAATTACCCGTCGAGAAACACATCGACTCGCCGCCGTACTGCAAATGCCCACTTGCCCACTTTCGCGCAGAGCGCAAATTGGTTGACGAAACGCGCCGTTTCGGGTAGTATCTTCGCCGAGCGGAGCCGCCCCCGGGAGGCTCCGTTTTTGGCCTCCGCGGGCATAGCTCAGCTGGTAGAGCGCAACCTTGCCAAGGTTGAGGTCGCCGGTTCGAATCCGGTTGCCCGCTTGAAGACGATCACGGGGCGGTAGCTCAGCTGGCTAGAGCGCTGCGTTCACATCGCAGAAGTCGGGGGTTCGAGTCCCTCCCGCCCCATGGAGCACGGTAGATTTAGCGGGCGTAGCTCAGTATCGCGCGCTTGCGCGTGCTCGGTGTCGTGACTGCATCAGTGCTCGTAGATTTAGCGGGCGTAGCTCAGTTGGTAGAGCGTCAGCTTCCCAAGCTGAAGGTCGCCGGTTCGAGACCGGTCGCCCGCTTCGTCACGACACGGCAGGACACATTGCGGGTGTAGCTCAGTAGTTCGCAGGCTGCGCCTGCTCAATGTCGCTAGCGCGACACGGCAGGAAACATTGCGGGTGTAGCTCAGTTGGCAGAGCGTCAGCCTTCCAAGCTGAAGGTCGCCGGTTCGACCCCGGTCGCCCGCTTAGGCCCCAGAAATGGGGCCTTCTTTCATCCGGTGTGGGTTGTCGCCCGGCCCGTGGCTATAGTTGAACATGTCTCTCTTCACTTCCGACCGGGAACGACGCCTCTGGTTCTGGGCGGCTGCGGTCGTCCTGGCCATCTACGCCACGCTCGGCCTCGCGGGTACGCTGGCAGGGCTACTGCGGGAGCGAGGCCTGCTCGACGCGTCGTATGTCGTCGGTCTGTTTCTGATGATGCTGGCGATCATCGGGAGCGCATGGAGGCGGCGTCCTGGAAAGCGGGAAGTCTGGTTGACCCTGGGGGTCGTGGCTGTCTACGGCATGATCGTTCTCCGCATGGGACTCAGCCCGGAGGAGCGCACCCACCTCATCGAGTACGGCATCCTCGGTGTCCTCATTTACCAGGCCCTGATCGAGCGGCGTCGAAACGGAGTCCCGGTTCGATCGCCGGCCGCGCTCGCGGTGATCGCGACTGCATCGCTGGGCCTGATCGACGAGGTCATCCAGGCGATTCTCCCCAACCGCGTCTGGGATATCCGCGACGTCGGCTTCAACGCCCTGGCGGGATTGATGGCTGTCCTGGCCAGCGCGATCGTGTCGCGGATGTGGAGGAAGCATGGGGAGAACGGAGCCTAGTCTTGCCGCGCGATCACTCAGCGACGTAGCGTCCGGACCGACCTTCACCTACCCCGGAGTGCGTTGATGCTCGACGTTGGGCGCCTGTTCTTCCTTCAGTTCGCGGTGATCTGTGCCGCACTGCTGGCGGGCATCCGCTTTCCGGATCTTGGCAGGGGGCTGGAGAATCGGTGGGCGCGGATGGCGGACCGCGTGAGTCCCGCGAGGGCGCCCGTGGCGATCGCTCTCCTCGCACTGGCCGGATGCGTCGCCGTCGCCTTGTTCGTTCGCTTTCCACTCCCGTGGGTTCACGACGAGTTCAGCTATCTGCTCGCAGGGGACACGTTCGCGTCCGGGCGACTGACGAACCCCACGCACGAGCTCTGGCCCTTCTTCGACACGTTTCACGTCATTCAGCAACCCTCGTACGCCTCCAAGTATCCTCCGGGTCAGGGGGTGCTGCTGGCGCTTGGTCAGCTGATCGGCGGACATCCGGCAGTGGGCGTGTGGCTGGGGATTGCATTCGCCTGCGGAGCCATCTGCTGGATGCTCCAGGCCTTCGTGTCGCACCGCTGGGCCCTGCTCGGAGGCCTCCTGACGGTTCTCAACTTCAGCTTCTTCTCGTTCTGGGCCCACAGCTACGTGGTGCATGCGCTTTCGGCTGCAGGCGGAGCTCTGCTGCTGGGAGGCGTGAAAAGGCTCGCGTCGCAGCCACGCTCTGCGGACGGTCTGGCTGTGGGGGTCGGCCTGGTGATCCTCGCTGCGAGTCGCCCGTTCGAGGGGCTCGTCCTCGCGGTTCCATGGGGCGCGGCCCTCGCGTGGGCGATCTGGAACGCGGCGCCCGATGCGCGCAGGGTCCTCGCGAAAGCGTCAGCGGCCATCCTGCTCGTCCTGTCCACGGGAGCCGTGGCCCAGGGCGTCTACAACCAGGCAGTGACCGGCAGCTACTGGCGCATGCCGTACGCGGAACACGAGGAGCAATACGCCGCCGCGCCGGTATACCTGTGGGCCGAGGCGCCTCCGATTCCCGAATACTCCGACCCGGCGCTCGAGATCTACCAGGTGGGCTGGAACCGCGTGCACTACCAGATCAAGCGCTCTCCCGCGGGCTGGCTGGTCGGCAAGACGCGGGAGATGCTCGAGGCCGGGGGTCTCGTGCTCCAGTTCAGTCTTTGGGTTCCGATCTTCGCCTTTCTGAGCCAGCGCCGCCGGCGCGATGGGTGGGGGAATCTCCTCGCACTGAGCACGGGACTCGTCTTCCTGTCGGTCCTCGGGCTGACATGGTCCACCGCCCGCATGCTCGCCCCCGTGGCGGGGCCGCTGGTCCTGATGGCCGTATTCGGACTCCAGCGGATTCGTGAGTGGCAGCCGGAGGGGACGCCCGTGGGGCTAGTCGTGTCCCGAGGAATCGTCCTGGCCACGTGCCTGTCCCTCGTCGCCGGCCTGATGCCCTGGTTCCAGGAGCCGATCAAGCCGGTGTCGCTCGAAAGGGCTCGGGTGATGGCCGAACTCGGAGAGGCCGGCGAGAGACACCTGGTCATCGTGACGTACGGCCCGAACCACAACATCCACCAGGAATGGGTCTACAACCGCGCGGACATCGACGGGGCTGAGATCGTGTGGGCCAGGGACAAGGGTCCCACCGCGAACCGGCGCCTGCTGGACTACTTTGACGATCGGCAGGTCTGGCGGCTCGAGGACGACGGTCCCCCGGCTCGCCTTGTCCCATATGACGCCGGGACCGCGACCGAGGCCGGCGATCTTCCGCCGCCGTAGGCACAGAAAGGAACGACATGTCTCAACGTCTCGTGCGCGGTCTGATGGTTGCGGCCGTCGCACTCGTAATCCTGCTCGGCGGTCGTGCACTGGGCTTGCCGGAGCCGGTCGTGATCGGCTCCATCGTGGTGCTCGCCCTCTTCACGCGGTCCTTCGTGCGGCGGCGCTGAGGGGTTCCCCGGAGTACCCACGGCCCCTTTCAAATCGAGGCCCGTACGACTAGTATTTCGGGCCATACGACCGCTCTCTCTAACTCGTACTCGTGAGATTCCGATGGGCGAGTTTCATGTATCGAATCGGGACGAATCCGTCCGCATGTTCAAGAGCGACCTGCTGGAGCGCACCACGTACGTGTACCCGTGGGTCCCGCACCTGATCTACGTGCCGATCGTGGTCGCGCTTCTGTGGTTCAGCCCGCTGAGCTTGGCGGCCAGCGCACTCTACTTCGCGATCGGGCTGCTGATCTGGACGTTCATCGAGTACCTGCTGCACCGGTTCGCGTTTCACGCCCCGGACGAGGTGATGCGGAGGACGCACGAGATCTCGGCCGGGTTGGAGCTCAATCAGGCCGTCATCCCGGAGCTGCCTACGCTGCGGCACGTGATCTACTTCATCTTCCACGGGGTGCACCACGAGTATCCCAGCGATACGCGGCGTCTCGTGATGCCTCCCATCGCCAGCCTTCCGATGGGGCTCGTGGCCTGGTTCATCTTCTCGTGGATCTTCGGTGGAGCCGCGATCCCGGCGTTCGCCGGCCTGCTCGTGGGCTACCTGATCTACGACACCACGCACTTCGTGGTGCACCACAAGTCCGTGCCCACGGCGTTCGGGAAGTCGATCAAGCGGGCGCACATGCGTCATCACTTCCTCGACCCGGACGAGGACTACGGGGTGAGCTCTCCGCTCTGGGATATCATCTTCCGGACGTACGGCGGCAAGAAATCCGCCGCGGGTGCGTAGGCTTCAACGGGCTGCTGTAATCACGGTCGCCGCGACCCTCGGCGTCGCCGCGGGTTGCGACAGCGGCGCCGTGCCCGGTGGTACCGAAACCGCCAGTCTCCGGGTCGCCACCTTCAACATTCGTGAGCTGAGCACAGAGCAGCTCACCTCGGTCGATTCCCGGGGCACCGGTCTGGATCCACAGGCAGTGGCCGCCGCGCTGGTCATCCGTGAGGCGAGACCGGACGTCCTGGTCCTGAACGAGATCGACTTCGACTGGGATCATCCCGACGACCCCTCCCTAAACGCGCGCCGCTTCGCGGAGGCATACCTGGCCACGGAGCCCGACCCGCTGGTCTATCCCTACGCCTACGCCGCTCCGAGCAATACGGGCCTGCTCTCGGAGCTGGACCTGAATGGCGACGGAATCGTGGCTGCCGAGGCGCAGCGGGGCTCACGCGAGCACGGAGACGACTCGTACGGTTACGGGACGTACCCGGGCCAGTTCGCCATGGCCGTCTTGTCGCGGTTTCCACTGGCGAGCGACCGGGCGAGGACGTTTCAGCGAATGAGGTGGAAGGACCTTCCGGGACATCACATGCCCCCGGGGCACTTCTCACCCGAAGTCGAAGACGCATTCCGCCTCTCCAGCAAGTCGCACTGGGATCTGCCGGTTGCCGTCGGACGTGATACGCTCCACCTGTGGGTCAGCCACCCGACGCCCCCGGTGTTCGACGGACCCGAGGATCGGAACGGACGGAGGAACTTCGACGAAATCATGTTCTGGGTTCTGTACCTGGAGGGAAACGACGCACTTGCGGACGACGATGGCTCTACGGGCGGCTATGGCTCCAGGTCCCCGTTTCTGGTCGCCGGCGACCTGAACGCCACGCCCGGGGACACGGAGGTGGTTTACGACGGGGTCTCGGCGATCGACCAGCTCATCGATCATCCTCGAATTCAGGATTCCGATCCGGACAACCGGGCCACGGCAAGCTGGATGGACGGCGTCCGTGTAGACTACGTGCTTCCGAGCGCGGATCTCGAGATCGCGGCTTCCGGGGTCGTCGATCCCCGACCCGGCGCGAATCCCACGGTCGCGCGCGCCGTCGAGGCGGCGTCCGACCATCGGCTGGTTTGGGTAGATATCGTCTGGCCCCCTTTGCGGGCGACGGACGTTCAATGAACGGAGAGAAGGAATGACCAGGACGGCCCGGGTCGTCGGACTCGTTCTCGCCCTGGCGGCGGGCGTAGCGCTTCTGCTGCCGCGTCTCGCGTCCGAGGAGTCGCGAGCCGACGAGGTAGCGTCGGACCTCGGGAGCGTGGTCTTCTTCCACCCGGACGGCATGGGCGTCAACACGTGGGGCGCCGTGCGGATGATGACGGTCGGGCCGGACGGCCGGCTCAACTGGGATCGCATGCCCCACATGGCCGTGTACACGGGTCACATGAAGGACCGGCTCACCTCGACGTCGCATGGCGGCGCCACGGTGCACGCCTACGGGGTCAAGGTGCTCGCCGACAGCTACGGAATGGACGGCACGGAGCCGCTCACCGCGGCTTCGGGATTCGAGGGGAGCATTCTCCAGGAGGCGCAGGCCGCGGGACTCGCCGTCGGGATGGTGAACAGTGGCACCATCACCGAGCCCGGCTCGGGAGCCTTCGCGGCCAGCTACCCGGAGCGGTACGCGCACGAGGAGATCGCGCTCCAGATCTTCGAGTCCGGGGCGGAGGTCATTCTCGGCGGGGGAGAGCAGTATTTCCTCCCCGACGGAGCCGAGGGTCTGTACGGCCCGGGGGCGCGAAAGGACGGTCGGGACCTGCTCGCGGAGGCCAGGGAACGGGGCTATACGGTGGTTCGGACGCGCGAGGACCTGCTGGCGCTGCCCGATACGGTCACACGAGTACTCGGTCTGTTCGCGCACTACCACACGTTCAACGATCAGCCCGAAGAGCGGCTCCTGGAGAAGGGACTGGTCGCCTGGCCGGAGGAGCCTCCAACAGTCGGCGAGATGACGCAGACAGCGCTCGATGTCCTGACGCGGAGCGGGCGCCGTTTCTTCCTCGTGTCCGAGGAGGAAGGCTCGGACAACATGTCGAACGCCAACAATGCGATGGCCGAGATCATCGCCGGACAACGGGCGGACGAGACGATCGGGCTCATCCAGGATTACATTGCCGAGCACCCGAACACGCTGCTCGTAACGACGTCCGACAGCGACGCGGGTGGATTGCAGGTATTCGGAGAGCCGTTCCCGGCCGATACGGCCCCTGCCCGGGCGTCGAACGGGGCCCCGATGGACGGAGTCGAGGGAACGAACGGGCGGCTGTTCCTGGCGGAGCCGGACGCCAACGGCGTACGTCACTCGTTCGCGATCGCCTGGGCGCAGTACCACGACGTCAGCGGAGGCATATTGCTGAAGGCGCAGGGACTTGGAGCCGACCAGGTGGCGCGTACCATGGACAACACCGAGGTCTACCGAGTCATGTACAGGACGTTGTTCGGCTCATGGCCGGAGGATCGATGACGGCGCAGGCCGCAGTACTTGTATCGTTCCTGCTCGTCGGGCATTTCTTGGGCGACTTCACGCCGCTGTCGACGGAGCGCATGCGGGAGGCGAAGCAGAAGGGGCGTCCGGTCGGGCCGATCGCCCTTCACGCCATGGTGCACGCGGTCCTGGCGGGAGTCGCCGTGGGTGCAGTCGCTCGCCCGCTCCCGCTGCTCCTCTTTGGAGCGGTGGCGATCGAATTCTGGACACACCTGGGGATTGACTGGCTTCGAGGCCGGCTAAGCGTCCGGTTTCCCACAATCGGCGACACCAACGAGCGCGCCTTCTGGACGGTGCTCGGACTGGATCAGCTGGCGCACGCCCTAATCCTGGTGGGTATCGCCTACCTGGTCCTGATGTAGCCCGGGGAGGTCAGGCGTTCGGGCGAACCTCCGTCGGCCGGGTGACCTCCAGGAACCCGCACGGACACACTTCCACGCACTTCCCGCATTCCTCGCACTCGTCGAGACTCAGCGTGAAGTACATCCCGGGGCCCACCTCCTCCAGCCGGACGAAACACCCCGGGGTGCAGAACATCGAACACTGCTCGCACCCCAAGCACGACCCGCAGGAGTAGCAGCGGCCGGCCTCGGCCAGGAACTCCTCCTCGGTGATCGTGCCGGCGACCTCGGCCTCGCCGCTCGACACACGATCGGGACCCGCGAGCTTGGGAGCGTGGGCGGCAGGCGTCTCCGGCTTGAAGTCCAGCATGACGTCGTCCGCGCCGATCTCGGGACGGCCGTCCGCCTTCCGGTCTGCCCGCACCTCCGTGACGGGGATTCCCCGCAGCCTCGCGTGCAGCTCTTCCGCGGCTCGCCTGCCCTGGACGATCGCGTTTCCGGCGATTCCGAGGCCGAGCGCGTCCCCGCCGGCGATGATCCCGTCGCCCACGGTCCCGCCCTCGCCCGTCACGAGCCAGCTGCCGTCCCGGTCCAGCGCCTCGAAGCCCTCCAGCATGGGCGCCTGAGACACAGCTGCGATCACGGAGTCAACCGACATCGTGTACTCCGAGTGCGGAATCGGAACGGGGCGACGACGTCCCGACTCGTCCGGATCACCGAGCTTCATGTGCTGCGCGACGAGCTCGGCGAGCTTGCCGCTCGGGAGCCGCTCCAGGCGCACAGGCGCCGCGAGGAGCACGAGCTCTACGCCCTCCTCCAGGGCGTCCTCGATCTCCTCTTCGATGGCAGGCATTTCGGCTCGGGAACGACGGTACAGAATGGTGACGTGCGCGCCTGCCCGGCGGGCGGTGCGGGCAGCGTCTACCGCGGTATTGCCGCCTCCGACGACCACGACACGCTTGCCCAGATCCACCGTCTCACCGCAGTTGACCCTGGCCAGGTAGTCGGTGCCGGTCCACACGCCGGGGCCCTCTCCTCCCGGCACCCCGAGACCCCGGCCCATCTGGGCGCCGATCCCGAGGTATACGGTCTGGTGCCTGGACCTCAGCTCGTCGAGTGTCACGTCCCGGCCCACGGCGGTATCGAGGCGAAGCTCGACCCCGAGGTCCAGGATCTTGCCGATCTCGGCATCGAGGATCGCCGGGGGCAGACGATAGTCGGGAATACCGTACCGCAGCATCCCGCCCGCCTGCTCCTTGCCTTCGTACACCGTGACCCGGTACCCGCGGCGCGCCATCTGGTAGGCGAAGGAGAGACCCGACGGCCCGGCGCCCACCACGCCGATCCACTCGTCGCGCGCGGCATCGTCCAGCCGGACCAGCGGCACGTCGGCGTCGATGGCCCAGTCGCCGAGGAATCGCTCCATGGCGTTGATGGAGAGAGGCTCGTCCAGCTCGGAGCGGTTGCAGTGCTCCTCGCACGGATGAGGACACACCCGCCCAAGCACGCTGGGGAAGGGGTTCACGTCGGCGATCATGCGCCAGGCGCGTGTATACGCCTCCTCCCGAGAGAGACCCATCTTCTCCCGCTGCGCCACGGTGCCGATCCACCCGCGGATGTCTCCGCAGTTCGGGCAGCCGGTCTGACACGGGGCTGTCTTCTCTACCTGCCGGGGTCTATAAGCCGGAGTGAGGCGCTCGAATCCTGGCGTCTCGCCCCGGTCCGAACCCGCTCCAGCGCTCACTTCGGCGCCCGCTCCCGGAGTGCGACCTCCGCATTCAGGTCACGGATGCGGTGGGACATCGTCTGAAGGAGGTTCACGGCGAGGAGGGGATCTTCCCGGATGCGGCGCAGCAGGGTCTTCCTGTCCACTTTCAGGACGCGGGCCTCGCCGCTGGCGCGCACGGTGGCGGACCGGGTCTCTTTCTCGAACACGGCCATCTCGCCGAAGAAGTCACCGGTCTCCAGGAATGCCAGGTGCTGCTCGCCGGTGTCCGTGTCCTGTACGACCTCCACCCGGCCGGTCTGCACCACGTACATGCAGTCACCCACGTCTCCCTGGCGAACGATCGTCGCCCCGTCCTCATAGACCTTGCCCAGTGCGCCCTTCCCCATGGTCAGGCCACCCTTCCTTTGCCATTCGTCGGTCGCACCCCGGCGGCGAGGTTGACCGCGATATTCCCCAGGAAGCCCGGATGGAGGGTGCCCTGCAGGATCTCTTTGTAGGGCGCGCTTCCGGTGAACATGTTCCACAGGAGGGAGCTCATGTGGAGCTTCGCATCCGGCTTCGCCTGTTCGCGCCGTGCCATACGCAGGATCCCGCGCCGCGAGATCTTCGACATCTTGAACAGCGTGGTGGTGCCGAAGATCACCTTCCCGATCGCGTTGTCCCGGGCAATGCCGCGGCACGTCGGCCAGTAGTGCTTCTCGAACGCCTCGTCCGACACGCCCTGGAACACGGCCGTGGTGGCAGCGGATTTCGCCGTCCGGAAAGCCGCTCCGATCCCGTCCTTGTACAGCCGGGTGACCCCGCTGTCGCCTATCATCACCACCCGGTCGCCGAACGGCCTCTTCTTCGCACCCATGTTGATGAGCGGGGAGCAGCTGCACACGCACGGCGTGGCATCGGTGGGGAAGCACTTTCGGACCACCGGGTCGTTCAGGAACGCATGTACCAGCTCCTGGTCTAGGTCGTCTCCCAACATGACCACGGTGACGAATTCACCCTTAGGGATGATCGCGGCGAACTCGAGCCGGGGGATCGTGAGGAGGAAAACATGCATCGAGTTTCCGAGTACACGCAGCACTTCCTCGGGCGTAGAGCGGAACTCGCAAATGTAGGTGCGGGTGGTCTTCGGAGGCTGGATTCCTGCCGGCAGGTCTTCCAGCAGCTTGAGGAAGTTGCTGTTCACGCCGCTCGCGACCGTCACCAGGTCGTATGCCTCGGACTCACCGTCGGCCCCGATCAGCCAGGGGCGGTCCTCTCGCCACTCCACGTCCGAGATGAGCCGGCGCACCACGCGGGCACCTCGCTCCACCGCCATGCCCTGCAGGTAGCCGTCGAAGCTGTCCCACGGACTGTCCGCGCCCTCGCGCGGGCCGTTCCCGCGATACAGGGCCGCGATGCGCTGCTCCCCGGCCGGACTCTGAATGGCCACGCTGCCCACGTCCATGTGGACCACGTACGACTCGATGCCACGCTGCACCACCTCCGGGGGCAGGTTGATGCCCTCGGCGGCCAGGATCTGGACCAGTGATTCGGAGACGATGCCGCCGCAGTGATTGCAGCCCGCGGGTCCGCAGTGCTTGAACGAGCGCGGCTCGTAGATGTCGACGCCCACGTCGAGATCGATGGCGTCCGCCATCTTGAGCAGGAAGAACGCGAAGAACGAACCCGCCGGGCCGCCGCCGACGACGGCGACTCTGGATCCGTCCTTCAGGGCGAGCTCTGATCCCTCGTCCGCGACAAGGGAAGAGAATGAGTCCGCTACAGACGACTGCGAGGAGAGCCTCATCTCAGCACCCTTTGGCAGTAGGACCGCCAGCATTGTAGTCTACGGTTTCAGAGGCTCGATGTCTAACTCTCCCACCCGTTGACCGACGGGGGTTTCGCCCGGATGCGAAGGCTGGAACAGAGGATTCAGATCGACGCCCCCCGCAGCGTCGTATGGGGGATTCTGAGCGACTTCAGCGGTGTGGCGACCTGGGCACCTTACCTGCGCGAATCGAGTCCCGTGGGCGACGTGGAGTCCGGGGTGGGAGCCTACCGCGTCATGCGACACTTCTGGGGATTCCGGCTCGAAGAGTCGGTGATCGAATGGGACGACGGACAGGGCTTTTCGTTCGACGTGGTCCGCGCTCCCTTCCCCATGCGCGACGTGCGGGAATCATGGGACCTTCCGGAACCGAACGGACGGGTGACCGTTAGGACGAGGGTCGAGTACGACATGCGCCTGGGGCCTCTCGGTCTCGCCATCGACGCTGCCCTCGTGCGCCGCCTCGTGCAGCGCGAGATGCGGGAAGGGCTTCGAGGGCTGAAGCGATACGCCGAGACGGTATCGGCAGGACTGCCGGAAGTCGCGGAAGACGAGTCGATTGAATAGAATCAGTCATTCTCCGCGGCCCCTTTTCTGAGCAGAGTTCGTCCACCCGACACCCCTCGGAGGGAAGGGATGGAACGCAGGCTCGCCGCCATATTTGCTCTGGACATGGTCGGGTATTCCCGCCTGATGGGTGCGGACGAGTCCGGCACCCTCTCCCGCCAGAAGACGCACCGCACCGAACTCATCGATCCGTGCATCGAAAAACACCACGGCCGAGTCGTCAAAGGCACGGGTGACGGGCTGCTCGCCGAGTTCGCCAGCGCGGTGGATGCGGTGGAATGCGCTGCGGAAATCCAGCGCGCGATGCCGGACCGCGAAAAGGGCTCTTCGCCCGACGTCCGCATTCTGTTCCGGATCGGAATCAACGTGGGGGACATCGTCGCCGAAGATGGCGACATCTACGGCGATGGGGTGAACGTAGCTGCACGCATCGAAGCCCTGGCGGATCACGGCGGGGTGTTCATCTCCGGGAGCGCTTTCAGCCAGGTGCGCGGCAAGGTAGAGCTGGGCTTCGAGGACCAGGGTTTCCATGCAGTGAAGAACATTGAGGAGCCCGTACGCGTGTATCGGGTGCTTCTCGATCCCGAGGCAGCCGGCTTGATCCCGGGTGCGCGCAAGCAGGGCATACTCAAGCAGCTGCTTCGGCGCCGCGTGCCGCACTTCCTGGGACTCTACCTCGTCGGCTCCTGGGCTTTCCTCGAGTTCGTGGACTTCGCGGTCCGCCAGTACGGCCTCTCGACCGTGCTATCTACGTTCGTCCTGTCGCTGCTGCTCCTTCTGCTTCCGACCGTCGTCTGGCTCTCCTGGCACCACGGAGCCCCGGGCCCCGACGGTTGGATGCGATCGGACGCGATCGTCGTGGTCGGGAATCTCCTTCTTGCCGCGGCCGTCATCTTCCGCCCCGGGGGAATCGCCGTCGGCGACCTGCTGACGCTGGATCCCGAGGGACGCGCGGCCCGGCAGACGCGGGCCTCGGCGCTCGAGTCACTTGAGGACACGGAGGATCCGCGGCGGATCGCGGTGCTCTACTTCGAGCCTCGTAGCGCGGACGAGGAGGTACCGTATCTGGCCGCGGGCCTGACCGAGGCCCTGATCAACGAGCTGAGCGCCGTTCCGGCCCTGGACGTGACCTCCCGCGGAGGCTCCGCCCTTTTCCGCGGGGCCGTTCTTCCGTCCGACAGCATCGGCCGCGTCCTCCAGGTGGGCACGCTGGTCAAGGGCACCGTGGCGCTCTCGGAGGAACAGGTACGGGCGGAGGTAGAGCTGATTCGAGCCGCGACCGGTGAAGTGCTCCACGGCCAGCGCCTGGAGAAACCGCGCACCGAGCTGTTCGCCCTCCAAGATGAGCTGGCGTCCCAGGTGGCGTTCTTCCTGCGCGAGATGCTCGGCGAGGAAGTCGAGCTCATCGAGCGTCAGCAAGGAGCCGAGAACGTAGAAGCGTGGGAGCTGCTTCAGCGCGCGCGCGGGCAAAGCGACCTCGCCATGCAGCTGGCCGAGGGAGGGAATGAGACGGCCTGGGATCGCATGGCTGCGGCGGACTCGATGCTGGCCTTGGCGGAAGAGGCCGCGCCCGAGTGGGTCGAGCCCACCGTCCGGCGGGGCTGGATCGCCTACCAGCGATCGCGGTGGGCGGGCGTGATGGAGCAGGGCGAGGTCCTTCCCTGGATTGAAGCGGGGCAGCGACAGGCGGAGATCGCGCTCAGCCTGGACTCGTTGAACGCGGACGCCTACGAGCTTCGGGGGACGCTGCGATACTGGCAGTGGCTGCTGGACCTGGCGCCCGGCGTAGACGCCGCTAACGAGCTGTTCGATGGAGCCGAGGCGGACCTGCGCCAGGCCGCGGCACTCAACGCGGGGCAGGCGGGAGCCTGGGCGGCGCTCAGCCATCTCCTCCTCAACAAGGACCAGATGGCGGAAGCGAAGATGGCGGCCGGCAAAGCCTACGAGGCTGACACCTACCTGCGGAACGCGGACGTCATCCTGTGGCGCCTCTTCTCGACTTCCTACGACTTACAGGACCAGGTGGAGGCGAACCACTGGTGTCGGGAGCTGGGTCGTCGATTCCCGGGGGACGATCGGTTCGCGGAGTGCCGGTTGTGGCTGATGACGATGCACGACGCGGACGTGAACGTGGACAGCGCGTGGGCGTACGCAGACAACGTAGTCAGCCTTCGCAGCCCTCAGACGCGCGAATTCGACGAACGATGGGCCCATATGGCCGTGGCCGCTGTGCTGGCCAGGGCCGGACTCGCCGACAGCGCTAGCACGGTGGCCGACCGGTCCCGAGGCGACGCGACCATCGACCCGATCAAGGACCTGGCCTACGCCGAAGCCTTCGTACGCACCCTCCTCGGGGAGCACGAGACGGCCATCGACCTGCTGGCCGAGTACATGGCGGTCTCAGGGCAGGATCCGTCGGAGATCGACTACTGGTGGTTCACTCCGCTCGAGGAAGAGGCGAGGTACAGGACGCTCAGGGGCTTCTAGGAGCTGCGCCGGGAGGATGCAGGAAGGGGGCGGCCGAAGCCGCCCCCTTCTGCATTGTACCTTCGGACCGGCCCGCGCCGATCTCTGAGTCGATCGCCGGACGGCCTCACTCCGTCGCAACTGCATTAGAGTACGCGATCAGATCGCAGGCCCGGTCCTCGATAGTAATCCTGACATCCAGAGGCGTGCTTCCTTCCGGAAGGGCGTACGAGAACGATTGGAGGCCACTGGCCGAATCAAGGGCGCAGTAGCCGTACATCCGTGGCCCGTCGTCCTCGTAGATATCGACCCATGTACGCGCTGGAGTCTCGTTGAGGCCGCAGGGACCGTAGTAGTTGGTCATCCAAAACAGCGCGTCCGGGAACTCCGCGTAATTGGTGACAGACAAGTAGTAGTAGTCGAAACCGCCATAGGTCTCGACACGGTCGAATGCCAGCACGGGCGTCGGCAGATCCTGGCAAACGAGGTCAACCACAGAGATCTGAGCAGTGCCTGAGAAGCTCTCGTATGAAGCCGTCACTTCACTCGTCACACCCACCGACTCAGATACGCCAACTCCAGTAACGATGCCCTCGTCGTTGACCTCAATCAGCCGCTCGAACTCGTCTACACTCCACGCAAAGTCCGAATTGCCGAGGTCGTACCCGGGTAGAGTCGCGTCGAGCTGGATGCTCTGGCTGAACTCGATTGTGGCGGCAGCTGGCGAGACATCGATCTCCACCAACACGGGCGCGAATTCGCTGAATGATGTCCCCCGTCCCCCGAGACCCTTACCCCCGAAGTACATTGCGTTCAGTTCGTCAACTCCAAGCAGCCGGTCCGCCAGGGGCTGAAGCACTCGGCCAGCCAACTGGAGCCAAAGCGGCGCGTTAGTCGCCACCCCGGGAGACTGAGGGGCGGCTTCATCGCAAACTACATACTCGCCGACGTAGTCCCGGAGCGGCGGCAGCAGCAGTTCTGACTCACCACCCCCGAGGTTGTGACCGATGGCCAGACTCTCGAAGGGGACCGGAAGCGGGTTCACGTCGTCGTCCACCACGCACATCCAGAAATCCACGCCGCCCGCAGGTTGGGCGGTGCCCGTGAAGTCCCACGCCTCCGGATAGGCCTGATAGCCCGGTATTGGATCGCCTGGCACTGGTGGCGGGTCATCCAGTCGGTAAAAGGCCACGGCGACCGGTTCCGTCTCTCCCGGGAAGGAATTCTCGTCCACGACCATGGCTGCTTCTTCGTTGTTTGCCGTGATGGTCTTTGCGACGCCCGGGATCACGACTCCGAATCCTCCATCTTCCCACAGAGCCTCTTCCGGAATGTCCAGGACGTCAGAATTGGTCGCGAACACCGTAACGAGAGCGAGGAGATCGGTAGCCGCTTCCCATCCTCCCACGAGCTCATCGACGGGTTGGTTCGTGAGAAGTACGTAGAAGTCCTCCACCATGTTGTCCGTGGCCATGTACTGCGGTGGGTCGGCGCACACCTTCCTTGCGATATTGTCCACGATCTGGTGCGCGCCACGCTTGGATTGTCGACGGGCGAGGACCTCGTCGATCGTATCGTCGATTTCGTTCAGAATACCAAGCGCTGTCCCGGTGCAGTTGTTCTTCACTTTGGCAAACAGTGCCTCGTCGGGGCCCGTCGCCTGCTCTTCGCCGCACGCCACGAGGAGCCCGACGGCGAGAACCAGCAGTCCGACCAGAACAAGCATCTTACGCATGAAACCAAGCCTCTTTCTTCCCGCTATCGAGGGGGCGAAGACCCGGGGGGAGGGTCGGTCTCGATCTGCGGAACCACGGGGAGCGATGCTCCTATCGGGAAAGTTCGTCCCGGTGGGAGCGCGAATGTCCCGCAATCAGGCCGGAGGAGGTCGACAGCGGGGCGCAAGCCACGCGGGGGCAGCCTTCTCGGCAGACTGAATCGTCATCCCTCTAGCCTGCAAAGGGTTACGAACCGAGCCCGTGCGCCGGGGGGGAGGGCGCTGCCGGGATCGTCGTCTCGTACAGCGAGAGCCGTCGATCGGATCTATTCAGAAAAGGCCGTTGAAACGCCACTTAGAGTGCAGGATGTGTTCCAGAAAGCATGGTCGGATTCGTCCCGGCCATAAGAAACTTGGGATCGGAGGCTTAGCCGGTTTCGAGCGTTCGACGCCGTGGTCGAAGCGATAGCCGATCATGTGGTCAGGCCTCCACAAAGCGTCGGCTGCGGGCCACAGATCGGCGATGTCGCCCTATTTCCACTCCGGTCTCGGGCCGTTTGCAAGCTCGAGGACCGCCTTTACGGCCACATCAGCGATCGCTGCCATGTGATCGGGGTCCGCCCGATCGCTCTCGTCCTCCGGCGTGTGGTACTGCCCGTGGCTTCCGTAGGTGGACAGCGTGTGGGCCGGAATCCCGATGCGGGCGAACGCGATGTTGTCGCTCCGATGATAGTAGTTCTCCTCCGGTCGCGGGTCCGGATCGACCGGCAGTCCGGCGGCGGCCAGGAGATCGCCCATCGTCGTCACTTCGAAGCCCGTCAGCCAGGCGCGGTCCGGGCCGACCTCGGGGTCGGGCCGCCCGATCATCTCGAGGTTGAGGTTGGCCACGGCGTTTTCGAGCGGGACGGGTGGATTTGCTATGAACCACCGGGTTCCGAGCAGTCCCATCTCCTCTCCGGTCACGGCGGCGAACACCACGGTTCGTGAGGGAGGCGACTCCCGCTCCGCCAAGCGTTCCGCGATCCAGATCAAAGCAGCGGTCCCGGAGGCATCGTCGTCCGCTCCGTTGTAGATCGAGTCTCCACCCACCGCGCGGCCGATTCCCACATGATCGTAGTGAGCCGTGACGACCACGTACTCATCCGCGAGTTCCGCATCGGATCCCCGCAGGAGCCCCACCACGTTTGCCTCGCGCACACGCTCTGCCTCTGGCAGCGAGTCGAAAGCAGTCCAGCCCTGGAGCAACCTCGGCCGCACGCGCCCCGATCGTCCTGCGGTCAGGCTCATAGGTACGAAGTGGTAGAAGCCGCTGTCTCCGATCGCCTCGAGCCCGGCGGCCCGGAAGCGGCTGTCGATGAACCGGGCCGCGCGGGCCGCACCCGGCGTCCCCGTGCGACGACCCTCCATCGAGTCGGCTGCCAGGATCTCCATGTAAGCGTACGGTCCTTCAGGGACTGGATCGGGCGAAGCGTCCGGGCTTCCGCATGCCACGATTCCGAGGGTCAGGAAGAGGGCCGGCACGTTCGCGACGAGTCGAGACCCCATGAGGATCTCCGATCTGGAGGGCTGTGTGGGATCCTTACTGAACGCAGACAAACCTGCCTGCGCGGGCAACGAGGGGCAATCGCCCCGCCTACATGGGGCTCTGCTGGAACAGCGAGTGCTGCGCCATCGGCGTCACCCGCGCCCCGGCGGAGAAACCGCGCAACACGATGGGGCCGCTCCACCGGTCACCCTCGGCGACCACCCGGTCGGCCGGCTCACGGCTGACCACGACCATCAGCTGATGCCAGTCGGTCGCGCCACGAACCGAGCCCTCTCCGGCGAGTGATCCCAGGGGCTCGATCGGGTCCAGGCTCGGAGTGGTGATCCAGACCTGGTAGACCTCTCCGTCGACTGCCGGCAGGCCGGCCATCTCGACCTCGAGCTCGTACTGCACGTAGCCGTCCTCGTCCACGGACACGCCGAAGGGCGACCAGGGCTGCTGGAGGTAGGCCATGCCGGACGCACCCTCGTTCCCCTGCGTGGGAAACAGGGGGAATTGATCGGGAAACGCGGTGGCAATCGCGCGCTCCGCCTCGCCGCCCGGCCCGACGGCCAGAAGCAGCGACAGCACGAGCGACGGCCCCACGCCCAGGAACGCGAAGCCGCCTCTCCGTCCCGCCGTCGATCCCCTCAAGAGCCTCAAGCTACGGAACCAGGCCCTGCGGACCGTGATCCCAGTCCTGCACGCTCGAGATGTTCGGCATCCCGTGGTCCGCCCCGTGCCACCCGTCGAACCCGTCCATCTTCATGAGCGACAGGCCCGTGACCATGTCGGTGACCACGATGAGTCCGTCGTAGTTCCTGACGTCGATGCCGAAGGCACCGTTGAAGTCGCTCTCCCCGACGGGGTTGCCCGTGGTGAGACCGAGATCGTTGGCCAGGCCCTCTTTCTCCGGCCCGAAGTACGTGTCGAAGTACGCCACGCCTTCCGGGTTCTCCGGGTCGCTGATGTCGAACACGTCGATCCCGTCCTTGTACGACGACACGAACACGTACGGATATCGCATCTCATTGTTGTGGGAGAGCGCCTTGTAGTTCCGGGTCCAGGCGCTGAGCTCGGATGTGATCCGTTCCCGCCCGCCGTGGATCCCCTGGTCCAGGTCGTAGATCCGGATGGGTGAGTATCTGTACTCGGTCTGTCCCACTCCGATCTTCGCATCCGGGGTCGCCGTCAGCGTGTGCGCGAGGGTGACCCCCATCACGCCCACGATCGACGTGATCAGCTCGGGATTAGCCGGGTCGCTGATGTCGTAGATGTAGTACCCGTCGAGACCTGAGCCATACAGGATGTCGCGCTCGCCGATCGGGTCCCACGCCACGTAGAAGTCGTGATAGCCCACCATCGAGCCGAACGGCGAGTCCATCGCCGTCGAGGGCCACGGGACCTGCCCGATCAGACCGTAGTCTTCCGCGCCGTCCAGGAAGGCCGAGAGATCGTACAGGTTGGCGTGCGGTCCACTGGTCGTGGCGACCAGGAGCGGCGTGCCCGACGAGTGCTTGTAGGCCCAGATGTTGTGGAACCCGGTGGGCGTGTCGGGGGCCCGAATACGTCCGACCTCCTTCACGGCCGAAGCGTCGGGAAGACCCGTGACGTCGAACACCACGGCGCCGAGGTCCGTGTCCGGTCCGCCGAAGAACTGCAGGGACTGGATCACGTAGTAGCGGCCGTCGTGCTTGAAGTACTTGGTGTCCATGCCGCCGAGCCCGATGTGAAGCTCGGGGTCCTCGATGCGCCACTGGTACAGAAGCTCCGGGTTCGCCGGGTCTTCGATCGAAACGATGTCCATGCCCTTCGTGGGGCCCAGGACGCGGGCCAGGTAGGCATACGGCCGCTCCGGCTCCTGCTCGACCTCGACGTCCGTGTAGCTGATCTCGAGCCCGTCACCCGCGTGGTGCTGGCCGATGAGCTTCATGTTGTCGGTGCCGGGCTCCTCTTCCGTGGCCTGCCCGTACGCAGCGGGGGCCCCGACCAGCAGCCCGATCGCCGCCACACCGATCCATCCGATCCTCGTCGTCCTCATTCCCATCCTCCGTGAGGGGGTCCGCTCCCGCGCGCCGGGGCGCTCGGGCCGCACATCACGCCGTCAGCCTTCAGGCTCCACAGCGAAAGCCATCATCATCCCGGCTTCCAGGTGCTCCGCGATGTGACAGTGGAGCATCCACTGGCCGGGGTTCGTCACTTCCAGAAGCAGGTCCACGGTCGCGCCCACCGGGAGCAGGGCCGTGTCCTTCCACGCCAAGTTCTCGTTCGGCACTCCGTCACGCGACAGCACCAGGAACCGCTGCCCGTGCAGATGCACCGGGTGATTCATGGGGTGGAACGCGTCGGGGTCGTTCTGCAGCCGGATCTTGACCACGTCACCGACCTTGAAGCGCCAGTCGATGTCCATGTTCTCGGCGCCCGTGTCCACGTCCCGCAGGATCCACTCGACCTCGTTCGAAGTGGACAGCCAGTTCATGTGCGACATCATGTCCGTGAATTCGACCGGCGACCGGTACACCGTGTCGATGGCCATGAACTGCATCACCTGAACGGGCAGGTCGTGAATGTTCACGGTCAGGAGGAGCTCGCGGTCCACGGGGGCGTCCACGTACTTCCGGTACGGTTCGACCTCTTCTCTGACCTCCTCGATCACATGCAGCTTACGGAACGTCTCACCCCGGTCCGGCTCCGCGACCTCGTCGGAAACGTGAACCACGCCCAGCGTATCCACGACCGAGAAGAACCGGCCCTGCATGTGGTTGAGGGCGGTGATGCGGTTCGTGACCACGTGCTCGCCCGCCTCCTCGAACATCACCTCGACCACGTACCGCTGCGCGGGTGCGATGGCCACGCTGCGCACGAACATCTCCTTCTCGAAGCGGCCGATGTCCGCCCCCACCAGCTTCATGGGGGCGCCGCCGAACGAGAGGTTGAAGGTGCGGGTGTTGGAGACGTTGGTGAGGTAGAAGCGGACCACTTCGCCGGTCATGGCGTCCAGCTCGTAGCTCTGCTCTCCATTGATCAGCAGCACGTTCCCGAAGCGCCCCATGATCGAGAAGTTCGCCGCTTCCGCCCCGAACGGTACGAGCTCACGGCCCTCGACCAGGATGT